>Ga0209254_10007533_pt1 | contig 10047 bp, 8 predicted proteins | sample FrelakmetDIP11DI_FD_187148 | JGI IMG/M metagenome (GOLD analysis project Ga0209254, IMG submission 187148) | Freshwater lake sediment microbial communities from the University of Notre Dame, USA, for methane emissions studies - DIP11 DI (SPAdes)... | ecosystem: Environmental > Aquatic >...
GGAGTCGGCGTCGAACCACTCCTCGTAGTCGCAGCCGGGGGACAGCGGGTTGCCTGGCAGGTCGAGGAACCATCCGTCGCCCTTGCCGGCCAGGTCCGCGGCCGTGGGGGCGCTCACCGCCTGGCCCGCGGGGCCACGCAGGGTCACGTCGGGCTGGCCCAGCACCGACTCGACCGCTGCGGGCAGGTAGGGCTCGCCGTCCTCGCACGCGACCGGCTGGTCGCGGATGACGACCAACGGGGCGTAGCGGGCCGCGAGCTGCGTCGCCGGGTCCTCGGCTGCGCCGGCCGACGGAGCGAAGGCGAGGCCCAAGCACGCGATCAGGACGAGGGCGAGCAGGCGGCGCGACACCGGACGCATTCTGCCCTGCTGCGGTCCGTGACGGTCGGGGTTCGTCGCAGCGCGCGAGATAGGGTCGAACCGGCGGCGACCCGCCGCACGGAGGAAGGACGGACATGGCAATCTCCACGGTCGGCGTCATCGGCCTCGGCACCATGGGCGCCGGCATCGCCGAGGTCGCAGCGCGCCACGGCTACACGGTCGTGGCCATCGAGAGCAGCACCGAGTCGCTGGATCAGGGGCGCGGGTCGGTGGAGAGCTCGACGACCCGGGCGCTCTCGCGAGGCAAGCTCTCCGAGGAGGAGCGCGTTGCGCTGCTCGACCGGATCACGTTCACGACCGACTACTCCTCGCTCGGCACGGCCGACCTCATCATCGAGGCTGTCACCGAGAGCCTCGACCTGAAGAAGGAGATCTTCGGGAAGGTGGACGCGATCGCGCCGCCGCACGCGATCCTGGCGAGCAACACGTCGTCGCTGTCGGTCACCGACCTCGCCGTGGCCACGCAGCGGCCGGCCAACGTCGTGGGCCTCCACTTCTTCAACCCCGCCCCCGTCCAGGCCTTCGTCGAGATCGTGCGCACGGTCGTCACGTCACAGGACGCCGTCGACGAGGTCACTGAGTTCGCCGTCTCCCTCGGGAAGGAACCGGTCGTCATCGGCGACAGGGCAGGGTTCATCGCGAACGCGCTGCTGTTCGGCTACCTCAACCACGCGGTGGCCATGTTCGAGTCGAAGTACGCCAGCCGCGAGGACATCGACGCAGCGATGCGACTCGGCTGCGGCTACCCCATGGGCCCGTTGATGCTGCTCGACCTGATCGGGCTCGACACCGCCTACGAGATCCTCGACACGATGTACCGGCAGGGCCGCGACCGACTCCACGCCCCCGCACCGATCCTCAAGCAGCTCGTCACCGCGGGCCTGCGCGGCCGCAAGTCGGGGCGCGGCTTCTACGCCTACGAGGCGCCGGGCTCTCCGGTCGTCACCGATGCGGTCGTCGACGGCGACGAGTCGACCGGCCCCGTGCGCGAGGTGCGCGCGGTGGGCGTGGTCGGCTCCGGCACGATGGCCAGCGGCATCGCCGAGGTGCTCGCCAAGGGCGGGCACGAGGTGATCCTCGTGGCCCGCACGGACGATAAGGCGGCCGTGGCACGGTCGCGCATCGACGCCTCGTTGAGCAGGGCCGTCGACAAGGGGAAGCTGCTGGCCGAGGCGAAGGACGCCGCACTTGCACGCGTGCGGGGCGTGAGCGCCTTGAGCGAGCTTGCCGACGTGGACCTCGTCGTCGAGGCGGTCGTGGAGGACATCGACGTCAAGACGGCCCTGTTCATCGAGCTCGACAGCGTGCTCAAGCCCGGGGCGATCATGGCCACCACGACGTCGAGCCTGCCGGTCATCGACATGGCCGTCGTCACCTCGCGCCCGCAGGACGTCGTCGGCCTGCACTTCTTCAACCCCGCTCCGTTGATGCGGCTGGTGGAGGTCGTGAGCACGGTGGCCACGGCGACCGACGTCGCCGACACGGCCGTGGCCCTGTGCCGCGCGGTGGGCAAGCACCCGGTGCGGTGCGGCGACCGGGCCGGCTTCATCGTCAACGCCCTGCTGTTCCCCTACCTCAACGACGCCATCAAGATGCTGGAGGCCAACTACGCCTCGGCCGACGACATCGACCTCGCGATGAAGAAGGGCTGCGGATACCCCATGGGGCCGTTCGCGCTGCTTGACGTCGTCGGGCTCGACGTGTCGCTCGCGATCCAGCAGACGCTGTACCGCGAGTTCCGCGAGCCCGGGTTCGCCCCGGCCCCTCGGCTGGAGCACCTGGTGACGGCGGGCTACCTGGGCCGCAAGACCGGTCGGGGCTTCCGGGTCTCCTGATGGGCCGGAAGAACCGGCGCCGGGACGACGACGTGCGCGAGCTCGGCCCGTCCTATGCCAGTCGCACGACCGAGTCGCACCCGGACGGCGACTGGGTCGTGCAGCGGGTTGCGGGTGCGGCGGCAACCAAGGCCTACCGGTGTCCGGGGTGCGACCACGAGATCATGCCGGCCACCCCGCACACGGTCGCCTTCCGAGCCGACGACGCCAAGGGCGTCGAGCACCGGCGGCACTGGCACACGCCGTGCTGGGCTGCCCGCGACCGCCGGGCACCGCGCCCGGGTCGGTACTGACCGTGACGCAGTCGATAGTCGCCAACTCGGTGCTTCCCGCACGACGCGAGCCGCTCCGCCTGCACACCTCTGATGGACTCGACCTCGTCGGCGAACTTGCCCTGCCGGCGACGCGTCCGCCCATCGCCTCGATCGTCACCGTCCATCCACTCCCGACGCACGGCGGCATGATGGACAGCCACGTCCTGCGCAAGATGGCCTGGCGCCTGCCTGCGCTGGCGGACATCGCGGTGCTGCGCTTCAACACGCGGGGCACGACCAGCGCAGCCGGCACAAGTGAGGGCGCCTTCGATGAGGCCCGAGGTGAGGGACTCGACCTCTCGGCCGCACTCGAGGAGGTGCGCCGTCGGGCCCTGCCGGCCCCCTGGCTCGTGGGCTGGTCCTTCGGCACCGACGTCGTCCTCCGGCACGGGAACGTCGACCCCGTGCAGGGCGCGATCCTGCTGTCCCCTCCGCTGCGGTTCACGACCGATGACGAGCTGCGGGGCTGGGACGACTCCGGGCGTCCATTGATCTGCCTGATCCCTGAGCACGACGACTACCTCGTGCCCGAGGCAGCCCGCGAGCGGTTCGCGCCGGTGCGGCAGGCAGACGTGCGCGGCATCGATGGGGCGAAGCACCTGTGGGTGGGGGAGAAGCACGTCAAGCGGATCCTCGACGAGATCGTGGCCGCGGTCGCTCCCGAGCGCGCGCCGCTCGCCACGGACTGGGATGGGCCCATGGACCGATGGAGCGACATCTAGTGGGAGGCAGCATGAGCCTGCACGTCCGCGACTACGGCGAGGGGCCGGTGCTCGTGCTGCTCCATGCCTTCCCGTGCGACGGGCGCATGTGGGAGCAGCAGGCCACGGCGGCGTCCGCGGCCGGCTGGCGCGTCATCGTGCCGGACCTGCCAGGCTTCGGCGCGTCCGCGCTTCCGCCCACCGAGCCCGCTCTCGGCGTGGTGGCGCTCGCCGTCGCCGGGATGCTGGAGGACCGTGGCGTGGACCGCTGCGTCCTGGGCGGGGTCTCCCTCGGCGGCTACGTCGCCATGGAGCTGGTGCGCACGAGACCGACGCTGTTCGCGGGCCTCGTGCTCTGCGACACGAAGGCCTCGGCCGACTCCGAGGCGGCTCGGGAGAACCGAGAGCGGCTCGCGCGGAGATGCCTCGACTCGCCGGGTGACTTCCCGAGGATCCTCGAGGAGGCCGTCCTCCCGGGGCTACTGGGCGACACCACGCGGGAGCGCCGGCCAGAGGTCGTCGCCCGCGTGGGGGGTTGGCTGCGCGAGGCCGATGCGACGGCCGTGGCGTGGTACCAGCGGGCCATGGCCGACCGTCCCGACTCGTTGGCCGATCTGGCGGACGCGGACCTGCCGACCCTGGTCGTCTGGGGCGAGGAGGACGCGCTCAGCGACCGGGCCGAGCAGGAGCGGATGGTGGGGGCAGTCACCGCTGCCAGCCTCGTCGTCGTGCCGGAGGCGGGTCACCTGGCGAACGTGGAGGTCCCGGCGGCGGTCTCGTCCGCGATCGTGCGGTTCCTGAGCGTCATGCCAGGCCAGTCGCCCGCCTAACGACCTTCCAGACTTGCACCGCTTCCCGGCGCAACTCTGCGGATTCGCGCCGGTTCCGGCGCACTTCTGTAGAAGTGCGCCGGGAAGCGGTGCAAGTCTGTCAGAGGCCGGCGGAGGTCTTGATCAGCTTGGCGTAGGCGCGGGCCCCCTTGCCCGTCAGGTGGATGCCGTCGGACACGAAGTAGTCGGGCTCGTCCTTGGACGTCGCGTACCAGTCCGCGAGCACCGCGTTGGGGTAGTCGGGGACGACCTTGGCCACCACCTTGTTGTTGGGCGCGCGCCAGGACCGGGGCATGTTGCTGTTGACGACGACCACGCGCGGGGTGTCCTTCAGCACGTCGAGGATGTCGCGCAGCATGCCCTCCGGCATGATGCCGTTGGTGCCCGGGTGGAGCACGACCACGTCGGCCAGCTTGTCCCGGGCGACGTACCTCTTCAGGCGGCCGACGAAGGCGCCGGGGAAGCGGGACACCGCGGCGTCGACCTTCGTGCCCGGAATGCTGTCCTTCAGGACGGTGCGTGCTCCGAGCATGACGGAGTCGCCGATCGCGCTGAGGTTGCCGTTCGGGTTGGGCGTCGGCACGGCGTCCTTGGCGGCGTCAGCCGGCCCGGGAGACGGCGAGGCGGTGAGGGTCGGGGCCACCTCGGCGTCGTCGAGGGTGACCTCGGTCGGGCCGCCGTCCGCGATGCCCAAGGCCTGAGCAACATCGGGCGCCAGGCCCTCCTCGACAGACTGCGCCGGAGCGGTGGACAGCGCGTAGCCCACGAGGATGACGCCCGCGAGAGCCGAGGCCAGGACGGTGACGCCGCGTCGCGTGTGGCGGCTGCGCTCCGCCCCACGCGAGGCACGCCAGGCCTTGACCCAGCGGTCGATCGCGCCGCGGCGGATGGGCATCTCGACGAACCGGAAGCTCAGCTCCGCGATGCCGAACGTGAGTGCGAGTCGCAGGGTCAGCAGCGGCAGGCCGTCGAGCGGCACGTCGAGCTGGGGCCGGGTGACCATGAAGATCGGCCAGTGCCAGAGGTACAGCCCGTAGGACCGCTGGCCGATGTATCGCCAGGGCTGCGTGCCCAGCCAGCCTCCGAGCGGCGAGGCGGGGTGCGTCGCCATCGCTATCAGGAGCGCGACGACGACAGCGAGGACGAGGAAGCCGCCACTGCGGTACATCCACGGGGTGAACTCCCCGACGAAGACGAAGAACCACACGGCCGCGAGCAGCGCGACGATGCCCGCGCCGGTGATCAGCCTCTTCGCACCGGCCGTGAGGTCGGCCTTGAGCCGTCCGGGACGCCAGGCGGTGGCCAGCGCGGCGCCGACGAGCAGCCCCATCGCGTGCGAGTCGGTGCCGAAGTAGGCCCGGCTGGGGTCGGCGTACTCGGGGAAGCCGTTGCGCACGGACAGCGTGATCATCCAGGCCGTCGAGAGCACGGCGAGGACGATGGCGACGATGCGAACGCCCCGTCGGCCGGCACGCCTGACGATGAGGAAGGCGATCGCGGGCCAGACGAGGTAGAACTGCTCCTCGACCGCGAGGGACCACAGGTGCTTGAGCAGGGGCGGTCGTCCGATGAACTCGAAGTAGGAGCTCTCGGCGACGATGTACCACCAGTTGTTGACGTAGAAGATCGACGCGATGGTGTCGGCCCGCACCTGGGCGGCGGCGTCGCGGAAGAAGAACGCAGCCGCGACCGCCACCGCGGCCAGCACGAGCACGAGGGGCGGCAGCAGTCGGCGCGCGCGCCCGAGGTAGAACCTGCCGAAGTCGATTCGTCCGGACCGGTCGAACTCCTCGAGGATCAGTGACGTGATGAGGAATCCGCTAAGCACGAAGAAGACGTCGACGCCGAGGAATCCGCCGGGGATCCACGCGAGGTCCGCGTGATACAGGAGGACGCCGATGACGGCCAGCGCCCGGATCCCGTCGAGGCCGGGCAGGTAGCCCATCTCGCCGCTGCGACGACCGCGATCCAGGGTCCACGGCACTGCGCCCGTGCCCGTGGGCGTCGTCGTCACGCGCCAATCGTAAGGGCTTGCACTGACTCCTAAGTGTCGCGGAATCGGTTGATCTCGGGCTCGAACCGGGCGCGGAGGTCAGGGTCGGTGACGCCCAGTCCGGGTTCGGGGGACAGGGCGAGCACCCCGACCTTGCCCTGGTGGGCGTTGCGGTGGACCTCGTAGGCGGCCTGCCCGGCCTCCTCGAGGGGGAAGGTCTTCGACAGAGTCGGGTGGATCATGCCGCGGGCGATCAGCCGGTTGGCCTCGTAGGCCTCCCGGTAGTTCGCGAAGTGGCTGCCGATTATTCGCTTGAGGCTCATCCACAGGTAGCGGTTGTCGTACTCGTGCATGAACCCGCTGGTCGAGGCGCAGGTCACGATGGTGCCGCCCTTGCGGGTGACGTAGACGCTGGCGCCGAACGTCTCACGGCCGGGGTGCTCGAACACGATGTCGGGGTCGTCACCGCCGGTGAGTTCGCGGATCCGCTTGCCGAACCGCTGCCACTCCTTGGGGTCCTGGGTGGCGGCGTCCTTCCAGAACCGGTAGCCCTCGGCGGACCGGTCGATGATGTGCTCGGCGCCCATCGCCCGGGCCAGGTCGGCCTTCTCGGGGCTGGACACGACGCAGACCGGGATGGCACCGCCGTTGACCGCGTACTGCGTGGCGTACGAGCCCAGCCCGCCGGAGGCACCCCAGATCAGCACGACGTCGCCCTGCTTCATGCCGGCGCCGTTGCGGGACACGAGCTGGCGGTAGGCGGTGGAGTTGACCAGGCCGGGGGAGGCGGCCTCCTCCCACGTCAGGTGCGCGGGCTTGGGCAGCAGCTGGTTCGACTTCACCACCGCGAGCTCGGCCAGGCCCCCGAAGTTCGTCTCGAACCCCCAGATCCGCTGCTCGGGATCCATCATCGTGTCGTTGTGCCCCATCGGGGACTCCAGCTCCACGCTCAGGCAGTGGGCGACGACCTTGTCCCCCGGCTTCCAGGCGTTCACGCCCGGACCGACGCGCAGCACGATGCCGGAGGCATCCGAGCCGATCACGTGGTACGGCAGGTCATGGCGCTTGGCATCGGCGTGCGAGCGGCCGTACTTCTCCAGGAACCCGAACGTGGACACCGGCTCGAAGATCGAGGTCCACACCGTGTTGTAGTTGATGGACGAGGCCATCACCGCGATCAGCGCCTCGCCCGGAGCCAGCTCCGGCGTCGGCACCTCGTCCAGGTGCAGCGACCGGCGCGGGTCCTTCTCGTTCGTCGGCAGGCCGGCGAACATGTCGGCCTCGTCCTTGTGGACCGTCACCCCCCGGTACGACTCGGGGATGGTGATGCTGGCGAACTCTTCGGGCGCGGCGTCACTGACGATCGCCTCGCGGATCCGGTCCATGTCTAGCCTCCGATTCGGGTGCGTGTTCCGCCCGATTCACTATGCCAGAGGATGCCCCGGCATCGCCGGGCGAGAAGGCTCTAGTGCGCGCCGGGGACTGCCTGCACGAGCTCGACGAGTACGCCGCCGCAGTCCTTGGGATGGCAGAAGTTGACGAGGGACCCCGCCGTGCCGACCTGGGCCTCCTCGTACAGCACTCGGACACCTGCCGCACGGAGCGCGGCGGCGGCCGCCTCGACGTCGTCCACGCCGTAGGCCACCTGCTGGATGCCGGGGCCGGACCGGTCGAGGAACTTCGCGATCGTCGAGTCCTCGTTGAGCGGGGCGAGCAGCTGGATGCACGAACCGGTGTCGCCGACACCGAGCATCGCCTCGCGGACCCCCTGCCGCTCGTTGACCTCCTCGTGGAGGACGGACAGGCCGAAGGCCCGGCCGTAGAAGGCGATGGCCTCGTCGAGGTCCGGGACGGCGATGCCCACGTGGTCGATGCGCGTCAACAGGGGTTCCATGGGCAATATGGTGTCACCATCGCAGGAGAGGTTGGGAAACGGGATGTCATTCTCGAACGGTTCGGTCATCGTCGCGGGCGCACGCACGCCGATGGGCCGGCTTCAGGGTTCGCTCAAGTCGTTCAGTGCGGCCGATCTCGGCGGTGTCGCCATCAAGGCGGCCCTCGATCGAGCGGGTGTGTCGCCGGGTGACGTCGACTACGTGATCATGGGCCAGGTTCTGCAGGCCGGTGCGGGGCAGATCACCGCGCGGCAGGCCGCGGTCAGCGCGGGCATCGGGATGGACGTCCCTGCCCTCACGATCAACAAGGTCTGCCTCTCGGGCGTCGACGCCATCGCCCTGGCCGACCAGCTCATCCGCGCCGGCGAGTTCGACGTGGTCGTTGCCGGCGGCATGGAGTCCATGACGAACGCGCCGCACCTGCTGATCGGCTCGCGCGAGGGCGTCAAGTACGGCAACTGGCAGATGCTGGACTCGATGGCGCACGACGCGCTGTTCTGCGCGTTCGACGAGTGCGCCATGGGTGAGAGCACCGAGAAGTACAACGAGCGTTATGCGCTCACGCGCGAGGAGCAGGACGCGTTCAGCGCCCGCTCGCACCAGCGCGCCGCGGCGGCCGCCGACAAGTTCGCCGAGGAGATCGCCCCCGTAGCGGTGCCGCAGCGCAAGGGCGACCCGATCATGGTCACCGCCGACGAGGGCGTCCGCGCCGACACGACGGTGGAGTCGCTGGCGAAGCTGCGGCCCGCGTTCGCCAAGGACGGCACGATCACCGCAGGCAGTGCCTCGCAGATCTCGGACGGGGCGGCGGCCGTGGTGGTCATGAGCAAGGCGAAGGCCGAGCAGCTCGGGCTCACGTGGCTGGCGGAGATCGGTGCGCACGGCGTCGTCGCCGGACCGGACGCCTCGCTTCAGGAGCAGCCGGCCAACGCGATCAAGAAGGCCTGCGCACGCGAGGGGATCACGGTCGAGGATGTCGACCTCTTCGAGCTGAACGAGGCGTTCGCCGCGGTGGGGATCGTCTCCACGCGTGCCCTCGGCGTGAGCGACGACATCGTCAACGTCAACGGCGGGGCCATCGCCCTCGGTCATCCCGTGGGGATGTCCGGCGCGCGCCTTGTGCTCACGCTCGCCCTCGAGCTCAAGCGCCGGGGCGGCGGCATCGGTGCCGCCGCACTGTGCGGCGGCGGCGGGCAGGGCGACGCGCTGCTCATCCGCGTGCCGCAGGCGTAAGGCACCAGGACCCGCCCGTGAGCCGAGACGTGCCCGTGCTCGTCGCGGGTGCCCGCGACGGCCGCGTGCGCGACATTGCTCGGCTGATCTCGCTCATCGAGGACGGCTCGCCCGACGTGCCGGCGCTGATGCGGGAGCTCGCCCCGACGTCGGGGCGAGCCAGCGTGATCGGCATCACGGGGTCGCCCGGCGTCGGCAAGTCGACGACCACCTCCGCACTCATCGCCGCGCTGCGGGCGCGGGGGCAGCGGGTGGGCGTCCTTGCCGTCGATCCGTCGTCGCCGTTCTCGGGCGGGGCTCTGCTCGGCGACCGAATCCGGATGCAGCAGCACGCCACGGACGAAGGGGTGTTCATCCGGTCGATGGCCTCCCGCGGCCACCTCGGCGGGCTCGCAGCCACGACCCCGCAGGCGCTGCGCGTGCTTGATGCAGCCGGCTGCGATGTCGTTCTCATCGAGACCGTCGGCGTGGGCCAGTCCGAGATCGAGGTGGCTGCTGCTGCCGACACGACGCTGGTGCTCCTGGCCCCCGGCATGGGTGACAGCATCCAGGCCGCCAAGGCCGGGATCCTCGAGATTGGCGACGTGTTCGTCGTCAACAAGGCCGACCGCGACGGAGCCGACTCCACGGTTCGCGAGCTGCGCAACATGATCGCGTTGGGCGAGAACCCCGAGCGTGGCTGGAAGCCCCCGGTGGTGAAGACGGTCGCGTCGACGGGCGAGGGGATCGACCGGCTGGTCGGCGCGATCGACGAGCACCGGGAGTGGCTGGTGGCCTCGGGAGAGCTCGAGGTGCGCCGCGTGCGACGCGCTCGCGACGAGGTCGAGGCGCTCGCCGTGGCGATGCTCCGACAGCGGCTGGCGGC
>Ga0209254_10007534_pt1 | contig 10046 bp, 8 predicted proteins | sample FrelakmetDIP11DI_FD_187148 | JGI IMG/M metagenome (GOLD analysis project Ga0209254, IMG submission 187148) | Freshwater lake sediment microbial communities from the University of Notre Dame, USA, for methane emissions studies - DIP11 DI (SPAdes)... | ecosystem: Environmental > Aquatic >...
CCCGCGGCCATCGAAAGGAACGCCGAGCTTCTTCCCGCTCTACGCGAGGCGGGGGTCAAGGTCGTCTATGTCAAGATGAGCTACACGGAGGACTACTCCGACGCCGGCTGCCCGGAGTCGCCTAACTGGCACAAAGAGCTGGGCCTGGTGCTGATGCAGGACCGGCCCGAGAAGTGGGGCAAGTACGTCACCCAGGGAACCTGGGACGAGGAGATCCGGGAGGAGATCGCTCCCTGCCCAGGGGACGTCGTCGTGCGCAAACAGCGCTACAGCGGTTTTGCCGGCACCAATCTGGACATGGTGCTGAAGACGTTCGGCATCCGCTACTGCCTCTACACCGGCGTGGCCACCAATGTCTGTGTGGAAACGACCCTGCGCGACGGCTACCTGCTGGATTACTGGCCCATCCTGGTGGCCGACGCCTGCAACAACTCTGGGCCCGAGCACAACCGTCTGGCGACCGAGTGGAACGTGGAACATGCTTTCGGCTGGGTCACGAGTACCCGGGATGTGCTCAAGGCGCTGGGTGAGGGCTAGGTGGAGAAAAGGTGGCCCGCCGGTCAAGGAACGAAGCTCGCGCACGCCCCGCCGCGTGTCGACACAGTCGCCCCCGGGTAAAGAGAGTCGAGAACCGTGCTGAGCCGAAGCGGAAGCCGTGAAAGGAGTAGGAAGATGCCATATGTGCTCATACAGCACCAGGTGAAGGATTACTCGATGTTCGAGGAAGTCTTCTTGGATGACGGCGAGCGGCGTCGGCGGAGCGGCTGCAAGGGCGGGAGGCTGTTCCGAAATGTCGACGATCCCGGTAACCTGATGGCGCTTTTCGAGTGGGACGACGTGGAGAGAGCCAAGCAGTTCGCCGAGGGGCTGGAACTGCATGAGGCGGTGGAGTGGGCCACGGCGGGAACCACCTATACGGCCACGGTATTGGAGGACGCTCTAGAGGTAGAGATGTAAGGCGGGCGCCTGCTATCCTTGTCGAGCACGATCTGTTGGGCGTGTCTTCCAAGACCGCTGCTGCGGCCGCCGACAACGGCTAATAGGGGTCACTGATGATCGTTACCACCAACGAGCTGTTCCAGGTCGCTTACGGCAGGTTCGCGGTCGGCGCCTACAACATCAACAACATGGAGCAGACCCTGGGCCTCTTTCGGGGCAACCTCGAGTCCCAGGCTCCCTTCATCATCCAGATCTCGCGCGGTGCCCGCTCCTACGCCGACAAAAGCATGCTTGAAGCCATAATCAAGGCGGCCGACGAGATCTTCCCCGAAGCGATCTTCGCGGTGCATCTCGATCACGGCGATCTCACAAGCGCGCTCGACTGCATCGAGAGCGGCTTCTACTCATCGGTCATGATCGACGCCTCGAGCGAGCCGTTGGAGGGGAACATCCGCATCACTCGCCAGGTGGTGGAAGCGGCTCACGCCCGAGGCATCTCGGTGGAAGCGGAGTTGGGCCAACTCGGTGGGGTGGAGGAGCACGTTCAGGTGGAGGAGAAGAATGCCCATCTCACCGATCCCGCCGAGGCCGAAGTGTTCGTACGGGAGTCGGGCTGTGACTCACTGGCTGTTGCTATCGGCACCAGCCACGGAGCCTACAAGTTCAGTGGTCACCAGAGCCTGCATCTGGACGTGGCCGCCGAGATCCAGCAGCGCCTGCCCGGTTTTCCCCTGGTCATGCACGGGTCGAGCTCGGTGCCTCAAGAGGAGATCGAACGCATCAACGCTGCCGGCGGCTCGATAAAAGGGGCCAAAGGGGTTGACGAGGACGAGTTCGCCAAAGCCGTTCCCCTCGGGGTGACCAAGGTCAACATCGATACCGACGGCAGGTTGGTGTGGACCCGAGTTCATCGGGAGTTCTTCCGGGATAATCCGGAGAAGTTCGACCTGAGGGATCCCGGCAAGGTTTTTGTGGCCGAATACGCCGCGTTCATCGCCCACAAGAACGAGAAACTGGGCTCTGCCGGCACCTTGGAAGGAGTACGCCAGGCCGTGGCGACGTAGGTAGCTGCCGCTGCTCAACGGGGGAGCGGTCATCATCGGGTAAGGGGATAGGGTGGAGACTCTCACAGGCCAAGGCTTTGCCCAGGTGTTGCGGTCGGGCGCCTACGCGGTGGTGAGGGCGCAAGACGCTCTGGACCGCATCAATGTCTTCCCGGTCGCCGATGCCGACACGGGAGCCAATCTGGCCGCTACGCTCAGCGCGGCGGCCGCCGGCCTGGGCCGGAACCCGCCGGCCGCAGTCGGTTCGGCCGCCCGCGTAGCGGCGGACGCGGCTCTCATCGGTGCACGGGGCAATTCCGGGGCTATCTTCGCCCAGTTCCTTCACGGCCTGGCCGAGGGCCTTCATTCGAAGAGAGTCGTCACGACGGGCGAGTTCTCCCTGGCTGCCGAGGCCGGTGTGGATGCCGCCTACTTGGCCGTGCAGCATCCGCAGGAAGGCACCATCCTCTCGGTTCTCAGGGCGTGGGCCGCAAAGATGAGCGCGCGCGCGGCTGCGGTCCTCAATTTCGGGGACCTCATGGACGAAGCTCTGGAGGCGGCCCGCGTGGCGCTGGCCGAGACCCCGAGGCAGTTGGACGTCCTTGCTCGAAATCACGTCGTCGATGCTGGAGGACAGGGTCTGGTGTACTTCCTCGAAGGCGTGCTGGATACGCTCAAGGGTACTCACATCCCGGACCTCTCCACCCTAGAGGCCCTCACGTTTCCCGCCGCCTATCAGCGCTTGTCGGGAGCCGTGGGCTCTGCGGCCCAAGGGTTCGTTGCCAGTGGTCTCCGTTCGGTAGAGGGGGCTCGGGCTCTCGAGATCGACGAGCGCTTCCGGTATTGCACCGAAGCCCTTCTGCGCGGGAACGCCCTCGACAGGGAGGCCATCCAGCGCGCGGTCGGCCGCCTCGGGGAGTCGCTGGTCTTGGCCGGAGGCGGCTCGCACATGCGCGTGCACCTGCATACGGATGATCCCGACCTCTTCTTGCGCACTCTCGCGGAGTTCGGCACCCCGGAGAGCGTCAAGGTCGACGACATGGTGGAACAGCAGGCGGCTGCGCGCGCCGCCACGATCGCCCTCGTCACGGACTCTACCTTTGACCTTTCCGAGGCTGCCCAACTGCGCTACGGCAGTGTGATGGTGCCTCTGACCATCTCGATCGGGGGAGGCACCTACCTCGACCGGGTGGAGTTGAGCTCGCCGGAGTTCTACCGGATGGTGCGCGAGACCGACGAGTTGCCCCGCTCCTCTCAGCCCAACCGGGCAGATTTCAAACGCGTATACGAAGCCCTGCTCGAGGATCACGAGGGTGTGGTCTCGGTCCATATCTCAGCGCGGCTTTCGGGGACCTACCAATCGGCCCTGGGAGCGGCCGGGGAGGTCGATCCAGAAAGGGTGCGAGTCATCGACTCGAGGCACGTGTCGGTGGGGCTGGGATTGGTGGTTGAGGCCGCGGGCGAAGCCATTCGCGCCGGCGAGGCCCTGGAGGGGGTGGTGGCGGCAGCCGAGGCTGCCGCCCGGAACACCCGGGTCTACGGCGCCACCCCGTCTCTGGACTTTGCCGTCAAGGGGGGCCGGGTGAACTCGAAGGTGGCCTATCTTGCCGGCCTCGTCAAGCTGAAACCGGTTATCTTGTTCGACGAGGAGGGCGGAGCCCACGCCGACGGCGGCCATCTGGGATATGGCCGGACGATTAGAGGCATCGCCCGGCGGGCCGCTGAATTCGCCCACGGGGAGCCGGCCCGAGTTGCCATCACCCACGCCGATTCGCCCGAATCCGCCGCCTACCTTCTTCAGCAACTGCACAAACGGTTCGGACAGCAGCAGGACATCCCCATGATGGAGTCCGGCGCGGTCCTGGCCACTCACACGGGTCTTGGCGCCGTGGCGGTTGCAGTGCGGCGGCTGCCCGCCGAGTCTGGACGAGGTCGGGTATCGACGCCGGACGGCGAGACCGGGCAAGGAGGCTCTCGCTGAGTCTTCCGGCCGCTATGGGGGTCACCCTCGGCGTGTTGGTCGTCTTCATACGTGGTATTTTCTCCCTGGCAGACTGGCGGAGGATGGATCTGTGTCCATCGGCCGCGATGTGAGGCCGGCTATGACACTCGCGCAGAGCGTGGCCGGCTTCGGCTGTCTCTAGGCGCTTACACGACCGCTAAGGCATACGGAAGGAGAGAGAATGGCGGCCGCGATCGACGCCCTCACCAAGAACGGGGAGCTGCTGGCTTTTCTACGCGACGTGGTCGAGCTCTGCAGGCCGGACAACGTCTACACGTGCGACGGCTCGCAGGAAGACTACGAGCACATGTGCGACCTGCTCGTCAAGCACGGAACGTTCACCCGGCTTAACGACTCCCTGCGGCCGAACTGCTACCTGGCCCGTTCTCATCCCAGCGACGTGGCTCGGGTCGAAGACCGCACCTACATCTGTACCACCGACCAGGCGGATGCCGGTCCCACCAACAACTGGGCCCCCGCCGGGCAGATGAAGCGCAAGATGGCCCGTCTTTTCAAGCGCACCATGGAGGGGCGGACGATGTACATCATCCCGTTCTCCATGGGACCGATCGGCTCGCCCTTCTCAAAGATCGGCATCGAGGTGACCGACTCCCCCTATGTGGTCGCCAACATGATGATCATGACCCGCACCGGCATCGAGGTCCTCGAGGCGCTAGGCGAGAACGGCAGGTTCATTCCCTGCCTGCACTCGGTAGGAGCGCCGCTCGCCCCGTTCCAGGGCGACGTGCCCTGGCCCTGCGAGCGCGATCCCAGGCACAAGTTCATCGTGCATTTTCCCGAGGATCCGTCCATCTGGTCCTATGGGTCGGGATACGGAGGCAACGCCCTCTTGGGCAAGAAGTGTCTGGCTCTGCGCATCGCCTCGACCGAGGCTCACAAGGAGGGCTGGCTGGCGGAACACATGCTGATCCTGGGCCTCACCTCACCCGAAGGCAAGACGCATTACATCGCCGGGGCTTTCCCCAGCGCCTGTGGCAAGACCAACCTCGCGATGATGCGGCCCACCTTGCCCGGCTGGAAGGTGACGACCGTAGGGGACGATATCGCCTGGATGCGCATCGGCGCGGACGGCCGTCTCTATGCGGTGAACCCTGAAATCGGTTTCTTCGGCGTGGCGCCGGGGACGTCGTACGACTCCAATCCCAATGCGATGGACACGTTCACCCGCAACACCATCTTCACCAACGCCGGTCTCACCGATGAGGGTGACGTGTGGTGGGAAGACATGGGGGTCGAGGCTCCGGCCCATCTCATCGACTGGGAGGGCAACGACTGGGCCCCCGACTCGGGGCGGAAGGCGGCTCACGCCAACTCACGCTTCACGGCTCCGGCCGCTCAATGCCCGGTCATCGATCCCAAATGGCAGGACCCGGCGGGGGTCCCCATCTCGGCCCTACTGTTCGGCGGGCGGCGGACGAGCACTATCCCCCTGGTGAACGAGGCGTTCGACTGGGAGCACGGCGTCTTCATGGGCTCGGCCGCCGGCTCCGAGACCACCGCGGCCAACCTGAGCAAGACCGGGGTGCTACGGCACGACCCCTTCGCCATGCTGCCATTCTGCGGCTACCACATGGGTGACTACTTCGCCCATTGGCTGTCGATGGCCGACCGCACGGACGCCGGCAAGCTGCCGCGGATCTTCTTCGTCAACTGGTTCCGCAAGGCCGAGGATGGCCACTGGCTTTGGCCGGGATACGGCGAGAACAGCCGGGTGCTCAAGTGGATCTTCGAGCGTGTAGAGGGCGGTGGAGAAGCGGTCAAGACCCCGATCGGCAATCTGCCGACGGCCGAGGCGCTGGATCTCTCCGGCCTCGATCTGCCCGCCGAAGACCTGGGCACACTCCTGAAGGTCGACATCGAGGGCTGGAAGCAGGAAGCCGCCGGCCTGTCTGAGTATTACGACGAATTCGGGGATCGCCTGCCGGAGACCCTGCGCAGTCAACTCACGGCCTTGCAAGACCGTCTGGGCGCGAGGTGATTCATGAACCCCCTGGCCGCCGAACTCAACCAGACCATCGAGCAGCACGCTCCCGCGGTCATGCGGATGCTCTCTGATCTGGGCAAAGAGCTGTACTTTCCCAAAGGGATCCTCACTCAGACGGCCGAGGCCAACCAGAAAGCCACCCGTTACAACGCCACCATCGGCGAAGCCCGGGAACTACAGCATTCCATGGGACTCCCGGCGATCATGCGCCACTTCACCGACCTTGGACCGGACGCCGTGCTGCCCTACGCTCCTTCGGCCGGCCGGGCCGATCTGCGGGCCGCCTGGCGAGAGGAGATCAAGGAGAAGAACCCGTCGCTGGGTGACGCTCCTCTCAGCCTGCCGGTGGTCACGAGCGGGATCACCCATGGCCTGAGCACGGTGGCGGACATGTTCGTCGACCCGGGCGATCTCCTGCTGCTTCCCGATCAGTTGTGGGGCAACTACCTGATGATCTTCTCCGTGAAACGGGGCGCGCAGGTGACGCGTTACCCGCTGCTGTCCTTTGACCGGGGTTTTGATGTAGCCGGGTTCCGCCGGGTGCTCGGCGAGACCGCCGATCGAGGCAAGCTGCTCGTGCTCTTCAACTTCCCGAACAACCCCACCGGGTATTCCATCACTCCGGCGGAAGCCGACGCCATCCGGGATGCGCTGGTGGAGGTCGCCGAAGCTGGTTGCGACGTGGTGGCCGTGTGTGACGACGCCTACTTCGGTCTCTTCTACGACGAGGAGAGTATGAAGGAGTCGCTGTTCACCCGGCTGGCGGCGGCTCATTCCCGCATTCTGGCCATCAAGCTTGATGGGGCCTCCAAAGAGGATTTCGCCTGGGGGCTGAGGGTGGCCTTCATCACCTATGGAATAGCCGAGGGAGCCGGTGTCTATGAAGCCTTGGAGAAGAAGACCGGCGGCTGCATCAGAGGGACCATCTCCAATACCCCCAACGTCTCGCAGCAATTGGTGCTGAAGGCCAAGGCCGATCCCGGCTACCAGGCCCAGAAGGAAGAGAAGTTTGCCATTCTCCAGCGCCGGGCGGTCAAGGTGAGAGAGGTACTGGCCGAGCCCCGGTTCGCCGCCGCCTGGGAGCCCTATCCCTTCAACTCCGGATACTTCATGTGCCTGCGTCTGAACGATCTGAACGCCGAAGCATACCGGGTGCACCTTCTCAACGAGTATGGGGTGGGGGTGATCTCCACCAGCGACACCGACGTCCGGATAGCGTTCTCCTGCGTGGACGAAGCCGACATCGCCGACCTCTTCGATGTTATGCTCACCTGTGCCCTGGAGATGAAAAAGGGATAGCGGAGACAGGCCGGCGCCAGCATGTCCAAGACCAAAGGTCAGCTCGAGGCGGAGATCAGCGACGCCATCGTCAAGTTCGAACTGGATTATATGGGTCGCGGACCGGAAGAGGCCCGGACCTACATCATCGACGACCTGGTCATCGTGCGCCTGCGAGGGGTGCTGACTCCGGCGGAGCGGCAACTGGCAGGGACAGACGGGACTCCCCAGGGCCGTACACTCGTCAAGGAGATCCGGCGGGAACTGATCGAGAAGGCCAGGCCCCTCCTGGAAGCTATCGTCCGGGACGTGACGGGTCAGGACGTCCGCAGCCTGCACACCGACATCAGCACCCAGATCGGCGAGCGCATCATAGTGTTCTCACTGACGGGGCCCGTGCGTCTGGCGCCCGGGACCCAGTGACCGGGACCCAGTGACCGGCACTTGGTGACCGGGACCCAGTGACCGGCTTGGCTCGGTCGGCGTGGCGCCGGTCACGAGGCTAATGGAAATGGGCAGTGTCTTCATCCGTTTCTACGCTGAGCTGGGCGATCTTCTGGCGCCAGAGCGGCGCGGCCGCGAATTCGAGCATCCCTTCGCGTCCGGAGGTGCAGTCAAGGACCTGATCGAGGGCCTGGGGGTGCCGCATACGGAAGTCGACCTGGTGCTCGTCGATGGACGGTCTGTCGACTTCCGGCACCCCGTGGGGAATGGCGAGCACGTGAGCGTGTATCCGGTATTCGAGGCGTTTGATGTCGGGCCCGTGACCCGCGTCCGCGCGCGACCCTTACGCCAGGTGCGGTTCGCGGCCGACGTGCATCTGGGCAAGCTGGCAGGCTACCTGCGCTTGGCCGGGTTCGATACGTCGTACCGGAACGACTGGTCCGATGAGGATCTCGTGGAGGCCGCCCTGCGCGAGCACCGGATCATCCTGACTCGCGATCGAGGGCTGCTCATGCGGTCGGCGGTGACTCATGGCCACCTGGTGCGGCACACCTCGCCCCGGCAGCAACTGTCGGAGGTGCTCGAGCGGTTCGACCTCTGGGGATCCCTCCGACCGTTCACGCGCTGCTCGCTCTGCAATCGCCCCGTGGAGAGGGTCAGGAAGGCCGACGTCATCCAGGACCTTCCGCCACGCACCGCGCATCACTACGAGGAGTTCTGGCGTTGTATCGGTTGCGGCCAGGTCTACTGGAAAGGCGCACACTACCGATCGTTGGAGCGACTTTTCACCCTGGGGCAATCTCCTTCTGGGGCTTCTTCTGACGATCGGTAGCGCTCCCCCAGAGCGATGAGACTCAGGGCATGTCCTCACGCGCGGCAGCGGTTTCTTGGTCCTCGGCCATTCCGAGCGAGGCCGGTGAGTCGCCCGGCCGCCAGCGGGCGAAAAGAGGCACCCCGATGAGGGCAATAGCCGCCATGGCCGCAATGCCTGCGGATGTAGCGTGGGATCCGCTGGCGGCGCTGCTCGCTATGGGCGAGAGCGCCGCCCCCAGCCCTTGCGACACCCGCTGTACGGCCCCGAAGAGGCCGAAGGCCAGAGCCTGATAGTCCGAGCGGAAGTTCTCGGCGTAGGCCCCTCGCACCGTGGGGATGAGAGCTCCGGAGAAGAGCCCGTGTAGGCACGAGCAGAGCACCACCAGAGCCGGCGGTGACACCAGGCTGAAGGCGAAGGCGTTGAGCGCCCACAAGGTGAGTCCCACCATGATGATGCGTTTCACGAGGCGCCGGTCGGGTCTGAGCAGGGCGACGGCCCCAGCTCCGGCCGCCGAAGCGAGCACCACGCCCAGCAGCACCGCCCACAGCTGTATCCCTTCGAGATCGGTCAGTGCCTGGATATGCAGGGTCAGATAGAGGCTGAGTCCCATGATGGCGGAGTTCATAGCGAAGTAGCCGGCGAGGAACCAGCCTGCGCGGTGTTCGCGGGAAGCTTGGTCCCATAGCTCCTTCATGCGGTGGTTCAGTTTCCCCTGAGGGATGTCGACCACGTCGGACTTCTTCTGCCACAACCGCTTCGCGAAGATGCTGGGGATGGTACAGGCTAGGAACACAACCGCTGCCGGGATGAGGGCGTAACCCCGTCCGCTGATTCCGGGGACGAGCTGGCCGGAGATGAACAGTTGGATGACGCCGACCCCGATTACCCCGCCCAGGAAGCTAAGTCCCATCCCCAGCGAGGAGACGCTCACCACGTTGGCTCCTCCCGCCGCGCTGAGCATGGAGGCGTTGTATATGAGACTGGATAGCTGGAAGAAGTAGTTGGCGATCATGGCGGCGACGAGCACGCCTGCTACTGCCAGAGTCGTGGAGTGAGGCAGGACATTGAGCGTCCCGAGAAGCACGGCGGCGATCAGGGCCGAGACCACGAACCACTGTCTGCGGGTGCGCTTCTCGTCCGCGCTCACCCCGATATAGGGGCCACTCAAGCCGATGGCCCAGGACGATGCGGCCGATGCCAGGCCGAAGGCGACGGCCGGTATTCCCAGGTCGTTGACCATCCAGGGGGTGAGGTAGTAAGGGATGGCGAACTCGACAGAGGTGTTGCCGAAATCGAACGTGTACCAGGCCAAGCGCGTGCGCCTGCCGGAATCCGCAGTGTCGGGCGTCTGTGTGCCTGACGTTTGCGTGTCGGAGGGCATTAGCTCTGTCTGGTCGCCGGTGGGCATGGTCGCACTAGTGTACCTTCGGTTGGCCAAAACCTGGTCGGTGGTCTAACCTTGTGCATCCGGCACCGGTAGACGCGAGAGACGCAACATCTTGAGGGCGATGAGTCCATATG
>Ga0209254_10007536_pt1 | contig 10045 bp, 10 predicted proteins | sample FrelakmetDIP11DI_FD_187148 | JGI IMG/M metagenome (GOLD analysis project Ga0209254, IMG submission 187148) | Freshwater lake sediment microbial communities from the University of Notre Dame, USA, for methane emissions studies - DIP11 DI (SPAdes)... | ecosystem: Environmental > Aquatic >...
AGTACACGCTGCGTGAGGACGATTAATCCCAGCGTTCCAAGCAAAAAAACGACCCAATTCAACATGTTGAGATAATGAAATTTTTAGCGCAAGCACTCTTGTTCAAGACGTAAAGCCAGCCCGAGGTATTTCTCATACACATCGTCGCCGGTCTCGTCACGCTCTACGAGTTTAAATGCATCCATGATTTGTTGCTGCTGTTCAGCTGGAAGAACTTTATCAGCCATGGGGAATAAGATATTATCTTCTTTATAAATATGCTGCCTTAAGAGCTTGATATAACCCTGGGCATTTTGGATCAGCTCATTCCGCCCAGAATCATCCGAAGCCTGCAGACGCTCTAAAGCCAGGCGCATCTTCTGGGTCAGGCGCCGTGCCTCTTCATGCTCAGCCAACATCACTGCCACTGGGCCGGTTTCTTTGGATAAACCATATTGAATCAAAACTGGAAATAGGATCCCCTCTTCCTTCTGGTGATGGAATCCATCCGCAAAATTTTTTATGAAAACCGTGGTACCCGAAAAGAACCGCAGGTATACATCCTGGCCTTTACTGAGCCGAGTGGTTGCTCTCTCAAGCGCTATCAGCACACGCTCGATAATCCGATGTTCTTCCATTAAGATTTCAGTCGCTTTCACCCCATGATCTCCTTTCGCCTCAACTTGAGCATCAGAGATTAATTATAGTACCAGGTTAATATATTGGAAGGTAAATCACACCCAACCTAAGAATTTTGTAAGGTCGTTGGGCATACTTGTCTATTTCATCATCGTTGGCACCCTATACTTCTCAGCCAGCAAGACATAAAATGTGATCCACTTATTGACCTCGCCGCGCTCACCCACTTTCCATGGGCATTCCGTGGGCGTCCAATCCAATTTATAACGACCTGTCTCATCCGCCCGGCTTTCCAGTTCATTCCAGGCACTATTCAATCGCTCGTCATTACCATAACCCATTTTACTTAAGGCATAGAGTATCTCCCATATATTTGCGCGCCAGATAATGGGAAATGCATGCCGATTCATATCGTCATTAACAAATATATCGCGGCTTTTAGATCGGTAGATGCCCCCGCGGTTTAAAAAGTATTCCACCAATTGCCGGCAACGGGGATGCTCCCAATACTCAGGCAGCTCAGCAAATGCCAACAAACACTTCACCGCTCCACGGATGCAGCTCTTGACCTGCCTGGTCTTATACTTTCCTTCATGCCAATCACACAAATAACCGCCATCCTCCCGCACGGTTTGCAGCAACAATTCGATCGATCGTTCGATCCTGGCATCCTCCCGGTACCCCAGCAGCACATAGGTGCGGATGTTATAGCCAAACAGGCAAGAATAATGGTTCAACCAATCGCCATCGGCTTTTTGCAAGCTGAGATACCGCTCAGCGGCTTTCTCCACCAGCGGATGGGAGCGATCCATTCCCAGCTCAGCCAGGTAAGCCAGGCAGAAGTGCGTGGTGGCAAAGGAGCCATACAGCACGTCATCTCCAACATAAACCTTGGTGCGGGGATTTTTTTGCAGCCAATAACCGTCCGGATGCATTTTTTCCAGCAAGCCACAGACAGCGCTGGATTCAACGATGGCTGATTTTGCCTGCCTGACTTCCAGGAGATCGTCTCCTGCATTCAACAGTTCCCTGCGTGTACGCCATTGCATCGACGGATCATCGTCCTGCAACAGCCATTGGATGATATCAGGATTTGCCAGCATGATAAGTGCTCCTCCAAATAAATGTAGGGTTTCGCAAAAACTATTTTACTCGTCAATCATACTCATTATCGCATATTAAAATGATACCGTCATAGCAGCTTGACCATTAAAACCTGGTCATAATAAATGCCATTATGGAAAATCGCCTTGGGTTCGATGCCATACTCTATGAATCCACAACGGGTATAACAACGGATGGCAGATTTTTCGGAGACCGTAACCCCCAGGTAGATCACACTCATGCCATTTTCTTTAGCCCAATCGAAAATCTCATGCAACATCGCTTCACATATATGGAATCCCCGCCAAGCTGGCTTGACATATACACCCCACAACACACCAAAATGCCTGGTCTTCGGCCAATGTCCACGCGTGATCCCTGCCAATCCGATGAGCTCCGAATCGGTGCAGGCAATGCTTATGGTGCCATCCCGAGTCCTGGCATTATCATCGATGAGCTTCTCAAATGCACCACCACCATCAGCAGAGATTTTGCCGATATCCGCGGCAAATGCTTCAGGCTGCATGGTGAGAGATTCCAGACGCAGTTCCAGCAGGGAAGCTGCATCCTCCAGGCTGGCGTACCGGATGGTTATATCACCTTTAGGGGTGGGGATATTTTGAGGCATGTGGCGTCCTTAATTAAATATATTTATGGACCTTTGATATTTATTAAATTCTACTTAGGTGGCGCACCCAGTTTGGAGTAATCCACCGTCAGCCAGCGCTCGGGGGTGATACACACCAGGATATCTTCCTTCCAATTATCGTTCTTGCTGATATCCGCGTATAGATATTCACCATTTTCCGGGCCATAATAGCGCAACGCCATCGGGTGGATATCACGCTCCAGGTCCACGGGTTGGATGGTAAAGGGACCTTCGATGGAGACATACTTATAATTCGGTGGGGTCGTATCTTGAACACAGAAGCTGATGCGCTGGGCTTTTTGCAATAACCTGGCTTTACGAGTTTTTATACCGGTCCAGACACATACTTCTTCGCCCAGCTGGTAGATGTACCACACTGGCACGGTCAATGGACCACGCCCTTCTTCCGGGATACTGATAATACCAACCCGGGTCTCAGCCAGGAATGCCTGGCGTTCTTCAAAAGACATTCTGGTATCCATTCTTACCTCCATGGGATTTCTATATAAATTATACGGGGAATTATGTTAAGGGGGGGATGGGTGAGTAATTATTTAACAACGATGGCTTATTTTACCTAGCGCAGTACAAAGAAGCCCAATCCACGCACAAACAACCCGGCTGAGAGGGCAATCACCACCGTCAGAGCACTGACTGCCAGCATGGAGCGCCAACCCAGCTCACGGCGTAAAGCAGAGAGCGTTGCCAGGCAAGGGACATAAAAAACTACGAAAACCGTGAAGACAAGCATCTGTAAATTGGTGAGAGCTTGAGAAAAATCGTTGACACCTAACGCCTGGCGCAGCATGACAAGGGATAACTCTTTGCGAAGGATACCAAATATCAGTGGGACGCCAGTTTCAGCCGGTAACCCAAGCAGCCAGGTAAATGGTCTCACCAGGGCATCGATATACACACTGAGCTGATAATATAACAGGAATGCCAAAAGCAGGCTGCCGATGATCAACAGCGGCCAGGCTTCAACGATGAATTCCCGCACCCTGAACCAGGTTTTATTCACTACATTTTTCAAGGTTGGAATTCGATAGGCGGGCATCTCTAAGATCAATCCAGGGGTATCTTCAGGCAGCAACTTGGTGAGGATACGCCCGGTGAGAGCGATGACAAATATATTGAATAAATAAACCGCCAATGCCCAGGCGGGTCCGAGGTAGAAAGCCACCAGCCCAAATACGACTGAAAGACGAGCAGCACATGGAACCAGTACTGCCAGGGTGGAGGCGATAATGCGATCTTTGCGCTCTTCCAGGATGCGGGTGGACATGACTGCCGGGACATTACAGCCATACCCCAAAATGAAGGGTACGATAGCTTTGCCATGCAGACCCAGTCGATGCATCAATCCATCCATCAGGAAGGCGATGCGTGGCAGGTAACCGACATCTTCCAGGATGCTTAACCCAAACAGGAATGGAATAAGGTAAGGAAGCACGATGGCAATGCCACCTGCCATGCCTTGGATCAAGCCTACAGTCAATTCTCCAAATAAGGTGTCTGTTCCAATATAGCTGCCAACCTGGCTGCTGATGGCATTGAATATCGCCAATACCGGTGCTTCGATCAACTTTCCAAATCCGTAGACAAGCTGGAAGAAAATAAACAGGATTACCACCAGTGCCAGAAATCCCCACACGGGGTGGAGCAGAATATCATCCAGGCGATCACGCCAGCTCACCCTGCGCCGACCCTGGCTGACAATCATCCCAGCTAATTCACCAGCCAGCTGATGCCGTTGCAGGTCATTCTCGACGCATAAAGATAGGTCTCGTGTTGGAATTGCAGCCTGGGCAGTCTGGTCCGTTTTAAGGAATAATGCCTTGATCCCGTGCCCGCGACTTGCCACCAACGGCATAACCGGGACACCCAGTCTTGTCATTAACGCCGGTCCATCAATGGTCAAACCCAACCGGGACGCCTCATCCATCATGTTCATGGCGACCACAATTGGGCGGTCAACTGAAAGTAATTCCAGGGTTAATTCCAATCCCTGGGTCAGGTGGGTAGCATCCACCACATTAATAATGGCGTCCACCGCATGCGAGTTAATGTATTTGAGTACCTCCGCTTCAGCGGGATTCGTGCCATGCAGGGTAAACGTGCCAGGCAGGTCAACCAGCTCGATTACCTTACCGCTCAGGCGAACCTTGCTCTCCGTAAAAGTAACTGTTGTGCCGGAGAAGTTTCCAGTTTCAGCTTTGTAGCCTGCCACCTGGTTAAACAGGGTGCTCTTTCCGCAATTGGGCTGCCCGATCAGGGCAAATCGCATGCCGCTACCTCCACCATGATGTGCGAGGCAATACCCATGCCCAAGGCAATCTCCATCCCACGTATCTCGAGCAGGATTGGACCCTGAAAAGGAGCGTGACGTACCACCCGCGCCAGGTCACCTGGATAAATGCCAAAGCGGTTCAGCTTGGTCATGATCCCATTTCCACCCTCAAAAGAGGTAATTTTGACCTGTTTCCCCTTTTCAACATCAGTCAGTCGTGAGATACCATGTTTCATCATCGGGATGATCTCTTTGGAAGCAACTTTAAACATATTTTGCTCGAAATAACGGGCAAATAATTCTGATTTGTGATAGAATATTGTCTATTCAACAGTTAGTATATACTAATATTATTCGTTAGTATATCTTGTTATTTGAGGGATGTAAAGGGAGATAAATGTCACAGTCTATATCTGTGGAAAGCCGGCCTACCCCTACCATTGAAGATTACCTAGCCGTCATGTATATCATGGAACGGGATGGCGAGGAGATCATCGCCGCACGCCTGGCAGAGTCGTTGGAAGTGACCCCACCTACTGTGACGGTGACACTGAAACGCATGGAGCGCGATGGATGGATCGAGGTGGTTGGACGCAAGAGCATCCATTTGACAATTCCTGGATGCGAGGCTGCCAGCTCAGTAATCCGCCGGCACATGCTCACGGAGTGGATGCTGGCACGCATGTTGAAAGTCCGCTGGTCAGACGTTCACAGTGAGGCGCATGCCATCGAGCACAGCATCTCGAATGAAATCGAAAGTAAAATGCGGCAGAACTTTGACGATCCGCAGGTTTGCCCCCACGGTAATCCATTACCTGGTTATGAGTACGTGACTGTGCAGTGGAGACCGATAAATCAACTGCTCGTTGGTGAAAAGGCGATCATCCGGCGCATTCATGAAACGGCTGAAGATGACGCTGACTTGATGAAGTTCCTGGAAAACAATGGTGTTTTTCCTGGCACCCAGGTGGAGATATGCGAAGTCCTGCCATTCAACCAGACCCTTACCCTGGGTGTGGGAGAGCAGAGTGTCGTTTTGGGATTTTCTGCAGCGCAATATATCTATGTTGAGGTAAGCAATTAGTATTTAGCAATTAGCGATTTGCTTTTTGCGGTGAGCAATCAACTTTTAAGCAAATAATTCATAAACAGTAAATAAACATATTATTTCTATACCATATTTAAGGAAAACATATGAACTCCAACGACCGTAAAGTAACCCAGGTTATCACCCCCATCCGTGTGCTGGAAGGTGCAGGCGTTCTACTCAAACGTTCCATCGCCACCCACACACTGGATTATCTCGACCCATTCCTGCTGCTCGACCACTTTGGCTCGGATGATCCCGCCGAATACCTGGCGGGATTCCCGATGCACCCGCACCGCGGCATCGAAACTGTGACCTACATGCTGGCAGGGCGCGTCAGGCATAAAGACAGCCTGGGCAACCAAGGTACGATTGGTGGTGGGGATATCCAATGGATGACCGCTGGTGGCGGGATCATGCATGAAGAAATGCCGGAACCCTACGAGGGAATGATGGAGGGTTTCCAGCTGTGGGTGAACTTACCCGCAAAGCTGAAGATGACCACCCCGCGCTACCAGGATATTCTATCGGCAGACATCCCGGTGATTGAGCTGACAGATGGGGTAATAATCCGTCTGATTGCCGGGCATTACGGCGATGACTCAGGCGCGGTGACTGACATCTACGCCGACCCGACCTACCTGGATGTGACTCTGCCACCGGATGGTATCTTCAGCCACCCGGTTCCTGCTGGTCACACGGTCTTTGCCTACCTGTTCCGCGGGAAAGGTTCGTTTGGAGCCACTGCCAGCTCAGGTGAGGCAGCTCAGCTGGTGATTTTTGGGGATGGGGAAATCGTGAATGTCAAGGCTTCAGCGGAAGGGGTACGCTTCCTGCTCGTTTCGGGTTTACCCCTAGGCGAGCCCATCGCCCGTTATGGTCCCTTCGTGATGAACACCCGGGCTGAGATCGAGCAAGCGCTGTTGGAGCTCAGGAATGGGACGTTTATAAAGAGCAGCGGTTAGCATATAGCGATTGCTAATCGCTATATGCTAACCGCTAACTGCTAATTGCTTTATCCAATTTTCCACCATCCCATCCAACACCCCCAACGGCACCGCCCCCGAGAGCAGGACCACGTCGTGGAACTCGCGCAGATCGAATTTGCTGCCCAGCCTGGTCTCAGCGCGCTGGCGCAGCTCTCGGATCTTCAGTTCGCCTATCTTGTACGCCAGGGCTTGTCCAGGCCAGGCAATGTAGCGGTCGATTTCGTTGACGATATTGAGCATGGTCGAGGAAGTGTTTTCAGCCAGGTGATCGATGCCTTGCTGGCGCGTCCAACCCAGGACGTGCATCCCCGTGTCCACCACCAGCCGGCAGGCGCGCCACATCTCGTAGCTCAGGCGACCAAAATCTGCATACGGGTCGGTGTAAAAACCCGCTTCCAAGCCCAATCGCTCTGAATAGAGAGCCCAGCCTTCCACGAAAGATTGATAGCCGCAGTAACGGCGGAAAATTGGCAGGTCGGCTAACTCAGCCTGGAGTGCCAGCTGCAGGTGATGCCCGGGCACTGCTTCGTGCAGCGAGAGGGCTTCGATCTCATACAATGGGCGTGAAGCCAGGTCATAGGTATTGACGTAATAAATCCCGGCGCGTGTACCATCCCCCAAGCCTGGGCTGTAATAAGCTGCCGTTTCACCCGGGGCAGCGTAGTCCGGCACTGCCCGGATACCGTATGGCATCCTGGGAAGCGTCTTGAACAGGCGCGGCAGCTCTCCATCCATGCGCTTGAGCACATAGGAAGTTTTTTCAAGCAAGGCTTCGGGGGTGGTCACATAGAACCTTGGATCGCTACGCAGGAATTCCAGGAAGTCCCGCATGTCCCCCGAAAAACCGGTCTTATTAATCACCCCATCCATCTCAGCGCGGATCCGCCGCACCTCCTCCAACCCGGTTTGATGCACCTGTTCCGCACTCAGGTGAAGGGAGGTGAAGTAGTAAATCCGATGAGTGTAGAATGCCTGTCCATCCGGCAGCTCAGCCGTGGCAATGCTCTCACGGGCAGCTGGCTTGTATTCCTGTTCCATGAATTCCAGCAGAGCCTGGTAGGCAGGAATCACCGAGTTTAGGATGGCTTTCATGGCAGTCTCTCCCAGTTTCCGCTTTTCAGACTCGCCGATCTGGGGTGAGAGCTGCCTGAAAGGCTGGTACAGGGCGCTCTCTGCCGGGTCACTCACCATCTGCGCCTTGAGCTGCTGATCGATATCGGTCAGCGTGCAGCGGGGTGGGAGGTAGCCCGTGCGCATACCCAGCCGCATCAGTTTGATATTCTCCAGAGTAAAGCGCTTGAAATCGCTCAGGCGGGTAATATAATTCTCATAATCCTGGGATTGATTAAATGGCATCACCTGGAACATATCCGGAAAAGTGAGGTGAAAGCCACCACAGCGAGAGATGGGCAGCAGGTATGGTTTGAAATCCAGCTCAGCGATCTCATCCTCCAACAGGTGGTTAAAAAGCTTGGAATTCAGCTGATCGGCAGCTGACAGGGATTGCGCTGGGATGCTTTGAAGTCGCTTATGGAATTCGATCAGCTGACCGTGCCAGGATTGGTAAGATTCTTGTGTTGAAACAGGCAGTCGGTCGTTATAGCGCTGGTCGCCAACGTACGTGGCGAAGAATGGGTCGAAAAGCATCCAGGCATCCCATTGGTCATGGAAGAGTTGGTGCAGCGGGGAAAGGGGTGTAGGCATGAGGGGCTCCTTTATTACTTAAAGGATTGGTACATTTTATGAAACAATCATCCAGGAGTAGGGGTACGATATCTGGCATCCGACAGGATGAGAGTGCCCCTACCTTATTGATATTAATTGGCAATAATACATTATGCCATAGAAAATAATTACGATTATAACAACAGAACATAATATTATCATTTGCAACTATTTTTCTGATAAGATAGTCACCGGAAAATATCTATGCTTGAAAGACCAGAGATCCCTGAAGCGTTAATTGCTAGATCCGTCCGGACTGATTATGGACTGGATGTAGCCAAGGTAACCTTCCTTCCGCTTGGTTATGATGTCAACACGGCTGTTTATCATGTTCAGGCACAGGCTGGAACTAAATATTTCCTGAAGCTGCGAGTGGGAGAATTTAACCCCATCACAGTAACTGTACCGCATCTATTAAATAACCAGGGAATCCATACCGTCATGGCACCCATCGAGACACAGTCCGGTCAGCTGTTCAGCAAGCTGGAGAATTTCACGATCATCTTATATCCATTTATTCCTGGTAAGGATGGCTATCAGGTCAGTTTAGTGGATCTGGATTGGGTCGAGCTTGGGTGGACGCTTAAAAGTGTTCACCATGCCAGGGTGCCACCATTCATAGCGTCATCGATCCCACGCGAAGGTTTCGATCCTCAATGGAGGGAAAGTGTAAAGTACTTTCAATCCCAGATTGAGCAGAGATCCTACACCGATCGAGTAGCGAAAAGATTATCCGCTTTTATGAAAACCAAACAGTATGAGATCAGCCATATGGTCAGACGAGCCGAAGCGCTGGCCCACACCCTCAACCAGCAACCCTTGGATCTGGTTTTATGCCACTCGGATGCCCACCCAGGGAATTACCTGGTGGCAGACAGCGGAGAGCTATATCTGGTGGACTGGGATAATCCGATCTTCGCCCCCAGGGAGCGTGACCTGATGTGTTTCGGCTCTGGCATGTCTGGCGACCAGCCTGGTGGGCTGGAAGAGAGCGCCTTTTACCAGGGTTACGGACCCGTGGAGATTGACCAAGTGGCACTGGCTTACTATCGCTACGAGCGCATCATCCAGGATATCGCTGAGTTTTGCAAACAGCTGCTGCTGACCAATGAAGGCGGCGATGACCGGGAGCAGGTGTATCATTACTTTACACGATCATTTCTGCCCGGCAATGTGGTACCGGTTGCATATGAGACTGACCGACTGGTTAATCACTCCAACGAACCTGAGTGATCCCTTCGGCATGGAAGTTTATGTTTTTTCTTGATTACGGAACCAGGTGCTTCAAGACAGGGATACGTTGCATGAGATAAACAATCCCAATGCTGAGTGGCATGACCACTATAAAAGTGAGTAGGATTCCAAAACCCGGGGCAACACTTGCACCGCTCAAGATGAAACCCAACCGGCCGCCTTTCAGGATGGACAGCAGGAGCACATGCAACAAATAGACCCCAAAACTCGTCACACATACAAGCATGACCAGCCTGGATAGCCAGGGCAGTTTCTCGTAAATTCGTTCATAAGGCAACCAGCGCAGCAGCCAATAGGCAGAGAGAGACATGATGATCACATTGGGACTC
>Ga0209254_10007537_pt1 | contig 10045 bp, 9 predicted proteins | sample FrelakmetDIP11DI_FD_187148 | JGI IMG/M metagenome (GOLD analysis project Ga0209254, IMG submission 187148) | Freshwater lake sediment microbial communities from the University of Notre Dame, USA, for methane emissions studies - DIP11 DI (SPAdes)... | ecosystem: Environmental > Aquatic >...
GCGCAGAGCCCAACGAACTCGACGCCATTCGTGCACTGCGCCCGGATGGCCCGCACGATTCGCAGTGGCGGCCCGGCAATACCGAACTCTTCGATCGGATGCACGGCGCGGGGACCGGCCGCGCCGTCGGTTGCGCGCTCGGCAAGCCCATGGAAAGCGGCATCTACGGCGAGATGTTGTTCGCCGCCATTCAGCCGGCAGCGTTTTTTTGGGACGCGATCTGCGGCGGTCGATCGAGATTGGCCTCACGGAAATTCCGCGCGACTGCCGGCTCGCGCGCTGGGTACGCGCAGCGCTCGAATGGCACAGCCGGTTCGCGGACCCGGAAGCGGCGCTCGATCGTATGGATCGCCAGCAAGCGCTGCGGCGCATGAGTCCGGTGCACACGATCAACAACGCCGCGGCCTGTGTCCTCGCGCTGCTGTATGCCGAACCGCATATCGACCCGGCGAGGTGCGCTGCGGCGATGGCAGGCATCGACACCGATTGCAACGGCGCAACGGCGGGCTCGGTGATCGGCGCGAAGCGCGTTGAGCGCTAACGCCGCGCGATAGGCGAACCCGCGTCGAAGAGAGACCGACCAATCAGGCAACTGCCTCGACCCCAACGACAAGCGGTACTGATCAAACCGTCGAGCCCGGAATCCACTGAGTCCCGGCCAGCGGAACGTGCGCCATCGCCGCCGCTTCTACCGTCAACGCCACAAGATCTTCGCGTTCCAGGTGATGCACGTCCTGCTTGCCGCACGCTCGCGCAATCGTGGTGAGCTCCATCGTCAACGTCTTCAAATAGTTCTTCAGGTGCCTGGCGCCCCAGTCCGGGTCCAGGCGCCGCTCGAGCACAGCATCCTGCGTCGTGATGCCCACCGGGCATCGGCCCGTGTGGCAATGGTGACAGGCGCCCGCGTACGTGCCGAGCGAGGCGTAGTCCGCGGCTGCGCTGATCGGTTGGCCGTCCTTGAAGTAGTGGTCGCCGTTGCAGCCGAGCGCTATCAGCGTCCCCTGTCCAATCGCCACCGCATCGGCGCCCAGTGCGATCGCTTTCGCGACGTCCGCGCCTGTGCGGATGCCGCCGGACACGATCAGTTGCACCCTGTCCTTCATGTTCAGGTCTTCGAGCGCCGCGACGGCCTGGCGCACCGCGGCGAGCGTCGGAATGCCAACGTGCTCGATGAACACGGTTTGTGTGGCCGCCGTGCCGCCCTGCATGCCGTCCACGACAATGACGTCCGCGCCGGCGTGCACTGCGAGCTTCACGTCGTTGAACACGCGCGTGGCGCCGATCTTCACGTAGATGGGCTTCTCCCAATCGGTGATTTCACGCAGTTCCAGGATCTTGATCGTCAGATCGTCGGGGCCGGTCCAATCCGGATGCCGGCATGCGGAGCGTTGATCGACGCCTTCGGGTAGTGTTCGCATCGCCGCGACGCGCGGGTTGACCTTCTGGCCAAGCAGCATGCCGCCGCCGCCGGGTTTGGCGCCTTGGCCGATCACCACTTCGATCGCGTCGGCGCGACGCACGTCGTCGGGATTGAAGCCGTAACGCGACGGCAGGCACTGGTACACCAACGTTTTTGATGAGTCGCGCTCTTCGCGTGTCATGCCGCCGTCGCCGGTGGTAGTCGACGTGCCCATCGCGGTCGCGGCGCGGCCGATCGCCTCCTTCACGTTGGCGGACAGTGCACCGAAACTCATGCCTGCAATCGTGATCGGGATATCGAGCACGATCGGCTTCGTTGCGTGGCGCGTGCCGAGCACCGTTTTTGTCGAGCAACGCTCGCGGTATCCCTCCAGCGGATAACGAGACAAAGATGCCGCGAGAAACAGCAGATCATCGAAGTGCGGCAGCTTCCGTTTGGCGCCGAGCCCACGAATTTCGTAGAGCCCGGTGGCGGACGCGCGATGGATGTAGTCGATGATGCTGCGGTCGTACGACGCAGACTCTTCGCCGTGAATCGGCTTGCTCATGCTCAATATTCCTGCTCGGCGTCGGCATTCCAGTGATACAGGGAGCGGGCCGATGCGACGCGCTTGAAGTGGTTGGCGTCGTGATTCAGACCGGCGGCTGCGAGAAGCTCTCTCACGGCGGTGATGTCCGCATCACCCAGCGGCTCGATGCGCGCATCGGCGCCCAACGATGCGATCGTGCCCTGCACGTAGATCACCGCTTCATAGAGCGAATCGCCCAACGCATCGCCCGCGTCGCCGCAGATCACGATGCGACCCGCCTGCGCCATGAATCCGGAAAAGCTGCCGACCGACCCGCCGACGACGATGTCGCCGCCTTTCAAAGAAATGCCACAGCGCAAGCCCGCGTCACCTTCGATGACGAGCAGGCCGCCGTGCGCGGAAGCCCCCGCGGCATTCGATGCGAAGCCCTTCACGTGCACTCTGCCGCTCATCATGTTTTCGGCAACGCCCGTGCTGGCGCTGCCTTCGATCAACACGCTCGCGTGGCAGTTCATGCCGGCCGCGTAGTAGCCCGCGTGACCGTACACCGTGACGTGCACCGGTGCGTTCAGGCCTACGGCGATGTTGTGCGCGCCGTCGGGGTTGAAAATGCGCACCTCGCGTCCGCTCAGTTCGGCGCCGCCTGCGTGCAGGCGTTGGTTGACCTGGCGCACCGTGTCGCGGGCGAGATCGAAGCTCAGCGCTTCCATATGTACACCCGTTCCGGCGCTGGTTCGAACACGTGCGCGTGCTTGACGCCGGGCAGGTGGGCGAGCGAGCGGAACTCGGAGGCGATCGCGACGTAGTCGTCGGTTTCCGCGACCACTGCGGGTTTGCACGCAAATGGATCCCGGATCAGCGCGAGTTCGACCGGCGTACCGATCAGAAACGTGTAAAAGCCATCGAGCGCTTCGAAGCCCCTTTGCAACGCCGTTGGCAGACTATCGCCTTCTCGCAATCGCCATTCGAGGAATCGGCACGCCGCCTCAGTGTCGTTGTCGGTGTCGAAGCGGATGCCGAGCGGTTCCAGCATCCGGCGGACCGCGTTCGGGTTCGACAGCGAGCCGTTGTGCACGAGGCAGAAGTCTTCACCCGCGGTGAACGGATGCGCCCGGTCCGGGGTGACCGCGGACTCCGTGGCCATGCGTGTGTGGCCGACGAGGTGGCTGCCGGTGAGTTGCGTGAACGCATAGCGCTCCGCGACCTGCGCCGGTTTGCCGATGTCTTTGTACACATCCATCGTGCGGCCGGCCGACAGCGCGTGCAGCTTCGGCGCATGCGCTTTTATCCATGTCGTGACGGGCGCCACCGCGCCGTCGAACGTGATCACGGCATGGTTGGCTTTGATGATGACACCGGCGTGCAGGTGCAGATCGTCGTTCAGATCGTCGATGAGGCGTTGCCAATCGTAGCCGGCGCCTTGGTCCGTCAGCGCGGAATACAAACTGACTTTGCGGCGGGCTTGCGGAAGCGGTGACGTGAATACCGCCATGCCGGCGGAGTCCGGTCCCCGGTCCGTCATTCCTATCAGCATCGGCACCATCAGTTCGCCGAGTTGACCGTGCAGCGCGGCCTTCTTCAGCAACAGTCCAACGATTCCACACATGCGCTTCTCAGAAAAATTCCAGGTAGGTCTTGATCTCCCAATCGGAGACGTGGCGCATGTACTCGATCCACTCCATGCGCTTCAGCTTCAGAAACTCTGTGCTCACCGGGCTCAAGGCGCCGCACACGACCTCGTCGGCCTGCAGCGCATCGAGCGCTTCGTTCAGGTTCTGCGGCAGCGTACCGACGCCCGCTTCGCGCAACTCGGCGGCACTCCAGGTGTACAGATTCACGTTGCGCGGTTCGCCGGGATCGAGTTCACGTTCGACACCGTCGAGGCCGGCGGCGATCACCGCGGCGGTGGCAAGGTAGGGATTGCACGAGCCGTCGGGCACACGCAGCTCGAGGCGCCCCTTCGGAACCCGCACCATCGCGGAACGGTTGTTGTCGCCGTAGGCGATGTGTGCCGGCGCCCATGTCGCGCCCGTGAGCGACCGGCCGATCACCAGGCGTTTGTACGAGTTGACGGTGGGTGCACACAACGCGGTGATCGCAGGTGCGTGGGCGAGCAGTCCACCGAGAAAGTGATAGGCGAGCTTCGACAGGTGCAACCCGCGCGAATCGCTCTTGTCTTCGAACAGGTTGCGTTTGCCGTCGCCGATCGACACGTGCATGTGCGTGCCGCTGCCCGGCAGGTTCGCGAACGGCTTCGGCATGAATGAGCAGATCAGCCCGAGTTCGTTTGCGATCTCGCTCGCTGCCATCTTGAAGAATATGTAGTGATCGCACGATGTCAGGCAGTCGGTGTACGTGTAGTTCATCTCGAACTGCCCGTTCGCGTCTTCGTGATCGATCTGATACACGTCGATGCCGGTCGCGCGCAGCGCATTCGAGAGCTTTTCGAGGAATACACGCGAACGCGACAGACCTTTGTAGTCGTAGCAGGGCTTCGCCTGCGTGTCGCTCGCGTCGCATGGTTCGATACTGCCGGTGACGCTGCGTTTGAGCAGCGAAAATTCCGGCTCGAGACCGGTGAACATCGTCCAACCCCGTGCGCTGAGGCGCTCGATCTGACGGCGCAGCAGCACGCGGCTGTCGTACGGCCACGGTTCGCCGTCGACGTGGCCTTCGCAGACGATGCGCGCGAGTCCGGGCTGCCACGGCACCAGCGAGAGCGTGCGCAGATCACCGCGCGCCATGAAGTCGGGACCGTGCGGCTCGATGCCGACGCCCCAGATCGCGAAGCCGGCGAATCCGGCGCCTTCGGTCAACACCGAATTCAGATGGGCGACCGGCACCGACTTCGCCTTCGCAACGCCATGGATGTCGACGAACTGCGCGAGCACATAGCCGACGCCGTTGTTCGTCAGATGTGCCTGCGCGTCTGCAACTGTTTCGAAACGCAGCGGCGACGGCAGTCGTGCGGCGGCGAGCGCGGTTGATCGCGCAGCGGCGCTGCCTAGCGGGTCAGCGGTCATCGATGGCTTCCTTCGGTAGATTCAGAAATGACAACGGGCGTCGCGGCGCCCGTTGTTCGACTCCGCACTCCGGGACGTCCATGTCCCGACCTGGCAGGTTTCCAGTGCGGTAACTACATGTGATAGGCCTTCTCGCCGTGCGCGGTGAGATCGAGGCCTTCACGCTCGTGGTCTTCGGAGACACGTAACCCGATCGTTAGATCGACCAGCTTGTACGCGAGGAAAGCGACGGTGCCGGACCACACGACCGAGACGCCGACGCCCCACAGCTGACTGATGACCTGCGTCGTCATGTCGAACTCGCCGACGGCGTTGGCGACGTAGTCGTACACGCCGGTGCCGCCGAGATACGGCGCAACGAACACGCCCGTCAGGACCGCACCGAGTATCCCACCGACGCCGTGGATGCCGAACACATCGAGACTGTCGTCCATGCCGAGCAGCCTTTTGAGACCGTTCACACCCCAGTAACAGGCAACACCTGCCGCGAGGCCGATCACCAACCCGCCCATCGGGCCGACGTAGCCGCACGCAGGCGTGATTGCCACCAGTCCGGCGACGGCGCCCGACGCCGCGCCGAGCATCGACGGCTTACCTTTTATGATCCACTCGGTAATGGTCCATGCAACAACAGCGGCACAGGTCGCAAGGAATGTGTTGACGAAGGCGAGTGTCGCCAATCCGCTGGCTTCGAGGTTGGAACCGACGTTGAAGCCGAACCAGCCCACCCACAGCAATGAAGCGCCGATCATCGTCATCGTGAGGCTGTGCGGTGGCATGTGTTCGTGGCCCCAGCCGACGCGACGACCGATCAGCCACGCGCCGACTATGCCGCCCATTGCGGCGTTGATGTGCACGACGGTGCCGCCGGCGAAGTCGATCGCCCCTTTCTGGAAGAGGAATCCCGCGGTGGCCGCTGCTGCTGCGCCTGCCTCAGCGCTGGTGTATGCATCCGGACCCGCCCAGTACCACACCATGTGCGCGATCGGGATATAGCTGAAGGTGAACCACAACACCATGAACACAAGCACCGCCGAGAACTTCACGCGTTCGGCGAGCGAGCCAAGGATCAGCGTGGCTGTAATTGCGGCGAACGTCATCTGGAACGCGATGTAGATGAACTCCGGAATCGCGACGCCTTTGCTGAAGGTTGCGACGATACTCTCGGGCGTGACGCCCATCAGGAACAGCTTGTCGAAGCCGCCGAAGAAGCCGTTGCCTTCGGTGAACGCGAGGCTGTAGCCGTACACGCACCAGAGCACGCCGAGTAACGAAAACGTCATCAGCGACTGCATCATCATCGACAGCATGTTCTTCGAGCGCACCATGCCGCCGTAGAACAGTGGCACGCCAGGCACCGCCATCATCACGACCAGCAACGTCGCGGTGATCATCCAGGCGGTGTCGCCTTTGTTGACGGTCGGCGCGACATCGTCGGCGAAGGCAGCGAGCGATGTGAGGGCAAGGACACCCCCCATCGCAAGCGCCGTTGAGAGTTTTTTCATGTCTGTAGTGTCCCCTGCTTGAATGAGCGTCAATGCAGAGGAGCAACAAGTGTGCCATTGGTGTCGCGAATGCCTTTGATCGAGTCGTGAACTCACTCGAGGTGCGGCAAATGCGCGAGCGCGGCGGTGAGCATGCCGCGCAGCGCGCCTTGAACACGTTTGGCAGCGTCGGGCAGATAGTCGAACGGCACCGACTCCCGCATATAGAGGCACTGACACATTTCGAGCTGCAGCGCATGGACGCCCTGGGCGGGCGCACCATAGTGGCGCGTGATGTGCCCTCCTTTGAAGCGTCCGTTCAGCACCTGCGTGAACGGATACCGGGTCGCGGCTGCAAGCACGCACTCCACCAACGACGGTGCGCAGGTGCGCCCGTCCGCCGTGCCGAAGTTGAAATCGGGCAGCCGACCGTCGAACAAGCGGGGTATGACGCTTGCGATGGAGTGAGCGTCCCACAACAGCACGCTGCCGTGCAGTGCGCGCAGGCGATCCAGTTCGGCGCGCAGCGCGTCGTGGTACGGTCGCCAGTACGTGCGCAATCTGCGCTCGCGCTCGGCCGCATCGACTCCGCGGCCCTCGGGATATAGCGGCTCGCCGTGAAATGTCTCTGTGGGACACAGGCCGGTCGTGGCCTGTCCCGGATACAGGCTCGCGCCGTCGGGCGGGCGATTGAGGTCCACCGCATAGCGCGATACACGCGCCTGAAGTACCGAAGCACCGAGATCGCCGACGAATTCGTAGAGCCGGTCGAGATGCCAGTCGGTGTCCTGCAGCACGTCTGCAACCCCGGCAAGCTGCGCGCGTATTTCCGGCGGAATCCAGATGCCGACATGCGGAATCGAAATCACCAGCGGCGCGGTGCCCCGGCGCAGGATGTGGGCCGGTTCGTCGATGTGGGGCACGCGAGATCCTCCGGGCATGACAACTGCATGAGCTGGGTAGTTCGCACTACGACGTTCAATTTCTGTGCCGCGTTGGTGGAAGTGATGGAGAGTTACGACGCGATCGTGATCGGCGCCGGTGTCATCGGTTGCTCGGTCGCCTATCACCTGGCGCACTTCGGTGCGAAACAGGTGCTGGTCGTCGATCGTACGCAGATCGGCGCCGGTACCACTTCGCAGTCGTCGGGCATCCTGCGCACGCATTACACGGTGTCAGAGAACGTCGAACTCGCGCTCGCGTCGTGGCGGGTGTTCAAGAACTTCGCGCAATACGTGGGCGATCCGGAAGCGTCCGCCGGTCTGGTGCAGTGCGGCTACCTGATCGCGTCGCCCAATGGCCCGAAACTCGGGGCGCTGCAAGCAGGGCTGGCGGGTCAGCGCGCTCGAGGCATCACGGTCGACGAACTCGATGCTCAGCAGGCCGCAAGCCTGTTGCCGATCGCACGCTTTGACGATGCCGCGTTGATCGGCTACGAGCCCGACGCGGGATTTGCCGATCCGTATCTCGTCGCGAGCGGTTTCGCGCGCGCGGCGCGGCGTCTTGGCGTGAAGATTGTCGAAGGCGTGGAGGTGCAGCGTTTGCTGCACGACAACGGCCGCGTGGTCGGCGTCGATACCGCACATGGGCGCTTCACGAGCGACACGGTGATCAGCGCGCAGAACATCTGGGCGCGCGACATCGAACGCTGGACCGGTATTGCGTCGCCCGTGAACGCCGAACGTCACACGGTGCTCGCGCTGCAGGGACCGCAGCCGTACACGTTTCAGATGCCCGTCTACAAAGACCTCGGCTCGGCGGGCATGTTGTACTGCCGCAGTTATGGCGGCTCACAGATGCTGGTGAGCGAAGGCATCGCCGGCGAAACGCTGCCCGAGCCCGACAACGAGCAGGGCACCATCTCGATGGACCATGTTCTCGACGTCGGTGCGCAGGTCGCGCAGCGATTCCCGTCGTACGAGACCGCGGACCTCGCGGCGTCGTGGACCGGCGTGTATGACGTGACGCCGGACTGGAATCCAGTGCTTGGGCGGGTGCCCGATATGCGCGGCCTGATCGTCGCATACGGTTTCTCCGGCCACGGCTTCAAACTGTCGCCGTGGGTCGGGCGCGTGCTCGCGCAGGAAGCGCTGGGACTTGCGACAGATGTGTCTCTCGAGCCCTATGCGTTGGAGCGTTTTCGAGCGGGCAACCTGCTCATCGGCAAATACGGCGTAGGCGCGGTGTCCTGAGCAGCTCATCCATTCGCCGATTTTCACTTGCCCGGCTAACGCGCGAGCAATGGCGCAACGGCGGTGGCACGACCCGGACAGTGGCAATAGGTGATGACACGGCTGCGCAGGACTGGACCTGGCGTGTCAGCGTTGCCGACATCGCGCAGGCTGGACCGTTTTCGATCTACCCTGGGGTAGACCGACACCTCATGCTGATCGAAGGCCGGGGAATCGTATTGCAGGGGGGTGCCGCGACGATGCGGCTCGAACGCATCGGAGATTGCGTGGCGTTTCCCGGCGAGCAGACGTTGAACGTTGAATTGATCGATGGTCCCGTGCGGGTGTGGAACCTGATGATCCGGCGCGGGGTGGTCAAGAGTTCCATGCGTGTGTGTCGAAACATTTCGGCGACACGGGACAGTTCTGACAGTCGCGCCCGCGTCATGCTGGTGCTCGATGGGACGTACATGCTGCGGGCACCCGGATGTCAGGACGCACAATTGCAGCCCGGCGATGGGTTGTCGTTGGATTGGCCGTTCGACGGCTTCGAACTCGTGCCCGCTTCGCGCAAGGCCGCGATCCTAGTGACGCAGATTCACTGACAATTCGCGCTGAGTGCACGGCGCCGCAACCGCGCAGACATAGGCATAGCCAGAGCCTCACTGAGGTTGCGCCCTCGAAGAAACTCCAGGCCAGCGAAACGACAAAGCAAACAGCGCAACTGTCGGCCGCGCGAAAGCAAATAGTACGACCCACGATCCGCTCCATGATGGTAAAAATTTGGCCAACGCGTAACGCGACTCCGTCACTTCGTGTCGAACGCCATCGATCTCCTTGTATGAAGTACACGTCGACTTTGAGAAGCAAAGGCTGATCAAGAGCGTCGCTGCATCGACGTTCTTCAACAGTTCTTCAAAACGGCCAAGACGCATGCAATGAAGCTCGGCAGGCGCCTAACGATACTGTAGAAAAACGCAGTTGAGGGTGTCGCATCGGCGTTGCGGGATGATGCTCCGACACATTGCGCTGTCCTCATCGTTATCCCGATCCCGATCGTGATCCTGAATCGAGTCACTGCGATTACTATCGCTGCCCTAACAGGTCTACTACGCCTTAAGTGAACCCAATCTCCGGAACCCTCATCAGCTTCGTGATGTTATGTACCAGACAGTACAACAACCACTGACCGTTCACCTTCGGTTTGCTGCGCAGCGTAAAACGGTCGAGCCGTTTGTGCGTCCGCAGATGACCGAACACCGGTGCTACGGTGCCGAGTCGACGGCCATACAAACGGCGACCTTCAGGTGAGTCGAGCTTCCGCTGCATGCGCTGGGCGTACCTCACCGTCTCGGTCTTGCCACTGAAGAACACCACCTGCCGGTACTTCGACTGCGCCGGATCGCGTAAACACTTTT
>Ga0209254_10007538_pt1 | contig 10045 bp, 7 predicted proteins | sample FrelakmetDIP11DI_FD_187148 | JGI IMG/M metagenome (GOLD analysis project Ga0209254, IMG submission 187148) | Freshwater lake sediment microbial communities from the University of Notre Dame, USA, for methane emissions studies - DIP11 DI (SPAdes)... | ecosystem: Environmental > Aquatic >...
ATGGGCTACAGAGAGGATTAAGCCTTCCCTCTCTGCGATAAATCCCGAAGACTGAGATTCTTTCCCTTCTTGCACCGCGTGTATGCAAACCGTAGCTCCTATCAGGGACAAGACAGCGTCCGGTATTGCTTGACTTGTGCTCTCGCTTTTCAAAGAAGGAGCTCTGGCATATGTCGAAATCCGATCCCAAAGTTTTTGTACTTCATCCTCATCATCTTTCAGTTTAGCCGTATAGGTTGCTTGGATTTCGGTCGCTATAGGAGAACTAGGCCTTAGGTTGATCTCCCAGAACTTGGTCCCGCTCTGGGCCTTTAATTCAACCTGGTTCATCCCCAAGGGCCTTCGCTGAACTTCAAACCCGGAGTCAACAAGCCACCCGACGATCTCCTTTTCCAATTCAGCCACGGACAACTTATAGATCCTAGTATCGGTATTGGGGTTGGCCAGAAGAGAGGTGGTGGCGAAAAGCATGCAAAGAGAAAGACCGAGGGTTTGAATGAGTCTTGACTTCATCCGACTACCTCTTGTATCAGGCAAAGAGAGCTTTCCTATTTGCAGAAATCCTCTGAGCGTCGGGATCTTCAGGGAGCAGTTTCATCCAGCTCAGCTAACCTCCCTTCGCCAAGGAAAATGAACGCTGGTCCTTGGGAGCTCATCAAGATACGATCGTTCATCTTGAGGGGAGCCTGAGAACGAATAGGCACGCCGTTGATCGAGATCAAGTTTTTTCCCGTAAGATCTTTCAGCCAATATTGAGCATCAGCAAAGAAGAACTGCGCGTGGCGATCAAGGATGGCGGAGTGGTTCAGCACATAGTCACAATCAGGGTTTTTCCCCACGGCAATGGGGAGCTCTTTGAATGATTTGAGCGTCGGGCCGTATTGAATCATCAGCGGAACCTGAGCCTTTTGCACAGAAATGTCTGTCTCGGGGCGCGGCTCAGGTGGGGCAGAGTAGACCGTGGGAGGTCTGCGCGGAAACGCATCGGCGAAGGCCACGGGTTCACTCTGCCGATCATTGCCGATGAGGTCGTCATTGGGGGATTGCTCCTGCATGGCTTCGCTAAAAAAGCTCACCTTCGGCCCGCCTGGCGCAAGCATGAGGACATCTCCCTCGTTGAGAAAAGCCTCCTCAACCCTTTTCCCGTTCACGAAGGTTCCGTTAGCTCCTTGGTTGATCACTTTGTATCGATTGCCCTCTCTAACGATCAAGGCATGTTTTCGGTGGATCGTGCGCTGGTCAGCAGGAAATACCACGTGGCAGGAAGGGTGACGGCCGATCAAGATAGACTCTTCAAAAAAATCCTGAACTTCACCCTTCAGCGGGCCTTCGAAGTGAACGAGTCGAACCGTAATCTTGGGCTTGGTCTTCATAGGTCAAGGAACTCCGTGCGATTCCCTCTGATCAGCAGATGCCACCCGTTCCAAAATGAGCCTAATTAGTTTCTCTTTCTGCCTATATATTTCCGGATTATCTTACCATAGTCAAGCAGATATTAGTCGCTTTGGTCCAAATGGCAAAGTCGCGGCCGGAACTATCTTTGGTTCTTGTAGCGGATTTGAGTGGAAAAAGGAGCCTCAACTCGGAACGCTGATGAATCACAGAGATTTTGCTTCAGAATCTGCTTGATTTCACTCTCGCTCTTTACTAGTTTAAAATCAGAATCTAAGCCGCTCTCACGAGGTCTGTCTCTTTGACCTCATAGATTCGCAAATTAACCCTTTTCCAGCAGCCATTGGGTCCACGGCCCATGCTTGGAATCCAGCTTTTCGGAAAATCCGATAGAGGCATCCTTCGTGCCGATAACGAGGATGATTTCCTGGTCAGCCCAGAGTTTCTCCTGTGTGTTGTGTCAGATGGGATGGGGGGCGCACCTGCTGGAGAGCATGCCAGCCGCATCTTCACTGAAACCGCGTTGGAAGTCTTCTCAGAGTTCAGATGCCGATCAGAGCAGGATACGCTGGAATTAGTCCAGAGAGCCTTCCTGGCGGCTAACGAGAGGATTCGCCAGCATACGAAGGAGACTCCTCATCACCAAGGGATGGGATGCACAGCGGAGATCCTCGCTATGGCAGAGGATAAGTTTGTAATCGGGCATATCGGTGACAGCAGAACGTACCGCTGCAGAAACGGCCACCTTCAGCAGCTAACCCGAGATCACACTTATCTCTCAGAGGTGCTAAGGAACGGCGGGGCCAGCCCTGCCAACTCGAGGAAACATACTATGGGACATGCTATTTCCAGGGCCGTCGGCACTGAAGATAAATTGAGCCTTGACATTATTCGGGGTCAAATGGTATCTGGTGATATATATCTTCTCTGTTCGGACGGACTCACGGATATGGTTCAGGATTCTCTCATCGAGAGTGTTCTGTCTTCCGGAATCGAGCTACCCATGAAGGTGCAAACCCTCGTCAATATGGCCAACTCAGCCGGAGGGCACGACAACGTTACGATTGTCGTTACGGAGGTGCGTGACTAAATCTAGAGTCTAGGTCTCTTGAGAGACAATCCCACAACGTGAAAACAGGAATGGTCAATGCTCCTGAGGGTTGTTGAAGATATCACACAGAGGACTGCCTGGCTTTTTCACCCTGAAACGCGCTAGGAGTGATGGAGGCTCCAACCAATTGAAAGAAAACAGCCTTACATCCTCAACGTTGCTCTTTCCCCGGTATGCGTGGAACAATCGAAATGATTTAGTATGTTCGGTGGCCTATCCGCTGGAAGAAAGTAAGCCTTTGGCAGCCACAAAAACCGGATTTTGCACCAATCTTCCCCTTAATGAACCCCACGATAATTCCTTTTCAGATTTAATGTTCCGACCGTATTGGACGGCGTTCAAGAGCTATTCATTCTCTATCTCTAATTGTGATTCAACGGCAAGGCCTCAAGGTCATTCTTACTTACCGGAAAACTTTGATTTGTCTTATCACAGGGCCTGATGGAGCCCGCATAGGAATTGGGACAATCGTTTTTTGGAAAGATGAATTCCATATGCCAGTTGAAATGGAACTACAGAACAAGGCTATTTATGAAATCCTCATGAGAATTCTTGAGAAATGGGACCGTACTCCAGCAACTAAACAAGGAGGACCTGACGAAGGCACCCTCAAGTCGGCTCTCGCAGAGGAAAAACTCAGTGGTGCGCAGGGAATTAGGGGAGGGGAAATGGATCTCAAAGAAACGATTATTCTTTCTCCTCATCCCTCAACCATGAACTCCGAAACTCCGCATCAGAAACTTGATGAACCGCATCAGACAAGAATGGGTAACAAGACAGAGGGTCGGTTGAGAGAGGTCCATGAAACGGTGATCCTTTCGCCCAGTTCGCCTCGGGCAGGATCAAAGGTTTTCCCTTCGGGAAAGGGGGAGATGGAACGAACCCGAATCATCGCTGACAGTGGTGATTTGACAGCAAAGCGGGGTTACCCTCCCAAGGATTCCGACATTTATGAAACGGTGATTCTTAGTCCTAAAGACTCAAACCCTGAGGCTTCGCCCTTAAAGGAGAAAGTTAAACTTCTTGACACCGTTTTGGTTCGTCGCCCCGAAGAGTCGAAGGAGGGTAAGAGAGGAGGCGACCCCTTTATCCAAGGAACTGAAAAGACGGGCAGGAGTGAATCGAAAACCTTTGACAAGCTCCAGAAACCACGAAAGGCAACAGGCGGAGAGTTCCTGGAGCAAACAATCATCGTTGGTTCAGGGAATGAAAAAGCGAGGGAATGACGCGATGCTCGCGGAGACCTTCAAAGCGGACTTGGCTGGCGAGATCAAGCGGATTTATGAATCCGATCCCTCGCAGGCGGAGTCTCTGATTGAAGAATACGTTGCAGAAAAATGGAAGGCCTACCCCGCTAAAAATAAAGCAAAGATGTTGGAGGAACTTGCTGAGGAATTCGAAGAGCGTGATTCCGGGTCCGGCTCTGCACAAATAGAGGAAGACATTCTCCTAAGACTCGTTGCTTTGTTGCTGGGAAAGAGCGTTTCAAGATCGGACCTTTCCTCTAAGGAGCTTTTGCAGAGACTCGCTCAAGCGCTGAACACCATCTTTGACAGCCTTAATGAGTTGGTCGGTGCCATCAAAACGACGCTATTTCCTGAGCAGACTGGTGAAGAGACTATAAGACGGGTCATCGGTTCAAGCCTTGAGTTGAAAAAGCAAGCCGTGACGCTCGAGAGCTATCTCGGACAAATCAGCGAGGCCTTTTCTATCAGTCAGGAAGCTTTCAAGAAGGCTACCCATTCCACGGTGAGCAAGATCCTTCAGGAATTGGATCCCAAACGGATTCAATCGATGGATCAGGGACGCTTCAAGATTTCCCTGTTTTCTAAATCCAGGTATTTCGACGCGTATGAGAGGAAGTTCGTGGAATGCGAAAAATGGTTTGAGTCTGAACGGTTCATGACCGAGTTTCTCAGCGAATTTGAACACCATTGCCGCATGCTCTCTAAACGATAAGGAGATGATCAAGTTATGAAGCTCTTGGGGACCTTCTCTGTGATGCTTGTGACCGCCCTAATCTGTTCCTGCGCGTCCAAACCTGCTGTTCCTCCCAAACCCGACTATGTCTATGAAAAAAATGCGGTGAAGCTCCATCTGATGGCAGATCGGCGACTGAACCTCTTTGATGGAACCCCTCATGCCCTCTCGCTCTGCATCTATCAGTTGAAGGATCGAAACACCTTTGATCAGCTTACCCAGGACAAGACCGGCCTATCCAAGCTCTTGGCCGAGTGCAATCGGTTTGATGCGAGCGTCACGAGCGCAGAAAGAGTGTTTATTCAGCCCGGAGATGACCTGTGGTTGACCAGGGATCGTTATGAAACCGCGGAGCATCTGGCCCTCGTGGCCGGCTACTATCTGCCCACAAAAGATCGATGCGTTAAAATCATCGACTTCCCCGTCATTGTGGAAAAGAAGGGCTCCTTTTCTTCTACAGTGGTTTCAAGGGTAGGCGTATTGAGTGCAAGCGTCACGCTCGGTGTGCAGCAAATCGACAAGATAGAGGAAAAATAGGAACATGGAAAGACCCCTTTTTTGGCGTCAAGGGCTTTTTTTGCAGCCCCAGCATTTTCAACTCGAGGATCTTCACGTTGCCTCTCTTTTGACGCCGTTTCATCAGCATCTTCTCCCTGATTTCTGGGGGGTCGGGCGTTTGGATATCCAGACCTCAGCTTTGAAAAATAGGACGTTTAGCCTCAAAGAAGGCGAGTTCCTGTTCCCTGATATGAGCTATGTGGTTCTACAAGGAAATGCTCCGGGGAACGCCTTAGTCGAGGCTCGATCCTTTGATGACGCCTGGGTTGAGGGAGGCAAACCTTTTACCGTGTACCTGGGACTCAGAAAATTGAACAGGGCAGGAGAAAATGTCACGGTGCTGCCCAAGCTTCAAGACCTTTCCAGAGTCGCGACTCGTTTTGTCACAGAAGCGGACCCCGAGGAGGTCTATGATCTGTATCAACAAGGACCTCCTGGCCAGGTGCAAAGACTCTTTTACGTACTCGGGCTATTCTGGGAAACAGAAATGAGTCGACTCGGAGAATACAGTCTCATCCCGATCGCTCAACTTGAAAGGCACGGTGAAGAGATCGCTTTGAGTGAGAAATTTGCTCCTCCCTGCTTTACCCTCTTCGGTTCAGAGTCTTTGTCGAAGATCGCCATCGATATTCGGAATCAGATCACGGCGCGGGGCCACCAACTGGAATCATACAAAAAGCAGAGGCATATCCACACGGCTGAATTCGGGACCAGAGACATGGTTTATCTTTTGGCCCTGAGGTCACTGAACCGCTATATCCCGCTGCTTTATCATCTGACAGCATCCAGACAGGTTCATCCATGGAAGTTCTATGCACTGCTGAGACAACTCATTGGGGAACTCTCCACGTTTTCGATTGGGATTGATGTGATGGGAGCTCTCGCGGATGGGTCCCGTTCTCTGCCGGATTATGATCATGAGACCCTGTGGCACTGCTTTTCGAGCGCGCAGTCTCTGATTTCAAGGCTTCTTGACGAGATCACGGCTGGGCCTGAGTACGTGATTGCGCTCTTATTTGACGAAACTTTTTATGCGGCCCATTTGCCTCCTCAGGTTTTCGAGGAACGGAACCGTTTCTATCTTGTTGTGGAGACAGAAGTGGATCCCAAGACCGTGCTCCAGGATCTTGAAAAGATATCCAAACTGGGATCCCGCGAACGGTTGCCACTCCTCGTTGCCCGGGCGCTTCCCGGAATTAAGCTGAATCACCTCCCCAATCCGCCACAGGAATTACCCCGTCGCTCTCAATGTCTATACTTTCAGATTGACCATCATAGTGAAAACTGGGCTGAAGTTAAAAAGACTTATAACCTTGCTTTGTACTGGGATAGAGCTCCAAAGGACCTTAAAGTCGAACTGATGGTCGTTGGGAGGACCTGAATTTGCGCCTCATGGACTCTTTTGTGGACCTTATGGCTTACGTGGCCTATTTCATCAGGTCGCTGCCCGCGAGTCAGTCCTCGTTCCAAAAGGTGAAGGGTGAGATATTGCGTTTTGCTGAGGAGATCCATGAGCGCATGAAGCAATGCGCCGATACAGGAGACGTTTCGAAAGAGGATTTCGACCTCGCGCGGTTCGCGGTTTTTTCCTGGGTTGACGAGGCCATTACGAACTCTTCATGGAGCGAGAAGAATCAGTGGCTGGGAGAGCCGCTTCCTTTGCAAAGGTTTTACTATGGCACCGCCAATGCGGGAGAGATCTTTTTCGACCGGCTGAATGCCCTGGGGCCACACCAAAGGGATGTCAGAGAAGTCTACTATCTCTGTCTCGCCCTTGGCTTTCAGGGCCGGTATTGTCACGAAGGAGACGGTTATCTCCTGGAGCAGCTTAGATCGTCGAACCTGAAAGTTCTCACGGGCAGCTATATGGGAAGTCCGTCTCTCGAGAAGGAAGATCTCTTCCCAGAGGCTTATTCCAGGGAGTTGAAGGATCCGTCTCCCTCTCATCTAAAAAGCAGGATCTCTCTATTTTCCATAGGCTGTGTCATCCTTCCGGTGCTCTTTTGGGGAGCCCTATTCGTTGCATGCTGGTTCTTTCTTGACGACAAAGCACAAAACCTGCTGAAGGTGTTCCCATAAGATGAAAACAATGATTTTGAAAATCGCCAAAGTTCTTCTGGGAATCGTCGTCCTTCTCCTTATCTGCACCCTGATTTTCGGAATGGTACTCGTTGCGGGTTGGCCCTGGTGGGTGGGATTCTTTGTCTTGATCGGCCTGCTGGGGCTGTTGGTCGGCTGGTTCTTTTTCAGGAAACTCTGGCTTCGCCGACGGGAGCAAAGATTTGTCCAACAAGTGATCGAACAGGACGAAGCCTCGCTGAAACCGCTGGGAGATCAGGAAAAGGATCGTTTAAGGGATTTGCAGGGACGTTGGAAAGAAGCAATCGCGGCGCTTCGGGCTTCTCATCTGAGCAGGTACGGTAATCCCCTTTATGTTCTTCCTTGGTACTTGATGTTAGGAGAAAGCGGCTCTGGAAAAACCACCGCCCTTATGAGTGCCAAACTCTCCTCGCCGTTTGCCGAAGTGAACAAGACCTCGGGGATATCCGGAACGAGGAACTGTGACTGGTGGTTCTTCGAACAGGGAATCGTCATTGATACGGCAGGAAGGTATGCGATTCCGGTTGATCCGGGACGCGACAAGGAGGAGTGGGAGAAGTTTCTCAGTCATCTCGTGAAATACAGGAAGAGGGAGCCTATCAATGGGTTGGTGGTAACCGTTTCAGCGGACAAATTGCTGGAGGCCAAACCTGAAGTGCTGGAAGCAGACGGCCGCAGTATCCGGAAACGTATCGATGAACTCATGAGGGTTCTGGGCGCGAAATTCCCATCCTACCTTCTTGTCACAAAATGCGACCTGATCAAGGGAATGACTCAATTCTGTGACCGCCTTCCTGATCCAGTTCTTGACCAAGCCATGGGGATCATGAACCACAACCTCTCTCAGCCGGAGCCTCTCGCCTCCTTCCATCACCGCGTCATTGAGAAGGTTGTGGACCGGCTGAGGTTCCTCAGGCTTCTTCTTTTCCAAAAGCCCGGCCGCAAAGGGATAGACCCTGAGCTCCTTCTATTCCCGGAAGAGTTCGACCGGTTAAAGCCAGGGCTCAAGGCTTTTGTGGAAGCGGCTTTTCGAGAAAACAAATTTCAGGAGACGCCGATCCTCAGGGGAATTTACTTCAGTAGCGGTCGCCAAGAGGGGAGCCCGTATTCCCACTTTTTGAAGGCGTTGGGGCTTATCGAGGAAAGAGAGGTTTTGCCGGGGACGAGCAAAGGACTTTTCCTGCACGACTTTTTCTCGAAAATTTTGCCAAAAGACAGATCCCTTTTTGCCCCGACCCAGAAACGGATGGAGTGGGGACGACTCACGAGAAACCTTGGGCTCACTTCCTGGGTTTTGGTGATCCTCGGTCTCTGCGGACTTCTGGCTTTCTCCTTTGTGAAGAACTCCAAGGCGCTATCCGATGTTGAGCGCTGGTTTTCGCCCCGTCCCCTCCTGCAGGGAGAACTGCTGGCCGACATCAGAACCATGGATCGTTTTTGTACCGCCGTCGTAGAGCTAGAGAACAAGAACCGGAACTGGTGGTTCCCGCGATTAGGCCTGTATGAGAGCGAAAAGGTTGAGGAGGCTCTCAAAGGGAAGTATTGCGAGCAATTTAGAAAATGGCTGCTGCTTCCGATCGATAAGCAAATGACCGAAAACATCATGGCGATTTCGGACCGCACTCCGGCTAACGTTATTGCCCAGCATGTCCATCTTCTCGTCAGGCGCATCAGACTCCTGCAAGCCCGTCTGCAAGGCAAGGACCTCGAAGCCCTCAAAAGCAGCGCGCGCTCGTCCTATGGTTCGCTTGCGTTGATTGCAGAACAAAAACTCATCCCTGAAATGGGAGAGAAATACGCTCTCTTGTACGTCCACTTCTTGGCCTGGCAGAAAGACATGGAGAGCCTGAACCAAGAGATGAAGTCCCTCCAGAGCTCTTTGAGGCATCTTGTGACCTCGAAAGCGGGCGATCTCAGATGGATCGCCGACTGGGTAAACGCCAATCCGTCTTTATCTCACGTCACTCTCGGGAGTTTCTGGGGCGGAAGCCTCGATACGACTGGAGAGAAATCGGTCCCGCCGGCCTTTACGCTTCAGGGAAAGGAACAGATCGAGGGATTTATCAAAGAGATCGAATCAGCACTTCCTGATCCACTCCTTGTCGCGGGTCAAACGAGGGAATTCCGCGGCTGGCACAAGAAGTCCTATCTGAACGCCTGGTACAATTTCGCGAGTGCTTTCCCCAATGGGGTGGAACGTCTGAAAGGTGAAGCGGAGTGGAAACAAATAGGGGCTTCGATGGCCACGGAGCAGGGCCCCTATTTTGCTGTGTTGGGCCGGATGGCCAGTGAACTGCAGCCTTTTGCCGCGGAGGAGGGTTCGCCTGATTGGCTTAAATTGGTTTATGACCTGAATCTTCTGTCCCTCAAAGCGCAGCTGGACAAAGCAAAAGGTTTAGACAAGGCGGGTACTCTTGAAAAGGCGACAGAGAAGGGCATGAAGGTCATCGCCGAAATCGAAAAGATGCTCGGCAAGGATGAAGCCAAGGACCTCAAAGCGGTTTCTGCTGCAACAAAGAACCTTGGAAGATACCAGGGCGCTCTGACGCAAATCGTTCCTGTCACTGCATCGAGGAGAATGGCCTATGAGATGATGGCGGCTGTGTTCGCGGAGGAACGCTCGTCCGGGAAGTCCCCCTTTTTCGAGGCCCAGAACGCTTTGGATACTTTCAGAAGTTCCATGCCTGTTCGGGAGACTTCTCGTGAGAGCGAGACGGTTTGGAAATTGGTCGCAGGGCCTCTCGACTTCTTTTGGGTTCATGGATGTATAGAAAGTGCCTGTTTTCTCGAAGAGCGATGGGAAAAGGACGTCTTGGTTGAAATTCAAGGTGTGCGTGAAAGAAAGGACTTGATCCAGATTCTTTTTAGCCAGGAAGGGTATGCCCGGAAATTCATCGCTGGACC
>Ga0209254_10007539_pt1 | contig 10043 bp, 9 predicted proteins | sample FrelakmetDIP11DI_FD_187148 | JGI IMG/M metagenome (GOLD analysis project Ga0209254, IMG submission 187148) | Freshwater lake sediment microbial communities from the University of Notre Dame, USA, for methane emissions studies - DIP11 DI (SPAdes)... | ecosystem: Environmental > Aquatic >...
GAACGGCGCGCCTTGCGCGACGCGCTCGAGCAAGGGCAGCGTGGCCGCGATGACTTCGACGCCGATGCCGTCGCCGGGCAGCACGCAAATGTCGAAGAGGGTTGTCTGTGCCATCTGGGTTTCCGATTCAAAGGTGTTGCAGGCGGTATTGTTCGAAGATCGCGATCAGCTCCGCCGTGGCCCGCGCACGGTGTGCCCGCGTGACCTGGGCCGCACCTTCGGCGTCGCCGGCGCGCAGGCGCTCGACCATCTGCATGTGCTCCTTGGTCGAGTTGATCGGCTTGGGCCGCAGGCGCAGCGTGAACAGGCGCGCACGATGGGCCCGGTCCCAGTAGTTCAGGACCGTGGCCTGCAGCTGGCGGTTGCCTGCGAGCTCGATGAAATGGGCATGGAAGCGCTCGTCGGCCGCGGCCCAGGCATCGAGGTCATCGACCTTGAGCGCCTTGTCCATGGCCTTGCTTGCATCGACCAGGGGTTTCAACTCGGCGTCGGTTGGCTTGCGCCGTGCCAGCAGTTCGGCAGCCATGCATTCGAGCGCGGTCAGGATTTCGTAGATCTCGCGCATGTCGGTCGGCGAGACCGGCAGCACGCGCATGCCGTGGCGCGGAATCACTTCCACCAGGCCTTCATTGCGCAGGCGCATCAACGCCTCGCGCACCGGCGTTCGGCTCATGCCCAGCGCCAAGGCAACTTCCTGCTCTAGCGCGCGGTGGCCTGGCGGCCAGATGTTGTCGAGGATGCGCTGGCGGATCTGCTGGTAGGCCGCGTCGACCAGCGAGACGCCGACATTCACGGCTTGGGCGTTCATGCAAAGTCCCAATGCGTCGGCGCCACGCCCGCCACCGGCATGCGCAGCGATTCGAGTCGATCGCCGAGCAGGCAGCCGAGCACGGCCGTGCGGCGATCGGGCCCGGTGAAGGCGATGCTCGAGATGTTGCGCAGGCGCCGGCTGCGGATGCCGTCGAGGTGCGGGCGATCCATCTGGCCGGCTTCGAAGGCGGCTTCGACCCAGGCCAGGTGCTCGGCATCGGCGTCTTCGAGCCAGACCGTCTGGGCGCCATCGGGAGCCACGCAGATCAGCCGATTGCTGACGATGCTGACGACCCAGGCGTTGCCGTCTTCGTCGAAGGCCAGGCCATCGGGAAACGTGCCGGCGCCGAACTCGCAGACGACTTCCTTGCGGCCGAGCTCGCCGTTGGCCCGCAGCGCAAAGCGCGACAGTCGTCGCGAGAAGGTTTCGTTGACGTAGAGCCACTCGCCTGTGGGATGCACCGCCACCTCGTTGGTGTAGCCCAGGCCGTCGGCAACGATGCGTGCACCGCGCTGATCGACCCGCACGATGAAGCCGTCGTTGCAGCTGCGGCGGTAGCCGAGCGCGCGCGGCTGCAGGCGCGTGCTGACGGTCACCCATGCGCCACCCGCGTGGTCGAGCAAGACGAAATTGGTTGGTGGCAAGTCAGCACCGTCGACGATGCGCAGCCACGGCGTTACATGGCCTTCGCGCGTGAGCCTGAACACCCCGCCTTCCTCGGCACCCAGGTGGGTGACGAGGAATGAGCCATCGGATTGCAGCGCGATGCCATTCGGCTTGAGCGCCAGGCCGTCGGGGCCCGGGCCGCTGTACAGCGCCTGGCGGCCGTCGGGCAGGACATGCGCCACGCCACCACGCCAATCCGCCGTGAACAGGTCGCCCGAGCGTGTGGCGAGCACGCACTCGGGTCGCACAAGGCCGCTGCCGATCGGCATCGCGGCCAGCATTTGTTCGACTCCAGTGTGCGTTGTCGCATTCATCAACGCATACGTTAACGCACGCACTGAAAGACACGTACAGGGTTAACCCCACGTGGGCTCAGGCGTCGAACGGCAGGCCGACGTAGTTTTCGGCCAGGGCCGTCGCAGCCGCGTGCGAGCTGACCAGGTAGTCGAGTTCAGCACGTTGCAGCCGCTGGCCGATTGCCCCGGCCTCGGGAAACTTGTGGGTCAGCGACGTGAACCACCAGGAGAAGCGCTCGGCCTTCCAGATCCGCGCCAGGCAGCGTGCGGAATAGTGGTCGATCCCGGCTTCGCTCTTCTCGGCGTAATGCTCGATCAGCGCGGCCGACAGGAACAGCACGTCCGACGCCGCGAGGTTCAGGCCCTTGGCACCTGTGGGCGGCACGATGTGGGCGGCGTCACCGGCCAGGAACAGACGGCCGAAGCGAATCGGTTCGGCGACGAAGCTGCGCAGTGGTGCGATGCTCTTCTCGATCGACGGGCCGGTGACCATGGCCTCGGCGGCGGCCGGGTCGAGACGGCGGCGCAACTCGTCCCAGAACATGGCGTCGCTCCAGTGCTCCACCTGGTCATGCAGCGAACATTGGACGTAGTAGCGCGTGCGTGTGGGCGAACGCATCGAACACAAGGCAAAACCGCGCTCGTGATTGGAGTAGATCAGCTCGTGCGATATCGGCGGCGTGTCGGCCAGCACGCCGAGCCAGCCGAAGGGATAGACCTTCTCGAAGATCGCCAACGCATGCGGCGGCACACTGGCGCGGCAGGGGCCGTGGTAGCCGTCGCAGCCGGCGATGAAATCGCAGCGCAGTTCGTGCGGCTGGCCGTTGTGGGTGTAGGTGACGCGCGGCGCCGAGCCGTCGTAGTCGTGCGGCGCCACGTCCTTGGCTTCATAGATCGTCGTGAGCCCGGCCGCCGCACGCGCAGCCATCAGGTCGCGCGTGACCTCGGTCTGGCCGTAGACCATGACCTGCTTGCCGCCGGTGAGCCGGTGCAGGTCGATGCGGTGCCGCGCACCGCCGAAGCACAGTTCGAAGCCGCGGTGGACCAGGCCTTCGGCATGCATGCGCGCACCCACGCCGGCCTCGTCGAGCAGCGCCATCGTGGTCTGCTCGAGCACGCCGGCGCGGATGCGGCCGAGCACGTATTCGGCACTCTGGCGCTCGACGATGACGTTGTCGATGCCTGCCTTGTGCAACAACTGGCCGAGCAGCAGGCCGGACGGACCGGCGCCGACGATCGCAACCTGCGTTCGCTGCGGCGCACTCATCGTGGGTTCAGAGCCTGTGAAGATATGAATCACGCCCGCGCCGGGGCGTCATAGGGCGCTGAGCAAGGCGCGACGCGCAGCCCGGGCTCGCCGCCCGGGCAAGCGTTGCAACGCCGCGCAGTGCCCTATGACGCCCCGGCCCGAAGGGTGGGGCCCCAGACAGGGCCCACTCGTCTTTGCAAATGCTCGCTGGGTCCCAAACCCAGCTCCGCTTTGCGCCTAGATTGGGCCCTGTCTGGGACCCCACGCGGGTGCGATTCATATCTTCACAGGCTCTCAGGCCTCCTCGTCCTGGAACGCCTCTTCGCGCTTCTTCTTGATCGATGGCATCGAGACCACCACGATCATCAGCACCGCGGCAGCCAGCAGCCCGGCCGACAGCGGGCGCGTGGCGAAGGTCGTCCAGTCGCCGCGCGACAGCAACAGCGCACGGCGCAGGTTCTCTTCCATCATCGGCCCGAGAATGAAGCCCAGCAGCAGCGGCGCCGGCTCGCAGTGCAACTTGTAGAAGGCGTAGCCGATGACGCCGAAAAGCACCGCCATGTAGACGTCGAAATTGTTGTTGTTGAGGGTGTACAGGCCGATGCAGCAGAAACTCAGGATAGCCGGGTACAGCAGGCGGTAAGGCACTGTCAGCAGCTTGATCCAGATGCCGATCAAGGGCAGGTTCAGGATCACCAGCATCGCGTTGCCGACCCACATGCTGGCGATCAGGCCCCAGAACAATTCGGGGTTGCTGGTCATCACCTGCGGGCCCGGCTGGATGCCCTTGATGGTCATCGCGCCGACCATCAGGGCCATCACCGCGTTGGGCGGGATGCCCAGCGTAAGCATGGGGATGAAGGAGGTTTGCGCGCCGGCGTTGTTGGCACTCTCGGGGCCGGCGACGCCGCGGATGTTGCCCTGGCCGAATGGCACCTCGCCAACGCGACCGCGCGACTTCTTCTCGACCGTATAGGCCGCGAACGCCGCCAGCAGCGCGCCGCCGCCCGGCAGCACGCCCAGCAGCGAGCCCAGCGCTGTGCCACGCAGCACGGCAGGCCAGGCGTCCTGGAAGTCCTGCCGGGTCGGCCACAGGCCCTTCACGTCCTTGGTGAACACTTCGCGGTGCTCGGCCGGCCGGCCGAGGTTGGCGATGATTTCGCCGAAGCCGAAGATGCCCATCGCGATGGTGACGAAGCCGATGCCGTCGGTCAGCTCGGGGATGTCGAAGCTGAAGCGCGGCACGCCGGAGATCACATCGGTGTTGATCTGGCCGAGCAGCAGGCCGAGCAGGATCATCGCGATGGCCTTGATCAGCGAGCCCGACGCCAGCACCACCGCACCGATCAGGCCCAGCACCATCAGCGAGAAGTACTCGGCCGGGCCGAACTTGAAGGCCAGCTCGGTCAGCGGCGGCGCGAAGGCGGCGATCACGATCGTGCCGACGCAGCCGGCGAAGAAGGAGCCCAGGCCGGCGGCGGCCAGGGCGGCGCCGGCGCGGCCCTTGCGCGCCATCTGGTAGCCGTCGATCGCCGTCACCACCGAACTCGATTCGCCCGGCACGTTGATCAGGATCGCCGTGGTCGAGCCGCCGTACTGGGCGCCGTAGTAGATACCGGCCAGCATGATCAATGCCGGCGTCGCGTCCAGCGCGTAGATGCTGGGCAACAGCATGGCGATCGTGGCCACCGGGCCGAGGCCGGGCAGCACGCCGATCAGGGTGCCCAGCATGGCGCCGCCGAAGGCGTAGAGCAGGTTGGTGGCGGTGAAGGCGACACCGAAACCGAGCATCAGGTTGTTGATGAGATCCATGGTTCAGTCCTTCGGCGTTCAGGCGGCGGCGCCGAAGATCGTTGGCCACATCGGGATGATCAGGCTCAGGCCCTTGATGAAGATCAGCCACGACATCGTGATCAGGACCACCGCATTGGCGACGGTGGCCTTCCAGCTGAACTCGTCGCTGGCCCAGCTGGAAATGAGCACCAGCAGCGGCAGCGTGATCACCAGGCCCAGGCGCGGCAGCGCGAAGCCGAACAGCGCGACCGCCACGAGGATCACGATCAACGGCTTCCAGGCGATGCCACCGATCGGGTCGCCGCCGTCGCTTTCAATGGTCAGCGCCTTGAACAGCTCGAGCGCGCCGAGCAGAGCCAGCAATACGCCCAGGCCGAACGGGAAGTAGGCCGGGCCGGGACGTGCCGAGCTGCCGAAGTTGTAGCTCAAGGCGCCCCAGGCAAAGGCCACGCCGACGAGCAGGAACATCATGCCGGCCCAGAAATCGCGCTCGCTCTTGATCTTCATGCTCACTGCCCTCCCCGCGGCGATTGCCGTTTCGGCGCATTCTAGGCAGTTGGCCAGCCGATATCGGCAGTGGTTTCCACAGTGGTTTCCACGTCAACGGAGCCACTCGTTCGGCGATTGCCTTGGCCATGCCCACACGGGCAAGCCCGGGCCGGCTTGGCCGCGGCCCTGCGCTCGGCCTGCGGCATCAGGGGCGCTGAACCTGCCAGGTCGGCGTCGTGCGCAGCACCTCTTCAAGGGTGGTCACGCCTTCGGCAACCTTCATGGCCCCGGCCGCGCGCAGCGGGTGCATGCCATCGGCCACGGCCTGGCGACGCAGCGCGTCTTCGTCCATCGTCGGGTGCACACAGGCCCGCGCGGCTTCGCTCATGCCCATCAACTCGTACAGCCCGGCACGGCCGCGGTAGCCGGTCATCCGGCACTCGAGGCAACCCACCGGTTTGTAGATGCGGGCCTCGCCCTTCAGCTTCCACGGCATCAGGGCCTGTGTCAGCGTTGCCGCGCTGGCCGGGCTTTCGTCCCGCTGCTTGCACGCCGGGCACAGCGTGCGCGCCAGCCGCTGCGCCAGCACGCCGATCACGGTGGCCGAGATCAAGTACGGCGGCACGCCCAGATCGCTCAGGCGCGTGATCGCCGCGGCCGCATCGTTGGTGTGCAGGGTGCTGAAGACCAGGTGGCCGGTCAGCGCGGCCTGGATCGCCATTTCAGCGGTGGCCAGGTCGCGGATTTCGCCAACCATGATGATGTCGGGGTCCTGCCGCATCAAGGCGCGCAGGCCCTCGGCAAAACCCAGGTCGATGGCGGCGTGCACCTGCGTCTGGTTGAATGCAGTCTCGATCATCTCGATCGGGTCTTCGACGGTGCAGACGTTGACCTCTTCGGTGGCCAGGCGCTTGAGCGTGGCGTAGAGCGTGGTCGTCTTGCCGCTGCCGGTGGGCCCGGTCACCAGGATGATGCCGTGCGGCCGCGCCGTGAGTTCCGCCCAGCGCTCGGCCTCACGCGTACCGAAGCCCAGTGCCTCGACACCCTTGACCACCGTGTCGGGGTCGAAGATGCGCATCACCATCTTCTCGCCGAAGGCCGTCGGCAGCGTGGCCAGGCGCATCTCGACCTCGCCGCCGGGGCTGCCGTCGGCGTTGATCGGGCGCACCGTCTTGATGCGGCCGTCGAGTGGGCGGCGCTTCTCGACCACGTCCATGCGGCCGAGCAGCTTGACCCGCGCGATCATCGCGTTCATCACGGTGATCGGCACCTGATAGACGGTGTGCAGCACGCCGTCGATGCGAAAGCGGATCACGCCCATCTCGCGCCGCGGCTCGAGGTGGATGTCGCTGGCGCGTTGATCGAAGGCGTATTGCCACAACCAATCGACCACCTGCACGACACCCTGGTCGTTGGCATCGAGCTGCTTGGTGCTCTTGCCCATCTCGACGAGCTGCTCGAAGCTGGCCAGCGCCGCCGTTTCGCCACGCTTGGCCGCCGCGCGCACCGAGCGCGCCAGGGTGTAGAACTCCGTCGTGTAGCGCTGCACCTCGAGCGGGTGCGCCAGCACCAGCCGCAGGCGCTTCTTGGTGTGGGCCTCGATCTCGGGCACCCAGGCCGTGTCGAGCGGCTCGCAAGTCGCGACCGTCACCTCGGTCAGTCCCACCGCGATTGGCAGGGCCCGCCGCGTCTCGGCGTAGCGGATCGACATCACGTCGGCCACCCGCGCCACATCGACCTTCAGCGGGTCGATGCGCAGGTAGGGCATGGCCAGGCGGCCACCCAGCCACTCCAGGAGCGCCTCGACGTCGAGCGCACGGCCATTGCGCGCGTCGACCAGATCGGCGCCGCCCAGGCGGATCAACGGGTGCTGGCTCGAGTCGCCGGCGCTGAATCGAGCGCGGATGCGCGCCGCTTCGTCGTCACTGAGCAGGCCGTCTTCATGCAGCCCTTGCAGCAGCCAGCGCCATTCCAGGCGGCCTTGAGGTGTCTTGACGTTGAGGTTCATGGTTTCCAGGGTCTGACCATGCGCAACCACTTGCTGGCCAGCAAGCCGTAGCGGCGCTCGATGTTAGCTGCCCGCGCGCTCAGTGCGTCGCGACCGGGCACGACCACGCCGCGTGCGGCCACGACCACGGTGTTGCCTTCGCGGGTCGGGCGCAGGCTCCAGACCTGGTCGCGGCCGAACGCAGCACCGATGTGCGCAGCGCTGCGCTCGAAACTGGCGGCGCGGCCGAACAGGTTGACTGTCATCACCCCCCCGTGCGCCAGCGTACCGCGGCAGGCGGCATAGAAGTTGGCGCTGTCGAGCACCGGTGCGGCCGCCTCGTGGTCGTAGAGATCGACGTTGAGGACTTGCGCCGTCTGCAGGTTCGCGTCGTCGTGCACCCAATCGGCGGCGTCCTGCTCGCGCACCGACAAGCGGGCATCGTCGGCTGGCAGTCGAAAGCCCTGGCGGCAGGCTGCGATCACGGCCGGGTTCAGCTCGATGGCCGTGACACGGTCCATGCGCAGCACCTGATGGCAGTGCCGCGTGATGGCGCCGGCGCCCAGACCCAGCTGTACGGCATGGCCGCGCGTGAGCTCGACGCTGTCGCGCCACAGCATCCAGGCCATCATTCGCTGCACATACTCGAGCACGATCACGCGCGGTTCGTCCACCAGCATCGCGCCCTGCACCCACGCCGTGTCACCCAGATGCAAGGTGCGCAGGCCGTCGTGCTCTGCAATGGTGGCGGTCGGCAGGTCGGCTTTCATGTCGCGATGCCTGCTGCGGCGAAGACGGCGCGCCAGGCGGCCAACTTGCGCTCGAAGGACCAGCTGGCGTTGGCCGGGCTGGTGGACGGCAAACGGTGCACCGGCAGCCCGAGCCCGCGCGTGATGCGCATCGCCCTAGCTGATTCGCCGCCGTTGTGGGCGATGGCACGCAAGGACGGCAGGCGCGCGACCAAGGCGGCCAAGTCGTTGGGCTCGGCGTCTTCGATGGCGCTGTCGAGGCTGCCTTCGCGGCGGCAGGCGGCGTAGACGTCCCACAGCGCCAGGCCGCGACGCTGGACCTCGGCCACGCGCTGGCGGTAAATCATCGCCCCGAACTCTAGGCCCCACAGGCTGGAGAGGATCGGCCAGAAGTGGTTGCGCGGGTGGCCGTAGTACTGGCCAGCCGCCAGCGATGCGGCGCCCGGGAAGCTGCCCAGCACGAGCAGCCTGGCGCCGGCGTCCGCCAGCGGCGGCAAGCCTTCGAGCCGTTGCGCGATGGCGGTCATGGCGCGCCGGCCGCCAACAGTGGCCCCACGCGCGGCAGAGCAATCGTCAGGTTGGCCACCATTCGCACAGCCGTCTCCTCGATCGACCAGCCGCGCAAGGTGGCCAGGGTCTGCGCGATGCGCGGCAGCTCGGCCGGCTCGTTGCGACTCGGCGGCCGCTGCGCGCGCTCGCCGGCCTTGACATACAGCCACTGCGGCGGGATGTCGGGCGCATCGGTCTCGAGCACCGGCACGTCGGCCGGCAGCGTGGCCGCCAGGTCGCGGATCTGCCGCGCACGCTCGAAGGTCATGGCCCCGCCGAAGCCGAGCTTGAACCCGCGCTCGGCGAACTGCAGCGCTTGGGCGTAGCTGCCGTTGAAGGCGTGGGCAATGCCGCCGGGCACGTCGATGCGGCGCAGGTGCTTGAGCAGGCTGTCGGCCGAGCGGCGCACATGCAGGATCACCGGCAGCTGGTGCTTGCTGGCGAGCTTCAATTGCGCGGCGTAGAAGCGCTCCTGTCGGGCCCGATCCAGGCCGGGCACGAAATGGTCGAGGCCGATTTCGCCCACCGCCACCAGGCGTGGATCGCCCTGGTGTTGCTGCAAGGCCAGGGCCAGGCGATCGAGATCGGCGTCATCGGCGCCATCGACACACAAGGGGTGGATCCCCAAGGCATAGGCCAGGCGATGGCGATGCGCCAGCGCCACCAGGCCATCGAATCCCACCGCGGCGACCGCCGGCAACACCAGCAGGGCAACGCCTGCCGCGCGGGCGCGCTGGACGACTGCATCGCGGTCGGCGTCGAACTCCGGCGCGTCGAGGTGGCAGTGGCTGTCGATCCAGGGCATCGCAACAATGATCCCATGCCAAGCACAAGAGCTCGCAGCGTGGTACTGTTTTGCCCTCCGTGACGCCACCTTGGGAGCGATTCATGAAGCGAGCCCCGCTGTACAGCCCATCGAGCCCCCCGGAGCGGCCATCGGCCACCACCGCTGCGCCGAGCGCCGCTGCGGCAGCGCCCGCGGGCGCGGCGACGGCCCCGCCGCCCGCCACCGCGCAGCGGCGTCGCGCCTGGCTCGTCAGCGCCACTGCCGCCTTGCTCGGTGCCGCACTGGCCGCCGCGCTGTTGCTGCGCTTCGGCCCGCCCGGTGCGCGCGCGCTGACGCAAGACGACATCGACCGCGCGGTACTGCACACCTTGAACACCAAGTCGCTGCCGGCCCCGGCCGCCAAGGCCTTCGAGGCCGTCCGAGGCTCGGTGGTCAAGGTCATCGGCCTGTCCGACCCGAAGGCGGCCGCAGCGGCGGACGCCAAGGACAGCAAGGACAGCAAGGACAGCAAGGAGAGCAAGGACCCGAAGAAGGGCAAGGACGGCAAGGACAGCAAGCCTGGCAAGGACGCCCAGCGCGCCCAGCCCAAGGTGGAGCGTGATGGCACCGACGCCGGACGCGAAGAGCGCGAGGAGCGTGGCATCGGCACCGGCGTAGTGATCATGG
>Ga0209254_10007540_pt1 | contig 10042 bp, 13 predicted proteins | sample FrelakmetDIP11DI_FD_187148 | JGI IMG/M metagenome (GOLD analysis project Ga0209254, IMG submission 187148) | Freshwater lake sediment microbial communities from the University of Notre Dame, USA, for methane emissions studies - DIP11 DI (SPAdes)... | ecosystem: Environmental > Aquatic >...
CATCATCCAGGAACAGGAAGGAGAATACCAGATGGTGGCTGTGGGACCTACCACCAGCACTCGCATGAACCCTTACCAAGCGGAAATCCTAGACCAGGGAGTATTAGTTGTCATTGGAAAAGGAGGAATGGATAAAAGGACTGCAGACGCTTTAAAAAGAAACAGCGCTGTTTTCCTGGCTGCCGTAGGTGGATGCGCTGCACTTTACGTTAGTTCGGTGGTGAAGATAATAGATGTGCACTGGCTGGATCTGGGGGTTCCGGAGGCAATATGGGAATTGGAAGTCCAAGATTTCGGACCATTAATCGTCACCATGGACTCAGCTGGTGGGAATTTATATGAAGAAGTACGCCGGAGAAAATCAACGCAATAGTCTAGTTGAAAGTCCACATAATGTTCAAGCCTCGATAGAACTTCTTAAAGGATTCCTGGACATACACATCCATACCGGTCCAGATATTCATTCCAGACTCCTAAATGACTATGAAGCTGCTTTGGATGCTCAAGAAGTTGGGATGCAGGCGGTTGTTTTGAAGTCCCACACTGAATCCACTGCTGGCCGGGCCCAAATAACCCATAGATTAACAGGCTTCCAAGTCATTGGCGGTGTAACACTCAACCTAAGTGTGGGAGGTTTAAACCCGGAAGCAGTTAAAACTATGGCTATAATGGGGGGACGAGTGGTATGGCTGCCTACCATCAACCACACAGAAATAGAAATAACACTTGATAAACTCGAGGAAATACTCCAAATAGTAGTTGAATATGGTCTGGTACTAGCTACCGGACATTTAAGTCCAGATCAAATATTTCAGGTTCTAGATCAGGCCCGGAGTATGAATATTAAGAGATTGATAGTTAACCATCCCTTCACCAAGGTAGTGGGGGCCAGTCTGGATGAGCAGAAAGAGATGTCTCGTCATGCCTACCTAGAACATTGTTGGGTGGCTACCATGCCCCAACACGACGATTTGAATCCTGCCTGGATATATGAAGCCATAAGGGAAGTAGGAGCCAAGCGATGTGTGCTAGCCACGGACTTCGGACAGATCCATAATCCCACTCCAGTGGTGGGGATGAGGATGATGGTGGACAATTTAATGGACCAGGGCGTATCATGGAAGGATATCGACACTATGTGTCGGGAAAATCCAGAAAAGCTTTTGTTCTAAATCTGCTACACCTAACTTATTCCAAACACTTGAAAAATAGGAGATATTATTGAGTTAAGAAAAATGAAGAATAGCACCTTTCGTCCTGATGAACTTCAGATTCTTTACAATGTAGTCACTCAGGGCTACAAGTTTTCCATGCATTGGGAAGGGGACAAATTGATGGTGGATCAGTCAGGCCAGGGTGAATATCAGCATTATCATAAAGAGATCACTCCCAGCCATGAAGAATGGGAAGAATTCTGGTACATGATGGATGAAATTCAAATTTGGGATTGGTACAGTGAGTATAATGTTCAATGTCTCCATGAGGATGACTGGGAAGTTACCATAAAATACCAAGATCAGATGGTTGAGTCCAGGGGCCAAAGCAGTTACCCTGGTACTTTCAGGGATTTCATGAAAGCTATTGAAGTACTAACAGGGGTTATGATTGATTATTTCCATTTAGATTAAATTTTGAACTTATATTCTAATATGGTGAAAAATTACTTTAATTGACATGTTTTTAATAAATAATTCTTACGTAAAAATTAACAAACATATTTTTTCATTGAACTGTTAAAACACATTACAATATATTCAATGAAAGATTTGATCTTTCCATTTTTTGATTGATAAAGCTATAAATTTATTAAAGTTTAGTGAGTTTATGCAAAGTTATCCAGTCAAAAAATTAATTTTTGAAGAGATCATCATTTTGAGATCGCTTAGTATATACCAATTGGTAAAAATAGGATAGATTTGAGAAATTTGATCCTGCACACAAATAAATTAACAATCAAGAATTACTATTAACCCCTCATTTGTTATCAATATCAAAAATATAATCAATTTTGGGGGAATTATAATAATGTATGATGATCTGGTCCAAGGGTGTGTGAGACATCGAAAATTTTTTTAGTCTTTGAACTTTAGTAATCCTTAGGGAGGAAGTGCATGGCCAAGTTAACAATCGATCCAGACCTATGTACCAAGTGCGGCACCTGCGTTCAGAACTGCCCGGCGGGCATCTTTAAACAAGAAGACGATGATTCCATCCCCAAGGTTGAAGGTGAAGATAACTGCATACTCTGTGGGGAGTGTGTTGATAACTGTCCCGCAAGTGCAGTGAAGCATAAGGACTTCATGTAAATTGTAGAGAGATTTTTAACTTTATTAACCATATTAATGGGATGGAAACAATGATCCACAAAAGTGTAAAAATATTTCCTGGAGCCAGGGTAGTAGGTGACGTGAAAATCGGTGAAAAATCTTCGGTGTGGTACAATGCTGTAGTTAGAGGTGATATAGGCAGTATAACCATTGGAAAATATTCTAATATCCAGGACAACTGTGTGGTGCATTCCCCTGCAGTAGTAGGTGATTATGTCACCGTGGGTCACGCTGCCGTGGTGCATGCTTGTATAATTCATGACAAATGCCTTATTGGGATGAATTCCACTATTTTAGACGCTGCTAAAATCAATAAGAACAGTGTAGTTGCTGCGGGGGCAGTGGTCACCCAGGGAAAAGAATTCCCACCAGGCACTTTAATTATGGGCGTCCCTGCTAAGGCTGTACGAGAACTTAATAAGGAAGAGATGGAAAATATTAAAAACCACTCCATACGTTATGCAAAACTGGCTAAATCAACATATTAATCCATACAATCATTCATCCATTCTGAGATGTACTTCAAAAAATATTATTTAATTTTTTTTGGGTGATCTAACTCCAGAGGTATAAATATATTTTTTTTCTTTAATTCCATTATTTGGAATAAACCCTGATCCAAGATACGCCCGGGATTAAGGATGTAAATAACTCTCATTGGGTACATTATTGTTAGGGTATAGTCGTAAATGCCTTTTCTAAACAATAAAACCTATCATGTACATGCAAAAATGCAAATAACAGTACATACATAATAAACAATACAACAATACAGGGAGGTGAAGATTATGAATTGGTTACTAGTAATCTTAGGATTAATAGTAGTAATAATGGGTATCTTAGGCTTTCTTAACAAGCCAATTGAATTCACTCCAAAAGAACCAGTCTGGCACGCTGCAATAAAAGTCATCGTAGGTCTTATAATTGTCTATATCGGTCTAGTGTAAATGAATTGTCAATATTTGAACATTAATATTTCTTGATATCCATTCCCCATTTTTTTTATTTTTATTAGAAAATATTTGTATTTCGTTATAGGATAGTATTGCTAACCACACGGTCATTATATTTAATGCATAGAAGAGTTCGAGTTGGGGGTGGGGCTGGTTGTTAGAGGAGCATACAGAGAAAGATTAACTAGGAGTTTATGTTGGTAACCTACATTAAAGCTATTTTGACTATAATTACTCGATATTTGTCTACAATTGTCGTGCTACTGCAGTAGATGTATATTACATCTACAAAGTAAAGTATTACTATTAGTATAATTTGTATTATCAAATAATTATTAAATCAAAACGCATACTATTCCCTCTCTGAACACTCTGAAAAAAAGAAATTCTAGACCAACTACTATACGATACGGTACATGACAAACAATCCATAAAGTTCTGAAAACAGTAAATATATTGCTGCCAGCGGCTCTTGAGGTATACAATGGGCTTGTTGTCCGTGGAAAATCCGGACTATTTCCAAAATATTAAAAATTAAATTTATTATTTTTTTAATGATCTTTCCCGTGGCAATAAATCAGGGGGTGAGTATTATAATATTTTGGCCTGAATCTTTTTCTTTATCTTCTCCTTCTTCCTATGCCAGGGTTTTCTGTTTAGTTAGCCAGGTTTTATCTCATACTTATATTTGTTAATAAGATTAAATTAAGAACATGATCCAATTGTTTGAGGAGGGGGATGGAATTTAAATGGATATAGTGATCATGGGCGCTGGTAGAGTAGGATTGAATTTGGCCTCTTATTTAATTTCTGATGACCTAGATATAACCATTATTGAGAATGACGAGGTTATATGTAGCAATACGGCGGAAGATTTGGATGCATCTGTAATTTGTGGTAATGGAACGGATATAGAAACTCTTGAAAAGGCTAATATACAGGATGCAGATGTTTTTGTAGCGGCCACGGGAAACGATGCGTCAAATTTATTGGCCAGCGTACTAGTAAGAGATTATAAAATTCCCAAAATTATTGCCAGAATAAGTGATCCTAATCATGAAGAAGCTTTTAAAAAGTTGGGCATCGATTTTGTTATAGATCCGGAAATTACTGCAGCTCATCAAATTGAGAGAATAATAATAAGGCCTAATATTGCAGATTTAGCTATTATTGGAAAAGGAGATGCTGAACTATTAGATTTTACCTTACAAAGCGGGGAAATGATAGGCAAAAAAATCAGCGATTTTAGTCCCAATCCAAATTTCATAATCGTGGCGATTTATGAAAATGGTGATATAGTCATTCCCAAGTCTTATATGGTCTTAGTTGCTGGTATGAAAATATCTATTCTGGTAAAAACAAAGTACGCAAAAAAGGTTTTTAAAAGATTTGAAATTACTTCCAGTGAATCTGGCAGATTCTAGTCCTGATAACTTTAAACCAAGTTAAATTCCACACATAAATACAAAATTTGTGCTTGGATTTCCACCCTTTAATTCCTCCTCTTATTCCTCATGGTGTGTCCGGTCTGGTTGTCCTGGTTTTATACTCATGCTGCTTTATTTTACCTGTCTTTTATTAGCATTGGGCAGATTTAGAATGATATTTCAATGCTATTTAGCAGTTATATCCATTATTATAGAAATAGAAGGATAAAAAAAAGAGAGGTAGAAAAATTTAAAGTTTTTTTATTTGCAGCTCATTTCAATGTCTGATGCTTTAATAGTTACTCTTCCCGCATGTTTCGCACACTTAACAGCTTCTTCAGAGATTTCTTCAGCCATCTCTTCCATAAGTCTCGCCAGAACTTTTTCTGCTTCTGTACTAACTCTTTTTGCACCTGCATTTTTTATAATTCTTCCAATTGGAGCTAAAGGTAATTCACCCATATTTATCACCTAATTATAAATTTATAAACAAAGAATATTTAAATATACCGAATTTAATAGGGTTTTTCCTGAATATTAATCTCTTTTAATCATTGAAATCACATTTTGACAAAATTTATAATTTTGAGGTAATTTTCATGACATTTAAGTTGTAGAATAGGGTACCTTTGCGTGAGTTTTATTCATTTCAAGTATTGTTAACCACATGGCCATTATATTACATGAACAGTATTAGTATGTCTGAGTTAGAGGTTGGTCGTGTAGAGCATCAGAGAATAATAAAACTGGGAGTTTATGTAGATATAACTCCATCCAACCCTAATTTTGACATATAATTACTCAATTATTGTCCACAATTGTCTAATGACCACTCATCATGTAGCATTTTACTTTTCTTATATCTTGCATTTTCTAATCCTTTTTGTAATTCAAAGCTTGCATTAAGATGATCCGCTAATAATTCCATTACTAATTTTTCATCAATTTCTTCATCAGAAGAATATCCAATAATAGCAAATAATGATTCTTGCCATGCTTTATATTCTTTTGTAGTCTCAAGCACTTTTATTAAGTCCTTATCAACACTTTCTATCCATTTTCCTTGATTTTCATTACTCATTTTTTCACCAACCAGTTATTTTTAGATTTTCTTATATTTATTACCTTTATTTCCTAGTCTAAGTTATGTAGATCCATAAGATATTATTTTATTTCACTTTTGCGACCCCATGGTCACTATATCAACAATAAATCTCAATTCAATCATTATTAATTTCAATAAAAACTTTAGCAAACTCAGTTTCATTCAAAACAGGCTTCATCCCTTTCAGAGAAACTTTTCGTTTGCAATTTTTTTTCTGAGATGAAATGCATTAGTTTATATACTATAAAAAACAATCTTTTACTAACCATAATTAACTAAAACATTTCTGTTATGAATTTATTATTTTACATTTAAAAATTATTTTTTGCCCTTTAATATATCATATTATCATATTTTTTCATTATTTAAATTAAAAATTTTAAATTACAGTATTTTCTGGAATTTATTTTAAGTGAAAAAATCATTCCAGGATAGCACTGTCAACTTATCTGAACTATAATATTTTGGGCGATTCTTAGTCTGACATATCTTAAGTAAATTCGTCAAAAAAAACCTAAACCAAAATTTAAAGGAATATGGTTAATTAGGTTCATGATATGAAGAAAAAATTAAAAAAGAGAAAGAAAAACATGATGTCTACAAACTTTTCAAAAAAATTGGAGCATATATCGAAGGTAATAGCAGGAAGAGGTGATGGAATTAGCTATATTCTTGATGAAGGCGATAATTACACCATTGGATCAAAAAAATATAGTGAAAAAATAGCACAATATTTAAACCAAACATTAGAAACTTGGAAGGGCAGTGAGGCTAACTTAGCTAACATAAAGAAGAAGAAAGGAAGGAATAAACAGAATAAACGAATAAAACACTCCAATGATGTTTATCTTTGGAAAATTCCGATAACAGAAAATAATTTACAATTTGTGGTGGCTGCCTAGGTTTAATTTCATACGCCCTGAATTTATAATAGTAATAGAGTAACCTGCCTGAGATTCGTTATTCCTGTTTAAAATTGTTATAAACTTCCTGCACTGCCTGGGCGAGGTGAAAAAACCTTAACTGTGGGGTAACCGCTGGCCGCACGCTCCGTTGGATCTTCTCGAAACTCATAGTTCCAGTGTAACTATATGAAAATTAGTTACAATGCTCCAGAAGAATCCAGAAATTAGTCACTACTTTAAAGGTACTTATGGGAAAAATTTCACAAAATTACTAACAAAAATGATAAAAAATAAATTATTATTACAAAAAAAACTAAAAAATCGTTAACAAAGTTAAGTAAAACCGGTTTAATTAGCTTAATATTCTAATAAAATCTGAAAAAAACTAATAAAAACCATAGAAACCTATATAAAATCTTAAAAATATTATATAACTTTGTAAATCTGATATTCTATTAGGCAGGTAGGTCATGCATTTCAAGTGTAACGTGAAAAAAATTAAAAATTATTACCATCAATATCCATTACTGGAAAATTTGTAAACATTCTTTATTGGCCTATTTGACCTTTTCCGATTATTGATCAAATTATTAATAGATTCTATGCTGTAAGGGTGATCTAGGTTTTTATAAATTTCTGCCGAAACTTTTCTAAGTATTTTTGCAGATATAAAAATTGAATATATTTACAGTTAGATTCTTATTTTTCTTCCTGCCAGCTATAACGTTCTTCTTTCCAAGGGTTACCATGATTGTGATAACCACTGGATTCCCAGAATCCTCTTTTATCCTCAGCCAGGAATTCAAGACCCGTGACCCATTTAGCACTTTTCCAGAAATAGAGACGAGGAACTATCAACCGCACCGGACCACCATGATCACGGCTCAAAACGATATTATTGTGTTTAGTGGCCAGGAGCACATCTTTTACGAAGAAATCCTCCAAGGATAAGTTGGTGGTAAAATTTTTATAGGCATGCACTAGAACATATCTTGCCTCGGGACGTATGTTCACCAGTTCTTTGATGGTAGAAGTGCTAACACCTTCCCAGAGATTATTTAACCTGGACCAAGTGGTAACACAATGAATATCAGAAAACACCTTGACCCGGGGAAGAGCCATGAAATCCTGGAAACTTAATTCCAGATCTTCCTCCACCAGTCCCCCTATCCGAAATTTCCAATCTTTAATATCCATTTTAGGAACAGATCCAGCATGTAAAACAGGCCAACTCTTATCCTCATGTTGCCCAGGAGGGATTCTAACCTCTCTTTCAGTATCTGGGCTGATAATAACGTTTTCGTCCTTTAAGATGGATTTAATAGAACTTTCATCCAGTTCAGTGACAACATTTTTATTCTTAAAAAGTCGTTTAAGAGGCCCTTTCAACTTCATCACATCGTTAATTTTAACTATGGGGTTTTTTTTGATTAATAGATTAGGATGATGTAACAGTTAGAGTGACATGAAATCTGTTAAGAGAATAAAAAATTTCGAAGGGAAATAGGAGGTTGTGATATTTTCTATTTTCAATTATTTGGATTTTTGGGCAGATCCATTCTTGCGACTCAGTGATAAATTTATCGTCGTTCTTGTCATAATATTCAGTTTTGCCTGGCAATGTTGTTGAATTATTAAAAAAATAATAATGATTATATAATAATAATTTATAGTTGCATTTTTAAAGGGGTCGCAACTATAACTGATTGAGAACTTATTATGGTGAATCCATGAGTAAAGATGACAACAATATACAAAAAAGATTACAGGCGCGTTTGATCGAGTTCCGAGAGGCCCTGCAGGATGATGAAAAGAGGCGTGATCTGCATGAAAGCATCCCTGGTTCAGAAATCCTTATCCGTTTTGAAGTATTTTTACCATCTCCCGACCCAAAAGAGCTGGTGGATGGTCTTTTTTTGTATATGAATGATTCTGCTGAAATAGTCAGTGCTGAATACTATTATCGTAACATGTTAGAGGGTGAAGTCACTGAAGTTCCAGAAGCTGATTTAGAAGTGATAAAAGAGCTATTTGCTGATTCTTTCACCTTGGAAGTGGAATAAATCTGCCACAATTTTTAACCTCATGTTTTCTGGGGTTAATAATAGCAGGTTTTGTTTTTTTTAGTGGGCTACTAGACTTATGTGCATAGTTGCTGTTGATATGGCCTTAATTATACTAACTACTAAATATAAATGGAATTTTTGAGGTTGTAAATTATTATATATGCAGTAGTTCCATAAATATAGGTTGTATTAAAATATTTAGGGAAAATAAACCCTTAAATTGTCCGTTAAATTGAAATCATTAGAATTAAAGGTTAGTTTTGGGGTTATAAAACCTATAAATAATAAAAATAACATTGATTTGCATAAGAAAATGTTTGGGTCCATAGTTTAGATCCTACTTAGCCATTTGACAATGATCATATCGTTGGAGGATTAAAATGCGTAGTTTTGAGAAATTAAGCTCTCTTAAAGATTATATTCCCCTAAGAAGGAGTGAAGCTGGTGCAAAAAATATTGGCCTTCTGGTTGATGGTCCAAACATGCTTCGGAAGGAGTTCAGCCTTAACCTTGATTTGGTAAGGGAAATAATAGCAGAATATGGTGATATGAGAGTTGGAAAAGTTCTACTAAACCAATATGCTTCTGATAAGCTCATTGAAGCCATAGTGAACCAGGGGTTCACCCCCATCGTAGTGGCAGGGGACACCGATGTCTACATGGCGGTGGAGGCTATGGAGTTAATTTATAATCCTAACATCGATATCATCGCCCTGATGACTCGTGATGCTGATTTTCTACCCATAATAAACAAGGCCAAGGAAAACGGGAAAGAAACTATTGTCATTGGTGCCGAACCAGGTTTCAGCGCTGCTCTGCAAAATTCTGCTGATAGTGCCATAATTCTGAAACCTGAGGACCATAAGAAACATAATAGAGAAAATAAATGATAATTTCTTCGCCCCGGGATGAAATGAAACGGAGGGAAGCGGCCTTAAAATTTATTAGTTTTCAAATTAACCACGGAGGCCGCTCAAAACTCTACGACTTAACAGGGTTGTCCGGCGGATTTCCATTGGAGAGAGAAGACCTGGAGTTACTAGAAACTTACGCGGGCTCTGCAGTATTCGATGAAGCACTGCAGAAAGTAGGGAAAGATCATCTGGGTGGAGATAAGGTATTGGCCTTAAACCGCACCAGCGCAGCCTTATTAGCCACTATAATGGCACTGGTGAATCCAGGTGAAGAGGTAATTCATTTCCTCCCACAGCTACCCTCTCATCCCTCTATTCCTCGCATTGCAAAACTCATAGGGGCAT
>Ga0209254_10007541_pt1 | contig 10042 bp, 2 predicted proteins | sample FrelakmetDIP11DI_FD_187148 | JGI IMG/M metagenome (GOLD analysis project Ga0209254, IMG submission 187148) | Freshwater lake sediment microbial communities from the University of Notre Dame, USA, for methane emissions studies - DIP11 DI (SPAdes)... | ecosystem: Environmental > Aquatic >...
GCATCAAGTCGATCCCCTTGATCCGGGGCTCGGGCGGCGGGGGCGCCGCGACCTCGACGACGGCGGTGGCCGTGGGCTCTGGAGTTGGGGTGGGAGTGGGAGTGGCCGTGGGTGTAGGCGTTGGCGTCGGCGTATCTGTAGGCGTCGGCAGGGGTGTGGGCGTCACAAACACGACCTCTTCGCCCACCAGGCGTACTTCTAACGGCCGCGAGTTGAACGCCGGATCGCTCGTGGCGGTGATCTGCAACACGCCTTCGCGCTCCAGGATCACGGTGGTCTCGGCCACGCCGTTGACGGTCGTCGCATCGAAATTGCGGCCAAGGCCCGCCGTCTCCACATAAACCGCGTGGAATGTCACAGGGGTGCCGTCAGGCACGGGGTTGCCATTCCGGTCCACGATGGCACTGGTGCGCACCGGGAGCGGATCGCCCACGTCCAGCCTGATCGGCTGCGGCGTCCCCTCGGTCGCCTCCGGCTGGTTGGCCGGCATGACGGCGATGACCTGCGACGGGTCAGGCCTGAGCTGCTCACTCAGATTGTAGCCCACCCCCTCGACCGTAACCGGCGACTTGCCGCTGGGTACAAACTCCTGAAAGAGGGCCTGCACCGAGACCTCGACGAACGGATCGGTCTTGCTGTAGATGCCATAGTAGGCCGTCAGCTTGCTGATCTCGGTAGCGTCCAGGTAGTACGGAGCGCCGTAGGCCATAACAATGACGTTCTTGGTCTCCAGGCCCGCCGTCTGTTCCTTCAGGAAACGCTTGAGGGTCGTGATACTGCTGTACTCGCCTGCGGATGACTGATAACCGAGGAGCTCAAACAGGATCCAATCTGCATCTTCGATGAAAGGAGCCAGGTCAGGGCTGGTGTCCACGCCTTCCAGGAAGGCGAGGAGCTGCTCAAAGGTGAAGGTGTTGATCCGGTCGGGATCGATCTGCCCGGTTGCTCCCGGCCCATACATCCTCACCATGGCGTCACTCAGCGCGTCAGGATCCAGCGAATAAAAGGGCACGCACGTGGCACACTCGCTGACCTGACGGGCGTCGGCAAAGATCAAGACGTTCTCGTCGGAACGGGGTGGGTATGGCAGCCGGAGCGCCAGCTCCTCAGTGGGAGGATAGAGCAAGGTGATCGCGCCTTGGGCGATCTGGGTTACCGTGGTCCCCGAGCGGCCGATAGAGGCCAATCCGTCTGCGCTGCCGGTGCAGTTTGCCACAGACCAGTCGGGGCAAATGCGCCGCTTGAGGCGCAGGATGCGTCGCACCGACTGGTCGACCCGGGCGCGAAAGCTCTCGTCCGCCTCGTACCGGTCTCGGAAGAAAAGCACCGTGTCCTGGACGTTTCGCATCTGGTCAGCCCATGAGTCGGTCAGGGAGAAGCGGGACAGGTTCAGCAGATCATTTCCGGCCTGGAAGGCTTCCAGGGCGATTTGGCGGTACGGAAAGGAATCCAGCTTGGGCGAGTAGTAGCGACGTATGGCCGGCACGCCCAGCGAGTCGCTGACCAACAGGCCGCCGGCCTGTCGCCAGAATGCGAATTCGAGCTGGGCCATGATCTGTTGCATGCCCTGGGCGTCGAGGCTGATGGGGCGCGTAACGTAACGGATGTTGCCCTGGAAACCCCGGTAGCGGATATGAGCCGTCATCAATGCGTCGGCTGTGCCGGTGATAGGGTCAAGCTGCGTAACGGCAAAGAAGGGCTGGAGCTCGATCAGACGCAGGGCATCGAGCGACCGGTCGACAGTTGCCACCTCCTCATTCAGGCTCCGGTCACTGGCTCCCAGGCCCGGCAAGTGCTTACCGACTACCGCCACTTTGCCGGCGCTTCCATCGTGTACGCCCTGGATATAGGCCCGCCCCATACGCCCGACCCAATAGGGGTCGCCGCCAAAAGCACGGGTGCCCAGATCACCGCTCGATTCGGGTCTTGGAACGCTGAGCACATCCAGGGATGGTCCGAGCAGAAGATTGACACCCACCGCTGACAATTCCTGGCCGACGATCTGCCCAACTGCCTCGGCGTTCAGGTCATTCCAGGTCGCGCCTAACGCCATATTACTTGGCAAATCTGTAAAACCGGTTCGCAGGCTGCTGTAGGGGTAACCGTCGCCTTCCTGCATGGCAGCCACCAACAGAGGGATCCCTTGCGCCGGCATGGTGATCGTTTGCGTGACGCGGGCCAGGCTCACCAGCGGGACAGTCAACGGCACCGTTCCGGTCACCGTCCCGGTCAGGGGTCCACTGGCTCCACTCGGTGCAACCGGTGCCGTGAGCGTCACAGACGTCGTCAACGCCACCTCGATGGGCAGCGACTCGGTAAAAGCAAGCGTCTGCAGCGCTGTGGTTAGCGATAGCACCTGCTCAGGTGTGCCGGCCTCGTTGTCGAAATTCTCGTTTGCAGGCGACAGGATCACACCCCCGATGCGATAGACCTGGATCAAGCGAGCTATGTCCAGGTCGGCGCTGTTGCCGCTGTTTACGCCTGACATAGTGACCTGGCCGGGGAAGGTGACCAGGAACAGTTGCCCGACCTTGTCGGCAGAGGTCATGCCGGCCAAGGTCTCGTCGAGCCAGATCTCTTCGGCTGTTTGGGGTGGCTCAGCGGGCTGAGGTGTCTGCGCGTCAGACGGCCATGCAGAGGTCAGCAGCATACTCAGCAGCAACAGGCCGCTCAACACACAACGCCAAAAGGCCGGCTTCATCTCTTCTCCTTGACCAAAATCAGGCTCCAGTATACCCTCGAACGGCGCTGGCGTCAAAGAGATCCCCTTCAGGGGATTCAAGCTCTATTCCCGCTTCTGCCGGAGAGTAGCCGCCTTTGACTTTAGCGACTGGAAATAGTCGCTCTCGACGATCTCGTCCACCTGGCGCTGTTTCTTAGCCTCGTCAATTTCGATGCGTAGCTGCTCCACTTGTCGCTGCAAAGCCTCCTCGCGTTCCCGCACCTGGGTAGCCATCTGAGCAAACTCGGCGGCAAGGGTGGCCAGCGTTTCGTCCCGGTATCCGATCGGAGCTCCTGCCCCTTGAGAGCGCTCTCCGCCAGCCACCTGCTGAACCCAATCCTGCATCTCCCCCAGGAACTGGTCGGTCCTATATTTCCCAGCCGACATGCGCCCGACCCAGTGGCGAACCTGATTCAGGAACTCGGTAGTATACCGGATCCGATCGTTCAGCCCACCCATCACGGCCACAGCCACAACCGGGTCATCACGCACCAAACGCCGGAAGCTATCTCCGCGCAACACCAGCAGTTGGGTTGGTTCCACAGTCCGGGCGCTAAGTGATCGGGGTTGGCGGTCTATCAGGGCCATTTCCCCCAGTAGATCACCTGCCTTGAAGAGTCGAAGCGGTTTCTCCTGGCCGGGCTGGTCGACACTGGGGGCGAAAATCGCCACACACCCCTCTTGGACGATGAACAGCTCGTCGCCGGAATCGCCTTGGTTAAAGAGAACCTGGCCGGCAGCCAGATATCGCCTTTCCAGCTCCCCGCTCAGCTCGGCCAGCCTGTCCGGCGGGAGCCGCCGGAAGATCGGGACATGCAAGCCGCTTATGTCGGTCATCAAAACCTCCCCATGGCTTGAATCGCATCTGCATAACAGTCGCTCATGCCTGCTCTCGCAAAGGCATCTCCGCAACCTGCCAGCGGCCGCTCCTCACCTCGGCGGCGATCTGCTGGTTTGCCCGGCTCTGTTCCAGAAAGGCCTGCCGTTTGTGTGGATCGTCGATCCGCTCGGCTTGCTGGATCATCGCCGTATAGGCCTGCTGCAGGAAATCCACGGCCGTGGGCTCCTGACGAGTGGCAAGCACCCGAAAATGGTTAAGGTAGACCTGCTGCACCTCTTCCACATCCTTTTGCTCGGCCAGCAAGGCAATGGCCTGCTCCGAGATCTCGCCGGCCTGATCTAGCTTACGAAGCGCCAGGTAGGCCTGCCCCAGGTACGACAGATCGACGACCACCTCGGCCTTGAGGCCCAACTGTGAATGGATCTCGTGTGCCTGCCGGAAACAGTCCGCCGCCTGACCGTACTCGCGCCGGCCCAGGGCAAGCAGGCCCAGCCCATACCAGCAGTAGCCGATGCCCCGTTGGTCGTCGATCTGGCGGCGCAATGCCAGGGATTGGTCCAACGCCGACTCGGCCTCGTCGTAACGCCCAAGGTACGTATAGACCAGCCCCATGCCCAAGAGTGCAAAGCCCTGCCCCATCCGGTCGCCCACCCGCCGCTTCCTGTCCAGCGAGGCGGAGTACTGATCTAGGGCTTGCTCATACTCACCCAGCCGCATCGAAACACGGGCCGCATTCGTGAGGTGGACACCGACCTGGAACCAATCTTGCCGGGCCTCGGCCACCTCACATGCTTGTTCGTGCAGGTAGGCCGCCTGGCCATAGTTACCCTTGAAAAAGTGGATCATGCCCAAGTACATGAGGCTCCAGGCTTCGCCTTCCGGGTTACTGGTCGCCCGTCTCAGGACGGCCGCCTGCTCCAGCGATGGCTGGGCCTGGGCATAGTCGCCCCGGTAATAATGGATGACGCCCAGCTGATGCAGCGCCTCGGCCTGACCGGCCTTGGTTCCCAGCTCGGCGGCGATCGACAGCGCTTCGGCTGCGGCCTGCTCGGCTTCAGTGTAGCGGCCCGTCCACTGGCACAGATCGGCGAGGGCGTTCAAGGCATCGGAGCGCCGGGCCTGGTCGCCGTGGGCCTGGGCCAGCTCCAACATCTCTTCCAGGTCGGCCTGGCGGGCCTTTTGCTGGCCCAGCAGGCCATATACGTGTTGCCGTCGCGCCAGGATGTCGAACCGCTTCTGCCAGGTCTCTCCAACGGATTCCAGGCGCTCCAGCACGTCGGTGTAACACCGCACGGCCGTCTCGTTGGCGAACCCTGCCTGAGCTTTGTGGCCGGCCATTTCGAGATAGTGTGCTGCCTGCTGCTGGTCGTCGCTGCGGCTAAAGTGATAGGCCAACATCTCGCATTCCTGGTCGGCGAGCTCGCCCAAAATCGCTTTCAGCGTCTCGCCCGCCCGGCGGTGAAACTCCTGGCGGCGTCGCACCAATAGGCTGTCGTAGGCTACCTCTTGAACCAGAGCATCGGGAAAGGTATAGGCCATATCCGCCCGCGGCTCTGCTGACGGCGCCACCGGGCGGATCAGGCCGCTGCGCTCCAGCTGAGCCAACCACAGCCCCATCTCTGCCTGGGCCCCGGCCAGCCCTCGCAAGATCTCCACCTGAAACCGCCGGCCGATGACCGCTGCCATCTGCAGCGCCTGGCGGGCATCTTCGGTCAGCCGGTCGAGACGGGCCAGAATGGCACCCTGTAGCGTGTCGGGCACGGCGATCCCCTCGATGCCAGCCGCCACCTTCCAGCAGCCCGGCTGGCTATCGTCCGGCACCACCAGGTGCCTATCTTGCAGCGATCTGACGACCTCTTCGAGATAGAACGGGTTGCCTGCGGTCTTGTCCAGGATCTCCTGCGCTGCTGCAGGCGCCAGATCTGCTCCCGGCAGGAGCTGGCAGAGCAGATCCCGGCTGCAAGCGTCGCTGAGTGGCTGGAGTGTCACCTCCGTATAGCGGTGCGGGAAGGAAGCATTTGCCCGATCCCGCAGGCGCCAGCAGCGCTTGTCGCGCCGCTCGCGAAAAACCAGGACAAACATGAGTGGGGCGATATCCGTGACCTGCAGCAGGTCTTCCAGCAGGGCCAGAGAGGCTTCATCGGCCCAATGCAGATCGTCGAGGGCGATGACAAACGGCTGCTGCCGCGCCGCCGCCGTGCAAAACTCCCGCACTGCCCAAAAGGTCTGCTTCTGTCGCACCTGCGGGCTGAGCTCGGCCACCCACCGTTTCCATTCACCCGTCAGCGGCAAGTCGAGCAGATGAGCCAGGAACGGGATCGCCTCGCGCGCAGCCGGCTTGCCCAGCAGAGCTTCACCCTGTTCCCACAAAGCATACAATGTGTCGTCGGCGCTCGCGCCGGGCTGCACGGAGATCGCCCGGTGCAGGATCTGGGCTGCCAGCCAGTAACTCACCTGCTCGCTGAACGACACGGCGTGACCCTCCAGCCAACGCGCCCCGTCCGCGCCTTGCCGGCCGAATAGCCACTGTCTCAGCTCCCGCATCAGCCGCGACTTGCCAAGGCCGCTGTCGCCGACGATCGACACGATTTGGCCTCGCCCGCCCATGAGCTCCTCGCCACACCGTTGCAGGATAGCGAGTTCATCTGCACGGTCAGCCAGAGGGGGCTCCTTGTCACCCAGGCCACGGGTCCGGCCGATCTTGGCCCGCCGGCCCGCTACCTGGAAGGTCGGGATCGCGATCTCTTTGCCCTTGACTTTCAGCGCACCCCGATCGCGCAGGTCGAAAAACGCCTTCACACGCTCTTGGGTCTTGTCACTGATCAGGATCTCCCCCCACTCGGCCTTGGACATCAGGCGAGCAGCCATGTTGATGTCGTCGCCCATCAGGGTGTACTCCTGGCGCCGGTCGGGCCGGTCGAACACGTCGTCGGCGTCAGACACGCCGACATTCCCGGCAAACAGCGATCCGGTATTGATCCCCACCCGCTGTCGGAAACGGTAGATGCCCTCCGGCAGTTGCAGCGCGGCGAAATGCTGGCGGGTCGCCTCCTGCATCTCCAGCGCCGTATAGACGGCCCGCACCGGGTCGTCTTCGTGGGCGCGGGGCGCGCCAAAGAACACGACCAGCCGGTCACCTACCGAGTACTGGTCCATACGGGCCAGCGCTCCCTCGTACCGGCCCACTATCTCCGCCATGTGTACAAAATAGTCGTTGAGGTGGGCAGTGATCAGATCGGGCCGGCTGCTGCCCATATCCTCGATCAGGTCGCTGACGCCCTCGTAATTGGCAAACATCACCGTCACCAGGCGGCGCTCGGCCATGATCCGGACCGGGCCAGGGCTGGTCACCAGCCGCGGCAGAAGCTCGGCCGGCAGATAGGGCGACAGGCAGTCCAACCGGTCCACCAGGCAGGTGATCTGGCCCTGCACATCGCCGTCAGGCGGCTCGCTGACATACCAGGGACCGGGCAGGCCCTCAGCCGGCGGCACACTGCGCGCCAGGTAAAAACCCTCGGCACGGGGCTCCACCTCGATCTTGCTTCCAAGCAGCTCGTAGGTGGCCTGGGTGATGACCACCTCGCCGGGACTGGCATGCCCCTCAGCCCGGTCGGCGCCGTTCACCGTGTGGCCCGTAGTCACATACGCCATGCTCAGCGGCGTGCCCAGGTGGGCGGCGAAATAGCGGCCCGACGAGACGCCGCACTTGACGCGGAGGGCGTGGGTCTGGCCGCCGGCCTCGATCGCCGCAAACCGGCCCATGACCCCCTGCATCGCCATCGCCGCCTGCACCGCCAGTAGAGCGCCAGTCCCCGAAGCAGAGCGGAGCGGGACGCCAGTCCCCGAAGCAGAGCGGAGTGGGGCGCCTTCGGCCATCCCGGCCGGTCTGGCCGGGACCATCGCCTCAGCCGATCCGGCCGGCTGCTCGCCAAACAGGCCGAGCAGCGCGTCGCCGCCGAACTTTAGCAGCGTGCCGCCGTGCGCATGGAGGATGGCCACCAGCTCATTGAACAGGCCGTTGATGATGGCAGTGATCCGCTCGGCGCCGTCGGCGAAAGACTTGAGCCGCTCCGAAAGCGGGGTAAACCCTGACACATCCACGAACAGAAAGGTGCCCTGGAATAGCCCGCCGGCCGGCACGCCCGGCGGCTGTGGCGCCTGCACCACCGGACGGGCCAGGTAGGTCTTGGCCGTCCTGAGCACGGCAGTCAGGTGCTGGCAGGCCGCCGCCAGGTCGTCGGCGGTTGCGCGGCGCTCCATCGGCTCATACAGCGCCTGCGTCAGATAACGCCGTAGTGAAGGCAGCATCTCCTCTACTGGGCGCGGTGGTGGGAGCTGCCCCGGCTGGGTAGACACCCGGCCCTCGATCGCCGGGGAAGCGGCCGGCGCTGCTGCCTGGGGTGTCCCGCGTTCACCAGGAGTCCGCACGACCTCTGTGCCTGCTGCGGCTGGCCAGGCTGCTACCGCCGAAGCAGATGGCCGGACGACAGGAGCGCCACACTGGCTGCATTGGGCCTGGCCCGGCGCGATGCCAGCCCCGCATTCAGAGCAGGCGCTCGCAGGCAGCACCACAATCGCCCCGCAGTGAAAGCAGAACCGGGCGTGGCTGGGAAGCAGCGTATGGCACACCGTGCACACAGCGCCGCCGGCCAGCAACTGGCCGCAGCCCAGGCAAAAGCGAGCCTGGGCAGGGTTGGCTGTTCCGCACAATGGACAGTGCATGGGCCCAACCTCCATCCGCAAGATCTTGCTCGATCCGTATTATACCACAAACAGCACCAGGTACATAGGAACTCTGGCGACCTTGATACTGTATAGTATCTAGGACTTAGAGGGGATTGACAGCAGCCTCAGAATCGCCTATACTGGATTGGGTAGTGATATCACTGCTGGTCATCGACCATGCTCCTGGATGCGAGCGTGTGCGTTACAGTCGCGCGTTTCAAGCCGCGTGGACGGGGGTGTAATAAGGAGGAATTGTGAAGGCTCATCACTTTGTGGCAACATTGTCGTGCCTGCTGGTCCTCTTGGCTCCCATCTGCTTGCTGCCTGCCTCCACGGCGGCCGCCGCAGAGCCATCTTCCCCGGCCATGTATTGGTCTGCCGGTCGGCAGGCACCCCACCCAGAGGCGACGATCACTGTCACTACCACGACCGACGAGCTAAACAGCGACGGCGACTGCTCGCTGCGTGAAGCGATCCAGGCCGCGAACTCGGACCTGCTCGTGGATGCCTGCCCGGCTGGCGGCGCGGCTGATACCATCGTCGTCCCGACAGGCACATACATCTTGACCTTGACCGGAGCCGGCGAGGACAGCAACCTCACCGGCGACCTGGACGTCCTGAACAGTGTGGTAATCTCAGGCGCAGGGGTCGGGGCGACCATCGTAAACGGTAATGCTACAGACCGAGTCTTCGATATCCGCGCCGGCGTCGTCGAGATCTCGGGTATGACCATCCAAAACGGCCGGGCAACCCATGGCGGTGGTGTCAACAACAACGCCACCCTGACCCTGAACCTCGTCATTATCACTGGCAACGTCGCGCAGGGCCCGGCCGGTGCCAATTCTAGTTCATCTCCGGGTGGTGGTGGAGGCGGCTTTGGCGGTGGGATCTATAACCTTGCCGGCCTAGCCATCGCTGCCAGCACCTTGTCCAATAACCAGGCTACCGGCGGAAATGGTGGAAATAGCTCACCCTCAGGCTGGGCTGGAGGAGGAGGCGGCGGCGCAGGAATGGGCGGCGCGATCTTTAACGCCGACTATGGTACGATCACGATTGCTGGCAGCACCGTGTCAAGCAATACAGCCAGGGGCGGCGATGGAGGGGTTGGCGATTGCTCTGGCGGAGGGGGCGGCGGTCTTGGTGGCGCCATCTTTAACGGCTACGCCAGCATCGTAATCGCCCATAACAGCACTTTCTCCGGCAACACGGCAGCGGGCGGCTACAGCCCCGAGGGTACAGGCGGTGGCGCCAGCGGAACAGGCGCCAACGGCGGCTTTGGCCAAGGCGGTGCAGGTGCCCATTTTGGCGGCAATGGGGGCTTTGGCGGAGGAGGAGGCGGCGGCGGCGGCATGGGTGGCACCGGAGGTGACGGCGGCTTTGCCGGAGGCGGAGGAGGCGGCCCGTTTAGCGCCGGTGGCATAGGCGGCACGGGCGGCGGCAACGGCAGTGATGATGGTGGAGGAGGGGGGGGACTGGCCGGGGCCATCTTTAACTACGACCAGTTCCAAGTCGCCGAGATCGACCTCAGCCACAGCACGGTTGCGACCAACCAAGCTCAGCGCGGGCTCTGCGGGCCGTGGGCCAACGCCGGCAGTAGCTATGGGGGCGGAATCTACGATCCGTACGGCATCGTGTCACTCAAGAGCACGGTTGTCGCCCAGAACAGCGTGACCAACAACCATCCCGACATCTCGGGCGTGGTGGCCAGCGCTGGCTACAACCTAGTGGGCAACAGCAGCGGTGGCAGCGGCTTT
>Ga0209254_10007542_pt1 | contig 10042 bp, 14 predicted proteins | sample FrelakmetDIP11DI_FD_187148 | JGI IMG/M metagenome (GOLD analysis project Ga0209254, IMG submission 187148) | Freshwater lake sediment microbial communities from the University of Notre Dame, USA, for methane emissions studies - DIP11 DI (SPAdes)... | ecosystem: Environmental > Aquatic >...
GATGAGATCTGTAAAGGTGTGTCAGCTTTAGGTAATCTCCTAGATACTATCACTGAACTATACTTGAAAACTATTTATAAGTTAGAGAATCTGGAGTAACTATGCCCTTTATGACCAACGGGAAGCGCGATTACAAGAAGGAATTAAATTGGGAACATACCAAAAAGAAGACCCGAGTAAAGGATCGCGCTCAACGCAATGCAGCAAGGTCTACTGTGGCTAAAGCTAAGGGTACTTCACCTACCAAACTAAAAGGTGATGTTGGTCATAAGAAGGCTGTATCTAAGGGTGGTCAAAATGGGTTAGCTAATCTATTCGTCCAGAACCCAGGACAGAATCGAAGTTTTAGTCGCAAGGCCGACGGGAGTATGAAGAGTGAGCGAAGTAAGCGAGAGTCCAAAAAAGGTTAAGTTCCCAGAACTAAACGCACAGATTTTAGAAGGATTTGCCAGTTCATGCTTAACTCCATACTATGATGACGCAGTGCCCTTTGCTGATTTCCACCGAGAATGGTGGGACCTCTGCTGTTCCCGTGATAAATTTGTTGCTATCGCAGCGCCTCGTGGGCATAGCAAATCAACTACAATTACAATCTCTTACACCCTTGCAACTGTCCTCTTTAGAGAAAGACGTTACGTACTTATTATTGCGGATACTGAAGCACAGGCCGCCCTGTTCCTTGGAACCTTAAAACAAATCCTGTATGACTCAAGCCAGATCCACCAACTCTTTGGTATGGCTATGAACGAGAAAGGAATTGAGTTTGTCAAAGACACTGAAACTGACATCATCGTTAAATTCAACGACGGAGATAGCTTTAGAATCGTTGCTAAAGGTGCCGAGCAGAAGTTACGAGGAATGCTCTGGAATGGTCAACGACCGGATCTTATTGTTATCGACGACCTCCTCAATGAAGAACTTGTCGCAAATAAAGACCGTCGTGATAAACTACGTAGATGGGTCTACGGTTCTCTTATCCCCTGTCGCAGCACACGCGGTATTATCCGCTGGGTTGGTACAGTAATGAACCTGGATGACCCCTTCTGCTCCTTGATGCCTACAGAAACCGCTAAGGATACTGTAGTAGAGGATCTAAAGGTCTGGTCAAAGAAGAAGAAGGGTATGTGGCGCTCTGTCAAGTACATGGCGCACACCCTGGACTACAGCAAACTCCTGTGGCCTCAGCGAAATACTGTGGCTTACTTCAAAGAACTGAAACAAGACTTTGAAGAACAGGGTATCCCTGAAGTCTACGCCTGTGAGATGTTGAATAACCCTGTTGATGATAGCATTCGCTACTTCAAGCGAGGGGATTTCCTCTCGATGGTGCCAGAAGACAAGAAAAAAGACTTAACCTATTACATCACCGCCGACTTGGCGATTTCACTGAAGGATCGTGCTGACTATACAGCTATTCTGGTAGGTGGAATGGACTCAAATGGACAACTACTCATTAAGAATTGTATCCGAGAGCGCCTTTCTGGTGATGAAATCGTAGCAACACTAATATCTTTACAGAAAATCTACAATCCTTTGGCTGTTGGTATCGAGGATACGCAGATTTCCAAGGCTCTTGGGCCATACATCAACAGAACTATGCAGGAGACTGGTGTTTACATGAACATCCTGCAACTAAAGCCACACAGACAGGACAAACTACAGCGAGCTAGGTCAATCCAGGCTCGTATGCGTTCTGGCATGGTCAAGTTCGACAAAGAAGCTGACTGGTGGCCGCAGTTTGAAGATGAATGTATGAGTTTCCCTCGTGCTAAACACGATGACGTGGTTGATGCCCTGTCTTATCAGGGTATTCTAATTGATCTTATGTCTGAAGGTAGGACAGAGGTAGAACTTCACGACGAACAATACGATGAAGATTATAAACAATCCGATCTAGCCGATCAAGGCCGGAACGAAATGACAGGTTACTAATATGAAACTAGATAAGATCTTAGAATCACGGAATATTGCAGAAGATCTAGATGAAGACCAGCTAATCACGATTGGAGGTCAGGTCTCAACTGGATATAACTCAGATTTGGAATCACGCCGTCCGTGGGAAGAAGATCTTAAGAACTGGACAGAGCTTGCTCTACAGGTATCTAGTCAGAAGACATTCCCTTGGCCTAACGCTGCTAACATCAAGTTCCCTCTTCTTGCTACAGCAGCCATGCAGTTCGCGGCTCGCGCCTACCCAACACTCGTACCATCTAATGGTAAGCTTGTTAAGTGTCGCGTAGTTGGTTCCGATCCTGATGGTCAGAAGTCTGCTCGTGCCCAGCGCGTGTCAACACATATGTCCTACCAGATTATGGATCAGATGTCAGACTGGGAAGAGGATATGGACAAGCTCCTAATCGCTCTGCCTATCGCTGGTACTTGTTTCAAGAAGACTTACTGGGATGCACACAAGCAGCGTAATTGCTCCAAGCTTGTGCTACCCAAGTCTCTAGTAGTGAATTATGATTGTCGTAATATCGAGGATGCAGAACGCATCACTGAGGTTGTGCATCTAACAAAGCGCAGTGTTAAGGAACGCCAGAATCAAGGTGTGTTTCTAGATATTGATTTGGGAGATCCACAAGGAGATCCTGACAATAAAACAACATCCGTTAATCAGGCATTCCAGAGAGCCGGGGATGATGATGAAACAACTCCTTATGTATTTCTTGAGCAACACACCTATCTTGATCTTGATGACGATGGTTATCCTGAACCGTATATTGTCACCGTAGAAGAAGCCTCTAAAAAGGTACTACGAATTGTGGCGCGGTTTAATGAAGAGGGGGTAATGGTCAATGACAAGAGCAAGATCTTATCAATTAACGCTATTCAGTATTATACGAAATATGGTTTTATCCCTAACCCTGATGGCGGTTTCTACGACATTGGTTTTGGCCGCCTTCTTGGACCGCTAAACAATTCTGCTAATACTATCATCAATCAACTTGTGGATGCTGGTTCTCTAAGCAACTTACAAGCAGGCTTCATTGGTAAGGGTCTTCGCATTAAGATGGGCGAGGCACGCTTCCAGCCTGGAGAATGGAAAGCAGTTAACGCCGTTGGTGATGATCTGAAGAAACAGATCTTCCCCCTACCTGTTCGTGAGCCGTCCCAAGTATTGTTCAATCTACTTGACCTACTACTTAAGTCTGGTAAAGAGCTGGCCTCTGTGGCAGAGATCTTCGTTGGTAAGATGCCCGGTCAGAACACTCCTGCTACGACTACAATGGCTTCCATTGAACAGGGTATGAAGGTATTCACTGCTGTCTATAAGCGCGTCTATCGTGCATTGCAGAGCGAGTTCCGCAAGATCTATCGACTTAATCGTGAGTACATGAACCCAGAGGAAACCATCTCTGTCCTAGATGAACCTGTCCAACAGGAGGATTATAGAGGCCCAGAGGATGATATCATTCCTGGTGCTGACCCAACCGCCGTATCTTCACAAGAGAAACAGGCTAAGGTGCAAGCACTAATGCAAATCCTGCAACTGGGTACTCTAGATCCAATGGCTATTACTCAGCTATACCTAGAGGCGCATGAGATCGCAGAGCCACAGAAGTACATGAAACAACCTAGCCCACCACCCCCTGATCCAAAGGCAGAAGCCTTGAAGATGAAGGCGCAGATCGACGCTCAAAAGGCACAAAGCGATATGCAAATGGCGGGTGCCAAGCTTCAGATGGAAGGTGCTGCCAAAGAGCAGGAACTTGCAATGAAGGCTCGGATGATTGACATGGATCTTAAGGCCAAGCAATTAGAAGCTGGTCTAAAGGGACAAGAAGCACAACTAAGGATGCGGCAGTCTAACCAAGAACATCAGTCTAAGTTAGTCCAGCAGCATCAACAGAATCAAGTTAGTTTAATCACGCAGGCCCAGAGCCATGCACAGAAGATGCAACAGCAAAAACAAATCTCAAAGGAGAAAGTAACGAATGGCAATTCTAAGCCAAAGTGAGTTTATTGACTGGAAGATTAATCCAGTTACCCGTGCGTTTTTCGAGGCTGCTAACGAACGTATTGACGAAAGTAAAGAACTACTCTCTGTCAGTGCAGGACTAGATGCTAACCAAGATAGATTTCTTGTTGGCATGATTCAAGCCTACCGCGAACTACAGGATTTCCGTCTTGAGGATCTTGACAATGATTAAGCTCCTACTACATACGGTACTTGTAAAGCTAGATGAGCCTGAGCTAAAGACAGCATCAGGGATTATCATTAGCATCGACGAGAAGAAAGAACGCAAAGCTGTTGAATACGGCACTGTGATCCAAGTTGGACCCACAGCTTTTAAGGACTATGGACGAGACTCCACTATTCTGAAAGAAGGTGATCGTATCTCCCTTAACCGCTATGCTGGTAAGGGTGTTGTTGATTCTGATGAACAAGAGTACGTTGTCGTAAACGACATTGACGTTCTCTGTGTGATTAACTAAGGAAAATAAAATGGGTGAAGAACTCCAAACTGCCTCAGCGGTAGTGGAACCTGTAGTAACCGATGCACCAGAGCAAACCTCTGACCAACAACCACAACACCAAGAACCCTCATATGAGGATCAGGCTAAGCAACAAGGTTGGAAACCTAAGGAAGAATACGAAGGTGATCCAGCTAAGTGGCGTCCTGCCAAAGAGTTTGTGGAACGTGGTGAACTGTTCAACAAGATGGACTCAATGAACAAGGATCTTAAGGATACGCGTAAAGCCCTTAAGATGCTACAAGAGCACCACACCAAGGTCAAAGAGACTGAGTATAACAATGCCCTGAAAGAACTTAAGGCACTGCAAAAGCGTCATCTAGAAGAAGGAAACTCAGATGGTTATCTAGAAACCACTGACCTACTCACAGATCTAAAGGCCGAACAAAAGGCCCGCGAAGTTGTTCAAGAGACAACCCCTGCTCAACCAGATCCACGCTTCACCGCATGGGTAACTGAAAACAGGTGGTACTCCAGTAATCAAGAGATGCGCGAGTTTGCAGATACTTTGGGTATCGGCTACCGTGAACGTAACCCAGATAAAGATCCTGAGGATATTCTGCGTTATGTTACAGAACAGGTTAGGACTAAGTTCAAAGAACGTTTTACTAATCCTAATAGGAATAAACCCTCTAGCGTAGAGGGAGGCAGTGCACCAGCAGGTAAGAAGGATTCATTCGAGCTTACGCAAGAAGAACGTAAGGTAATGAATGCCTTTGTACGCACAGGTGCAATGACATCAGAAGAATACATTAGTGATCTAAAGAAGATTAGGGGAGTCAAGTAATGAATGAGAAAACAGTGAAAAGTACACGTGTAACACGCAAGCCCTTGGCGCAACGAGGACCACAAGCAATATCAGGGGATAAAGATCCCAATCATGTATATCGCTTTGTGAATGATACTGGTAGTCGTATTGAAAACTTTAAACAAGCTGGATACGAACTAGTAACAACTGACGAGCTAACTGTTGGAGATGCTCGTGTATTTGATAACACTGATCTCGGATCAACCAAACGTGTAGTCAGCAATGACGGCACGACCTCCTATCTAATGAAGATTAAGAAGGAATGGTACGAAGAGGATCAGAATGCAAAGGCTGCTCTTGTTAACGAACAAGAGAAAGCTATGACAAATGAGGCTTCTTCTGGAATGTACGGTTCACTGAAAGTAAATCGAGACAAGTAAGAGGCCATAAAGAATCTGAAAGGATTTATGAATGGCAAACGTTTCTAAGATTAACGGGTTCCGTCCTGTTAAACACGTTACCGGCGCACCTTATAATGGTCAATCCAATATTTATGGTGTCGCTTCTGGTGACTCAACCGCCCTATTCGTAGGTGACGTTGTAAAACTCGCTACTGATGGTAACGCTGATGGTATCCAATATGTAACTGCACATGCCGCTGGTAGTGCTGGTGTTGGTCAACCCGCCCTTGGTGTTGTTGTTGGTGTAATTAATGGTAAGCTTGATCCTGTCACTGGTCGTATGAGTGGTGGTTCTATTGCACTTGATACTCCACAGTATCGTGCTGCTTCTACCGAAGCTTATGTTCTTGTTGCTGATGCTCCTGATGTCATCTATGAAGTTGAAGCCACTGCTGCTGGTTCTGCTCACGCCTTTGCTGTTGCAAGCATTGGTCAGAACGGAAACATCTTCGCTGGTTCTGGTTCAACTATCACTGGTAACTCACTCCACTCTTTGAATATGTCTGATATCGGCACTGCCGCTACTCTCCCATTCAAGATTGTTGGCGTCTCCAAGAAGATTGATAACGAAGTAACTGGTAACTATACCAAGGTTCTCGTGCAAATTAACAATCACCAGTTCAAGTCTGTCGGAACTGTTGGCGTTTAACGGAAAGGTATAGAAAATGTCCGGTGTTATTACTAGTTCAAGCTTTGCCAAGCTACTTTGGCCTGGTCTCAATTCCATCTACGGTAAGTCTTATAATGACTATCCTGTTGAATGGGACAAACTGTTCGAGAAAAACTCTTCTGATCGTGCATACGAAGAAGATCTCGGTCTAAGCTCTTTCGGCCTTGCTGCCGTTAAGAACGAAGGCGCTCCTATCCAGTATGATACTGAGCGTCAAGGCTTCACCTCACGGTACAACCATGTTGTGTACGCACTTGGCTTCATCATCACTCGTGAAATCTACGAAGATGACCAGTATGGTAAAGTCGGTGCCCAAAAGGCTAAGGCTCTTGCTCGCTCCATGCGTCAAACCAAGGAGATTGTTGGTGCTAACGTTTATAACCGTGCCTTCTCTGGCTCTGGTTTCCTAGGTGGGGATGGCAAGACTCTTCTTGCTACCGATCACCCGAACGTTGCTGGTGGTTCTTTCTCTAACGTCATCGGTACTGCCGCTGACCTTTCAGAAGCAGCCCTAGAACAAGCTGTCATTGACATCGCAGGTTTCCGTGATGATCGTGGTCTGCTCATTGCTGCAAAGCCTGAGAAGCTTGTTATTCCTTATCAACAAACCTTTGAAGCAAAACGTATCCTCGGTTCTGATGGTCGTGTTGGTACTGACCTGAATGATCCTAACGTCCTCAAGGACATGGGTATGTTCAGCAACGTTGTTATTAACCACTACCTCACTGATGCCGATGCTTGGTTCATCCTGACTAACGTCAAGGATGGTCTGAAATACTTCGAGCGTCGTGGTGATGCCTTCGAGATGGATAATGACTTCGATACCGAGAACGCAAAGTTCAAGGCTACTGCTCGCTACTCTTTTGGTTGGTCTGATCCTCGTGCAATCTACGGTTCGGCTGGTGCCTAATTAATCTAACTCTCCCTTCGGGGAGGGTTTTTTCCAAAGGAAATAATTATGGCAGCTTATGGCATTGGTCCCGCAGGTGTTAGTACAATTACACCAGCAGCACGGGACCCGTATGTAAAGATGGGAAAGGTTGAAGTAGCAGACGGTACAACCGGCTTTGCTGCTTTTGGTCTTCCAAAGTTTGCAGTTGTTGTTGGTATCTATACCCTATGTACTGGGGCAAACGCTACTCAGACTATCAACGTTGGTTTTACTAATGGTGGTGTTGAACTGGCTAGTGCTGTTCCAACTTCTACTGCTGGTTATGCAGCAGTTGGTAGCGCCCTTGGTGCTTCTGGTGGTGTTCAACTAACTGAAGACAAGACTGTGTATCTCAAGGCAAGCGTGACTCTAACCAATCCGGTTATTGTCAAGGTGGAATACATCATCCCACCACAAGGTCTATCTCTGTAACAGAGTAAACTCTATAGGGAGTATATTGTTTAACCACAGTATGCTCCCTATTTTTTTAAGGAAATGAAATGCGTCCACAGGTAATTAGTCTTACAGGTACAGGAACAACGGCGTGGATTCCGCTTGATTATAAACAAAGCCCATTCAATGTTGGTCTAGGTGCTGTTGTAAACGGCACAATCACTTTTGATATTGAACATACCTTTGATGAGGTATTCGATACAGCAGTAACCCCAACAGCGTTTAAGCATTCTACTATGACTGCAAAGACCGCAAACTTCGATGGCAATTATGCTTTCCCTATTCGTGCAGTGCGGATTAACAATACCGCTGGTTCGGGTAGTACAACTCTAACAATCCTACAAGGACTCCGATAATGAATATTCAAGACATTGCTGATTTCATTGATCTTGTTAAGAATCCAGCTAAGTATGAAAAGATTCTTAAGAACCTACAAGACGAACAAGCACGCTTGAATGCTGCCGTTGAGACTGTAGGTAAAGCTTCTGAGCTAGACTCTCTCCGCAAGGATGTAGAAAAACAGCGTGATAAACTCGAATCAGTTTATACCCAAAAGCTAAACAAGCTAGATTCAGAATACAAAGCTAAACTAGATGTAGTAGAAAAACTACAAACAGAAGTAGAAGCTAAGTCCGCCACTGCTAACGCAGCTCTACAAGAAGCCAATACACAGACTATTGCTGCTGCTGAACTTACTCAATCTTGCGTTCTTCGTGAGAAGGCTCTAAGCAAACAAGAGAAGCTAGTCGAGGCAATGAAGGCAGAACTTGGTGCTAGTGTTACTGAGTACAACGAGAAGCTCAACAAGCTTCGTTCAGTGATGGCCTAACATGGGTGTCTCAGCAGAACAAGCCTCTGATAGACTATTAACGTTACTACTTGATGAAGCTTCTGCTACTGTATCTTATATAGGTGAGGCGGCTCCTGCCTCCTCTACCTCTGGTGCTGTTTGGCGGATTCGTAAACTAGATACAACATCAGGCGTTAATCTTCTCTATGCAGATGGTAATACGCGATTCGATAATGTTTGGGATAACCGAGCATCACTAACATATACAACCTAAGGATTAAAGATGCCTACTGCTTCTTATACAAAAATCACTACAGCTAACGAGGATCTATTGGAGGGAATTAACTCTGGTTCTGACCAATGGGCCATTGCACTAACTAATACCTCTCCTGGTAGTAAGGTCTTTACTTCAGGTACTACTGACCTAGCAACCTCTGGTGGCTATACTGCTGGCGGTGCCAACGTAACCACAACCTCCTCTGGTATGAATGGTTCAGACTTTGTTCTTGTTCTTGCTGACCCTGCTGTATGGACTGCTACTTCTGGTGGCTTCACATTCCGCTATGCGATTCTGGTAAACAAGACTGTGCTGCAAGGCGCTCAAGGTACTAATGTTGCTTACTGGGACTATGGCTCCTCGCAAGCCGTTGCTGCCGGTGAAACCGTAACTGTCGATCTAGATCAAACTGCAACAGTTGGTGTCTTTAAGGTAACTTAATATGGCTATTACTACACTGGATGGTGCCCTAGCTGGGATGAAGCCACCCGAGTATTATGCAAAGGCAGTGACAGGGACAATGGTTGCTGGTCGTCCAATTAACATTAACTATCTTGCAGGTATTCCTGGTGCTATGGCGGCACCGGCTCCTGGTATGTCTGGGGCGGCTCTTACCGCCTATGCCGGTCAGATCCCGATCCCAGCGGCTTCTGGTAATACACATCTAGCACGATTCTCTGGGGTATCATCTGCTCAAGGTGGTATCTTAATGCTGTGTGATAGACTTTGGCACAACTCTGGTGTTGTTGTCACTACAACCACAGCACAAACTGTTACCAGTGCTGCTTGGCCTGCTCGGGATAAGAATGGATCTACCAACGGTGTTGGTGTCTATATTGGACTAGAGATCAGTGCTGCTACTGGTGCTGGTGCTGCAACCCCAACCATTAGTTATACTAATGATGCAAATACATCAGGCAAGACTGGTTCAATGCAGGTCGCCTATGCGGCATCGTCGGCCCTTGGCACATTCTACCCATTCACGCTGGCTGCTGGTGATACTGGAGTTCGCAGTATTCAAACTGTTACCCTGTCAGTATCCATGACCTCTGGTTCTGTGAGTCTGGTAGCATATCGCCCATTGGCTATGATTGAGCTTACTGCGGCAGGGCTACCAAACGCTATTGATGCCTTGACTGGCGGTTTACCTAGGTTGTATGATACCTCAGTACCATTCCTACTTTACATACCACAAACAACAACTACAAGTTTAACAACAGGTACAGTAGTTTA
>Ga0209254_10007543_pt1 | contig 10042 bp, 11 predicted proteins | sample FrelakmetDIP11DI_FD_187148 | JGI IMG/M metagenome (GOLD analysis project Ga0209254, IMG submission 187148) | Freshwater lake sediment microbial communities from the University of Notre Dame, USA, for methane emissions studies - DIP11 DI (SPAdes)... | ecosystem: Environmental > Aquatic >...
GGAAGAGGTTCAGATCCTCCAGCGCCTGCGCACTGAAGCGCTGGACCACCAGCATCGTCCGCCGATGGGCGTGGGCCAAGAACGCTTCGGCCTGATCCCAGCTCAGCCAGCGGCTGCTGGCGTAGATCGACCGATTGACGGCGTCGGTCTCCTCCGGCCCAGGGTCCTGCGGTCCGAACGCCGGATCCTCCATGGCCTGGATGAAGATCAGCTTCCAGACCGCCAGATGGATCAGGTTGTCCCGCGCCGACCAGGATTCGGCGGAGCCTTTCGCCAAGCGCGTCTCGGGCGGGATCCTGCCCATCAGGCGCAGTTCCTCCTGGCGACCGAACGCCAGCGCCCCACCAACATCGTCCAGGATCGACATCTTGCCTCCTTGCGCCTCGTCTGCCCGCCGCGACCGCGCCCCGAGCAGGCCTCCCCACAGTATGCCATGCGCGCGGAGAGCTGCCACCAGCGGCCCTGGCGATGGATTCGGGCCGGGGCGCTGGTGTTTGCCGCCTGGGCGGGACCGACGTTCGCGCGGCCTACCCGGCGCCTTGGCCAGAGCGGGAGAAGGCCTTGCGGGTTGCCAGGAGCGGGATGCCGGCCAGGACGAAGATCAGAACGTTCAGCCCGACGTTGAAGGCGACGCCGTGGCGCAGCGAGGCGGCGGTGTCGAGCACGAACCACAGCGCGAGGCTGACGGCGATCGCCGGCCACACCCATGGCTGCTTGGACCGAAACGGAGCGCGCACGAGCAGAGCGAGGAGCAGTCCCCACCCGGCGACGGTGGCGCCCCAGGCGCTTAGCACCCAGGACGAATACGCTGCCGCCTGCGGCGGCACGACGCCGGACGGCCAGAAGGCCGGATCGATCTGCGCGTGAAACGGCTCGAAGAGCGGCGTCTCGACCAGCAGTGCCATCAGCAGGCCGAAGGCCGTGATCCCCCAGGCGACGACCAGCAACCAGCGCTGCCAGAAGTTGAAGTGGCTCACCCCTGTCCCTCCTCGGGTATGAATCGCCTTCTCGACGGCGTCCGTTCAGCCCAGCCTACACCCACTCAAGGCTCGGTGAAAGCCCCGTCTGCCTGCAGGGTCTTTCGGGCGATCCACCCTCGGGAGCTGTGCCATGCCACTTGCTCGGCACAACCCGGCGACCCGCGTGCAGCGAGTCAGGAGGTTGCATGGCGGGGGAAAGCATATCCCTCCCTTCCCTTCCCTTCGCTCCGCTCAGGACAGGCGCTCGGGATGACAGTCTCCTTTGCCATGTCATCCCGAGGCCGCCCATTCGCCGAGGGATCTGCTTGCAGCTTGTGAGGAGGTAGCATGGCGGGGAAGAGCAGATCCTTCGCATTGTCATCCCGAGGCCGCCTTCTCGCCGAGGGATCTGCTTGCAGCTAGGCACCGGGCAGCGCATCCCCCTACCCCTGCCGCGCTCCGCAGAACGCGGCAGCATGACTCGCCCTGTAGACCTGGACTGTGTTCCAGGGACCCTGCACGCCTGGAGTTGGCGGCGATCGAAGGGATCGCCAAGCTCCTGACACGAGCCCGCCGTTCCCGGATGCGGGGGCCAGCCCCTGGCGGCGCAGACTCACTCCGGTCCCCGGCGGAGGGTGCGATGGCTCGCCAGCCCAGCGGGGCGTCGGTGAGGAGCAGCGCGAGCAACCCTGGGTCCCGCCGCGACATCCGCCAGAGTTGCGCCTGCCTGGTCACGAGAGTTGTCGGTCGCTGGGAATCTCCTGTGCCCTGAGCCCTGGCAGGCGATTGACTCGGCCTAAGGGTGCATGCTAGAGTAACGACAGACGTCTTCAGGCTGCGCACCTAGGGGGACAGGCATGCGGCCTTCGGTTCAGACGTTCTTCCCGGGCAACTCATCCCCGCTACTGGCTGGACCCAGGTTCGATCGCGTCCTGCGCACCGGGTCCTCAGGGCACGCTTCGTCCGCGCTTTGCATCGGCCTCCGGCACGCATGAGCAACCGCGCCCCCATCGCTCCCAGCACCGCTCCTCCCTGGGCGGCCGGCGCACGCCGCCGATCCGGCTATTACGTGATCCTGGCGGCCCTGCTGGCACTGCTGGCGGGGGCGCTGGTCTTCGCCTATCTGGACTCGCTCCGGCGTGCAGCCCTGCCTGTCCAGCCGGCACTCACCGCTCGCGTGGCAATCCGCCCGGGAACCGTGATCACCCAGGATATGGTCGAAGTGCGGCGCTTCCCCTCTGCCCTGCTCCCGCTCGGGAGTCTTGAGCGCCCCTCCCAGGCAGTGGGTCGGACGGCGCAGATCCCGCTCGAGGCCGGTGAAGTCCTGTTGGCCAGCAAGCTCCAACGCGGGGAGCAGGGCGGACTTGCCCATTTGGTCCCGGAAGGTCAGCGGGCGATGGTCCTTCCGTCCGGCTGGCTCGCCGGCGCGCCGCCCCCGCTGGCAGCCGGAGATCGGATCGACCTGCTTGCCCTACACCCCCAGGCCGCCTCGGTCGGGGCCGGGCTCGTCCTCAGCGATGTCGAGATTCTTGGCACAGCAGGCGGCGCCGAGGCGCCAGAACGCGTCTACCTTGCCGTCACGCTGGAGCAGGCCCAAGCCGTTCTCCAGGCCAGAGCCGGCGGATATCACCTGCTGCTGCTGGCCAGACCCTCGGGTCCCTAGCCGTGCCCACGATCCTGGTCACCTCGGCCCGCGGCGGCGCTGGCGCCTCACTCCTGGCGGCCAACCTGGGCGTCGCCCTGGCAGGAGCTAGCTCTTGCTTGCTGCTTGACCTGCACGGCATTGATGCGATCGATGACCTGCTTCTCGATCTCGAACCTGCGCACTGCTGGACCGACCTGACGGCGATGCCCAGCATGCCGAACGAAGAGCATCTCGCTCGTGCCAGCTGCCTGCATCCTTCCGGGCTTCGTCTGCTTGCCGGAGGCAACGGGATGGAGAGTGCGCCGACGCAAGCAGCACGGCTCCTGCAGGCGCTCACGCCTCATGCCGATTGGCTAATTGTCGACACAGCGAGCGCGTGCGCCGTCGACGGCTTGCTGGACCAGACCGACTTGGTGCTGCTCGTGGTCACAATTGACCCGCCGAGCTTGCGCGCCGCGCGGCGCTGGTCCCGCCTTCTGCCAACGGCCGCTCGGCGCAAGGCCGCCCTTGTAGTCAACCAGGTGAAGCCCGGGCAACCATTGCTGGCGCAGGGCGCCGGGCATGCGCTCGAACTCCCGGTCTGGGCGTGGCTCCCGGCTGACGCAACAGCCATTGGGAGACAGGTCCACTTCGGAGCAGTGGCTGCCCTGGCACGCGGCAGCCCTTACGGCCGCGCCATCCGCCAGCTCGCCCACCGCTTGCTCGCCTCCCGAGCGCAGCAAGCACGGACGAGCCAGGCGGGGCGGACCGAGGTCAGCGCGGGCGAGCGAACGGGTTGAGCAACGCACACAGCATCTCCCAGGAGAACACGCTCCATACACTGTTGGCAGAGAGCATCGCTGCAGACCTGCAGGTGGAGGAGGCCGAGGGGATTCCGGACGCCGAGGCGCTGGCCGAGCGCGCCGAGCGCATCGCCTGCGAGCAGCCATGGCTGCTCACGCAGCCTCAAATGGCCGGACTTGTCCGGGCGGTTGTCAACCGTGTCGTGGGGCTGGGTCCGCTCCAGCCGCTGCTCGACGACCCGGAAGTCACCGAGATCATGGTCAACGACCCAGAACACATCTTCGTCGAACGGAACGGGCGGCTCGAGGCGGCTGACGCCCGGTTCCACGACCAGGCCGATTTGCGCCATGTCATCGACCGGATCGTTGCACCCATCGGTCGGAGGATCGACGAGAGCAGCCCGCTGGTGGACGCGCGCCTGCCCGATGGATCTCGGGTCAACGCCATCATCCCTCCGCTGGCTGTCAAGGGTCCTGTGCTGACCGTCCGCAAGTTTTCCCGCCAGCCGTTCAGCCTGGCGCGGCTGGTCTCGCTGCACACGCTCAGCCAGGGCATGGCGGACTTCCTGGCGCGGTCGGTCGAGCTCCGTCACAGCCTGCTGGTCTCGGGCGGGACCGGTTCGGGCAAGACCAGCACGCTGAATGCCCTCAGCCTGTGCATACCTACCGGAGAACGCATTATCACCATCGAGGATGCCGCCGAGCTTCAGTTGCAGCATCCTCACCTGGTTTCGCTCGAGTCCCGTCCGCCAAACATCGAAGGCGAGGGGGAAGTCACCATCCGGACGCTGGTGCGCAATGCGCTGCGGATGCGCCCGGATCGGATCATCGTCGGCGAGGTTCGCGGCGGCGAGGCCTTCGACATGCTGCAGGCCATGAACACCGGCCATCGCGGGTCTATGACGACGCTGCATGCCAACTCGGCGCCGGACGCCCTCATCCGCCTCGAGTCCATGGTGCTGATGGCAGGCTTCGATATGCCGCTCGCCGCCATCCGCCGCATGCTAGCCGGCGCAATAGAGATTGTGGTGCAGCAGGATCGGCTCACCGATGGCCGCCGAGTGGTGACCGGCATCCACCAGCTGCTGCCCGACGGCAGTGAGCGCGTGCGCCTGACTCCGCTCTTTGTGTTGGATCCGCCGTCCACCTGGCGGCAGGTGAGTGAAGAGCGGTCATGATCGAACCCCAAGCCTCAACCCGCCGGCGCTTGCCCCCCTGGCTGAAGCCCGCAGCCGCAGCATCCGCCTTGTTGTTCGTCTTCCTGCTCGTGCTTCCCGGCGCACCGACACTGCGGCGACTTCTGGTCCGATCCCCGGCGCTGGCGCCAAGTGCGGCAGTGGGAGTGCTCGTGTTCTGCGCGCTGCTTGTTGGCGCAATGTGGCTGGAACAGCGCCTGCTCGAAGGTGCGTGGCGTGCGCGCACGGCGCGCAGGACCGGGCTGCCTGCGATCGCCTTCGGACGGGACGCTGGGAGGAGACGTGCCCACCGGCAGGACGTCTTGGAGTGGCTGCTTGGCCCCCTGCTGCGTAGCGCTCCAGGCCGTCAGCTGACTGCGGACTGGATCGACGCCGGCTACGGCACCAAGGGGTCCCGGTACTTGCTGCTTATCGTCGCCGCCTCTGGCGCTGGCGCAGGGCTGGGGTTGCGCATCGCCGGTCCTGTGCTCGCCCTGGCGACTGCCGCTATCGCGCCGTTGGTGGTGATCCGCTCCGTGCGTGGGCGGGCAATGGCGGCCCGTCGTCGGATGGAGCAGCAGTTGCCGCAGGCGCTCGACGCGGTTGCCGCCGCTCTGGCGGCAGGTCTTTCTTTGCCGCAGGCGATCCGCTTCGCTGCCAGCGACTTGCCCGAACCGGTGTCCCAGGTGATGGCATGGCTCGACCTTCGTCTGCGCCTGGGCCGACCGATCGAGCACGTCTTGACGGAGGTTGTGCGAGTCTTTCCTGAGCCCTCCCTGGCGTTTGCTTTGGATGGAGTTGCCATCCAGCGCGCCTTCGGAGGGAACCTTGTGGCCATGATGCATCAGACCGCTGCGCTGCTGAGGGAGAGGGCGGATCTCGAACGCGAGATGCAGGCGGCCACTTCGCAGGGCAAGCTCTCGGGCTGGATCATCGCCGCGCTGGTACCGGTCTCGGCTGCGATCCTGCTCTTTACCAATCCGCGCTACATCGACGTGCTCTTCCGAACATTGATCGGCCAGGTGCTGCTGGTCGTTGCCCTCGTCCTTCAGGTGGCGGGATGGATGGTGATCTCACGCCTTGTGCGAGTCCGCTACTGAGTTGGGAGAAGACCATGCAACCATTGTGGATCGGCGTGCAGTGCCTGGCGGCAATGCTGGCCGGCCTGACGGTGTTGGCCGCAGTCAAGGCATGCACGGCGCGATCCGGCCCTCCCCGCGCCGCGCGGCGGCCCGTGCCGGCGATGGAGCGCATTGGCCGAGAGCTGCACCGCACACCGGTGCCGGCACGGCTCAGGCGTCGTCTCGATCGGCCTGAGCTTGGCGCCGCGCTGCGCCAGGCCGCGCTGCCCTGGGACAGTCAGCAGTTTGTCGCCCTGCAATGGCTTGGATTGCTGGCGGCCGGCGCCGGCCTGGCCTCGCTCGTTGTCCTGCGCCCGCTCGACCCGGTGGGCGGTCTGATGGTCATGGGGGTAGGGGCGGCCGGCGTTTTCGGACCGCGCCTGTGGCTCAACCTGCGTGCGCAGCGGCGCCAGCAGGAAATCACTCTGGCCCTGCCGGACCTCCTGGATCGGCTGGCGTTCGGCCTGCAGGCCGGGCTCGGGTTCGACGTCGTCCTGCGACGCGTAAGCCCTTCCTTCCCGGGCCCGCTTGGGGAAGAGCTCCGCCGCACGATCCAGGGCCTCGAACTCGGATGGCGGCGGGATCAAGCGATGGACGGTCTGGCGCGCAACACCGGCTCGCAGGACGTGCGCGCCTTCGTAGCCACGGTGCGTCAGGCGGAAGTCCTGGGCACGCCACTGGCCGAAGCGCTGCGCGTACAGAACGAGCTGCTGCGGACTGCTCGCCGGCGCCGGGCACAAGAGGCCAGCCGGAGGCTCCCGGTCATCATCCTGTTCCCACTGGTGTTCTTCTTCCTGCCGGCCTTGTTGATCATCTACCTGGCTCCCCCGCTGCTCCACTTCTTCCTGATGCGATGAGGGCAGCAGGATGAGGCTCGGCCCTACCTCGCGCCCGAGCGAAGCTCACGCCGGCTTGCGCGGCCAGGCGATCGTCGAACTGGCATTGGTGCTCCCGATCTTGCTGTTGGTGATCCTGGGAACCGTCAACCTTGGCTGGCTAGTGACCTCGCAGGTGATCCTGACGCATGCCGCCTGGGAGGGCGCACGGGCGGGCGCGACACTGAGCGATCCACTGCACGGAGACGAGGAGATCATGGCTGCCGTCCTGCGCTCGGCCGCCGGGCTGGACAACACGCGACTGGTAACCGAGATCAGCCCAGGCCAGGATGAGTACCCACGCAATCAACCCTGGCCAATGCCACGCGGCCACCCGCTGACCATCCGCCTGCAGTATCCCCTCACGCTCAATCTTCCGGTGGCGGTGACCGTGCCCCTGCGGGCAGAGGCGGTCACCCGAATGGAGTATCAGAATCCGTGAGAGCCCGCGCCCAGATCCTGGTGATCGCCGCCATCGTGCTTAGCATCGGTTTGCTGATCCTGGCGGTGGCGGTCGATGGCGGCAGGCTGTATCTCGAGCAGGTGCGGCTGGAGCGCTCCGCGCAAGCCGCGGCCGACGCGGGGATCGGCGTGGCCGCCGAACTGGTGGTGACACTGGCGGCCGCACGGCAGACCGAGGCGGCGCAAGCGCCTGCCTGCCCCGCCCCTCCGCAGGCGGCCTGCACTCCAACCCCGCCACCCTTCCCCGTCGAACCCTGGCTCACGGAAGCCGATCGTGAATCCCTCGTAGCGGCAGCGATCCAAGCCGAGGTCGAGAGTGTTGCGATGAGCTACGCCGAACAGAACGGCCTGGCGCGCGAGACCACCTTCGTGGACTACCCTTTCGACCACCAACCACAGGATGAGGTTGTGCGCGTGCGGGTACGCACCGGCCGACAACTCGAGATCCTGCTCGCAGGTCTGCTGGACCCTGACTGGGTCCGCCTCGAGGCAGCGGCAATCTCCACGGTACCTCAGCGCTAAGGACAGGGATGGGTTCGGCCCAAGCGCTCGGTCTTCTCTGGATCCCGGCGGCGTGGCTGGCAACTGCAGTCCTGTCGATCCGCGGGCCGCACTTGCAGGGCCCCTACCCGATTCCCCTGGCATGCCTGGCGGCCATCGCTTTCGTCCTCGCCCACGCCACCCAGGACAAGGCCTACGCAGGGCGGAGCTTGATGGTCTCGGGCGCGGCCGCAGTGGGACTGGTTCTTCGCCAGCTGATGCCCGAAGTCCTCCCCTCGGCGTGGACGACGGCGATGGTGCTGGCCAGCGTGGGCGTGACTGCCGCATTTCTCGCCGGCCGCGCCTTCTCCCGCCTACCCCGCAGCACTTCTATCGCCCTCGATCCAGCGTCTGCGGGCCCATTGCTGAGACTCGGCTGGTTGTTCACGGGCGCGTACGCCCTGGGATGGGCTGCTCAACTCCTGCTCGAATTCCCACTGACTGTGCGCGCCGCCCTGGCTGCTCTCGGCATCACGCTCTTCCTGGGACTCGCGGCGCTGCTTGCGGCGAGGCTGACTGCAGCACGTCCCACGACCAGCCTGCCGGCCGAAATGGGCCTCTACTTCTGCTGGCTCAATCTGACGTTACTGCTATTCTGGGTGGCAAGCCAAGCGTTCAATCCCGCCGCGATGCGTTGATGCTGACTCCGGCAGGGCATCTCTGAGTGATGCGCCGGGGTTATCGGCGCGCCTCCAAGACCAGCGCCTGATAGCGCAGCCACCCGTGCTGCTCACCGATCTGCAGCGCGATCCCGCCCGCCAGGCTCTCCCAGTAGATGCTCGGCAGCCGGACCATCGCCGGAAGCCGGAGCAGCGTCAGCAGCCAGCCCGGCGGCAGGCGCAGCCACGGCGTGAGGTCCTCGCAGGAGAGTAGCTCGAACCCGGCGGCGGAAGCCAGCCGTTCGGCCTGATTGGCTGTCATCAGCGAGCCCAGCCGCCAACCCTCGGCAAAGCGACCGATCCACCGCTGGCGAGGCCAGGGCCAGGCGCGCCTCGGACCGGCCTCGCCCTCGGCCAGGAAGTCATCCACCACGACCAGCCGGCCACCGGGCGCCAGGCAGCGCCGCGCCTCGGCGAAGAAGCGCTGCGGCTCGGCGGCATGGGCCAAGGACTCGATGGCGTAGGCCGCGTTAGCCTGGCAGCGCAGCGGCAGGCGCTGGAAATCGGCGACGGCGAACCGGCAGCGGGAGTCGAGCTGCGCCGAGACGGCGTGGGCCGAGGCCTGCCGCGCCTGCACCCGGCTGAGCGTGAGGCCGAGGACATTCACCTCCAACCGCTCCGCCAGGTCGAGCGCCGCGCCGCCCACCCCGCATCCCAGATCGAGGATCAGCCGATCGGCAGTCGGCAGGTCGAGCGCAGGGGCGAGCCACGTCGCAAGCTGCAGATGGATCTGGCGCAGCGCCTGCTCGGAAGTGGTCACCCCCGGCGGCCACAAGCGCCGATGGATGGCCGCCACGTCGCGGCTGCCACCGAAACGGAGAAAGCGCCCGGTGTTCTGGTCGTAGTAGTCGGCGATGCGCCGTGCAGTGGGGCCGCCCACGATATCGGTCACCTGTCCCGCAGTCGAATCGGCATGCCGAGCCCGGGCCCGCGCTCTGCCGGCGAGAGCAGCCGGCGTGCGCAGCGGGACCCTCCGACGTACCGCCCCGGATTCGCACAGACGCACAGCCTCATCGGCTGTGCGTCTCTTTACCCAGTTGCCTGGCGGCGCCTGCTAGCGGTAGCGGGCTATCATCCCGCCCCGGTAGCACTCGCCGAACAAGGCGGCGCCAACCACGGTCACATAGTAGCTGAGCGGCGCCATCAGGAATGGGGTCAGCCAACACAGGATGAAAGTGTAGCCCAGCATCATGATCGCCCAATAGGCCAACCCGAACACGCCCGTCAGGAAGACCCAGGCCACCAGGTAGCCGAGCTTGTTGCCGGTCAGGAATGGCCACCATTCTTTGAAGGCAAAGGCGGCGCCGAAGCGGTCGCTCACCGCGAAATGCGAGATGGACGGTGGGAGGATCACCCCCGCCAGCAGCATTAGCAGGCTGCCGACCGGGAGGGAGATCATCCACGCGCTGAAGCCGAGGAAGAACATCCCCATCGGCCAATCCGCGCCGCCCTCCGCCGCAGCCATCGAGAGACTGGAGAGCATGTAGAGGAAGAATCCGGCCGAGAAGACCACGATCGCCGGGAGCAGGAAGATCAGCCCGATGACCAGCGCCCGCGCCCCGAAGGAGGCCAGCTTGTCCCAATCGCGCCAGGCAGGCAGCTCCAGGTTCTCGCTGCCGATCGCCTGCAGCATGACCCGAATGGCATAGCCGTAGACAAAGATCAGGGGCACGATCGGAACGATGAACGACAACAGGATCAGGCCCGAGCCGATGAGCATCTTCTCGGCCCACTTCTCTCCCCTCACCGGGAAGGCCATCAACGCCCCGAACGACTTCAAGCCGAGTGAGATATCCATATCATCCCTCCCTGGTGGCCTCGGAC
>Ga0209254_10007544_pt1 | contig 10042 bp, 7 predicted proteins | sample FrelakmetDIP11DI_FD_187148 | JGI IMG/M metagenome (GOLD analysis project Ga0209254, IMG submission 187148) | Freshwater lake sediment microbial communities from the University of Notre Dame, USA, for methane emissions studies - DIP11 DI (SPAdes)... | ecosystem: Environmental > Aquatic >...
ATCCGGGCGTCGGGCGTGGCGTGGGACAGGATCTCCTCCCACTCGTCGGCCAGGGCCTTGGGGTAGTAAGACGACATCCAATCCATGTGGTCGAGCAGGACGAAGCGGGAGATGCGCTCGTCGCTGCCCTGCAGGAACTCGGTCAGGGTTGAGGTGTGGGGGACGATGCGGTCGGCCAGGCCTGCCTTGAGGGCACCGAAGTTCTCCCGCTTGAGGTACTCCGGGCAACACCCCGGCGAATACTCCCCGTGGATGTAGACGGACCAGAAGTAATTGGTCGAGACCGGCAGTTGCCGGAAGACATAGCCGATGGCGTCGCGGATGAAGCCGGCGACCCCCTGGTGGTGTTGGGCCTGGACCTGGCGGCGCTGGGCATAGGGGACGCCCAGCATGCTCATGGTGAGCTGGCGCGACAGGGTCCAGTTCACGCCGGGACCCCACAGCAGCGGCTCCACCCGGTCCTCGTAGACGGCCCGCTGGTCGTCCAGCGTGCGGGCCTGGAACAGGTCGGCGACCCCGCTGGCCAGGCGTGGACGGACCTTCAGGTAGGCGTGGAAGGCACGCGCTACGGTCCCCGCCAGCCCCTGGAAATAGAATCCGCCCTTGTCCCGCGCGAACCAGTGTCGGCGCTCGTCCCAGAAGGCGCGGGCGAAGGGCGACAGGTCGCGGCGCAGGGCGTCCTGGTAGAGATCGGGGAAGTCCCCGTGTGCGCCCTTGCCGAAGAGGGCGAAGAAATCGTCGAACCCGAGGCGGCGTATTCCGGCGAGCTTCAGCTCCAGCAGGGCTGTCTGGCGCGGGTTGGCATCCACGGCGTGTATGCGCCTCGGCCCGGCGATGGCGTAATCGAGAACATTGCAGCCCGCGCTGGTGATGACCAGCAGGGTGTCGTCGGGGCGGAGGCCCAGGGCCAGGCGATCCACTGCCGGGTCCTCCCAGCAGGTGTTGTAGACCAGGGAACGGGCATAGATGGCGTTAAAGACCGACTGATCGATGCGGTCGCGCAGGGTCAAGGCTTGCACTGGGGTCTCCGGGGCGGGGCTTAGCGCCAATGGGCCGGGCAGTCTAGGGGACGGGCATGACTCCCCGATGACGGTGCTGCGACGGGGAGGTTAAGGCCGCGGCCCGCGCCGGCAGGGTCAGACATCGGTGACACGGTCGAGGAAGTGCCTGGAGTAGGTCGGGTTCAGGTCACGGACGTCCAGCAGCATGAGCACATCCGCCACCCCGAAATCGGGGTCTCGGCAGGGCTCCCCGCAGGCCTTGGCGCCCAGCCGGATGTACGCCTTGACCAGGGCGGGCAGGGGCGCGTCGAGAACCTCGTCCGGGGCCTGGGTGGTCAGGAGGGGGGTGTGCGGGGTTGCCTGCAGGTGCGGGTCGGCCATCGCCTGGCGGCGGATGCGGTTCATGATCGCCGCCGCCTGCACGTCCTCATCGCCCAGGGGGATGCTGGCGCAGCCGAACAGGTAGTCGATGCGGTGAAGGTAGATGTACCCGGCGAGCCCCGACCACAGCACGGCGATGGCCGAGCCCTGTCGGTATTGGGGGGCAATGCAGGTGCGACCGACCTCGAGCAGACGGCCGGGCAGGGCCGGGATGCCGCCCAGATCGAACTCGCCCGCGGAGTAGAAGCCCCCGAGGTGCCGCGCCTCGCGGTCCGTCAGCAGGCGGGTACAGCCGACGACTTCTCCGGTCCTGGAGTCGCGCACAAGCAGGTGCTGGCAGTGGGCGTCGAACGCGTCCACGTCCAACCCCTTTGCCCCCGCCTGGAGCTTGGCCCCCAGTTCCTCGCCGAAGACCCGGTAGCGCAGGGCCTGGGCCTCGCGTACCTCGTCCCGGCTGGAGGCGAGCTCGACGAACAAGCGGTCCCCGCGCTTGACAGGCAATACAGCAGCAATGGCTCCCATGGCGCACCCTTAAAGGCTGTTTGAGCTTCCAGGCACGATACCCCGAGCATGTTGCGATTTCGTGTGCGCCAGGTGACGGGCTGGTTAATCTGGCTGGGTGAAAGTCCTGGCGGGCGAAGGACTAGCCCGCATCGCTCACCAAGCGATGCGGGCTGGGCCATGGGCGCCCGCCAGGGTGTGCCCCCACGCTGGCGAAGCGCCCATCGCGGGGCGAAGCAGCTCAGTATCCATGGGGTCTGAGTTATTGCACGGCCGGAGCCTGGACGCCGGCCGGCGGCTTGATCGTTGCCGCCCCTTGCCGCATTCTCGCCGCTTCCACCCGACGGCGTTTACGCCGCCCGGCCCCCTGCGTCCGAGGACTCCCCCCGTGCTCAAGATCGTCTCGTTCAACATCAACGGCATCCGTGCCCGGCCTCACCAACTGGAGGCGATCAAGGCGCGCCACGACCCGGACATCCTGGGGATCCAGGAGTGCAAGGTCGCGGACGAGGAGTTCCCTCGGGAGGCGGTCGAGGCCATGGGGTTGGTCCCCGAGTTCTTCGGCCAGAAGGGACACTACGGGGTTGCTCTCCTCAGCCGCGCCGCGCCCCTGGCCGTGACCCGGGGTCTGCCGTCGGACCCGCCGGATGCCCAACGCCGCCTCATCGCCGGGCGATATGCCCTCCCCGGCGGGGGCGAGGTGACGGTGATCAACGGCTACTTCCCCCAGGGGGAGGGGCGTGACCACCCGGTCAAGTTCCCCGCCAAGGAGCGGTTCTATGCGGACCTGGCCGCCTGGCTGAGGTCGAGCTTCGACCCAGACCAGAATCTGGTCCTGGTGGGGGATATGAACGTCGCCCCCCTCGACCTCGACATCGGCATCGGGGCGGACAACGCCAAACGCTGGCTGCGCGAGGGTAAATGCAGCTTTCTCCCGGAGGAGCGCGGCTGGTTGCAGACTCTAAGGGACTGGGGGCTCTACGACGCCTACCGGGAGGTCTACCCTCAGGTGGACGACCGCTTCTCCTGGTTCGACTACCGAAGCCGGGGGTTCGAGCGGGAGCCGCGGCGTGGGCTCCGCATCGACCTCATGCTGGTCACAGCCCCGTTGCGTGAGCGCCTGCGCGAGGCCGGGATCGACTACGAGATTCGGGCCATGGACAGGCCGTCGGACCACTGTCCCGTGTGGGCAAGCTTCGATGTCTAGCCGACCGGGCGGATCACCGGACATGACGGGCCAGGTCGGCCACATCCCCAGGGGCCGCACCCTCGGCGCCCCGGTACACCCAGGTCAGCAGGGCGTCCTGCACGGCGTGCGCCGACCAGGTGTTGAGGGTCTTGCCGTCCATCAGCGCAACCACGACCCAGCGGTCCCCCTGACGGTCCAGGACATATCCGGCAATCCCGCTCGCCCCCCGTACAGTCCCGGTCTTGATGTGCGCATGACCCTTGACGGGGCTGCCCCGCAGGCGCTTGCGCATGGTTCCGTCCACCCCGACCACGGACAGAGAAGCCAGGTATTCGGGCATGGTCGGGCGGTGGTACATGTAGTCCAGGAGCCTCCCAAGGCTTTGGGCAGAGATGGCCGCGTCCCGGGACAGCCCGGACCCGTTGTCCAGGGCCAGCTCGGGGAAGTCGAGACCGGCCTCGGCCAGCCAGTCCCGCACCGCCGTCTGCCCTTTGGTCGGGGTCCCTGGAGGGCCCAGACGCTTGGCGCCGAGGGTTAGCAGCAGAGTCCGGGTCATGAGGTTGTTGCTTGGTTTGTTGATGTCACGGACCAATTCGCCCAGCGGCCGCGAGTGGACCTCGTGCAGGAGGCTGGCACCCGGTGGTACGGTGCCGACGCGCACCTGCCCTTCGAGCTTGCCGCCTAGGTCCCGCCAGAGGGCCTCGACGGCCCCGGCGGCGTGGCGCTGGGGGTCGAGGACCAGGAGCTCCGCCTGGTCCGCCTCGCACTGGGCCGCGAAGGGCCCAGACAGGCGGATCACGTCGCGGCCCTCCTCCTGAAAGACGGTGACGGTCGGACTGTGGTGCTTGCGCTGGCAAGGCGCCTGGACCAGTCTGAGCTCGTTGCGCAGCTCCACGTTGGCCAGCGGCGGGTCGGTGTGGACGCGGATCGAACGATCCGGCCCGACGTCCATGTCGACCTCGGTGAGTTGTTGGTTGACGCTGAGCCCTTGAGGCAGGGCGTTGTAGGCGGCGGTGGGCTTGTCGTCGAAGTCCCCGCGTCCCTCCTCCGGGGGACCGAAGTAGTTCGAGTCGAGGACGATGTCCCCGGACACGGTCTCGACCCCACGCCGGCGCAGGGCCTCGAACAGCCCCCAGAGGTCCTTGGTGGACAGCTCGGGATTGCCGTAACCCTTGATGACGAGGTCCCCGGAGAGGCGCCCTTTGGTCAGGGTCCCGGTGGCATAGGCCTCGGTATTGAAGGTAAAGGTCGGCCCCAGGGTGTCCAGAGCCGCGGCCGTGGTCAGGAGCTTGATGACCGACGCCGGCAGACGCGGTGTGGTCGGGTTGAGGGCCAGGCGCGGCGCGGACTCCCCCACCTTGAGGACATAGAGACTGGCGTTAGCCTCCGAGAGCTTGTTCTCGCGCATCTCGCCGGCGATGGGGGCGGGCAGGGGTCCGGCCCATGACGGTCCCGGCAGCCCCAGGACGGCGGCGAGCAGAGCGAGCGCCGCGGAGTGTCGCATCGGGCGCCGTCCGCGCCGACCATCAGCCCAGGCCACGGTCAAGCCTCCAGGACAGACGGGTCATCACCAGGGTCGCCAGGAACAGCCAGAGGGGACCGAGCAGCCACAGCACCGTGGGAATGGCGACATAGTAGGAGCGCATCCCGATGCTGTAGTGGCGGGCGCCCCGGTTGATGGTGTCGCCCACCAGCGCCGGGGTGATCTCGCACTCGGGACTCTGAGGGACATTGATCAGAAAGGCGGCGTGGTTGTAGAAGCGCACCGCAAGCATGAACTGAACAAAGGCGAACAGAAAGACGGAGGTCACCGCGAGCGCCTTGACGATGGCGAACGCGTGGTCCGTGACACCGATCGGGTTGAAGGTGACGGCAAGCTCGTTGAGCCCCTCCGAGGTCAGGGCGAAGTTGAGGAATCCGAGCCCGAGGATGATGGCGGTCGAGGCCAGAAAGGTGGCGGCCATAGTCCAGTTGCGCATCGTCTGCACGGCGAGGATATCGGTCTTGTCTCGCATGATGTGCTCGACCCAGAGCCTGCGGGCATGGGCGTTGAGCCCGATGGAGGTCGAGCGAGGCGATCGGCGCAGCCGCGCGAAGTGCAGGGCGTGATAGCCCAGCAAGATGCCGAAGGCGCTGCCGGCGAGCACCGTTTCGACGATAACAGGTTGTGGAATGGCCATCTGTTCTTAGAGCGTCCGGGGCGCGCGGCGCCATTGCATCCGCGAGAAGCGGGGGCGTACCAGCGTAGCGGGGGACCGACGGCCGGCGCTGGGTTCAGATCCCCGGCCGGCGCAGAGTCTACCCGATTTCCGACAGCCGTGGTCCTGGGTCAGGCGGCGCTGGCCGTCTGGGGTAGGGCTTGGGGCAGGCCGGCGGTTCTCCACGGGACCGAAGGCCCCGGCCCGCCGTGAGGCCGCCTGGCTTGACCGGACGCCAATCCAGGGGGCCAGAGCAGAAACGCCGGGTTAGGGCGCGGCACCGGTCCGAGGTCGGGCCAACCTGGCTTGAGGATCGAAGATCACGGCCGTTTCGAGGATCTCTGGCTGCAGCGTAATGTGGTCGATGCCGAACTGGGTCGCCAGCAGGGTCCGCACACGCGTCAGGACCTCCCCCCAATCCTCCAGCCGGCGCAGGACCACGTGGGCAGAGAGAGCCGTGTGCTCCGCCGACAAGGACCAGATGTGCAGGTCGTGCACCGAGCGGACCCCATCGACCGCGGCCATGGCCCGCCCGACGGTGGCGAGATCCAGGTCGGGCGGGACACCGTCGAGGAGGGCGTGCAGGGCATCGCGCAGCAGGCGCAGGCTGGAGATGAGGATCAGCAGCGCAATGGCCAGCGAGAGCAAGGGGTCCACCGGGGTCCAGCCCGTGTGCAGGATGACGACCCCGGACACCAAGGCTGCAATCGAGCCGAGCAGGTCCCCAAGGACATGGAGCAGGGCACCCCGGACATTGATGTTGCGGCCCGTAGGGACGTGGAAATCCCGGTCGGCGGCAGGGGCCCGGTCGCGAGACCGCCCGCCCATGAGGAGCCAGGCCGCGCCCAGGTTGACCCCCAACCCAACCAGGGCGACGAGGGTGACCAGATCCCCGCGCACCGGGGTCGGATTCAGGAACCGCCCCGCGGCCGCGGCCGAGATCGCCGCCACCACGGCCACCATCAGCAGGGCGTTGATCAGGGCCGCCAGGGTCTCGGCACGCCCCAGCCCGTAGGAGTGACGCCGCGATGGCGGGCGTTGGGCCAGCCATGCGGCAGCCGCGGCAAGGGCCAGGGAGCCGCTGTCGGTCAGCATGTGCCCGGCGTCGCTCAACAGGGCCAGAGACCCTGCCGCCCAGCCCGCGATTGCCTCGACCGCCGCGTAGCCAAGGGTCAAGGTCAGGGCAAGGGCCAGGGCTCGGCTGGAGCTCGGAGGATCAGGGTGCGGGTGATCGTGTCCACGGTGATGGTGGTCGTGCATTGGCCCTCCAGGACCCGATGACCGAGCCCGCATGGTGCCTAATCCGACGGGCAGGGCGCAACGGCTGTGCCGACCAACGCCGTCGTCGGGCCGCAGCAGCTGGACCCCACGCATGCGAGCCGCGGGCCGTCACACGGCACCGGGATAGGCCTGGAAGACTGCGATCCCGTTGCCCCCCGGGTCGCTGCACGGGCGCGGGGTTCGGTTCCTGTTGGGCCTGGTCATATAACGGCATATCAGAACATCTGAATATTCGAAAACAGTTGATCTCGATCAAACAACGTCCTTTTGCTCTGTCTTAAGCTTTACCCGACGCTCGGCGCAGAGGGTGCCGGGCGGTCCTCGATGTAGACCCTTTTGAGGAGGAATCATGAGCAAGTCCCGTCGTTTGTTGCTTGCTGCGGCTGTGGTTGGCGCCACGATGCTGACCTCTCTGTCTGCCGAAGCCTTCTGGGGCCCCTTCAGCTTCATGCGCTGGGGCGGGTGGGGCGATGGTTGGGGCTGGGGTGGCCCCTGGTCCGGTTATGGCTGGGGCTATCCCGGGTACGGCTGGGGCTACCCCGGCTATGGCTACGGCTACCCAGGCTATGGTTATGGTTACGGCTACCCCTATAGCGGCTGGGGTGCTCCCTATGCCTACGGCTGGGGTGTTCCCTACGCCTATCCGACGGTCGCCGCCGCCGCGCCCGCTGCACCGGCAACCAGCTCTGCCAAGTAGCACCCCGATCCCCCGCGCCGCCCGGCGCGGGGGCACGTCCGACCCCCCCTGTTCGACCCCTCCGCTGCGGCCTTGGCCTTGGGCTCTCTGGCGCCCTTGCGCCTGGGTCTGCATGTGTTGTGAAATGCTGGGGTCGGACCCGACCCTGATGCGAGCCGCAGGTCCAGGACGAACCTATAGGGTCAGCCGCCATGCCTGCTTCCCGCCAGCCCGCCGGTCGGCACGAACGTGCCCAGCTCGAAGCCTCTGGATTGACCCGCGCCGACGTGGCCGTGCGCGAGCGCAATCCCCAAGAGGCCCTGCGTCACTTCCGCGAACTGCTGGATCGCCAGCAGTTGGAAGAGTCCTTGGTGAGCCGCCAGCACTCACCCCGACAGGAGCTCGTGGAGTCTCTGGTGGCCCGCCAGCAGGCGGTGGAGGTTACCCGCAAGGTCGCCCGCCTGCACCCGGCCGATATCGCCTTTGTCCTGGAGGGGCTGCCGCTGGAGCAGCGCAGCCGCTTGTGGCACCTGGTCCCGCCGGAACTCGACGGCGCGGTGCTGCTCGAGGCCTCGGATGCGGTCCGCGAGTCCCTGATCGCCGACATGGACCGAGGGGAGATCATCGATGCGGCCAAGCGATTGGACAGCGACGACATCGCCGACCTGGTGCCGCACCTTCCCTCCGACCTGGTTCCGGAGCTGCTCAATGCCCTGTCTCGGAAGGACCGGGATCAGGTTCAGAGCGTGCTGTCCTTCCCGGAGCGGTCGGTCGGGGCCCTGATGGACTTCGACATGGTGACGGTGCGGGAGGACAACCGCATCGAGGTGATCCTGCGCTATCTGCGCCGGCGCGGGCGCCTGCCCCACAACACCAACAAGCTCATGGTGGTGGACGAGGCAGGGCTCCTGACCGGGGTCCTGTTCTTCGAGAGCCTCCTGATCCATGACACCGAGCGCCTGGTGCGCGAGGTCATGGATGCCGACCCCGTCTATTTCCGCACCGACGACGACGCCCACGACGCCGCCCTGGCCTTCGAGCGCTACGGGCTGGTGGCCGCACCCGTGGTCAATGCCCATCGGCAACTGGTGGGGCGCCTGACGGTGGATGCGGTGATGGAGCAGGTCGTCGAGTCGGCCCAACAGGACATGCTCTCCCAGGTGGGTCTGACCGGGGACGAGGATCTGTTCGCCAACATCTGGCAGTCCGCGCGCAACCGCTGGCCCTGGCTGGCCATCAACCTGATGACGGCCTTCGTCGCCTCGCGGGTCATCGGGGTCTTCGAGGACAGCATCGAGAAGATCGTCGCCCTGGCGGCCCTGATGCCCATCGTCGCCAGCATCGGCGGCAACACCGGTAATCAGGCGGTGGCCCTGACCATCCGCGGCCTAGCCCTGGACCAGATCGACGGGCGCAATGCCAGGTACCTGGTCCTCAAGGAGTTGGGGGTCAGCCTGGCCAACGGCGCCCTGTGGGGCTCAATCATGGGTGCGGCGACCTGGCTCCTCTACGGCCAGGCCTTGCTCGGTCTGGTCATGGCCGCGGCCATGGTCCTCAATATGCTGCTTGCGGCACTGGTGGGGATCAGCATCCCGCTGGGTCTTGGGGCTCTGGGCCGTGACCCCGCCATGGGCAGCAGCATCCTCCTCACCTTTGTCACCGATGCCGGCGGCTTCTTCATCTTCCTCGGCCTGGCATCCCTGGTCCTTGCGGTCTGAGCGGCGGCTGAGCCCAAGCACGACGCACAGGGCCGAAGGCGCAAGCAACTTTCCCTCCCCAGGTTCGCTTCCGCCCTTTGCCCAGCATGACCACCGTCGTCGTAGCCGAAAAGCCCAGCGTCGCCCGTGATATCGCCAGGGTACTTGGGGCGACGCGGCGCGCCGAGGGTTACCTCGAGGGACAGGGTTATCGCGTCACCTGGGCCGTCGGTCACCTGATCCACTTCGCCGAGCCGGACGACTATGGACCGCCCTGGAAGGGACGCTGGTCCGCGGGTCAGCTCCCCATGATCCCGACGGACTGGCGCCTGAAGACGGCGCCCGCCACGGTCGGGCAGTTCCGCATGGTGCGCGATCTGATCAACGCCGGGGATTGTGCGGAGATCGTCTGCGCCACGGACGCCGGGCGCGAGGGGGAGCACATCTTCCGGCTCATCTACGAGCACGCTCACTGCCGCAAGCCGGTGCGCCGGCTCTGGGTGTCGAGCCTCACCGATGAGGCCATCCGCGACGGCTTCCGGAGCCTGCGCCCCGGGGCGGCGTACGACGCCCTGGGCCGTGCCGCCCGGGCGCGCGCCCAGGCCGACTGGCTGGTGGGCATGAACCTGACCCGCGCCTACACGGTGCATAACCGCGTCCTGTGCACCATCGGGCGGGTGCAGACCCCGACGCTCGCCATGATCGTCGCCCGCGACGCCCTCATCGCGGGCTTCGTCAAGGCCTTCTTCTACGAGCTGGTCGCCCGCCTGGCCGAGGGCTTTGCTGCCCGCTACAGCCGCGACGGCGAGACCCGCATCGACGACAAGGCGGAGGCCGAACGCCTGCGTGCCAGGCTCGCCCCGTACCGAACGGGGACCGTGACGGCGGTGGACAAGCGGGTGGTGCACAACCGCCCGCCGCCCTTCTACGACCTCACCAGCCTGCAGCGCGACGCCAACCGCCGGTTCGGGCTGACCGCGGCCCAGGTCCTGGAGCAGGCCCAGGCCCTCTATGAGGCCCACAAGCTGATCTCCTACCCGCGCACCGAGAGCCGCCACATCTCCGAGGATATGCTCCCCAAGCTTCCCGGCATCCTGAGCCGGCTCGACCACCCCCTT
>Ga0209254_10007545_pt1 | contig 10041 bp, 8 predicted proteins | sample FrelakmetDIP11DI_FD_187148 | JGI IMG/M metagenome (GOLD analysis project Ga0209254, IMG submission 187148) | Freshwater lake sediment microbial communities from the University of Notre Dame, USA, for methane emissions studies - DIP11 DI (SPAdes)... | ecosystem: Environmental > Aquatic >...
ACCTCGACGGAGTCGGTGGCGCGGGCCCTGCTGGGCGGCCAGGCCGTGCGGCTCTTCACCGACGAGCACCGCACGCCCGTGGACCCGGAGTCGGTGGCCGACGCCGTTGGCCGCCTTCTCGAGTCCCCGGCCGCGGGGCTCTTCCACCTCGGCGGCCCCGAGCGGATCAGCCGCCACGACCTCGGCCTGCGGGTCGCGCGCTGGCTCGACCTGCCGGCCGGCGGCATCATCGCCGGCCGGCAGGCGGATCACGCGGGCCCGGACCGCCGCGCCGCCGACGTCTCGCTCGATTCGGGGCGGGCCCGGCGCGAGCTGGGCTGGGAGCCCCGGCCGATCGACGAGGCGATCCGGGAGAGCCGCGCGGCGAGAGGACCGGGCTAGCTCGAGGCGGGCGTCGGGAGCCGGAAGGTCAGGCCCAGCCGGCAGAGCGTCAGCTCGTCCCCGTCCTTGATGGGCGTCAGCACCCCGGTGGCGATGCGGTTCCCGTTGAGGTAGGTGCCGTTCATCGTGCCGATCTCCTCGGCCACGAAGGGCTTGCCGTCCTTCACCACGATCCGGGCGTGCCGCCTCGAGATGTTGCGGGCCGAGTCCTCGTGCGTGAGGTCCACCTCGGGCGTCTGACCCGTCACCGAGTCGTAGCGCCCGATGAGCGAGTCGGACTTGAACACCGGGAACACGTTGCCGCTCGTCTTGGAGATGAAGTAGGCGAGCGCCTCGGCCTGCTCGGGCGCGGTCGGCTTCGCGGGCTCCTGAGTCGGCCGCTCCGCGGTCGCCCCGAAGGGCGGCCCCGTCGCCACGCCGCCCTCGGCCTTGGCCGCCAGCTCCTCGATCTGCTTGGTGGTCTCCCGCAGCCGCAGCGAGTACTTGCGGAGCATCCGGACCGCTATCTCCGGGTTGCCCTTGACCATGTCCCCGAAGATCTCGCTGCCGATCACGATGAGGTCGCCATCCTCGACCATCTCGGCGCCAGCGGTGCGCGGGATCCGCTCGAGCATGGCCATCTCGCCGAAGAAGTCCCCCTTCTCCAGCACGGCCACCACGATGTCCCCGTGGGGCACCCGCTTGCGGATGGCCACCTGGCCCGAGCGAATGATGAACATGTCCTCGCCCTCGTCCCCCTCGTTGAAGAGGACGGTCCCCTTGGGGAAGTGCTTGAGGAACCGGGCGAAGGAGTCTTTCTCCGAGCTCATCGTGCCGGGGGGGAGTTTAGCAGAAATGTCGGCTCGCGCCGGTGGGCGGGTTCGAAGTGCCCGGCCAGCTCCGTGAGGGACCGCACCCGGGGGCAGTCGGCGTCCGGGTAGAGTCCAGCCTCGTCCAGCAGTACGGGGCGGACCCCGGCCGCGCGTGCCCCGACCACGTCCACGTGGTAGATGTCCCCCACGTGCACGGCCGTCGCCGCGTCACCCCCCAGCCGTTCCAGGGCCCGACGGAAGAGGCGGGCATCCGGCTTCTCCACTCCCTCCTCCGCCGAGTCCAGGATCACATCGAAAGCGGGAGCGAGGCCCAGCCGCTCCAGGAGCAGCCGCAGGGTGCCGTTGGCGTTGGAGACGACGGCGAGCCGCAGGCCGGCGGCCCGAAAGCGCGCGAGGCTGGGTCGCACGTCCGTCGGCACGTCCTCCCACAGGTTGTGCCGGTCGTGCCACGCCTTGACGTCGACGAGCGCCGCGTCGGTCGCCGGGGAGCGGGCGATCCCCGCCTGCTCGAGGACCAGGTTGAAGTAGTGCCAGCCACGCTCCTTGTCGGTCGACAGGCCCGGCGACGGCGGCCGGTCCAGCGCCTTCTTCGCCCGGGGCTCGGCGGCGGCGAGCGCCGCGGGCTCCGCGTCCACCCCCCGCGCGCGCAGCGCCTCCGCCACCCGCGCGAAGCTGGGCTTCACGAGCACACCACCGGCGTCGAGAAGGAGGGTGCGGACGGAGGCGGGGTCGGGCAGGCTCACGGGCCGAGGATGCCTTGCACGTCCTCGCGGTCCGGCGCCCCGTGCAGGAGGGAGCGCTTCTGCACCTCGCGCAGGAGGGTGAGCAGGAAGGTCTCGAACCGGTGCGCGATCTGCTGCAGCCCGCCGAGGCTCGGACACTTCAGGATCTCGATGTAGAACAGCTCGAACCCCGACCAGTCCCGGTACATCAGGTACTTGATGTGGTGGTCGTAGAAGAGGGAGACCTGGTCCTTCATGCGGACCGCCGCCGCCTCGTCCTTCGCCTGCTGGAACGCGCGCAGCGCGCCTATCGCGGCCACGAGGCCGTCGCGCAGCTTCACCGACTGGTCCCGGCGGGCCGTGAAGTCGGGGAAGATCCGTCCGCCGTCGACCGAAGGGTCGAGCGCCTGGGCGAGTTGAACGACGGACTGCTGGAAGCAGTCCTTGAGGATGCCGTGGCTGTTCTCGACCCGCGTCCTCACGCTCTCGGACTGCCGGGTGACCGAGATGTCCGTGAGCTCCGTGTTCACGACCTTCTTGAGCTCGAGCGGGAGGCAGTACACGAACGAGTCGTAGACCTGGTACAGCGGGAGCGCGACATCGCGGCCCTTGAGGACCCTCTTCTCGACGTAGGAGAGAAGCAGGCGCGTCTCGGAGACGACGAGCGAGAACAGCAGGATCGTGTCGCGCAGGTGCTCCTCGGGCAGCCGCCCGGGGTCGGCGTACTCGAGGTAGTGCAGCAGCCGAAAGAGCTCGAGGAAGACCTTGGCCGCCTGCCGCCGCTCCGAGAGGTCGGGGATCCCGTGGATGATCCGGCTCACGGGCTGGTTGCGGATGCGGTCGTGCACGGGCTTGAACTTCTTGTCGATGAGCATCGCCACGAGGTCGCTGCGCCTCACCTCGCGGAAGAGGATCTTGCCCACCGCCTGGAAAGTCGAGTACGGCAGCCGCGATAGCTTCACCATGTCGAGGAGGAGCAGGTGAAGGTCCCCGAACGACTCCCGCACCAGGGCGAGCGCCGTCTCCGGGGTCGTGTGGCGGACGAGTTTCTCGATGTAGGGGTCGAGGCCCTCCTCGACGGCCAGGCTCGACTCGACGTAGCGGTCGAAGCGCGTGAGGTCCACGTGCTCCTCGGTCAGAAGCGAGTTCGAGAGCTGCACCACCCGCATGAGCGCGTTGTCGACGAGGCGCAGCTCCTCCGACCAATTGCGCAGCGCGAGGGCGCGCGCCTCGCGGCCGGAGAGAGGCTGGGCTCCGAGGCGAAAGAACCGCTCGAAGCTGCGGAGCAACATCTCGAGCTCGAACAGCTCTCCCGCCTTCCCGGCGGCCGCCACCTGGTCCGTCCAGCGGCGCAGCTGAGTGCGCAGCAGCTCCGAGCGAATCTCCGGCACGAGCCGGGGCGTGTCGTCCAACGGCTCTCTCGCCACGCTCGGAATTATAGCCCCCCGCCCGCTTTGACCCGCGCCTCCTCCGATCCTATGATTAAGGGCTGCTATCCGGGGGAGGTTGGCCACTTGAGCTTGGACGACGCCGTAGGCTGGTTCGCTGGCCTGTCGCTGCGCTGGAAGGTCCTGGCCTTGGCCACGTCTGTCGTCCTGGTCGAGCTGGCTTTCCGGCGCCTCGCACCGAAATCCCGCGCCTACGCTCGCTGGACCGCCTTCTTCCAGGGGATCGGAAAGGTGTGGACGGCGGTCCTCCTCGCCATCGTCTACCTGTTCTCGGTCGGCCCGGTCGGGCTGGTGATGCGCCTCTTTGGCCACGACCCCCTGGACCGCCGGCTCGCCCCCGAGCCCTCCTTCTGGCGTGCGCACGAGCCGAACCCCCTCGGTCCCGAGCGCGCCGCCCGGCACCAGTTCTGATGGCCTCCTCTTCGACCTACGTCCTCGGGATCTCCTGCTTCTACCACGACTCCGCCGCCGCCCTCCTCAAAGACGGCGTGATCGTCGCCGCGGGCCAGGAAGAGCGGTTCTCGCGCAAGCGCCACGACTCCGACTTCCCCTCGCGCGCCATCCAGTACGTGCTCCACGAGGCAGGGGTGAAGCCCGACGAGCTCGACGCGGTCGGCTTCTACGACAAGCCGCTCCTCAAGTTCGAGCGGATACTCTCGACCTACGTGGCGACCTTCCCGCGGTCGTTCAACTCGTTCCGGAAGGCCATGCCGGTCTGGCTCCACGAGAAGCTCTGGGTGCCCTCGATCATCCGCAAGGAGCTCAAGCCCTACAAGGGGCCGATCTACTTCGCCGAGCACCACATGAGCCACGCGGCGTCGTGCTTCCTGCCCTCGCCCTTCGAGGAAGCGGCCATTCTGACCGTGGACGGGGTCGGCGAGTGGGCGACGGCCTCCTTCGGCGTCGGCAAGGGCACCGACGTCACGATGCTCAAGGAGATCCGCTTCCCCCACAGCCTGGGGCTCCTGTACAGCGCTTTCACCTACTACCTCGGCTTCAAGGTCAACAGCGCCGAGTACAAGGTGATGGGCCTCGCCCCCTACGGGAAGCCCGTCCACTTCGACCGCATCATGAAGGAGATGGTCCACCTCAAGGAGGACGGATCCTTCAAGCTCGACATGAAGTACTTCGCCTACGACCACGGGCTGCGCATGACGAACGGGGCCTTCGACGAGTTCTTCGGCGGCCCGCCGCGCAAGCCCGAGACCTGGATGGCCGAGCGCGAGTTCGACATCGCCGCCTCGGTGCAGAAGGTGTGCGAGGAGGTCGTCCTGCACATGGTGCGCCACCTCCACGAGGAAACGGGCCTCACGAAGCTGTGCATGGCCGGCGGCGTCGCCCTCAACTGCGTGGCGAACGGCCGGGTCATCCGCGAGACCCCGATGAAGGAGCTCTGGGTGCAGCCCGCCGCCGGCGATGCGGGAGGCGCGGTGGGCGTCGCCCACTACCTCTACAACACCGTCCACAAGCAGCCCCGCGCGAAGGGCTGGACCCACGCCTACCTCGGCCCGCAGTTCACCGACGCCGAGATCGCGCAGTATCTCGACGGAGCCGGCGCGAAGTACACGACGCTCTCCGACCAGGAGCTTCCGGCGCGCGTCGCGAAGCTCGTCTCCGAGAGCAACGTGGTGGGCTGGTTCCAGGGCCGTATGGAGTTCGGGCCGCGGGCCCTCGGCGGGCGCAGCATCCTTGCGGACCCGCGGGACCCCAAGATGCGCGACACGCTCAACATGAAGATCAAGTTCCGCGAGGGCTTCCGGCCCTTCGCGCCCTCGGTCCTCCTGGACAAGGCCTCCGAGTGGTTCGAGATCGACTGCGACAGCCCCTACATGCTGCTCGTGGCCCAGGTGCGCGAGGGCAGGCGGACGATCCCCTCCGTGACCCACGTCGACAACTCGGCGCGCCTGCAGACGGTCACCCGCGAGGAGGCGCCGCTGTACTACGACCTCATCCGCGAGTTCGAGAAGATCACCGGCGTGCCGATCGTGATCAACACGTCGTTCAACGTACGGGGAGAGCCGATCGTCTGCACCCCCCACGACGCGTACCTGTGTTTCATGCGGACGAACATGGACCACCTCGTGCTCGGCCACCATCTGCTCGACAAGAAGATGCAGCCGCCGCTGCGCGAGGACGTCGACTGGCGGAGCCTGTACGAACTGGACTGACGTCTGTCATTCCGAGGGACTGCGGCAGGACGGGTCCCGAGGAAGCTGCCGGGTTAGCGGGGGTTAGAGATGGCGTTCGAGGGGTCAAGAGAGAAGCTCGGGATCTTCGCCGAGTTGTGGATCTTCATGAAGGTCCGCAAGAAGTGGTGGCTGGGGCCCATCGTCCTGATGCTCGCCCTGCTGGGCCTGCTGGTCGTGTTCACGCAGGGCTCGGCGATTGCCCCGTTCATCTACACGCTGTTCTAGCCCCCACCCGTACGCCCCCTGGCTTCCCGTGGGGCGTACGGGTGGCTCTCTAAGGCCCCGATGAAAGCCCACTCTCTTCTCCGTTTCTTTCTTGTCCGTTCCTCCCTCGCCCTTCTCGCGCTCCCGTTCGCCCCCTGCCTCATCGCCGCGGACCCGCTCCCGAAGCTCACCGTCGAGCGCATCAACTCGGAGCCGTCGCTCTCCGGGACGCTGCCCAGCCGCCTCCAGTGGCACCCCGACGGGAAGCGGCTCACCTTCCTGCGCCGGTCCGGGGAAGCCTCGAGCCTCCACGCGATCGACGCCTCGACGGGCGAGACGACACTCCTCCTCGACGGTGCCCGGGCGGTCGTCCCCGGCGACAAGCCGCGGCCGCTGCCCCTCACCTCGGCCACGTGGCTCCCCGACGGCCGCACCCTGCTAGTGCCCGCGGCGGGAGACGTGTTCACCGTGGACGTGAGCACCGGCGCCGTGCGCGCCCTCGTGAAGACGCCGGAGACCGAGGAGTACCCCGAGGCCTCCCCCGACGGCACGAGGGTCGCATTCGTCCGCAAGAGCGACCTGTGGGTCGTGGAACTGGCCACCGGCAAGGAGACCCGCCTCACCCAGGGCGGCTCCGACACCCTCCTCAACGGAAGGCTCGACTGGGTCTACGAGGAGGAGCTGGCCTCCCGCGCCGGCCAGGCGTTCCTCTGGTCGCCGGACTCCCGGGCGATCGCCTACCTGCAGTTCGACCAGTCCCGCGTGCCGACCTTCCCCATCGTGGACTTCATGCCCGTGCGCAACGAGGTCGAGTGGCAGCGCTACCCCAAGGCGGGCGCCCCGAACTCCATCGTCCGCCTGGGCGTCGTCTCTCTCGCGAAGGACGGCACGCCCGGCCCCGAGCGCCTCGTGTCCTTCACCCCGGACGACGTCTACGTCCTGCCCCAGCTCGGCTGGACGGCGGACTCCCGCCAGGTGGCGTTCCAGCACCTCAACCGGGCCCAGGACGAGCTGGAGCTGCGCCTCCTGCCCGTTCCGTCCGCGCCCCGCGACCCCCTCGGGACGCCCCGCACCGTCCTCACCGAGCGATCGAAGACCTGGCTCAACACCTTCGGCGCCCCGCGCTTCCTGAAGGACGGGCGGCGCTTCCTGTGGCTCTCCGAGCGGGACGGGTTCGCCCACGTCTACCTCTGCGACGTCGCCGGGGGGTGCCGGCCCGTGACCCAGGGGCCCTGGATGGTTGACGGCCGCGTGTCCTTCACCGGCTCCGGGCCGGGCTTCGTGCTGGACGAGCGGAGCGGCCTCCTGTACTTCACCGCGACCGAGAAGGACCCGCGCGAGCGGCACCTCTACCGAGTCCGGCTGGACGGCACCGGCCGCACGCGCCTCACCCGCGAGGACGGCACGCACCGGACGGTGGTCGCCCCCGACGGGCGGTTCTACGCGGACACCTGGTCGGACGCGCGGACCCCGCCGAAGCTGTGGGTGTCGAGCCAGGACGGGACGAAGCGGCACGTCGTCGAGGCGAACTCCAACCCGCCCATCCTGGGCTTCGAGCGCGGGACGGTGGAGCTCCTCGAGGTGAAGGCGAAGGACGGGATGCTCCTCTACGCCTCCCTGCTCAAGCCCGCCGACTTCGACCCCGGGAAGCGCTACCCGGTCGTGCTGAACGTCTACGGCGGGCCCCACGGCCAGACGGTGTCGAACGCCTGGCCCGTCGCCTCGCCCTTTGCCCACCTGCTGGCGAGCCGCGGCTTCCTCGTCTGGTCGCTCGACAACCGCGGCATGGCCGCCCGCGGCACGGCCTTCGAGGGCGCCATCCACCGCGACCTGGGGCGGGTCGAGCTCGAGGACCAGCTGGCCGGGGTCGAGCACCTGAAGTCCCTGCCCTGCGTCGACCCGACGCGGATCGGCATCACCGGGTGGTCGTACGGCGGCTACCTCACTCTCTTCGCGGTGACGAACGCTCCCGACGTCTTCCGCGCCGCCGTGGCCGGGGCGCCGGTCACCGACTGGAAGCACTACGACTCGATCTACACCGAGCGCTACATGGGGACGCCGGAGGGGAACCCCAAGGGCTACGAGACGAGCTCCCCGCTCCAGAAGGCCGGGCAGCTCAAGGCCGACCTGCTGCTCGTCCACGGGTCGGCGGACGACAACGTGCACCTCGCCAACACGATGGCGTTCGTCTCGGCGCTGATCAAGGCGGGCCGGCCCTACTCGCTCCAGGTGCACCCGCGCCAGCTCCACGGCTTCCGGCCGAAGGAAGACCGCATCGCGCGGGATCGCGCCGTCCTCGCCCACTTCGAGCGGACACTGCTCGCCGCGCCCTAGTCGCCTTTTCCGGGCACGACGCGCAGGCGCCGGCCGAACGCGGCCTCGAACCGCTCGGCCAGGCCGCGCACGCCCCAGGAGCCGAGGGCGGGCACGGCGACCGTCACCTCGCGCGCCCGGACGCGGCACCGCGCGACGGGCGCGGAGCCCGGGGGGCAGCGCTCGGTGATCTCGTCGGCCAGGGCCAGGAGAACCGCCGCTCGCTCCACGGCCTTCCGGTCCTGCCGGGAGACGAGCGGCGCCAGCGACCCGGGCTGGGTCTCCGCGTCCCCCGCCTGGCGCACGACGGCGGCGAGGAGCGCGACCTGCCGGTGGGAGAAGCCGCCGAGGTCGGTCGCCAGCACCAGGTCGGCGACGTGCTCGTGGCGGTCGAAGAAGTCCACCGTCCGTCCGATGTCGAGGATGCGCGCCGCCTGGAGAAGCGCCTCCGCGAGCTCTCCCGGCGCACCGGGGTCGAGGGCCGCGTGCAGGAGCTCCGCGAGGGCCTCCCGCCGGCGCGCCCGCTCGGGGGACCAGCCGAAGAAGCGCGCGGCCAGGGCGTCGAGGGAGCTCCGGCGCACCGACCGCACGGGCTCGAGCGTCTCGCTCCCCAGGCTGCGGGCCAGCCCTTCGCGCACCCCCTCCCCCGACACCACGACCTCCTCGGCCCCGAGAAGGTCCATCAGAGTGCCGATCACCAGCCCCCCGCCGACGATCGAGTCCCGCCGGTCGGCGTTCAGCCCCGGCACCCCCGCCCGCTTCTTGAGCCGCTCCCCGCACAGCGAGGCCACGATCTCGTGGACCCGCCGCCGGGACAGGACGTACCCGTGCAGCCGCGGGATCGGGTAGCCGGACGCCCTCTGGTCGATCTTCGCCAGGTTCCGAAGCGTCCCGCCCGTCCCCACAAGGCGCTCGTCTCCCGACAGGGCCACGACCCCCGCCGCGTCGAGCGTCTCCCGCGCGTGCTCGCGGAGCCGGCGAACCTCGCGCGGCGTGGGCGGGTCCGACCTCAGGAACGCGTCCGAGACGCGCAGACCGCCGAGCGGCACGCTGAAGGCCCCGAGAAGCCGCCGGGCCCGGAAGCGCGCCACCTGAAGGCTGCCCCCGCCGAGGTCGAAGAGCGCCCCGTCCTCGACCGGCAGGCCCCCGACCGCGCCCAGGAAGCCGTAGCGCGCCTCCTCGAGGCCCGAGAGGGTGCGCATCGTGATGCCGAGCTCCCGGCGCACCCGCCGGAGGAACGCGGGCCCGTTCGAGGCGTCCCGCAGCGCCGACGTGCCCGCGGCGGTGATCCGCTTCACCCCCGACCCCCGCGCGACCGACCGGAAGTCCCGGAGCGCCTCGTAGGCCCGGTCCAGCGACTCCGCGGGGATGCGCCCGGTCCGGTCGAGCTCCCGCACGAGCCGGAGAGACGCGCGGCTGCCCGCGAGCACGTGCAGGTGCCCGCCCGCCTCCTGCCGGTACACCATGACGCGGCCGGAGTTCGAGCCGACGTCGATCACGGCGACGGGTGGACGGGGGGGCGCGCTCGGCGCGTCTCGCCTGGGGACCTTGCGCATGGCGGCGCTCAGCCTAACCGAGAACGACGAGCCTCGGGAGAGCGTCGGCGGCGACGGACGTGAAGCAAGCCGCAGGGAGGAGGGGGGCTGGGGGGGCCGGCTTGACCCGGGGCCTTCCAAACGGACAACGGAGAAAGGAGGAACGGAGAACGAAAACGCAAGGACCGGGGGGTGCGACACACGGCCGGTCGCACCCCCCGGGGCGTCACTTCGTGAAGAAGCGCACCTCGGCCACGACGCTCCGCTTCAGGATGTCGCCGAAGATGTGCTGCTGGATCTTCTCGTTCGTGAGGTTGATGCCCTTCAGGCTCAACATCACCTTGCCCTCGGCGAGCTTCACGCCGAGGGTCGCGTTCAGCATCGTGTACGGTTCCGTGAAGCCCGCGTAAGACGCGTTCAGCACGTCGACCCACAAG
>Ga0209254_10007546_pt1 | contig 10041 bp, 7 predicted proteins | sample FrelakmetDIP11DI_FD_187148 | JGI IMG/M metagenome (GOLD analysis project Ga0209254, IMG submission 187148) | Freshwater lake sediment microbial communities from the University of Notre Dame, USA, for methane emissions studies - DIP11 DI (SPAdes)... | ecosystem: Environmental > Aquatic >...
AAGCGCGTGGAGATCCTCTCCGCCCTCGAAGAGAAAATGCCCGGCCTGCCGCCCGTCGCCCCCGAGGACATGGGCCGGCTCAAAACCCTCGGCCAGATCATTGGCCACCTCACGGGCCCTTTGCGGGCCGGCGGCTCAACCGCGCATGCCCTGCCGGCACCGGCCCACGAAAAACCGGCGCCGCACTGCGCGCTGCCCGCCGAGCCTTCCGCCGGCCGGCTCGCCTTGCGGCAGATCGTGACCATGCAACCGGCTCCGGCGGTCAAGCCGGCGTCGGCCGCCGTTCCCGCCGGCCGCAAGGTGTTTGTCACCGACGACCGCACGGGGCTATCCCAGGCGGTGCTGGCCGAGTTCGGGATCATGGGAATCAACGCCGTGTTGGTATCGGTCGACATACTGAAGTTCAAGAAGGACCTGCCCCCGGCCGCAGGCCTCGTCATCATTCAGAACCCGCTGTCCGCGACCATGGAGGCGGACCTGAAGAACGCCTTTGAACTGACCCGTGCCATGGCCGCCGATCTGACGGAATCGGCCAAGCGCCAGGCGGCCTATTTCACCACCGTCACCCGCATGGACGGCGCCCTCGGCTTCGGCAGCGGGCCGATCGCCAACCCGATTCAGGGCGCGCTGGCCGGGCTGGCCAAGACCGCGGCGGCGGAGTGGCCGGAAGTGGTCTGCCATGCCGTGGACATCGCCCCGGCCTGGACCAGCCTGCGCGACGTCGCCCGGGCGTTGATCCGCGAGGTCACGACCCCCGGACCGGTTGAAATCGGGCTGACCGAGAGCTCCCGCAGCACTCCGGCGCTCATCCCGCAAGACTACCCCGACGGGGAGATCAGCCTGCAGCCCGGCGACGCGGTCGTTGTCAGCGGCGGCGCACGCGGCATCACCGCGGTCTGCGCCCTGGAGCTGGCCCGCCGGGTGCAGCCGGCGCTCATTCTGCTGGGCCGTTCGCCCGAGCCGGTGTCCGAGCCGGAGTGGATGCACGGAATCGAGGCGGAAGCCGATATCAAGAAGGCCCTGCTGCAGGCCGAGTTTGCCGCCTCCTCCGCCCGACCGGCGGATGTGGAAAAGCGCCTGAGGCAGCTTCTGGCCAGCCGCGAAGTGACCCGCACGCTGGAGGCCATCCGCTCGGCCGGCGCCGCGGTCGCTTATTACTCGGTCGACGTGCGCGATGCCGATCAGGTGCGGTCCGCGCTGGCGGATGCGCGCACGCGTTTCGGGCCCGTCCGGGGACTGATCCACGGCGCCGGCGTTCTCGAGGATCGGCTCATCGCCGCCAAGAGCATGGAGCAGTTCGAACGGGTGTTCGACACCAAGCTCAAGGGGTTCCAGTCGCTGATGGCCGCCCTGGAGGAAGACGAGCTCAAAACGATCGTCCTGTTCTCGTCGGTCACCGCCCGCATCGGCAACCGCGGCCAGGCGGACTACGCCATGGCGAACGAGGCCCTCAACAAGCTCTCCCGGGAGGAGTCGCGGCGCCGGCCCGGCTGCCGGGTCGTTTCCATCAATTGGGGACCGTGGGAATGCGGCATGGTCACGCCGTCCATCAGGCGCGAGTTCGAGCGCCAGGGGGTGACCCTGCTGCCGGCATCGGACGGCGCCAATTCCCTGCTGCGCGAACTGGCGCGCCCGGCCGACGCGCCGGCGGAGGTGGTGATCGGCGGGACCTTGAATCCGGTCCGGCCGGAATCCGCTGCAGAGAAGCCATCCCCGTCCTTGACCCTGCTGTTCGAGCGCGAGATCGGCATCGAAAACCACCCCGTTCTCCGGTCGCACGTCATCGACGGCCAGGCCGTGGTCCCCTTGGCGCTGATGGCCGAGTGGTTCGGCCACGGGGCCCTGCACGAAAATCCCGGCCTTTTGCTGCACGGACTGGAGGATCTGCAGGTCTTGAAGGGCATCCGCCTGGACGCCAAGTCGCACCTGATCTGCATCCTGGCCGGAAAAGCGCAGCGAAAAGAGGGCTTCTTCGAAGTGGCGCTTGAACTGCGCAACGGCGCCGGATCGGGAAGGGACGTTCTCCACTCGCGGGCGCGCGCCATCCTGACCCGCGACTATTCTCCCGCGCCGGCCTATCGGATGCCGACGGCCCTCTCCTGCAACCACTACCCGCGCTCGGCGGCCGAGATCTACGAGAAGATCCTCTTTCACGGCCGCCATCTCCAGGGCCTGCGCTGGGTTCAATGCTGCACGCCGGACGGCATGGTGGCGGACGTCACCGGCGCGCCCGCCCCGGTGCAGTGGATCGCCGCTCCCTTGCGCAACTCATGGCTGTGCGAACCGCTCGTGCTCGACTCGGCCTTTCAGATGGCGAGCCTCTGGTGCTTCGAACAGTACGGGTGCGTCTCGCTGCCCAGCCGCGCCGCCGCTTACCGCCAGTTCCGCCCGAGCTTCCCGTCGGACGGCGTCAAGATCGTGCTGGAAGTACGCGAGGCCGCCGGGAAAAAAATGCGCGGCGACTTCACGTTCCTGGACGCCGATGGCCAGGTGATTGCCAGTCTCAGCGGCTACGAAGCCGTCATGGACCCGCTGCTCAACCGGGCGTTCAAGCCGGGCCTGAACGCTTAGCTTGCGTCCATTCATCCGCGCTGAGATCGACCCAAAAGCCGCATGCGTCTCGGTCGCATACGGCTTTTGATTTCGAATCGTCGCCGTCCGTTAAGAGGGGGTGTCAATGAACGGGGTTCGAACTCGACGATCCTATCGAATGCAGCTCGCGTCGAGCCCTGATAAGATCTTTCCGCTGCTCTGCCCCACCCGCGAATACGATTGGATCGACACCTGGAAATGCCGCCTGATCTATTCGGACAGCGGCTATGCCGAGCTGGACTGCGTCTTCAAGACCGATTTTCCCTCCGACGGGCCGGAGGATGCGTGGGTGGTCTGCCGCTTCGAACCGCCGCGGCGGATCGAGTTCGTGCGCGTCAACCCTCTGCGGTCGATACGCTACACGATCCGCCTGCGTGAAGCCCCCGCCGGGCATACCGAAGCCGACTGGAGCCAGGTCGTGACCGGATTGAGCGCAGAGGGCGACGCCTTCGTCCGGGGGCTGGATGAAGCGGCCTTCGCCCAGCGCATGCGCGAAGTCGAGAACATGCTCAACCACTATCTGTCCACCGGCCGGATGCGGCGCCATGGATGAGCTCTTTCGCGGCACGCTATCCCGCCGAGCCCGCTGGGAGGATCCGTCGTTGCGGGTCGGACCGCCCGCGGCCGATTTGTCCAGCCTTGATGCGTCCCTGGGCAGCGTCGATCTCGTAAGGAGGACAGCTTCATGCTGAAAACCCGAATCACCGAATTCTTCGGAATCGAACGGCCCATCGTCCAAGGCGGACTCATGTGGGTGGCCACCGCCGAACTCGTTTCGGCCGTATCCAACGCGGGCGGCATAGGCTTCATGACGGCCCTCACCTTCCCCGAGCCCGAACGCTTCCGGGCGGAGATCCGCAAGTGCCGGACCATGACCGACAAGCCCTTCGGGGTCAACCTGACCTTTCTGCCGACGCTGCGGCCGCCGGACTACCCGGCCATGATCGATGTGTGCATCCAGGAAGGCATCCGCTTCATCGAGACCGCCGGACGCAACCCCGAGCCCTACATGCCCCAGATCAAGTCCGGCGGCATCCGGGTCATCCACAAGTGCACCTCGGTGCGCCACGCGCTCAAGGCGGAGAAGATCGGCTGCGACGCCATCAGCATCGACGGATTCGAGGCCGCCGGCCACCCCGGCGAGGACGACGTAACCACCCTGATCCTCGTCCCGCTGGTCCGCGATGCGGTAAAGGTCCCCATCATCGCCTCCGGCGGGTTTGCCGACGGACGCGGATTGGTGGCGGCCCTGGCGCTGGGGGCCGACGGCATGAACATGGGCACGCGCTTCGTGGCCACCCAAGAGGCACCGGTGCATCCCAATTTGAAGCAGGCGCTCATCCGCCACAACGAAACCGAGACCCGTCTGATCATGCGCAGCCTGCGCAACACCGAACGCGTGCTGCACAACCAAGCCGCCGACAAGGTTCTCGAGATCGAAGGCCGGGGCAACACCCAGATCCAGGATCTCATCCCCTATGTCTCCGGTTTGGTGGGCAAGGAAATGATGGAGGACGGCGACATGGAAAAAGGAACGATGGCGGCCGGCCAGTGCATCGGCCTGATCCGCGACATCCCCACCTGCAGAGAGCTGCTGGACCGCATCGTGGCCGAAGCCGAAGCGATCATCAAAACCCGCTTCGGCCGCATGCTGACAAACGAGTGAAAGGAAGAAATGGTAATGCGGCCCATCGCGTTCCAGGATTTGATCCCCGACAACCTCTGCTACGGCTGCGGGCCGCACAACCACGGCGGACTGCGGATCAAGAGTTACTGGGAAGGGGATGAATCGGTCTGCGTCTACCGGCCCGAACGGCACCACTCGGCCGGGCCGCCGCAATTCCTGAACGGCGGCATCATTGCGACCCTCATCGACTGCCACAGCGTCTGCACCGCCATCGCCAACGCCTACCGCATGGAAAACCGCCCTATCGGCTCCGCGCCCCACATCTGGTGCGTAACGGCCAATCTGAACCTGACCTACCTGCGCCCGACCCTGCTCGACATTCCGGTGACGCTGCGCGCCCGGGTGACCGAGGCTGGCCCCAAAAAGACGTTGCTCCAATGCCGGCTTTATTCGAATTCGGATGAGTGCGCCCGCGGAGAGGTTTTGGCGGTGCGGGTGCCGAACAGTTGGCGAAACACACAGGAGTGAACAACTATTCTTCGGACAGCGCTTCCAGATCGGCCCAATCCTTTTTCCGGCCGACAGCGCGTTTGTTGGTCACAAATTCCCTGCGGCCGATATAAGAGACGGTAATATTCCCGTATTTTCCCGTGACACGGTTTTGAAAGGCTTCTTCCCAGCTGACCCCCGAGATGGATGTGACTATGTCTATGCGCACAGGAGGATAGCCCAGCTGGATGACGTTTTTGGGCTCTTTAAAATCCTGGGGAGAAAGCCCAACCGACCCAAAGCCGAACTCATTTAACGCTTGCATAATTCTATGTGCGTTGTCTTCACTGACACTGACAAAAATATCGAGGTCGCCGGTATAACGTGGTGCACCGTGGAAAGCCAATGCGTAGCCCCCGACAATCACATATTCCACGCTATTCTTGTTGAACAACTCGAGCAGATCTCTGAAGTCTGACTGAATCTCCATGATATTGCCGTCTCAGAAGCTCGACCGCTTCAACGCGCTCCTCGGGGGTTTTGGTGATCCAATAGAAATAATCTGCCTTTATCGCGGAAAAATCGTCCAGCCGCTTTTTCGTTACCACCTTCTGGATCATTCCTGACAGCTCATATTCGATTTTTATTTTAAAAGCATATTAGCGGCTTCCGCTCATAAGGTCCAGAAGTAATAAACGCCGGCGATCAGCCTCAATGAAAGCCGACGTATCCAAATCAAACTTCGTGTGGTCGTTGAAGTTTGCTCTTGATTACCCCCAACCGATTGAGATATAAATAAATTCAGAAAAACTCCCTTCTCCCCTTTTTCGAGCTGAGTTTCATTTTCATTCTTTCAACGGGCTATAGTCCTTTCATCACGTGGTGAACCTTCAACGATACGGAGGTGCCGCCAAGCAACCGAAAGGCTTTCACCGCAGGCTCGCCGCCATCCTCAGCGCCGACGTTGCTGGCGACAGCCGCCTCATACGCCAATTCGGATCACCCGCGATAAAGCCCCAAGGTTAGAGCGATCAGAAAGTGAAGCTGCACCATGCCGGACAATGACTTGCGCCCCTTCCAACTCTCCGTGCCCGAGTCCGTCCTGAAGGACCTGCGGCAGCGCTTGTTGAACGTGCGGCTCCCCGATGAACCGCCGTTGGATCCCTGGTCCACCGGAACGAGCGTCGCCTACTTGAAGGAGCTGCTCGACTACTGGCGCGACGGCTTCGACTGGCGCGCGCAGGAAGCCAAGCTCAACGCCTTCCGTCAGTTCACCGTGCCGCTGGCCGGGATCGACGTGCACTTCATCCAGGAGCAGGGCCAGGGCCCCAATCCGATGCCGCTCCTGTTGTGCCACGGCTGGCCGGGCTCGGTGATGGAGTTCTACAAGCTGCTGCCGATGCTCACCGACCCGGCGCGCTACGGCGGGGACCCCGCAGATGCGTTCACTGTGGTAGCACCCTCGCTGCCGGGTTACGTTTTCTCGTTCAAGCCGGGCCAGAAGCGCTTCGGCGTCGAGGAGATCGCCGAGGTGCTCGCCGCGCTGATGACGGACGTGTTGGGATACAAGCGCTTCGGCGCTCAGGGAGGGGACTGGGGCGCTTTTATTGCTTCGCGCCTGGGTTTCGCGTTTCCCGAGCGCATGACCGGCATCCATCTCAACCTCCTTGCGGTGCGGCGCGATACGAAGATGCTGGCCGACCCCACGCCCGAGGAGAAGGTATTCCTGGACCAGCTCAGCTTTTTTCTCAAGGAGGAAACCGGCTACCAGTGGATCCAGGGCACCAAGCCGACCACGCTGGCCTTCGCTCTCACCGATTCCCCGGCCGGCCTTGCGGCGTGGCTGGTGGAAAAGTTCCGGACCTGGACCGACAGCGGCGGGTACCCCGAGACTGCGCTCACCCGGGACGAGATGCTTGCCGCCATCATGCTGTACTGGGTAACCGGAGCCATCGGCTCGTCGTTTTGGCCGTACTACTCCCGCATGCACGGGCCGTGGCCGATTCCGGAGGGCGCGACGGTGGACGTGCCGACCGGCTATGTCGAGTTCCCCAAGGAGATCCTGCGCCCGCCGCGCTCCATGGCCGAGCGCATGTACACCGACATCCGGCGATGGACGGTGATGCCGAAAGGCGGCCACTTTGCCGCGCTGGAGCAACCGGAGGCGCTGGCGGAGGAGATACGGGCGTTCTTCAGACTTTTGCGATGAAAGCGCCCGGGTTCGTGATAGACAGGAATCTGCCATCGGGCCTGAAGGCGGAAGCTGATTGCGTTTAGCGGTTCGGACGTTGCAGAGTTTTATTGCGGACTCAGTTCTCCCATCCTGGTTCTTGCCAAACCTCTAATCAAGGAGGTGCCGGCATGGAATTGAAAGGCTTTCACCGCAAGCTCACCGCCATCCTCAGCGCCGACGTCGCCGGCTACAGCCGTCTGATGCAGGACGACGAGGCCGCGACGGTCCTCACACTCGAATCCTATAAACAAGCCTTCTTCGACCTCATCAAGCAGCATCGCGGCCGAGTGGTGGATTCACCCGGCGACAATCTATTGGCAGAATTCGCCAGCGTGGTGGACGCGGTGCAGTGTGCGGTGGCGGTGCAGAAGGAGTTGCAGGCGCGCAACACCGAGCTGCCCCAGGACCGGAAAATGCAGTTCCGGATCGGAGTGAACCTGGGGGATGTGATCGAAGAAGGCGAGCGAATCTACGGGGACGGCGTGAATATCGCCGCCCGGCTCGAATCGCTCGCCGACCCTGGCGGAATCTGCATCTCAAAAACGGCTTTCGACCAGATCGAGACCAAACTGCCTTTCGGCTACGTATTCCTGGGCGAACAGACGGTCAAGAACATCGCCAAGCCGGTGGGGGCGTATCGGGTCGTTCTGGAGTCGCGGATAACTGGCAGGAAAAGCGCACGGCACACGGCGCACGGCCCACGGCGGAGGATTTTAGCCTTCGGCTTGGCTGGCGTATTGGTGATCATTGCCGGCGCCGCACTCTGGCAGTTTTTCCTTCGACCCAGTCCGCCGCCGGTGGAAAAGGCCGATCCCAAAAAGATGGCCCTTCCGCTTCCAGAAAAACCTTCAATTGCGGTCATGCCTTTTCAGAACATGACCGGAGACCAGAACCAGGAGTTCTTCTGTGTCGGAATGAGCGAGAGCGTGATCACGGCCCTCTCCAAAGTACCCCAGCTTTTCGTTATCGCTCGAGACAGCATCCTGAGTTTCAAAGGCAAGACTGTTAAGGCGGCTCAGGTCAGTGAAGAATTTGGGGTGCAGTATGTTCTGGAAGGGAGCATCCTGAGAGCCGGTGATCGGCTGCGGGTTACGGCACAGCTTATCGATGCCGTTAAGGGCCATCATCTATGGGCAGAGCGCTATGAACGGGAACCCAAGGATCTTTTCGGCATTCTGGACGACATAACCAAAAACATAGTCACCGCTCTTCATATCAATCTCACCTGGGGCGAGTCGGCCCGCATGCTCAGCAAGGGCACGGAGAACATCGAGGCCTACCTGAAAATCTTCGAATCGATGTGGTACACCGGCCAAACCACCAGAGATGGCCTCAACCGGGCGAGGCAACTTGCCGAGGAAGCCATCATTTTGGACCCCAAATTTCCTACGGCCTATTATGTTGTCGGAATGGTGCACATGCTGGAGGCCCTTACCGGTTTCAGCAATAACCCCGCAGAATCAAATGACCTCTGCAGAAAAATGCTTTATAAGGCTATCGATCTGGATGAATCCTTTGCTCCCGCCCGTGCCGCGCTAAGCTACAACCTCACCATGCTCAAACGGTATGATGAGGCTATTTCCGCAGCTGAACGTGCCTATGAACTTGCTCCGAATAATGGCCAGGTGCTCTTTTTCTATGGGACTGTTTTGTACACTGCCGGCAGATACCAAGAAGCCCTGCTGCCTTTGAGAGAGGCGCTTCGCATCGACCCCATACCGCCTAACTCGCGGTTGCGATCGCTTGCATGCGCGCTCGGCTGGGGACTTCAAAGGTATGATGAGGCTATCGCTTGCATTAGAAAGGCGGTTCAAAGAGAGCCGAGCGACATCCTCTCACAGGTCATATTGACATCTCTCTACAGTTTGGCAAGCCGTGAAGAAGAGGCCCGCGCAACCGCCCAGGAAGTTCTGCGGATCAACCCGAAGTTTTCTGTCGATCGCTACATCTCCGCAATCGCGATCAAAGACACGGCGGCCCGGGACCGAGTTGCATGTGCTCTCAAGAAATCGGGGTTATCCAGCCGGCCGGAGATTCCTCTCCTTGACCATCCCTCCATCGCCGTCCTGCCTTTCACCAACTTGACCGACGACCCCAAGCAGGATTTCTTCAGCGATGGGCTGGCCGAAGGGATCATCATCGCTCTCACCAAACTGCCGGAGGTCTTCGTCATCGCGCGCAATTCGTCCTTCGCTTACAAAGGAAAAGCACCGGATCTCAGACAGGTGGGCCACGAACTTGGGGTGAAATATGTGCTCGAGGGCGAGCGTGCCCTGGCGCTCGCATTGAACGAGAACCTGGCCGAGGGCCACGCGTTCATGGGCCGGATCCACTTGACCCGCGGCCAGCACGACGAGGCCGTCAAGCGGGGTGAGCAGGCCGCAGCCCTGGCGCCCAATTCCGACTTTGCTCTGGCGGCCCTGGCATTCACGCTGCGCTACTGCGGTAAGCCGGTAGAGGCGATCGGTCTCTACCGCAAAGCCATGCGGCTTAACCCCCTGCCCCCAAGCTGGTACGCGATCGGCCTGGGATCCTGCTACTTCGACTTGGCGCGATATGAGGACGCGATCGGCGCAGCCAAAAAACCCTTGAAAGATTCGCCGGACAATCTGCCCGCCCACCTGATCCTGGCCGCCGCCTACAGCATGGCCGGCCGCAGCGCGGAAGCCCAGGTGGAAGCGGCAGAAGTGTTGAGAATCGACCCGAAATTCTCCCTGGACCGCTTCACCCGTACCCGCATGTACAAAGAACCAGCGGACGCAGAACGATTCCATGCGGCCCTGCGCAGGGCGGGGATCAGGTGATCAATTGCTATTACCGGATTCATTTACAATACCGGGCGGGATCAGTATGATCGACCGCACATCTTACTTCATGGACCGCCCGTGAACTCTCAAGGGAGGTCTGAGGCCTACAACGCCGAAAGGAGGATTTTGCCATGTTTACAAGAGCAGGCAGAAAGGACCTGAACGATTTCGCGAAAATGAATGCGGTGTACGCGGAATTTTTCAAGAGCAGTCCGCCGGCGCGGGCGACCGTCGAAGTGGCGCGGCTGCCGCGCGACGTCAAGGTGGAAATCGCGATGATTGCCGGGAAATAG
>Ga0209254_10007547_pt1 | contig 10040 bp, 9 predicted proteins | sample FrelakmetDIP11DI_FD_187148 | JGI IMG/M metagenome (GOLD analysis project Ga0209254, IMG submission 187148) | Freshwater lake sediment microbial communities from the University of Notre Dame, USA, for methane emissions studies - DIP11 DI (SPAdes)... | ecosystem: Environmental > Aquatic >...
CGTTCGCGCTCTGCGCGGAACAGTTGCAGCATTCAGGATGAGGCGACCGGCCAACTCCGCGTCCCGCTTGCGCCGGGGCCTCGGCTATTTGAACTGGCTATTCAACCCGCTCCACGGGTTAGGGGCGACCGCGATCTACGACCTGTTGTCCACTGGCTCCGCGACCGAGCGCGGACTCTATCTGAATCTGGGCTACTGGCAGGAGGCCGAGACCATCGACGCGGCGAGCGATGCCCTCGCCCGGCTGGTGGGGCAAACAGCGGGGATGGGGCCGGGGAAGACGGTGCTGGACTGCGGCTTTGGATTCGGCGACCAGGACATGCTCTGGGCGCGAACCCTAAGACCGGATCGCATCATTGGGCTCAACATCACCGCATCCCAGGTGCACTTAGCCCGGCAGAGGATCGCGGAGGCGGGACTCGACGACCGCGTTGATCTGCGGCACGGTTCCGCCACCGCGATGCCAATGGACCCGGGCTCCGTTGACTGCGTGGTGGCCCTCGAGTGCGCCTTCCACTTCCAAACCCGCGGCAAGAAACCGGCGGCTCAGCCGGCGACTACTTTCACAACCTTGCCCTCGGTGAGACCCAGGAAGCCCCGGGTGATCACCCGGTCCCCCGGTGCCAGACCCTCCAGGACCTCCACGCCGTCGGCGATCCGCAGTCCGCTGCGGATCGGACGTCGGATGGCCTCCCCCTCGGCCCCCACCAGCCAGACGAACTCCCCATCCCGGTCCCGGTGCAGGGCCCGGAAGGGCACCAGGAGCCGCTCGCTCTCTGCCGCCCTGAGGGTGGCGCGCACGAACTGACCGGCGCGGGCGCCCTCGGGGACCGGGTCCAGGGTGAGCTCGACGATGGCCTGGCGGCTCGATTCCTCCAGCCGGGGATGGATGCGCAGGACGCGCGCCTCGAAGGCCTGATCCCCTAGGGCGTCGATACGCACCCGCGCGGGGCTTCCGACCGACAAGTCTGGAAGGATGAGTTCCGAGGCGAAGACCTCCGCTACCAGGGAGTCAGGATCCGCCAGGGTCAGCAGGTGGGTATTCTTGGTCACGAAGTCACCTGGCTCAACCAGCCGCTCGATGATGACTCCGGCGAAGGGAGCCTCGATGCGGGTGAAGCCGAGCCGGGTATCCAGAAGCCGCAGGTCGGCCTGGGCCAGGGCCAGGGTGGTGGCCGCCTGGGCCACCTGGTCCTCGGAGGCCGCGCGCTTGCGGCGCAGGTCCTCCAGCCGCGACAGGTCGAGCCGCTTCTGGGCCTCGGTGGCCTGCGCCTTGTCGCGCTCGGCCCGCAGCAGATCGTCCTCCAGCCGCACCAGGGACTGGCCCTGGGCGACCTTGTCCCCTTCGAACAGCGTCAGCTCCGTGACGCGCCCTTCCTCCTGGCTGAAGAGCCGCACCAGCCGGCGGTAGCGCAGTGTTCCGGGGCGCTCCTGGGTGGTGGCGAGCGGGGTCCGCTCGGCGATGATCGTGGTCACCAGGTGGTCGGAACGGGACCGGTTCGACTGATCCTCCGCGGGTGCGTCACCCGATTGGGTACAGCCGGCGACCACAAGGGTGAACAGGATTGGCAGCAAAGGCCAAAGGGCGATCGCCGTTGGACGACGGCGGGGCCCCGGTCTAAGCCGCGGAATCGGATGACCCAATGCGCAGAGGCTCTCCGGGTTCGGAGGGACCTTGATTCCCGTCACGCCTGGGGCTCGGACGTGCCTAGGAGCGCCGCCCCGGCGCGATTGTAGCACCCGAGCCTGATCCAGACTGCTGGGCTGAATCGCGGCGGGACGCCGCTCCTACGGCTGGCTGGGGCGGCCGTGGCCAGGGTCGGAACCGGTCGCAACGCCGGCCCACTGTGTGAAGTACCGAGCCAGCTCATCATCGTCCGGTGAGATCCCTGATATCGACCACGGGCGCCGCTTGGGGCTCCCGGGAGTAGTCGTAGTGCTTGATTCGGCGACGGATGTTGCGCTGGATGATGACCCCGAGGACCTGCCATTCCAACCCATTGAGCTCGATATCGGGATAGATCCGGTTCTCGGCGATGAGGCGTTCCCGTCCTTGCGTGTCCTTGACGTACTTGCGGAACCAGCGCACCCCCTCCACCTCGGCGAACACATAGCTCCCGTGGCGGCGCTGATCCGTCGGCTCGATGATGACGACACAGCGGTCCGGGAACTCGGGCTCCATCTGATCGCCGAGCACCTGCAGGGCATAGGGCTCGTGCATGCTGCAGCCGGTGCTGCCCGTCGCGCCTGCCAGGGTGCTCTCAGGGGTGGGATCTGCCATCATCCGTCCTCAACTCCGGGGATTTATTCGGGCCAGTCTCGACTGACGACCCAATGCGTCAAAGTGGCACTCGGGCCGCGACAAAGCAACCGCTCACCCATGCAACGAATCGTCGCCACCGAGCGCGCCCACGGGGACCGCCGCGACCGGCACAACCTGCGGTCCATGCTGCCCTATCTGTGGGAGTTCCGCGGTCGCGCGGCCCTGGCGCTGGCCTGCCTGGTGCTGGCCAAGGTGGCCAACGTCGGGGTGCCCCTGGTGCTCAAGCAGATCGTGGATGCCTTCGAGGGCCGGCAGGGGCAGATCCTGGTGCTGCCGCTCTCACTCCTACTGGCCTACGGGGCCCTCAAGCTCGGCTCTTCCCTGTTCAACGAGCTGCGCGACGTGGTTTTCGCCCGGGTGCGCTACCGTGCCATGCGGCGGCTTTCCACCCGGGTGCTCGGGCATCTGCACGCCCTGTCCCTGCGCTACCACCTGGAGCGTCGCAGTGGTGCCATCAGCCGGGATCTGGAACGGGGCACCCGCTCGGTGGCCACCATCCTGAACTACATGGTCTTCAGCGTGCTGCCGGTGCTGGTTGAGTTCGCCCTGGTGGCGATGATCCTCCTCGGGCGCTACGCCCCGGTCTTCGCCCTGGTGACCTTCGGCACCGTGGCGGTCTACGTGGCCTTCACGTTCGCCATCACCGAGTGGCGCATGGAGTATCGCCACGACATGAACCGGCTCGACTCCCAGGCCAACGGCCAGGCGATCGACAGCCTGATGAACTACGAGACGGTCAAGTACTTCGGCAACGAGCGCATGGAGCTCGAGCGTTATGACGGCACCTTGGCCCAGTGGGAGGAGATGGCGGTCAAGAGCCAGACCTCCATGTCCGTGCTCAACTTTGGCCAGGGGGCCATTATCGCCCTGGGGGTGACCCTGCTCATGGTCTTTGCCGCCCAGGGTGTGGCGGACGGGAATCTGTCGATCGGCGACCTGGTCCTGGTCAATGCCCTGCTGCTCCAGCTTTTCATCCCGCTCAACTTCCTCGGGATCGTCTATCGGCAGATCAAATACGCCCTGGCTGATATGGACCTGGTCCTCAAGCTCTTGGAGCGCCGGCCCGAGATTGCGGACCTGCCCGGCGCGCGCCCCCTGGCCCTTGGGGTCGGCGCTATCCGATTCGAGCACGTGGATTTCCACTACCAGCCGGAGCGTGCCATCCTGCGGGACCTGGACTTCGCCATCGAGCCTGGGCAGACCCTGGCGGTGGTGGGTCACAGCGGGGCCGGCAAGTCGACCCTGGCACGGCTGCTCTTCCGCTTCTACGACGTGACGGGGGGGCGCATCCTGCTGGACGGGCAGGACATCCGGTATCTGACCCAGGCGAGCCTGCGGGCGGCCATCGGCATAGTCCCCCAGGACACGGTCCTCTTCAACGAGAGCGTCTACTACAACCTGCTCTACGGCCGCCCGGGCGCCAGCCGTGAGGAGGTCTTCAGGGCGGCCGAGATGGCCCACATCCGGACCTTCGTGGAGAGCCTGCCGAACGGTTGGGACACGGTGGTGGGAGAGCGGGGGCTTAAACTCTCCGGTGGGGAGAAGCAGCGGGTGGCCATCGCCCGGGCCATCCTCAAGCGACCGCGCATCCTGGTGTTCGACGAGGCCACATCATCGCTCGACAGCCACACCGAGCAGGCGATCCAGCAGACCCTGTCGGAGGTCGCGGAGGACCACACCACCCTGGTGATCGCCCATCGCCTCTCCACCGTGGTGGATGCGGACCGAATCCTGGTGCTGGATCAGGGCCGCATCCGCGAACAGGGGACCCATCGCCAGCTCCTCGAGGCCGGTGGGCACTACGCCGCCCTGTGGGACCTGCAGCAACGGGAGGATACACGGGTCCTCCTGGAGTCCGCATGAGCGAGCGAGCCCCAGCGATGCTCGATGCACCCGAACCCCGTCGGCGCAACGGACCTGGGGCCGCCGGGGGCGGCCCAGGTCGCGACTCGACGCGCCTGCGGGGCATGCTGCGCGAGGCGGGGTTGATCATCCCCCTCGCCCTGGTGGCGGGAACCCTGGGGGTGGCCTTCGCCATGGTCGTGCTCCATTGGGCGCGCCCCGACCTGAAGTGGCCGCCGCTGGTGTGCTTCGCCTTCCTGATGGCGGGGATGGGGGGCTTCGCTTTGACCTGGCTGCGGCTGCGCAGCCAGCTCCTCATCCCCTTGGTGCGACTCGAGGAGTCGGTGTCCCGCATCAACCAGGGGGAGCCCGGCGCCAGCGAGGCACTCCACGACGCGGGGGTCCTGGAGCGCATGGCCCGGGATATCGGCAGTCTCAACGCCGAGCTCACCGAGCTCTACGAGGACATGGACAGCCGGGTGGCCCGTCAGACCATGCGGCTCGCCCAGAAAACCGCCTCGCTGAAGATCCTCTACGATGTGGCCGCAGGTATCCACCAAGCGGGCAGCCTCGAAGAGCTCCTGCTGCGGTTCTTGAGGGTCCTGAAGGAGATGGTGAACGGGCGCGCCGCTACCGTGCGTCTGGTGATGGCGGACGGGAGCCGGCGCTTGATCGGATCCATCGGGCTCGACGACGACCTGGTGCGGGAGCAGGACATGGCCCCGGTGGATCTCTGCCTGTGCGGCAGCGTGCTCACACCGGGAGACATCCTGTGCGACCAGGATGCCCGCTACTGCTCCCGCATCTACGGCCGGCGCATGTTCCGTTCCGAGGAGCTGGAGGTGGTGACGGTGCCCCTGGAGCATCGGGACGAGCTGCTCGGCGTCTACACCATCTTCGTCGACAGGCCCGGGGTGAGCGCCAGGGAGGACATCATGGACCTGCTGCTCACCGTCGGTCATCACCTGGGGGTCGCCATCGCCAAGCACCGCTCCGACGCGGAGGCGCGGCGCCTCACGATCGTCGAGGAGCGTAACGCTCTGGCCCATGAGCTCCACGACTCCCTGGCCCAGACCCTGGCGAGCCTGCGCTTCCAGGTCCAGATGCTCCACGACGCCCTGGGGGATGCCCCCATCCCCGAGGCCGCCCGCAGCGACCTGGCGCGGGTGCGCAACGGCCTTGACGAGGCCCACACGGAGCTGCGGGAACTGCTGACCAGCTTCCGCGCCCCGCTCAACCGCCAGGGGTTGGCCTCCGCCCTGGAGGCCGTCACCTTGCGCTTCGGCCGGGAGACCGACATCCACTGCCTCTTTCAAAACGACTGCCGAAACCTGGATCTCTCGGCCACCCAGGAGCTCCAGGTGCTGCGTATCGTCCAGGAGTGTCTGGCGAACATACGCAAGCATGCCCGTGCCCACACGGTGCGGGTCTTGCTGACCCGGGAGTCCGGTGGCGGACCCATGGGTCCCCCCGGGGGCGCGCTAGTGGTGCTGGTGGAGGATGACGGGGTTGGCTTCAGGATCCCGGTCTCGAGCGATCGGGCCGGGGAGCACATCGGGCTCTCGATCATGGAGGAACGGGCCCGCCGTATCGGGGCTGAGCTGCGCATCGAGAGCGAGCCGGGGGAGGGGACGCGCATCGAGCTGATGCTCGAGGCCGGCCGGCGGCCAGAACGGCAGGACCGGCAGGACCGGGTTGCCGCCTGATGCGTGTGCTCCTGATCGACGACCATGCCCTGTTTCGCTTCGGACTCCAGGAGCTCCTGGAGCGGCGGGGCATCGAGGTGGTCGCGGCCCTGGGGGACTGCGCCTCTGGGATTCGTCGGGTGGCGGAGACGGAGCCGGACGTGGTTCTCCTGGACATGCGTATGCCCGGAATGACGGGCACCGAGGTCCTGCGGGAGCTGCGCGCCGCCCACCCGCGCATGCCCATCGCCATGCTGACCACCAGCGCCGAGGAGCGCGACCTGATCGAGAGCCTCCAGGCCGGCGCCCAGGGCTATCTGCTCAAGGACATGGAGCCGGATGCCCTGATCGCGGCCCTGGGCGAGATCGTCCAGGGGCGTACCGTGGTCGCCCCGGGGCTCACCGGCATCCTGGCCAAGGCGGTGCAGGGGGAGGCGCGACCCGGCGGGGAGCTTGGGGAGCGCATCGCGGAGCTCACCCCCCGGGAGCAGGAGATCCTGTGTCACCTGGCGGAGGGCCGGAGCAACAAGGCCATCGGGCGTCGGCTCGGCATCTCGGACGGGACCGTCAAGCTCCATGTCAAGGCGATCCTGCGCAAGCTCGAGGTCCACTCACGAGTGGAGGCGGCGGTGATCGCGGTGGAGCGTGGCCTCTGTGACCGAGGTCCCCCCCGGGAATAAGCCTAATTCGGCTGGCACCGCCTTGGCGCACAACGTAACCGGTTCAATGGGCTGAAATCCTAATGAAGAATTTTCTCGACCTGGTAAAGGGTTGCCTTGGGGATGTCAGGGAGATCATGCCCTGGGACCTCGCGGAGCGGCTGGAGGCGAACCCTGACCTCCTGATCGTCGACGTGCGGGAGCCCGACGAGTTTGCCGCCATGCACATCCCGAACTCCATCAACGTTCCCCGCGGCATCCTCGAGTCCGCCTGCGAGTGGGACTACGAGGAGACGGTCCCGGACCTGGTCCGGGCCCGGGAGCGGGAGGTCGTGGTGGTGTGCCGTTCCGGCTATCGCAGCGTTCTGGCGGCCAACTCGATGCTGCTCCTGGGCTATCAGGAGGTGGCCTCACTCCAGACAGGCTTGCGCGGCTGGAAGGACTACGAGCAGCCCCTGGTGGACGCGGAGGGGGTCGAGGTGGATCTGGACGACGCCGACCGCTACTTCACCCCACGCCTGCGCCCGGAACAGATGCGACCCAAGGTCGATTAGCGGCTCGGACCTTGCCCCTTGCGTTTGCCGTAGGAGCGGCGCCCCGCCGCGATGGCGCAATCGGCCAGGTTAGGGGCCAAGTTCGGGGCCTGGATGTGCGGGACCGATCAGGGTCTTCTTGACGCCGAGCCTCAACCCCTCAGATAGCCCAGCGCATCAGGCCCGAAGCGGGAGGGTGTGAGCCCCAGTCGCGCGAAGCCGTCGTTTTCGTAACAGACGTTGCCCTCCAGGAGCATCTGGAGCTGGTCTTTGGTGATTGGGAACCAGGGGAAACGATCGAGCAGGCCAGCCACCGCTCCAACCGCTAGGGCGGGTGCGGGCAGCATCCACTTGGTCCGCCCGCAGGCGGCGGCGATGGTCTCCAGGATGGACCTCCAGCTCAGCCGGTCCGGACCGCAGAGACTGTAGGTCTGGGACTCGGTACTGGCTTCGCGCAGGGCCAACGCGAATGCCGCGGCCACGTCGTCCACCGCCACCGGGGCCAGTTGGAAGGCGCCCGCGCCGGTCGGCAGCCAACCGGGGAAGAAGAGTGGGGCGGGCAGGGGACTGTCAATCAGGTCCCGCTTGAGCTGGGAGCAGAACTCCATGCGCCCGCGCGGATCACCGAAGATCACCGATGGCCGGAAGATGGTCCAGCGCAGTCCCGATGCCTTCAGTGCCTCTTCGGACTGGAACTTGGTGCGTTGGTAGGCAGTGCCGTCCGGGCGCACCCCGTTGGCGCTCATCAGCAGGAAGCGCTGGACGCCTTGGGCTTGGGCCTCGGCGATGCTGTGCTCGACGCCGATTCGGTGCATGGCCTCGAAGGTGACGCCCTGGGCAGGGAATTCCCGCAAGAGTCCGATCAGGTAGATGACGGCCTCGGTGCCCTCCAGACACTGGGCGAGGGCGCCAGGCTGCTCCAGATCCCCCGGGACTATCTCGCAGTCGCCCGCCCGCTCGACCTTATGGCCGCTCCCGGAGCGAACCAGGAGGCGAGGCCGGTGGCCCTCTGCCAGCAAGCGCTCGACCAGGTGTACGCCGACGAAGCCGGTCCCGCCGATCACCGCCACCCGCATGCCTTGACCTCCGTGGGCCTGATGACTCCCAGAAAGACCGCGGGGGCCGAAGCCCCCGCATCACCGTCAACCCTCGTCAATTCCTTCGGTGCTGGGATTGTCGATTAGGGCATGGACTCGGCTGCCGGGGCAATAGGACTCCAGGATCTCGACTTGCTCGCTCATGGTTCGTTTCCTCGTTGGCGGTTAAAACCTAGTCCCTTGCTAGGTGAAAAAGATAATAGAGGCTGTCGAGCCCTTGTCAAGCTAATATGAACATCATTTTTTCTGATGGTTTTGCGCATCAAGACAACCTGTGAGGATCGGCCTGTCCAGGCAGGAACTGCCTGCCTCAGAGAGGAATTGGAGTTTCAGGGATCTCCGGTGGAACCGGCGACGGCCAGACGGAAGCCCCGGTGGCCCCCGCACCTGTGTCGCGGCAGCGAGGCACCCGGTCCTTGTAAAGGAGGATCCGCGAGTGTCCAGGTATTGAAAAGGAAACGGGAGCCGGAATGTCCACCTACTTGAGTTTACCGATCCAGCCTTCGAAATCGGCAACCATGGCAAAGCACTACCTGATCGTCGGCGGCACCTCCGGTATCGGTGCCGCCCTCTTGGACCTCCTGGTGGAGCGGGGGCATGCAGTGACCCAGCTCTCCCGCCACCCGGAGGCCGCCCCAGACCACCCGAGGGTGACCAGCCTCCCCTGGGACGCCCGGCAGGACCCCTTTCCGACGGAGCATCTGCCGGAGGCATTGGACGGGCTCACGTACTGCCCGGGGACCATTCGGCTGAAGCCCTTTGAGCGCATCCCCGAGAAGGAATGGCTGGACGATCTGGAGCTGAACCTGATGGGTGCCGTGCGCGCGATTCAGGGCTCGCTGAAGGCCCTGCGGCGCGCCGAGTCCGCTAGCTTGGTCCTGTTCAGCAGCGTCGCGGTGGGTACGGGTATGCCATTCCATACCTCGGTGGCCAGCGCCAAGGGCGCCGTCGAGGGACTGGCGCGGGCCCTTGCGGCGGAGCTGGCGCCGCGCATCCGGGTCAACGTGCTCGCGCCTACCCTCACGGCGACACCCTTGGCGGAGCGCCTGCTGAGCAGCCCGGAGAAACGCGCGGCGGTCGCGGAGCGCCACCCCCTGAAGCGGATCGCCGAGCCCGCGGACCTCGCCCAGGCAGCCCTCTGGTTGTTGGAGGACGCCCGGCTGACCACGGGGCAGGTGATTCGCGTCGATGGCGGCCTTTCGACCCTGAGCCTCAACGGCTGAGTCAGTTAGGCGTGACCCTTCTCGGGAGAAGGCTTCCGCTGAAGGGGCGCTAGGAGCCGGGGGGGAAGGACCGCGACTTGGCTGGCCGGTCAGCGTTTCGAATTGTTCTCGGCGCCGTGCAGCTCGGCCGCCTGGAGGGTGTTCTCCAGCAGGCTCGCGATGGTCATGGGGCCGACCCCGCCGGGGACCGGTGTGATCCAGGCCGCCCGCTCGGCGCAGGCGGCGTAGTCCACATCCCCAACCAGGCGGCCGTCCGGGGTGCGGTTGATTCCGACGTCGACTACCAGGGCCCCCAGCTTGATCCAGTCACCTGGCACGAAGGCCGGACGGCCCATGGCCGCCACCAACACGTCGGCGCCTCGGACCTTCTCCGCCAGGTCCCGCGTACGGCTGTGACAGACCGTAATGGTGCAGCGGGCCGCCAGCAGCTCCAGCGCCATGGGGCGACCCACGATGTTGGACTGGCCGATGATGACGGCGTCCAGCCCTTCGAGGGACAGCCCCGTACGCCCCAGCAAGTTCATGACCCCCTTGGGTGTGCAGGGGCGCAGGAGCGGCATGCGCAGGGCGAGGCGCCCCAGATTGTAGGGGTGGAAGCCGTCCACGTCCTTGGTCGGGAGGATGCGCTCGGTGACCGTCTCGGCGTCGATGTGATCGGGCAGGGGGAGCTGAACCAGG
>Ga0209254_10007548_pt1 | contig 10040 bp, 5 predicted proteins | sample FrelakmetDIP11DI_FD_187148 | JGI IMG/M metagenome (GOLD analysis project Ga0209254, IMG submission 187148) | Freshwater lake sediment microbial communities from the University of Notre Dame, USA, for methane emissions studies - DIP11 DI (SPAdes)... | ecosystem: Environmental > Aquatic >...
CAGGAGACAAAGGGCTGGAGTATTTCTATGGTGGTCTGCCAGGCCGCTACCCGGGACGGGCAGGATCTTTTATCGGTTATAACAACGAGTTGTCACATTGGATCGAGGCTGGAGCGGATTTCTTCATCATGCCATCCATGTTTGAGCCATGCGGGTTAAATCAGATCTATTCGTTGCGTTACGGGACGCTGCCGATTGTGCGTGCTACCGGCGGGCTGGATGACACAGTCCAGCAGTATGAGGAAGCCAGTGGGAACGGCACCGGTTTCAAGTTTTGGGAACCCAGCCCGGCGGCGATTTACTACTCGATTGGCTGGGCGGTAAGTACTTATTTTGATCGCCCGATGCATATGCATAAGATGATCCAGACTGCGATGCGGCAAGATTATTCCTGGCAGCATAGCGCCAGTGAGTATGTGCAGGTATACGAGAAGGCACTGGCGAATAAACAGGCTTTGCTGTAAGTAAAAAGAATCTCAGAGATCACAAAGAAATGATCCTTTTCAACAATTCAATTGTGCCGGACATATCCTGGAAATAATAAGAACATCGACAAAGGTATTGATGAAATCCTATATTCAATGTAATTCAGCATCTATTTGTTGAGAAAGGCTATGATGATGACAGATCGCATCGGCATTCTCACTGGCGGGGGGGATTGCCCCGGGTTGAATGCTGTGATCCGGGCGGTAGTCAAGGCGGCCGCGCGGCATGGTTGGGAAACGATCGGTATCGAGGACGGTTTCGAAGGATTACTAGAGCCGCCCCGTTACCGCAAACTGGCAGTCAGCGATTTGAACGGGCTGCTGTTCCGAGGTGGAACAATCCTTGGCACAACCAATCGCGGTGTGTTCACCACCAAGGTCGGCATCGGCGAAATACGCCGAGTACCCGAGGCAATCCTGGCACAGGCGAAAAACTCGATTGAAAGCCTGGGGCTACGTTGCCTGGTGGTGGTGGGCGGGGATGGTTCGCTGACCATCGCCCAGCAGCTTCACGAATATGGTGTCCCTGTGGTGGGTATACCTAAGACAATTGATAATGACCTGGAAGCTACCCAAGTGACCTTTGGGTTTGATTCTGCGGTAGCCTGCGCGGTGGAAGCCCTTGATCGTTTGCACACCACAGCCCAAAGTCTCGGGCGGGCCATGGTGTTGGAGGTGATGGGACGCTATGCGGGCTGGATCGCGATTCACGCCGGGCTGGCTGGCGGCGCGGATGTGATCCTCTTACCCGAGATGCCATTCAATTACGAGAGCATCCTGGCAAAGATCATCGACCGGCGCCGGGAAGGCAAAGACTTCACAGTGCTGATCGTATCGGAAGGAGCTCATCAGCAGGGCGGGGAGTATGTCACCCAGGGACCTGCCGAATTGAATGGGGAGGTTCGCCTGGGTGGGATAGGTAGCCAGGTAGCGGAGGAGATTGAGCGGCGTACCGGGCAAGAGAGTCGGGCAGTTGTGCTGGGATACCTGCAGCGTGGTGGGATGCCCACACCTGTTGATCGGCAGCTTTGTACTCGTTTTGGGGTCAGTGCGGTGGATTTCATTGCTTGTGAAAGGTTTGGTTGCATGACCGCCCTGCAAAACCAGGAGATCTGTCCTGTTACGATCAAAGAGGCCGTTGGCAGGCTGCGCACGGTACCGCCAGAGGGGGAGCTGGTGCGTACAGCGCGAGCGTTAGGGATCAGCTTCGGGTGCGAGGTTGCTTCCATAGATTGACAAGCCTCTTTTGGGGATATGTATTATGGCCAGTGGAGATAGCATGTGCCTTGGAAGCACGCTGGCAATTGTGACGAGTTCGCAAAATGCCGATCCAAAGCTTTTTTATTATATGCGGGGGTATAACAAATTTGGTACAATGTTTTTGGCCGAAAGGTTTTCGAAATTGCCGCCGAAATAACACGAAGGATGGTTCAAATGCAACTTCGTAGGATTTATGAATTTCAAGGAACAAGCCTATTCCAGTCGCTGCGCTTTGCGCCAGTACTGGTCTCCGATCGGCCTTCCGAGGCGATCACCTCTCAACCCGTGATCGTTTTCTCAACCAGTAGTGGCTCGGGACAGAAGCGCACGGTGCGCGCCGAGCGCCGCCGGCGGGATGACTCATCCGGAGCGCGCCCGAGGGCTGAAGCGCCAGAACGCCAGCGAGAATCCGAAGGAGGAACGTACACTCCGGCACCAACAGGTAGCAGCGGTGGCGGCACTGGTGGTGGCACCGGTGGTGCTTATCGTCCGACCATGAACCTGCCAGGTGGGCAGAAACTCTCACCGGTGATGATGATTGGTCTTGTTGTGATCGCTTGCGTCTGCGTTGGGCTGTATTTTATCTTTGGCCGCGGCGGCACCGATCTGTCCAGCCAGGCGCCGGCGGAACAACCAGCCGAGCAGGAGGACACCACCGAGTTCAACCCGCCGGAGCCCACTAGCGTTCCCCAGGTACAGCCAACCAGGCGTCCACAAGCCACGCTGCCGCCTGGTCTTTCAGCAGGCACTGCTGGCGGTGATACCTGGACAGTGATGTTGTACCAGGACGCCGACGACAAGATTCTGGAGCAAGATATCTATATTGACCTCAACGAAGCCGAGCGTGTTGGCTCGGGCGACGGGGTGCAGATTGTAGCCCAGTTTGATCGCTATAGGGCAGGCTACACTGGCGACGGCGATTGGACTTCAGCCAAGCGCTTTTACGTCACCCAGGATAATGACCTAAACCGGGTGGGATCAGAGCAGGTGGCTGACTTAGGTGAAGTCAACATGTCAGATGGGAACACGCTGGTAGACTTCGTCACCTGGGCGATGGAAAACTATCCGGCAGATAAATACGTGCTGATCCTTTCTGACCATGGGCTGGGCTGGCCAGGCGGCTGGAGCGACCCGACTGCCTCTGGCTCGGGTGTGCGCAACCTGCCGCTGGCTCAGGCCACTGGCGACCAATTGTTCTTAATGGAGATCGACCAGGCGTTGGGTGAGATCCGCGCCGTGATGGGATTGGAGAAATTCGAGATGATCGGTATGGATGCCTGCTTGATGGGCCACCTGGAGGTATTCAGCGCCTTGCAGCCCCACGCACGTTATGCGGTAGCCTCCCAGGAGACCGAGCCTTCACTCGGCTGGGCTTACGCCGCCTTCCTGAATGACCTGCGTGCCAACCCGGGGATGAGCGGGGGGGACCTGGGGGAAGCGATCGTAGACAGCTATATAGATGAAGACCAGCGTATCGTCGACAATCAGGCGCGCGCTGAGTTCGCCGGAGGCGGCTCGATCCTGGGCAGTCTGTTTGGTGGAGGCAGTGTAAGCTCGGCTGAGCAGATTGTCACCCAGCTTTCGAAGACGATCACCCTGACCGCAGCGGACCTGGGCGGCATGACTGCTCTGATGGAAAGCTTCAATAACTTCTCCGCTCTGCTGCAAAGCGCCGATCAAAACGCAGTGGCTCAGGCCCGCAGTTATTCCCAGGCCTTCACCAGCATATTCGGCAAAGAGGTGCCCGCATCCTATCTCGACCTGGGTAACTTTGTCCAGCAAGTTGCCAGCCGGGATCCAGACCTCCAGCAGGCTGCCGGGCAGGTATTGGCAGCCATCCAGGGGATGGTTATATCCGAAAAACACGGTCCAGACCGTTCGGGAGCCACCGGCGTGTCAATTTACTTCCCTAACTCAAAGCTGTACGGACTGGACACTACCGGGGCGCGATCTTATGTTGTTGCAGCAGAGCGCTTCGCCAATCAGTCTCTGTGGGACGATTTCATGGCTTACCACTACACCGGCAGGTCATTTGACGCCTCATCAGCCAGAGTGGCTGAGCCCGAGGTCGGTGATACGGTCGAGTCGCCGGCGGCTGGGGGCATCCAGGTCTCCCCGCTGACGCTCTCCGCCAGGCAGGTCGCTCCTGGCGAGACGGTGCTGCTCAGCGCGGATATCCAGGGCGAGAATATTGGCTATATCAAGCTGTTTGTGGGATATATGGACCAGGCGTCAAACTCAATTTTCGTGGCTGACAGCGATTACCTGGAGAGCAGCGATACGCGCCAGATCGACGGAGTGTATTACCCGGAGTGGGGTGAGGGCGAGTTCACGCTGGAATTCGAATGGGAGCCGGTGGTGTTCGGGATCAGTGATGGGACCAACCTCGAGGTGGCTCTGTTCACACCGGAGTCCTATGGGAAGAATTTCCAGGAAGCCGAGTATAGCGTGGATGGCGTCTATACCTTTGCAGATGACGGTGAGCAGCGCAACGCCCGGTTGTATTTCCAGAACAGGGTGCTGCAACGGGTGTTTGGCTTTACCGGCGAAAGCGAGACGGCCAGTGGAACTGGCGCGCCGCGTGAGATCACGCCGCAACCTGGTGACACATTCACTATCCTCGATCTGTGGTACGACCTTGACTCGCAAGGCAATGTCACCCAGTCTGTCCGCCAGGAAGGCGGCACGCTGACCTTCGGCGATCAGATGTTTGAATGGGAGGACCTGGACGCGGCCGCTGGGCAGTATCTGGTGGGCTTCCTGGTGGAAGATCTGGACGGCAATCCGACGGCAGTTTATGAAACGGTGACGGTGGAGCAGTAAGCATGATCAGATGGTCATGGCAAGGCAAGTCTGGATAGTTGGTTTATAAGACATGCCTTTTCCAACACAGAAGAATTCGCCGTGGTGACCCGGAAAATGGATCGAAACCCCACCCCCACGGTGGGGGTTTTTACCTGTGATTCAATATTGGTAGAGAGGTAGCAACTATGGATTTAAACCGCAATGGCCGCCGGCGGGTGGTGATCACCGGGCTGGGCGCTCAAACTCCGTTGGGTACCCTGGATTCTTTCTGGCAAAATTTGTTAGCCGGGCGCTCGGGCGTGCGGCGCATCACGCAGTTCGACGCTTCGGACATGGGGGTTCAGATTGCCGCAGAAGTGGATTTCGATCCGGGCGAGCATATCAATCCTAAGGATGCCCGGCGCATGGCGCGCCCTTCGCAGATGGCGCTGGTCTCCGCCCGCCAGGCGCTGGCTGATGCCGGTTTGACTCAGGCAGAGATCGTCAGCGATGGTGACCGCACCGCGGTAGTCTTGGGCTCGGTGATTGGGGGCTTTCACCTGCTGATGGAAGGTTCGTATGATTATATCTTTCGTGGTCGCCGGCCAAATCCTTTTGCGCTGCTGCATGGCCTGCCAAATATCCCTGCCCACCTGATCAGCCTGGATATGCAGGCTACCGGCCCGCTGGAGACGATCTCGACAGCCTGCGCCAGCGGCACCCAGTCAATCGGCGCCGCGACAGAGCTGATCCGCAGCGGGCGGGTCGACCGGGTCTTCACCGGCGGGGTGGACTGCCTGATCCGCAAGGAAGTGATCGGCGCTTTCGACGCTATGACGGTGCTATCAAAGCATTATAATGACACACCCGAGCTGGCCAGCCGTCCGTTCGACGTTGACCGGGATGGCTTTGTGATGGGGGAGGGGGCAGGCGTGTTGCTGCTTGAGACGCTGGAACAGGCTCAACAGCGCGGGGCGCGCATTTATGCCGAAGTGCTGGGTCACGCGGCTTCTTCCGATGCTTATCACAGCGCTGCCCCGGATACCGAGGGCACGGGGGCGATCAAGGCCATGCGCTGGGCGATGGAGGATGGTGGCCTCAATTTGGATGAGGTGGATTACATCAACACCCACGGCACTGGCACCCGCCTGAATGATATTACCGAGACGAAAGCGATTAAGAGCCTGTTCGGGGAGCGGGCTTACAGTATGTTGATCAACTCAACCAAGAGTATGATCGGGCACGGCATGGGTGCTGCTGGAGCGTTGGAGGCAATCGCTTGCACTTTGTCCATTTATCATGGAGTGGTGCATCCAACTGCCAACCTGGAACAACCCGATCCTGAGTGTGACCTGGATTATGTCCCCCATGAACCCCGACAAGTAAGTATCCGCAGCGGGCTTTCAAACAGCTTCGGCCTGGGTGGGCAGAACGCCTGCCTGCTGCTGGGAAGAGTTTGATCTATCATTGACTGGGCTTCCCGCGGATTCCAACTCCTGTGGGATGTAGTTATTTATAGAATTGTTTAGCCAGCTCCACCTTTAAGCGCATCTTGACATCATTATCGACGAACAGTGAGCCGTGGTACTGCTGGACAGGGTGGATATCCGTCTTTTCGAGCACGGCGCTCTTTTCTAAAACAGTGCTGTCGCCAGCATTTTCGGTCTGGAAAGTGATATCGCGCATTTTTCCGTTAGCATCGCGCGTCAGGGTGATGCCGCTGAGGGTTTTTAGACCGTAGCCGAAAATCGAGATGGTCGGAACGCTGGAACGGAGGCCTAATTCCTGACGGAACTGGCGCCCGGCACGTAGCATTGAAAGCAGCTCAGGTTTGGCCCAGGATTCGTCCTCCAGGAAATTGATCGCTTGACCATTTTGATCCATTCCGGTGGGATAGACTGGGATGATCTGGTAACAGGTTTCGAAGGTCTCAATAATCTGGCGCATGCGCTCGCCCATGATCCCAAACGGGATCACCTGAGGGGCGATCAACAGGCTGTTCAAGATCTTCACCACACCCATGTGAGGGCCACCCATCAATATGGCTCGCTCAACGCGTTCTTTCCCTCCCAGGCGTTCGATGTAATAGCGGCTCACAAGAGTCCCCAAGCTGTGGCCAATCAGGGTGATGGGTTGTTCGCGAGGCAGGGTTTCGATTAATTCACCCAGTTTTTTCGCAGACTGGCGCACATCCACCCGCCAGTCGTAGGCGAATTCGTAAAAATCCACGCCACGCTGGTAGCCCAGGTCCTCCACCATATAATCCCCCAGACGGTTGTACTGGTCCTGTTTGATCAGGTTGGGGACAATCACAACCTCATCCACAATGCCGCGCGGTTCCAGGGGGACGTCGGATGGCAGGCGGAAGAGCTCAGGATTTTTGAACAGGTATTTCAGGTTTGGCCAGACACGCTCGTTACCCAGCCAAAGCTCCGAACCCATCAGACCGGGAACGAAAATGACAGGGCGGCGGGTTGGTAATACGGAAAGTTTTTCGTCCGCGATTGTTAGAGCTTCTTCTGCAAAACCGCTCTTATATACAAGCTGTGAACCGCCAATCCGGAAAGAGTCCCCGTCCTGCAGGATCATTTCTCCAACTTTCTCGCCTTTGAACCATGTGCCGTTGGTGGAGCCCAGGTCGCGCAGGATAAACAGGTTGCCTTTGCGGAATACCTCAGCGTGCTTGCGGGAGACTTTTTCCTGATCGATAAACACCTGGTTGCTCTCTGCTCGACCGATGGTTAACAGGTCGGCGTCCTCAAGCGAGACTTCCCGGGTTTGTTCGCCGGAGAAGATCACCAGACGCGGGATGCGGGTTTCATTGATTGCCACTGGCAGGACGGCCTGAATTAGGGTTTGATTCAGGTCAGCCTCCGAGTCGATCGTGGTCAGGCTTAAATCTTCAATCACCGGGCTGGCCTCGTAGCGCAGCAAGCTGTTGCCCAGATTGATCTTGTCGCCAGGTTTCAAATCGGCTTTGTCGATGGTCTTGCCATTAACGCGGGTGCCATTGGATGAACCCAGGTCGACCAGGGTGCAGCCTTTCGGGTGGCAATCCAGACGGGCATGGCTGCGCGAGACGCGCGAGTCGCTGAGGATAATGTCATTGGTCATGGCGCGCCCCAGGGAGATACTGGATTTGCCCAGCTCAAACTCCTGCTCGGGGTCATCCTGGTTGATCAAGATCAGTTTTCCATAAGATTCCATAATCATTTATCCCATTGTATTGATTTCTTATTCCGGCAGGTCGAAACAATTACCACTGTCCGGGATCACGGTGTGATCCGGGTTGGCAACCAGGGCGCACATCTGATTGGCTCCCTCCGGGCGATCAGCGGCGGCGTATCCTGTGAAAGGAGCCGGACCGCCGTGCATTAGCAGGTTGCCGCTGGCTACGTTCAACTGTTCAGGTGTGACTGTATTAAAGAAAAAGTGGATATGGGTGCCTGGGATCTGCTCGGTGTAGCCCTGGGTTTCGTATGCGACTACATAGCGATTTTGCTCATCCAGCGTGATGCCAGTGATCTGGACGGATAAGCCCGCTGAAGCCGCGCCTTCTGGCATTAGAGGAGCTTCAACCAACGGCAGGGTGCTGATGTCTCCGCTGACCCCGGTCGCCTTGCGCTCCACCCAGCAGGATTCATCCATATTTAATGGGTTGCCGACGTTCCAGTAGAGCTCATCTGGCGAGATGCCGCGCACCAGCAAAACCTGGCTGGTGGAAAGGTTTGTCACCACCGGGTATTCGGGGGCCGGGCCAAACAGGCAGGCTGTGTCGTGCAGGGCCGTAGCGGCGACAATATCCGGCAGGATGAAACAGTTGCCAGAGTTGAGCTGCACACTATGATCCGGGTTGGCGACCAGAATGCACATTTGGGTGGCGTCATCCGGGCGATCGACCAGCCGGTAACGGTCAAAGGGGCGCGGCCCACCCCATACCCACCAGGGACCGCTTGCCGGGTGACCAGCATTCTCAGGCGGCACGGTGTTAAAGAAAAAGTGCACATGCATTCCGGGCAGTTTCTCGGTGTATTCGAAAGTTTCGTATTCGACGATGTAACGATCCTGGTTATCAATCGTGATCCCACGGATCAGCGAGAACGGCACGCCCACCGGGATAGTCGGGGTAGGGGAGAGGGCCGGAGTGGGCGTATTCGTCGGCGGGGGAGTGGGCGTGATCGTGGGAGTCAGGGTGGCAGTCGGGGTGTATGTTTCCGTCGCTAGGGGGGCAGCCAGCGCGTCGGTTCCGGTGGGCTGGCTCAGGTCAGTTGGCAGTTGTCCTCTGTTTCCTCCAGAGCGCATTGCCAGGAAGATGATCACCGCTACTAGTAAAAGAACAACAATGCCTCCCGTAATCAACAACATCCGGCGATTGCCCTGACCGGAGGGCTGGCTGGAGGCTGGAATAGAAGTGGGTGGAGGTGGTGGAGGGGGCGGGCTGCTGATTGCACCGGCTCCAGCACCCGGTGCCGGAGGGCTGGCAGGTGTGAGCCCGGAGGGCTCCATCAGGGGGGCCGCTGCCAGGGGCAGCGCGCTGGCGGGCGGCGCTCCACCTGCGGCGGGTTCACTCAACGTGCTGGATGCGGCGGCGTTGTGCGGCGCATCAGAAGATACAGGGGGTTCGTTTGCTGACGGCTCAACGGCTGGGAAGGCGATCGAGGCTGGAACAGCCGAGATGGCAGACGATGAAGGAGCTGCCTCCGGGGCAGTGATGCCCTCAGCGGGATCGCCCGCTGCGCTCGAAACCGCGATAACCGGAGTGTTGGGCTCCTCAAGGCGGGATGGGGTATCTGCCTGGGTGGCGGTCGGTGGCAGAGGAATGTTCAGCCGGTCGAGGATAGCTTTCAGGCTGGCAGCCATCTCGGGCATGGAGGCGAAACGCTGCTCGCGGTTCTTGGCAAGAGCTTTTTCAATCACAGCGATCAGGTCATCCGGTACCTCGGGGCGCAGGCCGCGCAGGTCGGGGACTGGCTCCTGAAGATGGAGCATCATCAGCGTCATCGCCGAATCGGCCTCAAAAGGTGGGCGACCGCTGACCATCTCAAACAAGGTCACTCCCAGTGAGTAAATATCAGAGCGCGGGTCGGGGACTTCGCCGCGAATCAGTTCGGGGGGCATGTAGAGCGCAGTTCCGACTACTGCGCCGGAGGCAGTGTGGCTCTCGCCCCCGGTGATCTTGACGATGCCGAAATCCATTAAGATAGCCTGGGAGTGGACATCCAGCATGATATTTGCGGGTTTGATGTCGCGATGGATCATGCCGCGCCGATGCGCATAGCCAGCGGCATCACAGATATTGGTGGTGGACAAGATGGCATCGCTGATCGGCAAACGCCGCCCAGCCTTGTTCACCCGGCGCAGGCGCTCTTGCAGAGTCTCTCCTGGCACAAATTCCTGCACCATGTAATACAGGTCCTCATCATGATTGAAGTCAAAGACCTGGACGATGTTGGGGTGACGCAGTTGAGCGACGGCGGTGGCTTCTTCTTCAAAGCGCACTACGAATTTTGG
>Ga0209254_10007549_pt1 | contig 10039 bp, 8 predicted proteins | sample FrelakmetDIP11DI_FD_187148 | JGI IMG/M metagenome (GOLD analysis project Ga0209254, IMG submission 187148) | Freshwater lake sediment microbial communities from the University of Notre Dame, USA, for methane emissions studies - DIP11 DI (SPAdes)... | ecosystem: Environmental > Aquatic >...
GAACTTCCTGCTCAACGAGCAGCCCGACAAGGCGATCGACGCGTTCGTCGACGTCGTGGCGCTCGAGCCGGAAACGGTCGACCTGCACTTCGCGCTGGGAAACCTGTTCCGCCGTCGGGGCGAGACCGACCGCGCGATCCGGGTGCACCAGAACCTGGTCGCCCGCGGCGATCTCGCATCCGGCCAGCGCGAGCACGCGCTGTACGAGTTGGGCCAGGACTTCCTGAAGGCCGGGCTGCTCGACCGCGCCGAGGATGCCTTCAACCGGCTCGAGGGCAGCGCCTATGCAGGCGCCGCACTGCGCCATCGCCTCGACATCGCGCAACTGGTCCGTGACTGGCCGGCGGCCATCGAGCTGGCCCAGCGGCTGCAGCGCGACAGCGGCACCGACCTGGGGCCGATCGTTGCCCATTTCCACTGCGAAACCGCACAGCTCGCGCTCGCGGGTGGCGGGCAACCGGCCGCGCAGACCGCTGTGCAGCCGACCGCCCAGCCGGCAGGGCAGCCGGCAGGGCAGCCGGCTGCGCACACCGCTGCGCAGCGATACCAGCAGGCGCACGCAGCGATCGATCGCGCGCTGGCGGTCGCGCCCGAACACCCGCGTCCCTGGCTGCTGCGCGGCGAGGCGTCGTTCACCGAGGGCCTGTTCGACGAGGCCGTGAGCGCCTGGCGGCGGCTGGCCCGGATCAGCCCGGCACATCTGGCCGTCGTCGGCGAGCGCTGGCTCGAGGCGCACGAGCGCCTGGGCAGCATCGACGATGGCCTGGCCGCACTGGAGGCGGTCCAGCACGACAACCCGTCGATCGACGCGCTGCGGGCGATCGCGCGCGCACGCGCGAAACGCGACGGCCCGGCGGCCGCCGTCGCCTGGCTTCAGGCCGAGTTGGCACGCCGCCCGTCGCTGCTCGGACTCGAGCAGCTGCTCGAGCTGCGCAGGGCCGCAGCTGGTGGCGAGCCCGACACCGACGCCGCGCTCACCGCCCGCCTGATCCAGCAACAGGCCAATCGGCTGTCCCGGTTCGTGTGCAGCCAGTGCGGATTCAAGGCGCGGCAGTTCTACTGGCAGTGTCCGGGCTGCAATGCGTGGGACAGTTATCCGCCGCGGCGCACCGAAGAGCTCGAGGCGGGCTGAGGCGAACGATGACCGGCAGCAGGCTCGAGGCAAACCGGACGGCGGATCCGGTGGGTCAACCCCCGTATGCCCGGCGCCGTTCTGCAGTGAACCGGCGTCGCCGGCCACGACCATTACCAAGGGATTGGACATGAAGAGACTTCTGCTCGCGCTCGTCGCGTTTCTGGCCTCGATCGGGATCGCACTGGCCGCGGTCGATGCGAACACCGCCACGCAGGCCGAGCTCGAATCGATCACCGGTATCGGGCCCTCGATTTCGCAGCGGATCATCGACGAGCGCAAGAAAGGTCCGTTCAAGGACCTGGCCGACCTCGAAGCGCGCGTCAAAGGCATCGGCGAGACCAACGTGAAGACGATGGCTGCGGCCGGCCTGACGGTCGGCGGGGGCACGACGCGTGCCTCGTCCAAGTCCGCTGATGCCCCGAAGGCCGACGCGAGCAAGGACAAGGCCCCCGCCAAGTCGTCGCAGGCGAAGTCCGATGCGCCCAAGGCTGATGCGCCCAAGGCTGATGCGCCCAAGGCTGATGCGCCCAAGGCTGATTCGGCCAAGGCTGATTCGGCCAAGGCTGATACGAAGAAGGCCGACTCGAAGAAGGCCGACTCGAAGAAGGCTTCGGCTGCCGCCGATGCGCCCAAGGCCGCAGGCAAGGACGCCGACAAGGCGAAGGCGGACGCGACCCAGGCGGACGCGAAGAAGTCGGCGCCCAAGTCGTCGGACAGCAAGAAGGCCGATACCACGAAGACCGACGCCAAGACGGCTGATACCAAGACGGCCGATGCCAAGAAGACCAGCGCCAAGAAGTCGGATGCGCCCAAGGCCGATTCCGCCAAGGACGCGCCGAAGGCGGACCCCGCCAAAGACGCACCCAAGAAGTAATCCCGGGCTCGAGGCTCGCGGCGCAGGCGCGCCGCGAGTCAGGTGGATCGGGGCACGCGGCGTGCGGCGGACAATGCACCGCGCCGGTGCTGCATAATTCGAGCCCATGAGGCACGCCTCCCCCGAGATCCGCGCGGTCGGGCCGCTCCCCGGGGGCCTGCGCCGGCGCCTCGTGCTATATGCGCGCCTGCTGCGGCTGCATCGGCCGATCGGCACGCTGCTGCTGCTGTGGCCCACCTTGTGGGCGCTGTTCCTGGCCGCGCACGGGACCCCGCCGGCCTACGAGCTGTTCGCGTTCACGCTGGGCACGGTGCTGATGCGCTCGGCCGGCTGCGCGATCAACGACTGGGCCGATCGCGACTTCGACCGGCACGTGCAGCGCACCTGCGAGCGCCCGTTGACCGCCGGGCTGCTGAGGCCGGCCGAGGCGATCGCGCTGTTCGTCGGGCTGTCGCTGCTGTCGCTGCTGCTCGTGCTGCCGATGAACCCGTTCACCTGGCTGCTGGCGGGGGTCGCGGCGTTCCTCGCGGCCACCTACCCGTTCACCAAGCGGTTCTTCGCGGTGCCGCAGGCCTACCTCGGCGTCGCCTTCGGCTTCGGCATCCCGATGGCCTACGCGGCGCTGCAAGACAGCCTGCCGGCAACGGCCTGGCTGCTGCTGGCCGCGAACGTGTGCTGGGCCGTCGCCTACGACACGCAGTATGCGATGGTCGACCGCGACGACGACCTGAAGATCGGCATTCGCACCTCGGCGATCACGTTCGGTCGCTTCGACGTCGCCGCGGTCATGGCCTGCTACGCGGCGACGCTGGCGCTGCTGGCGCTGGCCGGCAGGCGTGAGGGGCTCGGCCTGCTGTTCGGGCTGGGGCTGACGGCCGCGGCTGCCATCGCCGTGTACCACTACCGCCTGATCCGGGATCGTTCCCGCGCCGGCTGCTTTCGCGCGTTCAACCACAACACCTGGTTCGGCGCGGCCGTGTTCGCCGGAATCGCGCTGGACCTCTGGTTCGCCTGAACCGCTGCGACCGGGCCGCTGCGCGCCAGGCCTGACGCGCGCCAGGCCTCTGATGTACGCCAGGCCTCTGACGCGCGCAACGCCTGTGATGTGCGCAACGCCTGTGACGCGCGCAACGGGGCGCGCGCGAACGGGGGCGCCGGTTGCGTGTCAGGACCCGAATTCTCGACCGAGTTCCGCCGATCGCCGGCACGCGGCATCGAGCGCTGCGCTGACGTGCTCGGCCAGCCCGCGCTCGTCCAGCACCGCAAGGGCCGCGGCGGTCGTGCCGCCCCGGGAGGTCACGCGCTCGCGCAGCACCGACGGCTCCTCGTCGGAGTCGGCCGCCAGCCGCGAGGCGCCGACGAAGGTCTGCAGGGTCAGCGCCCGCGCCTGCTCGCGGCTCAGTCCCAGCCGCTCGCCGCCGGCGATCATCGCCTCGATGAACCGGAACACGTAGGCCGGCCCACTGCCGCTGACCGCGGTCACGGCGTCCAGCAGCGTTTCGTCATCGACCCAGACCGTGACGCCGACCGCCTGCATGATGTGCTCGGCCTGTTGGCGATCGGCATCGGCCGTGCCGGGCAGCGCCGCCAGCCCGGTCGCGCCCTGGCCGATCAGCGCGGGCGTGTTGGGCATCGCGCGCACGATCCGTCGGTGCCCGCCCAGCCAGCGGGACAGGTCGGCGGCGCGAACGCCGGCGGCCACGCTGACGACCAGTTGTCCCGACAGCACCGGGCGCAGCGCCTGGACGGCCTCGCGCATCTGCTGCGGCTTGACCGCCAGGATCACGACGTCGGCGCGCGTGGCGACCGAACCCGGATCGGCGTGAACCGCGACGCCGAAACGGCGGGCGAGCGCGCCGCGCTGATCGGCCGACGGCTCGATCACCGTGATCGCCGCCGCCGGCGTGCCGCGCGCGAGGAGGCCGCCGATCAGCGCGCTGGCCATGTTGCCGCCGCCCACGAACAGGATGTGCATTGCCATCAGTCTCCGGTCCTCTTGAGGAATTGCCGCGGACGAATGCCCAGCGCGGCCAGCGTGCCCAGGTACACCGCGGCGCCCGCGGCCACGATGCCGATGACGAGTGCCGCGCGCACCAGCGGCTGGCGCTGCATGGCCACCCAGTCGAACTGCGGCGTGACCAGCCCGAGCACGACCGCCATCACGGCCAGCGCCACCAGCAGGCGCCAGCCGAAGCCGAGCCAGCCCGGCTTCGGATCGTAGATGCCGCGCCGGCGCAGCCCGAACAGCAACAGCCCGGCGTTGATCAGTGCCGCCACCGCGATCGACAGGGCCAGTCCGGCGTGCGCAAAAAAGGGCACGAACAGCGCGTTGAGCAGCTGCGTCGCTGCGAGCACCACCAGCGCGATCTTGAACGGCGTGCGGACGTCCTGCTTGCCGTAGAAGCCGGGGGCCAGGATCTTCACGCACACCAGGCCGATCAGGCCCGCCGAATAGGCGAGCACCGTGCGCTGCGTCATCTCGAGGTCGTTCGCATCGAAGCGCCCGTAGTGGAACAACAGCGCGGTCAGCGGCGTGGACATCAGTGCCAGGCCGACCATGCACGGCAGCGACAGCAGCGCCGCCAGTCGCAGCCCCCAGTCGAGCAGCGCGCTGTACTCATCGGCGCGGTGCGCGGCGTGCGCCCGCGACAGGCTGGGCAGCAGGACGGTGCCCATCGCCACGCCGAGCAGCGCGGTCGGGAATTCCATCAGTCGGTCGCCGAAACTGATCCACGACACGCTGCCGGCGCCGAGCCTCGACGCGATGTGCGTGTTGACGATCAGGCTGATCTGCGCGACCGACACCGCCAGCACCGCGGGACCCATCTGCTTCAGGATGCGTCGCACCTGTGGGTCGGCCAGCGCAACCCGCAGGCTGCCACCGATGCGCGGCAGCATGCCGATGCGCAGCAGCGCGGGCACCTGCCAGGCCAGCTGCGCGACGCCGCCCGCGACGACGCCGACGGCCAGCGCATAGATCGGCGGATCGATGCGGCTGGACAGCCCCAGCGCGGCCCCGATGAACGACAGGTTCAGCAGTACCGGCGTGAAGGCGGGCACCGCGAACTGGCGCCACGTGTTCAGGATGCCGGCGGCCAGCGCCACCATCGAGATCAGCAGGATGTACGGGAACATCCAGCGGGTCATCACCACCGCCGACTCGAACACCGCGGGGTCCGCAGCCAGCCCCGAGGCCATCGCCCAGACGAGGACCGGCGCGCCGACCACACCGGCGGCCGAAACCGCCACCAGCGCCCAGAACAGCACCGTCGCGACGTGGTCGACCAGTTGGCGGGTCGTGGATTCGTCGCCGCGCTCGCGGGCCGCTGCCAGGATCGGCACGAAGGCCTGCGAGAACGCGCCTTCGGCGAACATCCGGCGCAGCAGGTTGGGCAGGCGAAACGCAACGAAGAACGCGTCGGTCAGCGCCGAGGCGCCGAAGATCGACGCGGTCAGGTTCTCGCGTACCAGCCCGGTGATGCGCGACAGCAGCGTCAGGCCGCTGACCGTGGCGGCCGAGCGAACCAGGTTCAACGGTCCCCCGGGTGCCGGGCGGCGGAAATTGCGCGAGCAGCGCAAATCACTCTATAATTCAAAGCTTTCCCGAAAATTCGTGAGCTCGGCGGGGCCGCAGGCGCCGCAAGGCGCGGATTGCGCACCGGCTGCGCACCGGCACCGGGCCCGCTCACCGCAAACAGAGATTCTCGCATGGCCAACATCGCTTCCGCCCGCAAACGCGCCCGTCAGGTCGTCAAGCAGAACGCACACAACACCAGCCTGCGCTCGCGGCTGCGCACCGCCATCAAGACGGTCCGCAAGGCCGTGCTGGCCGGCGACAAGGCGGCCGCCGCCGCCCAGTTCCGCGCGTCGATGAGCGTGATCGATACGATCGCCGACAAGCGCATCATCCACAAGAACGCCGCGGCCCGCCACAAGAGCCGTCTGGCCGCCGCCGTCAAGGCAATGGGCTGACGCCGGCCGATTTCCCGGGTCTGGCGCCGAACAGCGCCGTGCCGACCCGAACGATCGTCGCCCCCTCGGCGATCGCCGCCTCCAGATCGTCGGACATGCCCATCGACAGGGTGTCCAGCGGTGTGCCCTGCGCGCACACCGCCTCGAGCACGTCGCGCAGCCGCGCGAACTGGGCCCGCTGACGCCGCGGGTCCGTCGTCGGTGCCGGGATGGCCATCAACCCGCGCAGCCGCAGGCGCGGCAGCCCGGCGATCGTACGCGCGAGTGCCGGTGCCTCGTGGGGCTCGCAGCCGCTCTTGGTGGCCTCGCCGCTGACGTCGACCTGGATGCACACCTGCAGGGGGGCCAGTCCGTCGGGGCGCTGCTGCGACAGCCGGTGCGCGACCTTCTCGCGCTCGACCGAGTGGACCCAGTCGAAGTGCTCGGCGATCGCGCGGGTCTTGTTCGACTGGATCGGCCCGATGAAGTGCCATTCGAGCGCCGCTGCCGACCGTTCGGGCGACCCGGGCCCCTGCGGCCCGCAGCAAGCTGCCATCTTCGGGATGGCTTCCTGCAGGTAGTTCTCGCCGAAGGCGCGCTGCCCGCAGGCAGCCAGCGCAAGCACCCGGTCGGCCCCGAACGTCTTGCTCACGGCCAGCAGCCGGACCGTGCCGGGATCACGGCCGGCCGCGCGCGCGGCCGCGGCGATCCGCGCCAGCACGGCTGCGTGGTTCAGGCACAACGTGGCGTCGCCGTCCGTCGCCTGCAACTCCGGCCTCTCGGGCAGTTCAGCGGGGTGCGCCGCCGGATTCATAAGATGGGCTCTCACTGATCGGGACCGTGATGGACATTGCAGAACTCCTGGCGTTCGCCGTCAAGAACAAGGCCTCGGACCTTCACCTGTCGGCCGGGCTGCCGCCGATGATTCGCGTCCACGGCGATGTCCGCCGGATCAACCTGCCGCCGATGGAACACCAGGCGGTGCACGGGATGATCTACGACATCATGAACGACTCGCAGCGAAAGGACTACGAGGAGAACCTCGAGTGCGACTTCTCGTTCGCGATCCCGGGCCTGGCGCGGTTCCGCGTCAACGCATTCCAGCAGCAGCGCGGCGCCGGTGCGGTGATGCGGACGATTCCCTCGAAGATCCTGACGCTCGAGGAGCTGAACGCGCCCAAGACCTTCGGTGACCTGAGCATGCAGCCGCGTGGCCTGATCCTGGTGACCGGCCCGACCGGCTCGGGCAAGTCGACCACGCTGGCGGCGATGGTCAACCACATCAACGAGAACCAGTACGGCCACATCCTGACCGTCGAGGATCCGATCGAGTTCGTGCACGAGTCCAAGCGCTGCCTGATCAACCAGCGCGAGGTCGGCCCGCACACGCTGTCGTTCAACAACGCGCTGCGCAGCGCGCTGCGCGAGGACCCCGACATCATCCTGGTCGGCGAGCTGCGCGACCTCGAGACCATCCGCCTGGCGCTGACGGCGGCCGAGACCGGCCACCTGGTGTTCGGCACGCTGCACACCTCGTCGGCGGCCAAGACCATCGACCGGATCATCGACGTGTTCCCGGCGGCGGAAAAGGAAATGGTCCGCGCGATGCTGTCCGAGTCGCTCAAGGCCGTCATCTCGCAGAGCCTGCTCAAGACCAAGGACGGCAGCGGCCGCGTCGCGGCGCACGAGATCATGATCGGCACGCCGGCGATCCGCAACCTGATCCGCGAGGCCAAGGTCGCGCAGATGAACGCGGCGATCCAGACGGGCGCCTCGGTCGGCATGCAGACGCTCGACCAGTGCCTGACCGACCTGGTCAAGCGCAACCTGATCTCGCTGGCCGAGGCCCGTTCGGCCGCCGCCAACAAGGACAACTTCCCGGGCTGAAACGCCCAGACCGCGGGAAGCTGCCGAGCAACAGAACCGAGGAGTCCCTTCGATGTCGACCGTCGCCCAAGCCCACACGCCCGGCACGCAGCACGCCGCCGGCGCACGCCCGGCCACGATGGAGCGCGAGCAGGCCTCCAAGTTCCTGCACGACCTGCTGCGCCTGATGCTGGTCAAGCGCGGCTCGGACCTGTTCCTGACCGCGGAGTTTCCGCCGGCGTTCAAGATCGACGGCAAGGTGATGGCGGTCTCGAACGTGCCGCTGACCCCGCAGCACACGGCCGAGCTGGCGCGGGCGCTGATGAACGACCGGCAGGCCGGCGAGTTCGAGGCGAAGAAGGAGTTGAACTTCGCGATCAGCCCGGGCGGAATCGGCCGGTTCCGTGTCAACGCGTTCATGCAGCTGGGCCGCGTCGGCGTGGTGCTGCGCACGATCCAGAGCCACATCCCCAAGTTCGAGGACCTGGACCTGCCGCCGATCATGCGCGACCTGTCGCTGTCCAAGCGGGGCATGATCATCATGGTCGGGGCCACCGGCTCGGGCAAGTCGACGTCGCTCGCCGCGATGATCGGTTACCGCAACGAGAACTCGCACGGCCACATCGTGACGATCGAGGATCCGGTGGAGTTCGTGCACCCGCACCGCAACTGCATCGTCACGCACCGCGAGGTCGGCGTCGACACCGACAGCTGGGAGGTGGCGCTCAAGAACACGCTGCGCCAGGCGCCCGACGTGATCATGATCGGCGAGATCCGCGAGCGCGAGACGATGGAGCACGCGATCGCGTTCGCCGAGACCGGTCACCTGTGCCTGGCCACGCTGCACTCCAACAGCGCGAACCAGGCGCTCGACCGGATCATCAACTTCTTCCCCGAGGAGCGGCGCCAGCAGCTGCTGATGGACCTGTCGCTGAACCTGCGCGCGATCGTCTCGCAGCGGCTGCTGCCGCTGCAGGCCGGCAAGGGCCGGGTTCCGGCCGTCGAGATCCTGCTGAATTCGCCGCTGATCTCCGACCTGATTTTCAAGGGCGAGGTCTCCGAGATCAAGGAAGTGATGAAGAAGTCCCGCGAGCACGGCATGCAGACCTTCGACCAGGCGCTGTTCGACCTCTACGAGGCCGAGAAGATCACCTACGAGGACGCGCTGCGCAACGCCGATTCGGTCAACGACCTGCGCCTGAACATCAAGCTGAACAGCTCGCGCAACAAGCGCAACCTGAACGAGGGCATCGAGCACCTCGGCATCGTCTAGCGCCGCGCCGAGCCCGCCACCATCTCGAAGCGGAACAGGCGGCACTCCAGCGCGCCGTTGTGCAGCGGCGTGCGCCGGCTCGGCTTCAGCCGCAGCCGCTGCGGCAGGTCCAGGTCGCTGGTGAACAGGCACGCCGACCACCCCGCGAACTGCCGCTTCAGCAGGCTCGCGAACTCGGGCCAGAAACGGTCCGCCTGCGCCAGCGACTGGCGTCCCTTGACGTCGAGCCGCTCCCCGTAGGGCGGGTTCGTCAGCAACACGCCCGAGGCAGCGGGCGCCGCTTCCAGATGCAGCACGTCCAGCTGGCGCAGCCTGATCCACGCAGGGTCCAGCCCGCTGCGCTGCAGGTTGGCGCGGCAGGCCGCCACCGCGGCCTGCGACACATCGGATGCGAAGATCGTCGGCGTCGCCTCGGGCGCGCGAGGGGTCACGCGCCGCATCCGGTCCCAGGCGCCGCGGTCGAAGTCGCGCATCCGCTCGAAGGCGAACGGCCGGTTGGCGCCCGGGGGAATGCCCGCCGCGCGCATCGCAGCCTCGATCGCGATCGTGCCCGAGCCGCAGAACGGATCCAGCAGCGGCTGTCCCGGCTGCCACCCCGACAGCGTCAGCAGGCCGGCTGCCAGGTTCTCCTTCAGCGGCGCGTCGAACCCCTCGCGTCGCCAGCCCCGCTTGAACAGGGATTCGCCGGACCAGTCCAGGTACAGCGTGCAGCGGTGCGCGTCGAGGTAGGCGAAGATCCGCCGCGCAGGGCGCACGCGTTCGATCGACGGACGCTCGCCGGTTCGTTCGCGGCAGCGGTCGACGAGGCCGTCCTTGATGCGCAGCGTCGCGAACTGCAGGCTCTTCAGGGGCGCGCCGGTCGCGTTGATGTCGATGCGCAGCGAGGCCTGCGTGTCGTGCCAGCGCTCCCACTCGGTGTCGTGCGCCAGCCGGTACAGGT
>Ga0209254_10007550_pt1 | contig 10039 bp, 10 predicted proteins | sample FrelakmetDIP11DI_FD_187148 | JGI IMG/M metagenome (GOLD analysis project Ga0209254, IMG submission 187148) | Freshwater lake sediment microbial communities from the University of Notre Dame, USA, for methane emissions studies - DIP11 DI (SPAdes)... | ecosystem: Environmental > Aquatic >...
AGCCGTCGCCGAACCGATCCGTCAGAAACGCCCGAATGAACGGCACGTAGTGACCGACCGTGGTCTCGGCCAGGGCGCGCGCGTCACGCAGATGCCGCGCGTACGCCTGCGCGTGCCGTTCCATCGACGAGACTCGCCGCCTAGCCAGCTTCTCGGGGGCCAACACGCCCGCGTGGCGGAGGAATCCGATGAGATGCCGGATCGCCGCGGCATCTCCCAGGGCCGGCCGCGCCCGACGTGCCCGATCACGCAGATACCGCGACCCATGGTCGGCGCGGACCTGACGCAGTGCAATGGAATGGCGCAGCAGCCAATGGCTGAAGTCCGCCGCGAGGAGCACCTGCCGGTGGGTCGACTGCAGGCGGTATCCCAGCGCAAGGCGTGATTGGGCGAACGCTCCGACGTGCGTCGCGAGCGGTCCATCAGGGGCTCGCGACAATACCACCTGGTCAGCGATGACGCACTTCACGGTGGACTCCCTTCTCCCCGAACTGGGGTGGAGTCCACTATGTCGGCACAGAATCGAACCTGCCCCCTAGAATTGCGGGTGGAACCGAAGGACCCGACATAGTCAGGGACGGTAGATAGTGTCGCCTATGTCGTCAGAGACATAGGCGGCATGCGTTCGCCGTACACCTGCTCGAAGCCGGCACGAACGTCCGCACCATTCAGGTCCTGCTGGGCCATCGCAGTCTCGCCACCACGGCCCGCTATCTGGCGATGGCCACGACCACGGTGTGCGCGACCGTCAGTCCGCTGGACTTACTCCCGCGTCCGGTGCCTGCGGCCGTCGCGCCGTCGGCCCCGGCCTCCGTCTGAGCCCCGGGCCATGGATCGCCCGACGCTCACGGTGGGAGATATCTTCCGCCGCTACGGCGAGGCCTATCGGCACGCCGCTGATCGCGTGCTGTCCTCGGCCCAGCGGCGCGTCATGACCGCGATCGCGTCGTGCCGCACCGCCGTCCTCGGCGGCCACGTCGAGCAGTGCGCCCGCTGCGGGCACACCCGCGTCTGGTACAACAGCTGCCGGAATCGCCATTGCCCGAGCTGTCAGTCCCTGGCCCGCGCGGCCTGGATCGAGGGCCGGACCGCCGACCTGCTCGACTGCGAGTACTTTCACGTCGTCTTCACCGTGCCCCAGGCGATTGCCGAGATTGCGGCGCAGAACAAAGCCGTCGTCTACCGCATCCTCTTCCGCGCCACCGCGGAGACCCTCCGCACCATCGCCGCCGATCCGCGCCATCTCGGGGCCGCGATCGGCTTCTTCGCCGTGCTGCACACGTGGGGACAGACCTTGATGCATCACCCGCATCTCCATTGCGTCGTCCCCGGTGGGGGCCTCTCACCGGATGGCACCCGGTGGATCGCGTGCCGAGCAGGGTTCTTCCTCCCGGTCCGTGTCCTGTCGCGTCTGTTCCGCCGGCTCTTCCTCGAATCCCTGCAGGACGCGTTCGAGGCCGGGCGGCTGCACTTCGCCGGTGGCCTCCACGCCCTGGCCGAGCGGTCGACCTTCGCCGCGCATCTGCAGCCCACGCGGCAGGGCGACTGGGTCGTCTATGCCAAACGGCCCTTCGCCGGTCCTCCACAGGTCCTGGAGTACGTCGGCCGCTACACGCATCGCGTCGCCATCGCCAACCAGCGCCTGCTCGACATGGCGGACGGGCACGTCCGTTTCCGCTACACGGACTACCGCGCCGATCCCTCGCAGGCGCCGCAGACGATGACCCTCGACGCGCCGGAGTTCATCCGGCGCTTTCTCCTGCACGTCTTGCCGCACGGCTTCCACCGCATCCGCTACTACGGCTGGCTCGGCCATCGGCATCGCACGGAGACCCTCGCTCGATGTCGGCAACTCCTCGGGACGACCGCGGCGGCGGCCCCGCTCACCGACCAGGCCACGCCACCCGCCGACTATCGTGACCGCTACCAGTCCCTCACCGGCGTCTCCCTCCGGACGTGTCCCGTGTGTACCGAGGGCCACATGATCGAGACCGTCTCCTGGCGGCGCGGGTGCGCGTCCCCGCCGCGGCTCGACACCTCATGACCCGCACGGGCCCGCTCCGCACGCCGCCGATCACCGCACCCGCGTCGCGTGACGGCACGCGTGTGTCCCCCACGCGCGTCACTCGACCGAAAGACCGTGCCCGCGGCGTCCAGGTGTCACGCATCGCCCTCTGCCACCGGCGGCGATCACCACCGTCAGCGCCCGTGGCGCCCGTCACCCGGCCGCGTCCCACGTCCTCCACGACGCCCACGTCGATTCAATCCCCATAGCGCAGCGCCTGGATCGCGGTTTCGTCCAACACGTTTTTCGTCCACCGGCGCGGAGGCCAACGTCTCGCCGCTCCCCGACGTCTTCTCGCCGCGCCGCCAGACTAAAAACGCTCTGCGCTATCAGTACAGCTCAGCACCGATTTTCGCGGAGCCTTAACCGTCACGGCCGTATAAGAATCCTGGCCGGAGCGGTCACAGGAAGCGGAGGCTGAGTTCGCCACCGGCAGGGAGGGGGAGATGCCGGGGCAGGGTCTCCCAGGGGACCGCGCGGAGGATGGGGTTGTGGGCACGTCGGGGATACGTCACCTCGACCCGCGATCCGCGGATGTCGATCCGGCCCTTGCCGTCGATGAAGTGGCGAAAGAGCTTCGGGGCGTCACAGTCCTCGAAGCCGCGCAGGCGACGCGCGAGCATCGTGTAGAGGGTGTCGGCGATCATCGTCAGGGCGACGTCGAAGTGGACCTTGGTGAGGATCGGCGACGACAGGGCGTTGAGATGGAAGAGCTTCACCGCCTCCGCGATGCCGGTCTCGATACGCCAGCGTCGTGCGTAGTGGCCGACGAGGAGTTCGACCGGCGACTCGAAGTCGTTGCTGATGAGAAACGCCGGCTTCTCGTGGCCGTTGCCGCGGACGATGACTTGCCGCACCGCGCCGTCGTAGTGCGGGAGCGTGATCGTGGATTCGTGGACCTCCGGGTTCGGGAACTTCCGCTTCTCGTGCGGGATGTGAATGCGCGTCCACCCGTCGAGGTGATCGACGCGCTGGAGCAGGCTGTGGCCGCGGCGCCGGAGGGTGATGAATCGGACGTGCGCCCGATTCAGTGCGGAGAGTTTCGGATAGGTGGTGAACCGCGAGTCGAACACGAGGGTCGGGGCCACGCCCCGACGGACGCGTCGCCAGAATGTGAGAAACTCGGTGACCTGGTCATCGGCCTCGGATCGCTGGATGTCGGCGGCGGTGTAGAGGAGGAGCTTGGAGTCGGCATCCTGCGCGAAGAGCGTCAAGACCCCCTTCATGACCTTGCCGCGGGCGCCGGCCCAGTGCCGCTCGAGCACGGACTCGTCGCCGTAATGGGGGACGGTGTGGAAGTCGAGGTTGATCAGGCGGCCCTCGTAGAGCCTGAGCTTCGCGGCGCGTTTCACGAAGGCGGCCTGCAGCCGCTGGATGTGGATCGCATCGACGCTGTAGGAGTAGGTCGAGCACGCGGTGCACTTCGGCAGGACGTTGAGCCCGGCGAACAGGCCGAGGCCGGGATCGAAGGCGTGGTCCCCGACATGGGCATAGCGCTCGGTGCCGAGCAGTTTGAGCGCCAAGAAAGAGAGGAGGTAGTGACTGGCCGGGATGACCTGGCTGCCCGGGAGGCCGGCGTCTCGAACGACATCCAGGATCCCGAGCTGCGACAGGAACGGCGCGAACAGGAAGACGCCCGCGGCGGCCGATTCGAACGACTGGCCGTCCAGCTCGGCTACCGTGACGGCGCGAGACGCCTCGGGGACGGACGCGCCCTTCACGGTGAGGCCGACCTTCAGGCGGAGGCGTCGGGGGAGTTTGGGAAAGCCCTCTTCGGCGAGGACCCGCTCGACGGTGCGCACGCTGATCTCGGTGCCCTCGTCGCTCAGGAGTTGGGCGATCTCGCCGGCAGACAGGTGCTGGCCACGCCATGCGCCGATCTTCGCGCGGACGGCGGTGGGCACCCGCGAGCGACGCCCGGACGGCGGGGCCTCGGAGAAGTCGATCTTGCCGTGACGGAAGAGGTGCCGCAAGAGATGCACGTAGCCTGGGGCATAGCCGAACCGTTCGCCGACGACCCGAGCGGGCAGGCGTTCGACGAAGGAGGCGCGGAGCGCCTCGTAGCGTCGCTGCCACTCGCTCGTGGGGTGGAGGAAGGCCGAGGCGTCGGGCACACGCCTTTATATCATATGGCCGTTCGTCAGTCTAGTTATATTTCTTTTACGTGCCAGCGGTCCTCGGTGACATCTCGACACGTTAGTCGTGAGACAGGCAGTGGATCTAGTGTTCACTGGCTTCTCTGACTGTCACTGGCGCGCTCGGCGACGCCACCACTAGAAGTGGGGTACGACTCTAGCTACGGACTGAGGCCACTCTGACCGTCACGTGATATAAGATTCGTCGTGGGCGGCCGACGCGCCGAGCCACGTCGGCTACGGCGTGAGGTTGTTTCTCGCGGGTTATCTTGGGGTGAATCAGGCTCTGCGAAAATCGGTGCTCAGCCTCAAGCTCGCGGATCAGCTCCAGAACCTGGCGCGTCAAGGCGAGCGGGTCACCCGAGATCGTCGCCTCACCAGGCCGGCTGCGAGCCTTTGGAAACCAGCTTGACCCTCTGCCTGCCGTCGAGTGAGATCGCGCAGACGCAGAAGCCGTCGGGGCCGCACGCTTCGCCGTAAGCCCGATAGAGAATGAACCTCCCGTCGGGCGAGACACACGGTTCCAGTGCGTCTCTCACGACGACCGAGTCGTGTCCGGCACGCGTGTCGAGCAGGTGGACCTCGTTGAAGCCCGAGCCCTGGAGCCGATCGTAGCCATAGACGAGGCGGCGCTCGTCCGGGTGCCACGACAACCGGGTCGCGCACCGATTGTCGCGGCTGGCCCTGCGAACCGGTTCGTCGAACCGCGCCACCGCCGCGACACGCCTCGCCTCCCAGTCGCCCCGCGGGTCCCCCGGAAGGCCGCCCTCCGCCGTGGTGACCCAGATATCCCCGTTCCGGGTGAACGCCAGTTTCCTTCCGGACGGCGACCATGCCGGGTGAGCGTGGTCGGCGAAGACGAAGGTCGAGCCTCGGTCGAGAAGGTCGTACCGCGCGGTGGCGGTGGACGGCTGCGGCCCATCGACGAGAACGTCGAGGATGGAGCGTGCGGTCACGGAGACGGGAGCCACGGCTCGAGGAGAGGCGATTCCCGGCGCGCGATCGGCGCGCTCGGCATTGAAGACCTCGCGGCGCGAGAACGTGAGGGAGCCTTTGCCAGGCCGCCAGGAGATCGTCACGTCGGAAGGCGTTTCGTCCTTCGACGTGTGGCCGGCCCGCCCGAAGGTCAACGCCTGCTGCCGCGTGCCGTCGGCCGCCGCCACCCAGATCTCGCCATCCCGCCCGAAGGCGATGCGGGACCTGTCTGGCGACCACGAAGGGCTGTATCCGTTCGGAATGAGGACTTTCTGCCCGCTTCCGTCGCCGGCGCACACCCAGATGCCGCCGTCGCGCACGAATGCGATCCGCCAGGTCCGACGCACTCCAGGCAGCGAGTGAGATCGACTCTGGGCGATTCCAAGCGTGGCGCCCGCAATCACGAGCAGCGCCAATCCCAGCACCCGTTTCATGTCGAACCTACTTGACGAACTTCTCGAACGGGACCTGCGTCACAACCGGCTTCCTGCCGTCCGCCCCTTCACGATCTTCGTCGTCACCGGCTCCGCCATGTGACAGTCGCCGTGCTCGAACGTCTGGCGAGGCAAGACGACTTCCGCGCCGCGCTTCACCTCGGCCCACGCCGTGATGAACCCCCCGCACATCCCCTGGAGGTTGCCGCTGCCCGGCCTGCTGCTTCGCGTCACTTCAGGCTGACCTCCTTGAAGTCGTGCTTCAGGTCGTCGACGCGCACGTCCTCGTAGCGTCCGGGGAGCGTCACTTCCTTCTTGATGTTGTCCTTGGACCCGACGTACCAGGCGACCGTGTACGTGAAAGGGATGCTGACGTGGTACTTCCGCCACGTCGAGCTTGCCACGACTCGCGAGCGTGGCGGAACTCTGACGGGTACGGACCACGACACCTTCTCTTCCCTCGAGTTGGAGAACGACCGGCCGGACTTGACATTGGCCGACGCCTCGAAGGACACCTTGCCGCCGGCTTGCACGAGCACGGCGCTCGCTTGCAGCCAGGTCTCCATCCCGAGCTTCAGGCCGAAGGACCGTTCGAAGGTCAGCGTCGTTGTCTTCGTCACCGCGAGGGTGTTGGTGTACGTGCTCGACTGCTCGATCGAGGTCTCGTTCGTGAAATCCTGCGTCGCGCATTGCTCGGGGGCCGCGTTCAGACGGGCGGTGTCGAGCGCCTTCTGGTCGAACTTGATCGTCTTGACGTAGTAGGGCGCTCCGAACTCGAACGTCAGGCTGGTGATGGCGCGGTGCAGGGACGGGTGCCGCTTGAAGTTCGCCCACCCGCTGATGGTCCTCAGGGCCCCCAGGCCGGGGTCGATCACGTCGAACGCGCGCCCCCGCCTGTTGCCGAACGGCGTCGAGGCAGTCCCCCGGTCGGTGTGGAACCGGAGCCAGACGACGTAGTCGCCGGCGATCGCGCCCTCGACGCGCGTGATGCGTTCGCCCTCCGGCACATCCCAGCTCGTCCACCCAACGTCGGAGATGGGCTCGGTGAAGCCGTTGGGAAGCCCGGTGCCCTCGCTCCCGTACCACAGTCGAATCCCGTGAATGAAATCGCTCCCGTACACGGCAACCTTGGTGATCGGCCCCCTGGCGACCAGTTCCGCCGGATCCGCGAACTGCTTGCAGCCCGAGTGGATCCTGCCGGTGTGCGTCGGGCTGATAGTCCTGAACCAGAGGTCTTCCGGCGGCACCATCCGCTGCGGCACGCCCGACCCCGATGTCGTTGCGTTCGTCGATGGCAGCGAAGTGAAGGCGAGGACGAGGGCGACGGTGACGAGTGGCAATCTTCTCATGGCTGGCTCCCTTGATTCCGGAGCTCGCCTGGGTAAGAAATCGTGAGCCCAAGCGAACAGGGGTGTAGCGCAAGCGGATGAGGGCGGGGAGGCACGTCATCCGGCGTTGAACGTCCGTCCTCCTTCCCGAACGCTCTTGCCGTCGACGAGGAGCCAGTCGCCCGGCCGCCCGTTGATCCGCAATCGCACCCACCACTCCGTCCGCGGCTCCATGTCCAGCGCGAACCGCTCGACGGGCTCCACGACGAGGTGGGGACAGGGATCCGCCTCCATAATCTCGCCCCGAAGGCGAACGAAGCAGCTGCCTTCGGCCCGTGGCTGCAGGTAGTCGATGACCTCGCCCGCCCGGACGGGGAGGGAAGCCGTTGGGTATCGGTCGCTGTAGTAGTCGTCGCGCGAGAGCCGAAGGGCTGAACCAAGCCGCCGCCCGGTGACCACCGCGTCCTTCAGGACCATCAAGCGTCCCGCCACGGTGGTGCGGTACAGCGTCTCGCCGAACTCCAACACCTGGCCCTTCTCGACGCGAAGGGGCGCGCCTGTCGGCGCATCGGCGCGCGGTTCCGCGTGCGGCGTCAACGTTGTGCTGCCCGCGACCAGCCGCGGACGACCTTCCCCGGGCCACAGCGCGATCTCGAACACGGCGGCCTTCGTACGACTTGGCGTCCGAAGGTCCTGCGACGCGGCCGGACCCGTCAGGCAGGCAAGAACGAGGGCAAGCATCGTAACGCGGCCGTGCGTTCCCCTCTGGGTGCTGCGGCCGCGGCCCTCGGGGTGCGCCTCGGGCCGGAACGACCGAAGCCAGCGCGGCCGGCTGGCAGTTCGCACCTGGACGGGCGGATGCGCCGCCGCACGCGTTGTCTTCAGCGAGGCGAATCGCGTGGCGTGTTGTAGGGGTTGTTCTGGAGGGGCGTGAAGATGCGCCTCTGCGCAGCGTGCGGGCAAGGCCGGGATCCCCAGACGAATGGAGGCGTAGGGCATTAGTGCACCCCGGGGAGGTGATTCGACCGGGCGCGATGCCAGGACGGCCCATGGTAGCACGGTCGAGGTGGTCCCGGGACGTCGGTGTGCTGTCGCGCGTGCTCAAGTCCTGTGGCCGGTGGCGGGCGCTCGCAGACGACGTCCACAATCTCCCGGAGCGACAGCATCCAGTCGGCCGCGCCTTGACAGCAGAGGAACGGAAGCGGCTCTTCCACGCAGCCGCGTCGAATCCGGAATGGCAGCACGTGTACTGCGCCGCGAGACGATAGGAAGCATTAGAGCGGTTTTCGCTCGTCTGCCGCTCGCGAGTTAACGTAACCCCCGCTATCAGAAGCCGCCGCGCGTCGTGCCGCGGTCCCGCCCCGCTCAGGCACAGAGCTGATTATCGCCGTTTTGGTCGACGGAACAACGAAGAAGTCCACAGAGGAAGCGACTCGGGCGACGGGCGGCCACACCTCCGGCGAGTCGGCGCCTCGGGGTGTCGGTCAGTGGCACGGCACGAAGGCCGACACGCCGGAGTCCTCTGCGATGTCGCCGGGCGCGAAGAGGGGCGGCGCCCGCCCCGGGCGCGGCGTGGGCACCTCGGTCGGGAGGTGCAAGTGACGCAGGATGCGCGCGATCACCGCGGCCTCGTCGATCAGTGCGATGAGCCGGAGCCGCCCACCGCAGCGCGGGCACGCGAGCACGTCGAGGCCGAAACTTCGACGCATCAACTCGGCCCACAGGCGGGCACCTCCGCGGGGCGGTCGCCGCTCGCAGGTATCATACGGATCGGGTTCGGCGGGTCCGGGCTCGCCTCGGTCCACGCTCGCCTCGGTCGTCGATGCGGCGGTGGTGGTGGCGTCGGCCGTGTTCCCGAAGCCGACAACAAGCGGTCGCCACGCGGCTCGCGGCCCCACCCCTCGACCATGCTCGGGGTGCCCTGAGCGACGTCGAAGGGCAGGACGCCGTGATACAAGATCAGGTTGATGCGCGGCCGCGGGATCAGCACCGCGAGGCGCTCCAGGAGTTCGACGGGGTCGAACACGAGGTGCGTCGTGCCGTCCGACCACGGGTGCCGGAGGCGCAAGACGACCTGCCCCTCCGGGGTGAGGCGGAGCCGGTCCTGCGCCATCGGCGGTCGCAAGGCGTACCGACAGAGCTTCTCGAGACGCTCCCGCGCGTCGGCGGCGACGCGCACGCCCGCATGGAGATCGAATCCCTCCTGGCGGGCGTGATGGCGCGCGGTGGGCGGGACCTTCGCCTGCTCCCGCGTCGCGCCGCATCGCCGGGCGGGCCGGCCCACCCGGGCGCCCAGCGCAAAGGTCCCTTGCACGGACGCCGCCGCCAGGCCAGCCAGTACCGGCATGTCTTCCGCTCCGCCATCCGGCGCGCCCGCATCCTCGTCGCCCGCCGCCATCCCCCGCCGTTCGAGCAGGCGCCTGACGCGCGGCACGATGGTCGCGAGCACCTCGGCCACGTCGAGATCGTGCAGAACAGGGGCAGGCCAGAAGCGGACGCCCGCGCCGTCTCTCGCAAACACGCCATCGATCGCGAGCGCATGGACGTGAACATTCAGATTCAGCGCGCCGCCGAAACGCTGCACGACGGCCACGACCCCGCCGCGTCCGTCCGCCTCCCCGGCCGCGCGGGCCGCGTGCCGGAGGAAGCCGAGGATCGTCCGGACGCAGACCCCGACGACCGCGCGGCACAGGTCGTGGTCCCACGCGAGCCGGTACCGCAGCCGATGCGGCAGCGTCAGCACCCACTGCCGCACCGGCACCCGCGGGAAGACGTGGTCCACCACGTGCGCAGCGCGTTCCGCCATGCGCCGCCCCCCGTCCCTCGACCTTGCTCGGGACGGCCCTGAGCATCGTCGAAGGGCCGCAGCTCGGACAGCACGCTCGGGCCTTGCACGAGAACGGGACCAGCCGGTCGAGACCACAGTCGTGGCAACGGAAACGGGCGAAGCCGCCGGCCAGCCATCCGCAGCGCAGGAACTCGCGGAATTCCTGCTCGACGAACCGGGGCAGTCCTTCTCCGTCGCGCAGACCCGCCGCCTGGGCGCGGAACGTCTCGAAGTGATCGCGGACCACCTGATACAGCACACCCTGCGAGGGCGTC
>Ga0209254_10007551_pt1 | contig 10039 bp, 8 predicted proteins | sample FrelakmetDIP11DI_FD_187148 | JGI IMG/M metagenome (GOLD analysis project Ga0209254, IMG submission 187148) | Freshwater lake sediment microbial communities from the University of Notre Dame, USA, for methane emissions studies - DIP11 DI (SPAdes)... | ecosystem: Environmental > Aquatic >...
CAGGTCACGAGCACGCTCGAGGATCTCGATCTCGAGCCGGCCAGCCTGGACGCCGCGATCTTCGTCATGTCGTACCACGACCTGTACTGGCGTCCGGCGGACGGCTCCTGGCCGCCGACCGACCCGTCGCTGTTGCTCGCCAGGCTGCATGTCGCGCTGAAGCCGGGCGGCGTGATCCTGGTACAGGACCACGTGGCCGCGCCGGGCGGCGAGGCTTCCGAGGTCGTGGACAAGCTGCATCGCATCGACCCGGCGGTCGTGAAGCGCGACTTCGAGCGGGCCGGCTTCGTGTTCGAAGCCGCGAGCGAGGCGCTCGCGCACCCGGCCGACGACCACACGATCAACGTCTTCAACCCGGCGATCCGCGGCAAGACGGACCAGTTCGTGTTCAGGTTCCGCAAGCCCGCGAAGTGATGCGCCTGGCCATGTGGTCGGGACCGCGGAACGTCTCGACCGCCTTCATGCGCGCGTGGGAGAACCGGCCGGACACGCGGGTCGTGGACGAGCCCTTCTACGCGCACTACCTCGAGGTCACGGGCCTCGACCACCCGGGCCGCGACGAGATCCTCGCGCACCACGAGACCGACTGGCGGCGCGTGGTCGAGTCACTGCTGGCGCCGTTGCCGCCGGGCGTCGGGATCCTCTACCAGAAGCAGATGTCGCATCACCTGCTGCCGCACATGGGCCGCGAGTGGCTCGCCTCGATGACGCACGCCTTCCTGATCCGCGACCCGGCGCCGATGCTCGCCTCGCTCGAGGAGAAGCTCGGCCGCTTCGACCTCGAGGCCACCGGCCTGCCGCAGCAGGCCGAGATCTTCGACGACGTCCTGCGCCGCACTGGACGCGTGCCGCCCGTGGTGGATGCGGCCGATCTGCTCGCCGCACCCGAGGCGATGCTGCGCGCGCTGTGCGCCGCGCTGGATGTCCCGTTCTCGCCGCGCATGCTGTCGTGGCCGGCCGGACCGCGTGCGACCGACGGCATCTGGGCGAAGCACTGGTACGAGCGGGTCGAGCGTTCGACCGGCTTCGAGCGCGCGGAGGCCACGGACGCCCCGCGCCTCGACGGACGACTCGCGGAACTCGACGCTCGCTGCAGGCCGCTGTACGAGAAATTGCGCGCCCATCGCCTGCGCGCCTGACCGGAATCCACAGGGGGAGCCCCGCGTGCTGCAGAAGTTCGATCCGCGCAACCGCGACCTGATCGTCAACGTCAATGGCAGGCTTTCGCACCGCGATTCGGCGGGCGTCAGCCCGTTCGACTCGTCGGTGCAGGGCGGCGATGCGGTGTGGGAAGGCTTGCGGCTCTATGCGGGGCGCATCTTCCGCCTCGAGCAGCACCTCGACCGGCTGGTGGGTTCGGCGAAGGCGCTCGCGTTCACGGACATCCCGTCGCGCGAGCAGATCGTCGGCGAGATCCGCCGGACGCTCGAGGCCAACGGCATGACCGACGAGGTGCACCTCCGCCTCACCCTCACGCGCGGCGTGAAAGTGACCTCAGGCATGGATCCGAGGCTCAACCAATCGGGCCCGACGCTGATCGTGCTCGCCGAGCACAAGCCGCCCGTGTACGGCAGCGACGGACTCGCGCTCATCACCAGCAGCGTGCGGCGCTTCCCGCCCGACTGCCTCGATCCGAAGATCCACCACAACAACCTGATCCAGTCGATCCTCGCCAAGATCGAGGCGAACGTGGCGGGCGCCGACGACGCGCTGATGCTCGACACCCACGGCTTCATCGCCGAGACGAACGCGACGCACGTGTTCATCGTGGATGGGGGCCGCGTGCTCACGCCGCGTCTCGTCGCCTGTCCCGAGGGCATCACCCGCGGCGCGGTGCTCGAGCTCTGCGCGACGCACGGCATTCCCTGCGAGGAGCGCGACCTCTCGCTGACCGAGGCTTATCGCGCCGACGAGATGTTCTGCTCGGGCACGATGGGCGAGCTCGCGGCGGTCACGCGCGTGGACGGCCGCGTCATCGGTGACGGTCGGCCGGGGCCGGTGACGTCGAGGCTGACCGGGCTGTTCAGGGAGCTCACGGCGCGCGAGGGCACGACCATCGTCGCGGCGCACTTGACCGTCTGAGCCAGCGTGCCTACGGCCGGGGCGCGGCCTCGTCGTGCAGTTGCCGCGCGTGCCATCGCAGGTGGTCTTCCATGAACGTCTGGATGAACCAGTAGCCGTGGTCGTAGCCCGCGTGCATGCGCAGCTCGAAGGGCTGGCCCGAGCGGCGGCAGGCATCCGCGAACACCTCGGGGTTGAGCTGCTCCGCGAGAAACTTGTCTGCCGTGCCCTGGTCCACGAGGATCGGCGAGTGGAACGGGCGCTGCGCGACCAGCACGCTCGCGTCGTAATCGAGCCAGCGTGACTCGTCGACGCCGAGGTAACCGGTGAACGCCTTGCGGCCCCACGGGCACTGCACCGGCGCCGCGATCGGCGCGAAGGCCGACAGCGAACGGTACTGCCGGGGGTTGCGCAGCGCGCAGAGGAGCGCGCCGTGCCCGCCCATCGAGTGCCCGAAGATGCCGGAGCGCGCGGTGTCCGCCGGGAAGTGTGCGGCGACGAGCTCCGGCAGCTCGCGAGTCACGTAGGAATACATCCGGTAGTGCGCGGACCACGGCGCCTCGGTTGCGTCCACGTAAAAGCCCGCGCCGAGGCCGAAGTCCCAGCTCGCATCGTCGCCCGGCAGTCGCGGCTGGCGCGGACTCGTGTCGGGTGCGACGAGCAGGAGCCCGAGCTCGGCGGCGAGCCGCTGCGCGCCCGCCTTGATCATGAAGGTCTCTTCGGTGCAGGTCAGCCCCGCGAGGTAGTAGAGCACGGGCACGCGGCCCTGCCGCGCCTGCGGCGGTTCGAATACCGCGAAGCGCATCTCGGTCGCGCACTCTCGCGAGTCGTGGACAAGGAAGCGCTGCGTGCCGCCGTGGCAGGCGTGTTCGGAGAGGATCTTCATCTGCGGTCACCCGGGGTTCGCTCGGCCGGAGTCTGCCGACGACCCATCCGAAGGGCCATCCTACGGGCGATCCTACGGGCGCGCGTCATCGCAGAACAGGGACCGGCCGCCCGTCGAACCACTTGCGTGCGCCCACGAGGTGATACTGCTTCTCCCCGTCCTCGAGCCCGACGCCCAGGCTCAACACGCCCCAGCGGGCGAACAGGTCGCCGTCGAGCCTCTTCTGGTGCAGCCGCAGTCGGGCCTCGACGTCGAAGCGTTCGTTGCTGACCTCGAAGGGCGCGAGCAGCAGCGTGTCGCCCCTCCACTGCATCCTTCCCTGCGCGGTCGCCTCGCCGGCGTCTACCACCTTGCCAACCCATGCGGGGAAGTCGTTGCGCCGTCCGTAGAGGCCGATCAGCACGCTCACGTCCTTCATGTGCGCCTGCAACCGGCTGTCGAGGGACATGGGCTTGTCCCAGTCGAGGCGCGCGTCGTCGAGATCCGCGTCGGCCCACCAGTCGCTGGCGATCAGGCCCTCGGCATCCGAGACCCGGACGCCCTTCAGCGAAATCCGGCTGCCATCCACGGTGAAAGCACGCTGCTTCAGGTCCGCGCGACGCAGTTTCGTGTCCACTGCGAGGTCGCCCTGCAGCGTCAGGCCCGCGACGCCGAGCCGGACGCCTCGACCGGCGACCTTGATCGTGCCGCGGCCGACGTCGCCCGCGGCGTCGAAGTAGAGGTCTCCGCTCAGCCGGCCCGTGCCGCCTTCGAACCGCACGCGGGTCCTCGGCAGGTAGCGGTTGTACGCGCGCAGGTCCGGAACCTCGGCGTCGGTGAACCTGAGTCGCGCGTGGAACCGATCGCTGAGCTCGTCGAGTTCACCCTCCGCGTCCGCCTGGACCTCGAGGTTGCTTCCATTCACGTACGGCCGGCCCGGCGCGTCCTCGGGGGCGATCTCGAAGCGGTCCATGGCGAGGTCGAGGTGCGGTCGCAGCTTTCCGGCCCGGGCCACCTGGAAACGGATCTCGGCCCGCGCGTCGCCCTCGAACCGGTTGCCGAGCGCATGGGCGGTTGCGGCGACGCGCGGCACCCTGAGGACGCTGCCCGGCGCGACCTGGCCGTCCTTGAGATTCAGGTCGGCGATCACGCTCCCGGCGCCGTCGAACGACATGAGTCGCGATCCCGGCACGAACGCCCCGAGCCAGGCGAGCGACGCGAATCGCCACTGCCCCGTGACATGGCCGGAGGTGCGCGGCACCAGTAGTGCGATGTCAGGCACGGGAATCTCCCTGCCGCGGATGCGGAGGTCGGCGTCCGCCCGTACGGCGGCGTTGCCCGAAGGCGCAAGCATGCCGGTGAGCCGCAACTCGTCGTCGGCGACGTCCAGGGCGAGGTTCGCGAGCGTGGTCGCGACCCGGCCCTCGAGATCGTCCTGCACGGGGACCGTCAGCCGCAGCGTGCCGCCGGGTGCGAGCGAGCCGCGCAACCAGTGGAGGCGTACGTCCAGCGCCCCGGGGCCCTCGACGATTCGCACTTCGGGCTTTTCGCCGGCCGGTGTCTCGATCGAGACACCGGCCGGCGTCGCTTCGATCTCGATCTCCAGGTCGATCTTGGCCAGCTTGAGGATCCCGGGCGCCTCAGCACGCACATGACGGTCCACCGAGAAGCGGGTCTCGATCGTGGCGTCCCGCGCCAGCGCGGCGCCAGCCCGCCATACGACGCCATTTAGGAACGTCGCCCGGGACGGCAGCACTTCCATCGGACCGCCGCGCAACACCTTCATGAAGCGGATCTCGGCATGTCCATTACCCACCAGCACGAGGTCCTCGAAGTACGCGTAACGCACGCCGTCGGCGACCGCGTGGTCGAATCTCACCGTCCAGCCGCCCGGCCTGGGCTCGGGCGGTAGCCGCTCGACGTCGATCAGGCTCGTGCCGCCCGTCACGCCGCTCGCCTTCGCGCCGGTAATGCGCAGCTCCTTCGCCAGCAGCGGCAGGAGGGCGAGCCGGCCGCTCGCCGTGTCCGCCTGGGCCGACCACACCGTGTGACGGATGTGGCCGGCGATGCGCAGGTCGTTGACGTGGGCGTGGCCCGGATACAGCGTCCAGGCGCTGCTCCAGCCGGCCACGAACTTGTGGGGCTGCAGGTTCGCCAGTTGCCGGCCGACCGGAAGGTTCAGCAGCAGGTTGCCGAGGACGAGATACCCGACGCAGGCGGTCGCGGCCGCCCAGCCTGCGCGTCTGATCCAGCGCGGCACGGCAATGGCGCTGTTCGTCCGAGGCGTGCGACTGAAGCTCAAGCGCTGAGCGCGACTCAGCGCGGCCGATGCGTCGGGTCAGCTGCGCGTCGGGTTCTTGCTGATTGATTGCGGGTCGACTGCTTGCGCGCACCGCGCGTCTTCCCGGCATGCCGCTTGCGCGGTGCGGCCCGAAACGTCGTTTCGAGTTCCTCCATCGACGACTCCATGTGGATCGCGAGCCGCTGCACGCTCGGCACGGCGTCCGGACAGGCGACGAGCCCGAAGTACAGGCCGCCCGCGTAGCTGATCACGGTGATGTTGAGCGCCATGCCGTGGCCCACCTGCGAGACGGGGTAGTGCGCCAGCATCCCGGCGCCGTGGAAGTACAGGCGCTTGCGCGGGCCGGGCACGTTCGAGATGAGCAGGTTCGATTGTGGGCCGATCAGCCGGTCCATGCCCGGCAGCCACGAGACGAGCAGCGGCACGCTGAGCAGCGTGGCGAAGTGCATGGCGGCGGTACGGGTCATGCCGCGCAGCTGCGCCTTGCCGGCAGCGCTCGTGCGGCAGATGGTCTCGAAGCGCGGGCGCACGTTCTCGATGTCGGTGCCGAGTCGCGCGTTGAGGCAGGTCACCGCGTTGCCGGCCGCCGCACCTTGCTCGCGGTTCAGCGCCATCGGTACCGCCGCGATCAGCGAGTCCACGGGCAAGGCGTCGCGTTCGAGCAGATAGCCCCGCAGTGCGCCGCTGCACACGGCGAGCAGCACCTCGTTGACGGTGGCACCGGTGACCTTGCCTACGGCCTGGAGACGCGCGAGGCGCACGGCATAGGTCGCGACGCGGCGCTGGGCGCCGACGCGCACGTTGAAGAGCATGCGCGGCGCCTCGGCGATCGAGGTGAGAGCGGGCGGAGCGCCGACGCCGATCGCCGCCCCGGCCGTGGCCGCAAGGCCGCCCACGAGACTCGGCAGTGACTTGACCTCGTCCTCGACGAGGGCCGGCAGCCATTCGAGCAACGGGCTCGGGCGAGCCTCCGGCTGCTCGCGGCGCCGCGACGGATCCGCCCAGAACGGCGGATCGAAGCTCGTCACCGGGTCGGTCGAGAAGTTCATGAGGCGCATGCCGGCCGCGCCGTCGAACATCGCGTGGTGCAGCTTGGTGTAGATGGCGAAGCGCCTGCCGGCGAGCCCCGAGATGAGGTGGTACTCCCAGAGGGGCCGCGACAAGTCCATGCGGTTCGAGTGCAGGCGCGAGACGAGCTCGCCGAGCTCGCGCTCGCCGCCCGGGCGCGGCAGCGCCGAGTGGCGGAAGTGGTAGGCGAGGTCCACGTCGTCGGCAACCTCCCAGCTCGGCAGGACTTTGGCCGCCAGGCCGCCCGACAGCCGGTAGTTGAGCGGTGGCACCGAGACCGGATGCGCGCGCATCTCGTCATACAGCCGGGCGACGAAGTGGGCCGGCGTTCGAGGCGGGATCCTGAACACCTGCAGTCCGCCGACGTGCATCGGTGTCTCGCGCGTGTCCGCGAGCAGGAACATCCTGTCCTGCAGGCCCAGGCGGATCGTCGTGGGCATGGTCTCGTCACCCTGAGGAGGACGCTCTCGCGGAGATGCTACTCCTTCGGGCGCGCAGCGAGCGTCGCGGCCACGACCTCGATCGCGGCCTCCGCCAGCGCCGTGCGCGGCGCCGTGTCGCGGAACAGGAACGCGGCCTTCGGGGCCTCTTTCAGGACGGGCACCGCGATCGACCAGTGATCCGCGTTCACATAGCCGAGCAGGTGGCTGCGCGGCGGGATCTGATCCTGCCACAGCAGCTTGCCGTCGTTGCGCGGATCGATCTTCGCGAGTTCGTTGTAGGTCGCGCGCGTGGCCGGTGAGACGTGGTCGGGCTGCGGCGCCGCGACCAGCGTAAAGATCGGTACGGTCAGCGACTCGCCGTGCTCCTGCCACCACGCGATTCGCGTGTCGGGGCGCAGGTCCAGGACCTCCTCGCCCGTGCCTCGTGCGCAGCCCGGCAGCGGGAATTGCGCGCCGAGGCTGCGGTAGATCGCGTGCATGCGGTCGGCGAGCGGGCTGCCGTTCGAGGCGCCGGCGACCGACACCACCGCGGCGATGGGTCGCGCAAGGTCGGGGTAGCGCACCATGAACTCGAGGAGGTCCACGAGGCCCTTGGAGTAGGCGAACACGATCAGCGGGCGATTGTCCTCCGGCAGGGTGACGAAATGCCGGGCGAGCCGCGCGGCGTTCTGTGCGACCGAGCCGCGGCCCGCGACGGCGAAGTAGTCCACCGTGAAGCCACTCGCCTCGAGCTCGGCCTGCACGTCGGAAAACGGACGCGCGAGGTCCTCGAAGCACTCGTTGAACAGGCCCGGTACGAAGGCGATCCGATAGCGGCGGGCGAGGTCGTCTGCGGGTGGCAACGGCACGGCCGGAGGCTCGCTCGCGAGCTTCAGCAACACGTCCTCGCAGGGCGGCCCGTCGGCCGGCAGGCGGGCGCAAACGGTGGCGCGGAACGTGCCGCGCAGGTCGCGCACGCCGGCATCGCGCACGGCGACGATCGTGGTCGGCGGATAGGCGTCCAGTGGCACCGTGCCCTCGGCGGGTGCCGCGGCCCCGGCGGGTGTGGAGGCGGCCCAAAGCGCGAGCGTCAATGCAGCCAGCCCCAAAGGGCGCCAAGTTGTGGCGCACCCATCCCGCCGTCGACTCGATCCGGCGCGTGTCCGCATGGCCCTCGTCCTCACTCCCACGGTGACGGCCGGGGCCGGCGCAGAGGCCGGCGGGTCTCCGTGCGCGCATAGATGCCGCTGTCGTACTTCAGGCGGGTCCGCAGTGCCGACACGAGTCCCTCGAGCACGGTGCGGCGGGTCTCCTGCGAGCGCAGGCCGTCGAGCAGGTCGAACACGCGCTGGGTCGCGTGCCAGGACAGGTACAGTGCGCCACCGCCCGCCGTGTACCAGTCCATGATCGCCCCGTTCAGGCGCTGGCGCACGGGCTCACCCACCGCGGCGTCCGGCGCGAGCGAGGTGATCTCGCGCGGCAGCGTGGTGATGGCCCACAGGTTGCGCAGCGCCGCGGCGCGCTCGGTCGCGAGCGCACGCAGCAGTTCGTCGCGCGACCTGCGTGCCTGAAGCAGCCACTGCGCCGCGAAGCCCGCCAGGAAGCCGACCACCGGTAACACGAGCAGCTTGATCAGGTCGAGTCCGAGAGCGCCATCTTCCATCGGGGCCTCCTCTGCGCCGCCGGAGCGTCGCGGTCCGGGTGGCGAGGGTTCTTAGAACGTCACCACGCTGCGGATCGACTCGCCGGAGTGCATCAGGTCGAACGCGCGGTTGATGTCGCCGACTGGCAGCACGTGCGTGATCAGGTCGTCGATGTTGATCTTGCCGTTCATGTACCAGTCGACGATCTTCGGCACGTCGGTGCGGCCGCGCGCGCCGCCGAAGGCCGAGCCTTTCCAGACGCGGCCCGTCACGAGCTGGAATGGCCGCGTCCGGATCTCCTGGCCCGCGCCCGCCACGCCGATGATCACCGACACGCCCCAGCCGCGGTGGCAGCACTCGAGCGCCTGGCGCATCAGGTCGACGTTGCCGACGCACTCGAAGCTGTAGTCCGCGCCGCCGTCTGTGAGCGCGACGAGGTAGGGCACGAGGTCGCCCTCGACTTCCTTCGGGTTCACGAAGTGCGTCATGCCGAAGCGCTCGGCCAGCGCCTTGCGTCCCGGGTTGATGTCCACGCCCACGATCTTGTCGGCGCCCGCCAAGCGCGCGCCCTGGACGACGTTCAGGCCGATGCCGCCGAGGCCGAACACCACGACGTTGGCGCCGGGCTCGACCTTCGCCGTATTGATCACGGCGCCGATGCCGGTCGTGACGCCGCAGCCGATGTAGCAGACCTTCTCGAAGGGCGCGTCCTCGCGGACCTTCGCGAGCGCGATCTCGGGCAGCACGGTGTAGTTCGAGAACGTCGAGCAGCCCATGTAGTGATGGACCTTCTTGCCGCCGATCGAGAAGCGACTGGTGCCGTCCGGCATCACGCCCTGGCCCTGCGTGGCGCGGATCGCCGTGCACAGGTTGGTCTTGTGCGAGAGGCACGACTTGCACTGCCGGCATTCCGGTGTGTAGAGCGGGATGACGTGATCGCCCTTCTTCAGCGAGGTGACGCCCGGCCCCCGGTCCACCACCACGCCCGCGCCTTCGTGTCCGAAGATCACCGGGAAGAGCCCCTCCGGGTCGGCGCCCGAGCGGGTGAACTCGTCGGTGTGGCACACGCCGCTGGCGCGGATCTCGACCAGCACCTCCCCGTCCTTCGGGCCGTCGAGGTCCACGGTCTCGATCACGAGGGGCTCCCCGGCCCGGTAGGCAACGGCGGCACGTGTCTTCATGGCGGATCCTTCTCGGTGCTTGCCCAATGCCGGGCGCCCGCAAAGCCTAGCGCATCGGCTGGCGGTCGCGCGCTTGCAACCCTTTAGCGGCCGGCTGCATCGAAGCCACAGATGCACTCGTCCTCCGGAGACGCCCCATGACCCGCTACCTCGCCACCCTGCTGCTCGCTTTCTCGGCCGTCGCACTTGGCTCCGCCGCCGACATCAGCAAGGTCAACAGCAGCATCGACGTGGAGGCGGGCCGGGAGGCCGGCGACGTCGAGACCGTCAACGGCTCGATCACGATCGGCAGCGACGCCCGGGTCCGCGACGTGGAGACCGTCAACGGCTCGATCCGCCTCGAGCCCCGGGCCGCCGCGAAGTCGGTGGAGACGGTGAACGGCGCGGTCACGCTCGCCGAGGACGTGCGGGTGAGCGGCGACGCAGGCACGGTCAACGGCAAGCTGACGCTGATGCGGGGTGCGCGCGTGGACGGTCGCCTCGAGAACGTGAACGGC
>Ga0209254_10007552_pt1 | contig 10038 bp, 8 predicted proteins | sample FrelakmetDIP11DI_FD_187148 | JGI IMG/M metagenome (GOLD analysis project Ga0209254, IMG submission 187148) | Freshwater lake sediment microbial communities from the University of Notre Dame, USA, for methane emissions studies - DIP11 DI (SPAdes)... | ecosystem: Environmental > Aquatic >...
CGATGGATCCGCTGGATGGCAGCAGCAACATCGACGTGAACGTGAGCATCGGCACAATCTTCAGCATATACCGGCGCATAAGTACTGGCGACAAGGCCACCATGGAGGAGACCATCAGCGGGCAGCGAGTGGTGAACGCCTTTCGCAAGAATGAATCTGTCCTTCAAACTTTCTCTCAGAACAACCAGTCGGTCTATAAAGCTGGGGTTTATGCCAATTCATACGCCTTGCTCCTCATGCCTCTGACCAACGTGTTGGGAAACCTGTTCATTGTGATTCTGGCTGGGGTTGGAGGAGTCATGGCATTGAAAGACCTGGTGACCGTGGGAGTGATCGCCACTTTCATCAGCTACGGGCAGCAGTTCGTCCAGCCATTGAGACAGATCGGTCAGATCTATAACACCCTTCAGGCAGCCCTGGCTGGAGCCGAGCGAGTGTTCGAGATCATTGACCTTAAACCTGAAATCGAAGATGCCCCAACCGCCCTACCCATCCCAACCATCCAGGGTGACGTGAAGTTTGATTGCGTAAACTTCGGCTATATAAAAGGAGTACCCGTCATCCATTGCGTGGACCTGCACGCCCTCCAGGGCCAGACCATCGCCTTGGTTGGACCCACTGGAGCTGGGAAGACCACCATCGCGAACTTAATAAATCGATTCTACGATATCGACAGTGGTTCCATTAGCGTTGATGGGCACGATATACGCAATGTTCAAAAGCACAGCCTCCGCAACCAGATCGGTCTGGTGCTACAGGATACCTTCCTCTTCTCCGGCACGATTATGGAGAACATTCGCTACGGCAGGCTGGGCGCCACGGATGAAGAGTGCATCCAGTCAGCAGAATTAGCCGAGGCGAATTACTTCATTCGCCAGCTTCCTCAAGGCTACCAGACCGAGCTTACCGAACGGGGTAGCAACCTGAGCCAGGGACAGCGCCAGCTCCTCACCATCGCCCGCGCTATCCTGTCTGATCCTGGCATATTGATCCTGGACGAAGCCACCAGCAGCGTGGACACCCGTACTGAGATGCGAATCCAGAAAGCCTTGTTGCGATTGATGGAAGGTCGCACCAGCTTCGTGATCGCCCACCGCCTGAGCACCATCCGGGACGCCGACCAGGTTCTGGTCATCAAGGACGGCCAGATCATCGAGCGCGGCAACCAGAAAGAGCTGCTCTCGAAGAAGGGCTTCTACTTCAACCTCTACATGAGCCAGTTCAAAGGGAACCCAATTTAATCCCCTCCCGCAGATTCCCCCTCCCGCAGGAGTCTATCCGAATCTTCAGTTCGCAAAACGAACCTGCGGGAGGATCTTTTTCACCTGGCTCCCCAATCCAACGGTTTCATGCTCCCCCACTTGTCCTTCCAATCAATAGGCACCAGTTGTTGAACTATCACTGGCGGCATCCCCTTCGACATGATCTCTCGCAGTTCTGAGGGGAGTTTGAATAAGACAAAGGGGATCCCAAGAAAATCCGGTATATAGTGCTGCTGGGTGAGAATAACCTCAACTCCCTCTTCTGCCTGCTCTTGGACTGGGAGAATCCCACCGGGATCGTCAAACAAGCTTCGGAACCTCTTCTACTACCCACCGAGCCCTACGAGGCCAGGGGCTTCTTCCCGCCGTGGTCCCCTCTGGCAGTGTGGTAGAAAAGGAATAGAACTATTTTCCTCTTGACATAGAATTCATAAATACTATAATTAATTTATGGATACTTCAATCCATGTGATTGGTCGTACGATTAAGAAACTCCGCCTCAATCAAGGGCTGACACTAGAAGAGCTGGCTGAGAAGAGTGGATGTACTCCAGGATTCATATCTCAATTAGAACGTAACCAGGCAGTACCATCGATTACCACCCTTTTCGCAATTGCTGAAGTTATCGGAGTTAAAGTTAAAGATTTCTTTCCTGACATCACTAATCCAGCAAAAGTTGTGCGACAGAAAGAGAGGGGAAACTTCAAAATCGAGGGGTCGTCAACCGGGTATTCCCTTATAACCACCAAGTTTCCACATAGTGCCTTACAGGCTTTTATTTTAACATTCTCACCTTCAAAACAGGCGTTACCCACAGATGAATACCGAGCTCACCTGGGAGAAGAGTTCATATACATACTGGAAGGAGAATTGCGGGTCTGGATTGGAGATACCTATTATGACCTTTCATCTAGAGATAGTGTGTATTTCAAATCTACGACAAGACATCTACTCGAAAACCGCACCGATTACCCCGCAGTTGCAATATCAATGATCACGCCTTCGATATTCTAGAATACATCTTGACTTTATTAATTCTGTATCTACTAACATACAACAAAGAGTAAGCAAAAATGGAAGGCACCCTAGGAACTCGGATTAAGGCTCTACGCAACGAAAAAGACATAACCCTCGCGGCACTTGGTGAAAAATTGGACTTATCCACCAGTTACTTGTCACAAATTGAACGTGATCGGATCAATCCCTCCCTCACCACATTAATGAACATTTCCAGAATTCTCGATGTGGACCCACGTGATTTCTTCGAAACAGACAGCGATACGACTCTAGTCACCCGATCCAGTCAGGAAGCAGAACCAGAGTACCTTAATCCTGAATTGGCTCAATTTCCTTTATCGCCTCCGGAAATGACAAATAGATTACACGTTTATCGAATTGAATTACATCCAAATTCTATGCCTATCAGCTTTGACACCTACAATGGTGAGGAATTATGTTTCATTCTTACTGGAGTTTTGACTGTGATAAATGGCGACGAGACTCATGTATTGCGAGATGGTGATAGTATCCATTATGACACACGCTTACCGCACTGTTGGTCTAACCAAGGAAATCAAATCTGTAAGTTAATCTGGGGACGAGCCAGATATTTGGATAAAGTGGCACTTATTGGTGAAAGATAATACACAATAGGTGCAGATAATCGCCTTGAAAGGAGGTCCTATTCGCTATCAAACATAATCAACATTTCAATCGTTTCATTCAACAAAATTAAGTAATATATTATGGAGAGAGGAGATATATCCGATGAAGAAGAAGTATTTGCAACTGTTTTGCGTTCTGCTAATTAGCGTGCTGCTTGTTCAATGTACGCCACAGGCTACACCAACAAAATCCCCTGTAGAACCGGTTGAGACGGAAGTGCCGGTAGTCACCGAAGCGCCAGTCGCTACCGAAGAGCCAGTCACTACTGAAGAGCCAGTCACCACAGAGGCCCCTCCTCCCGAGGCTGCTCTTCGAGTTTTGCGGGTCACCTTTTCCTGGCCAAATCGCATCGATCCTGCGGTTGGAAACGACTATGCTAGCTCTACTTCGCTTGCCAACTTATACGACTCCTTGGTATTCCCTAATGCAGAGGGAGGCGTTGATCCAAGCCTGGCAGAATCCTGGGAAATCTCTGAAGATGGAAGTAAATATAAATTTAACCTCCGCCAGGATGTAAAATTTCACGATGGCTCACCCCTCATGGCAAGTGATGTGATCTACTCCTTTAATCGATTAAAAGAAATTGGTGAAGGATATGCATACCTGGTGACCCCCCATATCAAAGAAATGACTGCTCCTGACGATTATACAGTTGAAATCACCCTGGAGGCACCTAGCGCTCTGTTCCTTTCAAGCCTTGTTCGTCTGTATGTCGCGAACGAAGAATTAGTACGCCAGAACACAAATTCCGAGGGTCCTTATGGAGAAAATGGTGATTATGGAAAAGAGTGGCTGCAGACTAATGATGCCGGTTCTGGTCCTTACAAGGTCAAAGAATTTCCCCTCGAACAATATTTGCTAATGGAGAAATTCACCGACTGGTGGGGCACATTTAATCCAAACGCTCCCGATGAAGTTCGCTTTATTGGGACTACCGAGGCAGTAACAATTCGAAGCCTAATGGAGAATAACGAGCTCGAGATCTCTGATCAGTGGCAATCTTTTGAAGCATATGAAGCTCTTGATGAAACGGAAGGAGTCAACATCGCAGCCTTACCTTCATTGTCTTCTTTCTATTATATGGTCAACAACAAGATTCCACCCACTGACGACGAGCACTGCCGAAAAGCAATGTCGTATGCCTTTGATTACGATGCAGCGGTAGGCTTGGAATGGCCTGGCACCCAACAAATGATCGGCCCAGTTCCCGCTGGCCTCGCTGGTCATAATCCAGACGTTTTAGTCTATAAGCGCGACCTTGATAAAGCTAACGAAGAACTTGCTCAATGTAAATATGCTGCGGAGATTGCTAACTACCCAATCCAGTTACATTGGGTTGCTGAAGTTCCAGACGAAGAGAAGTGGGCTCTTCTCTTCCAATCGAACCTCGCTGAAATCGGTATACCAGTTGAAATTACAAAGGTGCCCTGGCTGAGTATGGTAGAAAACACTAGCAAGTTAGAGACTAGCCCCAATATCGCCACTATTTATGTCTCCTCTGACTTGCCTGAAGCTGGTTTAATGTTGAAACAGCGCTACCATTCAAGCACTACAGGCACCTGGCAGCAAGTTGAGTGGTTGCAAGATCCAGAGCTGGATGCAGCTATCGACGATGCGCTGGCTACTCTGGATGATCAGGAGCGTTTCGCTAAATACTTCACCATCCAAGAGGATCTCGCCAACAAGGCGGTATCTGTTTGGATCTACGACCAAGTGGAAAAGCACGCCTTCCGTGAATGCGTTGATTGGCCTGCTGCTCAAAACCTTACGAGCCTGCTCATGGGTTACCAATTATATGCTGCTAACATAGGAATTACTTGCCAATAAATTCCTGAAGTTCAGACCATTTGTTTGGTGGGCGTTAATTCGCTCACCAAACAAATTTCCATTTCAACAACCGGATTCACAAAACGAGGCGATCGGTATATGTCTTTATCAAGATTCTTAATACGACGAACCGCTTACTCGATATTCGTCCTCCTCGGTTTGTCTATGGTCATTTTTATTATCGCGCGGATCATGCCTGGAGATCCAGCACGAATGGCAGTTGGCGCCCGCGCCCCTCAATGGGTAGTGGATCGTATTCGCACCCACATGCACCTTGACCAACCTCTTCCCGTGCAATATTATTACTGGTTAAAGGATGCACTTCAAGGAGATTTTGGTCTTTCTCTAATCACCCAAAGACCTGTTACGAACGATATCAAAGAATTCCTGCCTGCTTCTTTAGAGTTGGTTATCCTTTCTGCTCTAATTTCATCCATTGCTGGGATCGGTTTGGGAATTTTATCTGCTCATTATAAAGATACCTGGATCGATAATTTAGTTAGGGTCTTCTCCTATACCGGAATCGTTACCCCCTCTTTTGTCTTTGCCATTCTTTTCGTATTAGTATTCGGTTTTACATTGGATTGGTTCCCAATAATTGGCAGGATTAGCGATAACCTCACTGCACCTCCCCTTCATACCGGCTTGATTACCATAGACTCATTGATGGCCTGGCAGCCAAAAGTATTTATTGATGCAATCTGGCACATGATCCTCCCAGCGATGGCGTTGGCAATGGGTTCTATTGCACAAGCTGCGCGAATCACCCGCTCCAGCATGGCAGACAACATGTCCAAGGATTATATTGCCGCAGCCCGCACTTTGGGTGTCCCTGAAAGATTAGTGAGTGGTCGTCTATTGCTAAAGCCATCTTTAATTCCAACAATATCGATCCTCGGCTTGGATATAGCCGCGACTATCAGTGTAGCTTTTCTGGTCGAATTGATTTTTAATTGGCCGGGTCTAGGTCGTTACGGAATGACTGCAATGCTTCACAAGGACCTCAATGCTATTTCTGCAGTGATACTTATATTTGGAGCAATTTTTATTATTGCCAATATTATCGTTGATTTGGTTGTAGCTTACCTGGATCCACGCATTCGGTTGCGTGCTGCAAGGAGTGACTGATTGATGAATAAAGTTACACCGACCGATCATCCCTTTAATTCAAATATCACTCTCGAACAGATTTCGAGCTTGGAGCGTGCCTCGCAACGTGATAATATAGGGCGCGCATGGTATAAATTCTCCCGCAATCCAATGTCAGTTGTCGGTTTGTCATTAGTTGTTTCCTTAATACTGCTTGCTATCTTTGCCCCGTATATCGCACCCTATCCGAAACATGCAGGCCCCTTCACTGACTTTCCTAACGCAAAAACACCACCTGGCTTGGATTATCTTTTCGGCACAGATCAAATAGGACGTGATGTCCTGAGCAGGATTATCTTTGGTCTTCGATCTTCCCTATTAATGGGTGTAGTAGTCCTGGTGCTAGTCGTTCCCCCAGGAGTAATGCTTGGTCTTCTCGCCGGTTACTTCCAGGACACATGGATTGATACAGTATCTATGCGAATCACTGATATTTTCCTCGCTGTACCTCCATTAATTCTGGCTTTAGCAGTCGCTTCTGTTCTCAAACCTAATTTATGGAACGGAATGTTAGCAGTTTCACTAATGTGGTGGCCCTGGTATGCACGATTGGTCTATGGTTTAACCACCACTTTACGGAACGAGTCGTTTGTAAGCGCTGCCGAAGTTGCTGGCGCAAGTACATGGCATATCCTTTTCCGCGAAATCTTACCCAATACTCTTTCTCCAATTCTCACTAAAATTAGTATAGATATAGCTTGGGTGATCATCATCGGATCGATGTTAAGCTTTGTTGGTTTAGGCGTTCAACCACCCGAACCCAGCCTTGGAACAATGATCGCAGATGGTTCTCGGTACTTGCCTGATCAATGGTGGATTTCAGTCTTCCCTGCTCTGACCATTGTATTAATCGTCCTCGGTTTCAACCTGATGGGCGATGGAGTTCGAGACATGTTTGCCTCGGAGGAGAGCTAAGTTGAACGATTCTAAACCTTTGCTTGATGTAAAGAATCTAAACGTTTCTTTCTCGGTATATGGAGGAAAGCTGTGTGTATTAGATGGCGTAAATTTCTTTATGTATCCGGGCGAGAAAGTTGGCTTAGTTGGGGAAACGGGGTGTGGTAAAACCACTACAATGAAAGCTATCCTGCGAGTCCTGCCCACCCCACCGGCAATAATATCTAGTGGCAGCATTCACTTCGATGGAAAAGATATCATGGGATTAAAGGTGGATGAATTACTTCGAGTGCGTGGAAGAGGAATTTCAATGGTTTTCCAAGATCCCACAGCTGCCCTCAACCCGGTATTTACCATCGGTGAACAGTTTGAAAACGTCATCAAGTTCTCTTCGTCATCAGGTAAATCTCTAACCAAGAAAGACATACATCAGAAGGCTATTTCAGCATTAAAGGAAGTATCACTAGCTGATCCTGAACGCTTACTCCAGAGTTATCCAATTCAATTGAGCGGCGGTATGCGGCAGCGTGTTTGCATCGGTATGGCACTATCAACCAATCCAAAATTGTTAATTGCTGACGAACCTGGAACGTCGTTGGATGTTACTATCCAGGATCAGGTCTTACGCCTATTGCGTAAGTTGGTTGAAGATTATAATACTTCCGTAATATTGATCACTCACACCTTAGGAATCGTACGCGAAACAACCAATCGAGTTTATGTAATGTACGCTGGGAATATGGTAGAAATGGCAGCCACGCATAAACTCTTCTTGAAACCCTTACATCCCTATACAAAAGCATTAATTTCCACTGTTCCACGCTTGACTGGAGGCGGCATTACCAGCGGGATTCCAGGTCGGATCCCTGATTATCGTAATCCACCAACCGGTTGCCGCTTCCACCCCAGATGCCCAAATGTGATGGATATTTGCTCGAAGGAAAAACCATCTGTTTTCAATATTGAGCCTGACCATGGAGTAGCTTGTTTCCTTTACAAGAGTGACATCACAAACATGAAAGAAAAGGCGACCAAAGTACAATGATAGATGACATTCTGACCATCACGAATTTGAAAAAGCATTTTGTTATCGGGCATACCGGAAGGATGAGTGGACGAAACCCAATCACCGTAAAAGCCATCGATGGAATTTCCTTTAGCATCCGAGAAGGGGAAACTTATGGTTTAGTAGGTGAATCAGGCTCTGGAAAGAGTACTGTTGCCTATATCGCTATAGGAATGTATTTGCCTTCTTCTGGAAGTATTCGTTTCCGAAACCAGGAACTGTTTAGAGGCAAAGAAAAACGCTCCAGAGAATTTAAAAAGGCTATCCAGATCGTTTTTCAAGACCCAGGCTCATCATTAAATCCCCGCCAGAATATCAAACAAATACTCGAAATGCCGCTCCGGGTTACCAAATCTGAGAATAACCGCATGGAACAAATCATTTACCTTCTGGAAATCGTGGGGTTGCCTCCCGAATATATGTATAAGAATCCTGGGATGCTTAGCGGCGGCGAAAAGCAAATCGTCGCTATCGCCCGAGCATTGGCTACCAACCCTTCACTGGTTATACTCGATGAGCCTACTTCCGCTCTGGATGTCTCAGTCCAGGCTAAGACGATTAATTTGCTACTCAAATTACAAAAAGAGTTCCAGCTTTCTTATATGTTCATCACTCATGATCTGAGCTTGATGCGTAATGTATCAAATCGAGTGGCTATCATGTATCTTGGAAAAATTTGTGAAATCGCTGACACAATTGATTTTTTCCGTAATCCCCTCCACCCTTATACTCAGATGCTATTATCCGCTATCCCGGTAATCAACGAGGAAGAGGAGAAATTAAAACCTGAGAAAGTAATCTCTACTGGAGAGATTCCAAGCCCGGTAAATTTACCACCCGGATGTAGTTTTCATTCACGGTGCCCATTTATCATGAACATCTGTAAGCAAGTTGATCCGGTGATGGCTGAGATTGAAGAAAACCACGTAGTCCGGTGTCATCTTTTCACTCAACCAGGTTCGGAGAATGGTACTAGTGTTCCGTCAAACATGATTTTATAAATTGGATCAATATGGGACGGAACACTCTAAGCTTTGTCAAGGATGCAGCAACCTGATATGATATGCAACTTTCATCATTGACAAAGCACTAGATCAAATTAGTTTCTTCAAACATGGATTTTATTATTCTGTTCATTTGGAGGCAACATGTTAAGAGTCGCAACTGATATCGGAGGCACCTTTACCGACCTGTTCCTGTTCGACGAGGCGGAGCGGCGTTTCCGCACCGCCAAGGTTCCGTCGAACCGCGGCGACGAAGCCAGCGGCTTCATCGCCGGGCTCCGGACGCTGGGCGAGGTGCGGTCGTTCTCGTCCATCGTGCACGGCACCACGGTGGTGATCAACGCCCTCACCGAGCGCAAGGGCGTCAAGACCGGCCTCATCACGACCCAGGGCTTCCGCGACGTGCTCGAGATCGGCCGCGCGAACCGGCCCGACATCTACAACATGTACTACACCAAGCCCAAGCCCTTCGTGCCGCGCTATCTGCGGGCCGAGGTGGCGGAGCGCGTCAACTACAAGGGCGAGGAGCTGACGCCCCTGGCCGCCGACGACGTGCGCAGCGCCGTGGCCCGGCTCCAGGCCGCGGGCGCGGAGGCGATCGCCGTCTGTTTCCTCCACTCCTACGCCAACCCCGGCCACGAGATCGAGTGCGGCGAGATCATCGACGAGGTGGCGCCGGGGCTGCCCTTCACCCTCTCGCACCAGATCACGCAGGAGTGGCGCGAGTACGAGCGCACCAGCACCGCCGTGCTCAACAGCTACGTGCTGCCCATCACCCAGCGCTACCTGGACAGCCTGGCGGTGGAGCTGGTGGGCATGGGAATGAACGCCCACACGCTCCACGTGATGCAGTCCAACGGCGGCAGCGCCACCTTCGCCGCGGCCGAGACCGCGCCGATTCATCTCGTCGAGTCGGGGCCGGTGGCCGGCGTGATGGGGGCGGCCTTCATCGGCCAGCTCATCGGCGAGCCCAACGTGATTGCGCTGGACATCGGCGGGACGACGGCCAAGACCTCGCTCGTGCAGAACGGCACCCCACGCATCACCACCGAGTATCGCATCGAGCAGCGCCGCGACTACGCGGGCTATCCCCTGCTCATCCCCACGGTGGACATCGTCGAGATCGGCGCCGGGGGCGGCTCCATCGCCTGGCTGGACAAGGCCGGGG
>Ga0209254_10007553_pt1 | contig 10038 bp, 9 predicted proteins | sample FrelakmetDIP11DI_FD_187148 | JGI IMG/M metagenome (GOLD analysis project Ga0209254, IMG submission 187148) | Freshwater lake sediment microbial communities from the University of Notre Dame, USA, for methane emissions studies - DIP11 DI (SPAdes)... | ecosystem: Environmental > Aquatic >...
CCTATGAGTGACAAAAACAGAGAAAGAACCTTGATGTTTGTGATGGTCGCTTTTCTATCGGTGGTGATGTTGACGTCGGGCATCACCCCTGTCTTCGCAGACGACAGGCAGGATGCCTACCAATTAGTCGACAAGGCAAAATTTGCTCTGGATAGTTTCATGAGCGACAAAAACATGGAAGCGTTCCATGACCTCGTTAAAAAGGCGAAGGGCATGCTCATCACTCCCCAGCTTCTCAAAGGCGCTTTCATTATCGGGGCTTCAGGAGGCACGGGAGTCTTTGTGGCTCGCGATGACAAGACGGGGCAGTGGACGGGTCCTTCCTTTCACACGATCGGTGGAGCCAGTTTTGGCCTGCAGATCGGTGGCCAGGCCTCTGAGGTCATCCTTGTGGCGATGACCCAACGAGGCGTCACAACACTACTGTCGAATAGTATCAAGCTCGGAGCCGATGCGGGTCTTGCAGTTGGGCCAGTCGGAGCCGGAGTGCAAGCCTCGAGCGCCAATCTCAGCGCTGATATTCTCAGTTTCGCGCGGTCAAAAGGACTCTACGGCGGGATCTCTCTTGATGGAGCGGTGGTGGATGTCCGGGAAGGGTTAAACGAGGCTTATTACGGAAAAAAAGTGACGCCTACGGATATCTTCATCCGGCATGCGGTGTCGAATCCACACTCTGCCGGTCTGATCCAGGCTGTTGAGAAAGCGACGGGACATAAATAATTTTTTGACAGAAGCGGTTGAGGAAGGAATAATGGTTTGTAGAACACCCCATCCTGGAGTCGCTCAAGACATATCTCGTGTACGAAGGGAGGTTATCATGAGGCAAATGAGGCTTTTAAGGTGGTTCGGATTATCTCTTGCCGTCCTCTTGCTGTTGCCACTGGCGAGTGCCCTGGCACAGGACGGAGACAGCCTAATCGGGGAAGAAGTGTCGTTCTTCACCCTCCCCTCCACTGAAGATCGGGCAATCAATTACATGAATGAGTATTATGGAAAGCATCACCTGATCCTGACCTTCTTCCCAGCAGCCTTCACCCCTACCTGAACAGGGGAGATGGAGGGTCATCAGAGGAACCTTTACCTCTATGACCGTCTTAACACCCGCGTGGTGGGTGTCAGCGTCGATGATGTGACAACTTTGAAGTATTGGGCGAAGAGTATGGATGTCACCTTTCCTCTCCTGTCCAATGTGACCGGTTTCTTGGGTTACTCCTTCGGAGTATCTCCCTCGCCAGAGATCAAGGGGTACCCTGTCTTTGATCGGAGGACCGTGATTGTCGACAAGAATGGGACTATCCGCTATGTCAAAGATGGCTCACCGGATTATAAGGACATTCTTCTCTTCCTTAAGAAGTTGAACCAGGAAGGAGGGACATCATGAGAAAAAGAACCTTCATCATGCTCTGTTGCCTCGTGTTCATTGCCCTTTGGATGATGGGCTGTGCAACGATGGAGAGATCTGAAAAGTCCAGGGTGAAGTGGACCCCCCAGGGAACCGTGATCTGGGATAACGAGTTCGAATTCTTGCCTCCTCCAAAGGAGTGGAGCATCATTACGGTAGAGGTAGGCGGTGAGTTCGGTTTTGGATTCATGAGAGTGGACAAAGGAGCCTTTCCTTCCCAGTCCACCTTTGTCTATGACGAGGAGCCGTTTGGTTGTTCATTGAATTTTGAGAAGCGTCAGGAGGAGTTTTTCAGGCGATACCTCTGGACAACCGCCATGACCTCAGACATGAAGATTCTCGAAAAGAAGAAGGTGACGGTAGCGGGAGGTGAAGGGTTAGCCGTTGTTGCAGAAGGGCAAGATCCCGTGAAGAAGGAGAAGGTGAAGTCGAAAGTGGTCTTCGGAAAACGAGGGGAACGCGTGGTGTCATGGTACCTCACCCAGTGGAGGCCGATAGACGGCCCTTACGACGACTCGGCCTTTCAGGTTTTCGACACATTCTGGGGATCCTTCAAATACCTGAAAAAATCATTTTACGAAACCCTGTGATTTGAGCTTAGATTGGCTCGCAGGGGCAGATTGACCGAAAAAGGGTGGGAACAATCATCTCACCCTTTTTTTCTAGGCAAATCCCTACAAGACCGGTCTTTGCCTTTCCTCCATCCCCTTCCTTTCATCCACCGTCGACAGAATAACCATTCCCACGACAAAGAACAGGAGGACAGAGAGAATCCCTGATTGGACGTCCCCTGTGATGGCGATGAGAATGCCATAGATCAGGGGGCCAAAAACAGACGCGAATCGTCCGGAAACGGCAAAGAACCCGAAGAATTCAGCACTGTTCTCCTCTGGAGTGAAGAGGCCCTGAAGGGAACGAGAGGCGGCCTGGCTTCCGCCGAGAACGACACCGGCCAGAGCGCCGAGAATCCAATATTCCGTTAACGGATCGAGAAAGATTCCGAGTGTGAAGGCCCAAATCACGATGAAGGACCAGATTCCCAGGGAGATCATCACCGTTTTCTTGTTCCCAATCGCATCAGCCAAAAATCCAAAGGCCACCGATCCCAAGAAGGCAATCCCCTGGATCATCAGGAAGAAGAGAATGATCTCCTCTGTTCTCATCCCAAGCACTTGAGCCCCAAAAATAGAAGCCATGACAATGACGGTCTCGATGCCATCGTTATAAATGAGAAAGGCGATGAGAAACTTTGTCAGTTCTCGAAACGTCCTGATGCGATGAAAGGTATGCCTGAGACGTTCAACTCCCTGACGGAACCGGTTTCCTTCCGTTGACGGAAATCCCTTTCTTCTCTCCTTTAACAAGAGGAACGTGGGAAGAGAGAAGACAAACCACCACAGGACCACCGAAAGAAAACAATCTTGAACGGTAAAATAGCCCTCTGGGCGCCCGAGCCATCCAGGATATTTCAGCATGATGAGGTTGATGGCAAGAAGGGTTCCCCCTCCAATGTAGCCCAAGGCCCACCCAAGGCCTGAAATCCGGCCAATGTTTTCAGGGGTTGAGATCTCGGGAAGAAAGGCATTGTAGAAGACATTCCCACAGGCGAAACCCACGTTGGCCAGTAGGAAGAAGCATGCCCCTGTCCACACGTCCCCTTCGTGGACACCGTAGAGAAGGCCGGTGAACAGGATGGCGCCATAGCAAGAGGTCATGAGGAAACGTTTCTTTGAACCGGACGTATCTGCTAAAGCCCCTAGAAAGGGAGAAAGAATGGCTGAAATCGCCATGCTGAGAGAGACGACAAACGTAAAAAAGGAGGCACCAGGAAGGTAAAGTCCGAGAAAATGGATTCCCTTCTCACCTCCTGCAACCACCGTGACAAAGTACTGGTTGAAGACGACAGCGAGAATGGTGGTGGCAAAGGCTGAGTCCGCAAAATCGAACATAGCCCAGCCAAAAATCTCTCGCTTTTGAACTGTCATAGATCGATCCCATGGAGCCCCACGGGCAAAGCCCCTGCCTACCGCAGGCGGGCGTGGTATCTTGTCCGACGCCCATGTGGGGCGACATTCCCCGACTGACATCGGGACAGGCCGGCCACACGATGGCGCATTCTTTCTCCCGGTGTGTATCGGGGGGTCTCCTGCTGCCGGAATGAACAAAAAAAGCGTTCCGACCTGAGCCGGAACGCTTCGTTTGTTGTTTTACGCCATGCGCTATGCACTATGCGTCTCTTCGTTAGATCGTCCTGATCTCCTGACGCATGAAAACGTAGTAACAGATCCCGAACGAAAGAAGGGTGATCGCCACGATCGACACAAGATAGGGGGTCACGATCAGAAGGCTCTGAAGCAGCGGGAGGGGATTCTGAAACCGACTCAACGAGATCCTCTCAAAAGGCCCCATCAGAACAAACGCCAGGGGGTTGGTGGTGTTTCTCGTGGGATCGAGAATCGTAAAGGTCGCCTCGCTGTAAAGGGTCATGGGAGAAAACAGAGAGATCGTCCTTTGGATTTCAATACTCTTGATAGCCAGGGCCGGATTGGCCGCCGTCTGAGCCGTGGGGGCGATGATGCCCGCCAGAAAATTGGCCCCCAAACTGAGAAAGATGGAGAAGAAAATCCACAGGGCGAGGGAGGCCAGGGCTGAGGTGGCTGTACTCCTGAAAATGACTGAGAACAAGATCGAAATGCCCAGCCAGAAAGAGACGTAGAGGATACTCAGGACAAGGTAAATGACCAGCCTCGAGATCTCCTCCGCACCGGGGACCACACCGATGAGAACAACCCCTAATCCTGAAATGAGCAGCACGATGGCCACCAGGATAATGGAGATGATCGTCACGCCGGTCAGAAACTTACCGTTGATGATCGAATCGCGGTAGATCGGCTGGGAAACCAGTTTGCTCAGGGTCCTTGACACCCTCTCCCGGTTGATTGCATCAAATCCCAGCACGATGCCGATGAGGGGTCCGAAGAAACCCAGAAACTGAGCGAAAGAGAAAAGTTTTCCTGCCGTGAAGAGCAACAGGAAGAGAAGGGTCGGTTTCTGCATGCCCTTCACCTCTTCCTGGATGGCCATCCCCACGGTCGAGACGATGATGACCCCCACCATGATGATGACCGCCGAGATGAGGAGAAACCGGATGCTGCTGAAGTGGTCCTCCATTTCCTTTCTAAAGATGGCGAAGATCCCTCGCAAGTTAGGCCTCCTTAAAATATTTCATGTAGATTTCTTCGAGCGTGTAGTGCTGTTTATCCACACCCAGTTTCGTTTTGGCCAGTTCCTCGATGGGCCCTACGGCGACGAGACCCCCTTTGATCATGATGCCGACACGATCGGAGACCCTCTGTACCTGTTCCAGGAGATGGGACGAGAAGAAAACCGTAATCTTCTTCACCTTGCTCAGGGAGCGGATCAACTCAAGCATACGATTCGTTCCGTCGGGGTCGAGTCCAATGGTGGGTTCATCAAGAAAAATCAGACTGGGTTCCTTGACCAGAACCTCGGCGATCCCGAGACGCTGCCTCATCCCCTTGGAGTAAGTCCCCACCTTCTTGGAGGCCTCTTCGTGAAGGCCCACCATCCCCAGTAACTCATCGATCCTGGGAGCGGACACCCCATCGGGAATGTGGTTCAAGCGAGCCACGAAGCAAAGGTTCTCCCTTGCGTCCATGTCGTCATAGAATCCTACGTTCTCAGGGAGATAACCCACCTTCTCCTTGACATGGAGCGGATCCCGCGTCGGGTCAAAACCGCACACCCGCACCTTCCCGGCCGTCGGTTCCGTGAGGCCCAGGAACATCAGCAGGGTCGTCGTCTTTCCCGCACCGTTAGGTCCCAGAAATCCGAAGATCTCTCCTTCTCGAATCTGGAGGGTCAGCTGATTGACGGCGATATCGGAACCGTATCGCTTCGTGAGCCCTTCGGCTTCAATGATGAATTGCTCTTCCACGTTTATCGTCTCCCCAGTTTGATGAATAACAAGGCCAACCCGCCGATCACGCAGAGGATGGCGATAATACCCACCCAGATCCACGTCGTGGAAGCTCTCACCGTGACCCTCATCTCAATGGTCTTGTCCGATTTCTCACCGTTGACCAGGACGCCCACCGAGTAATCTCCGACGAGCGCTTGTGGGGCGGGTTTGACGGTCACCTCGATCTGCTTCATGGCATTGGGGTCCAGGGACTCGATCTTTTCCGGCTTAAAGGTGACCTCCCAATTTTCGGGTTTGAAAGAAGAGAATGTAATGTTCCGGTTGATGGCAGAACCGGTATTCTTCACGAAGACTGAAAAATTGGATGTCTTTCCCCTCATGGCTTCAAGGGACAACACCCCCGTCGGAGTTCCTGCATCGATCCTGTAGATCCCGGTCAAGATCACTGTCAGTTTGACCTCGGCCTTCTTGTCTCCTGCGCTGATCCGGACCTGGACGGGATACTCACCGGAGGCTGCTTCTCGGTTGGGAGAGACTTCCACAGCCACGGTCTGACTCTGGCTGCCCTTGATACGAAGGCTCGAGATCTGCTTCGCCTCATAGGCAGGCTTGAAGTTGATCTCCCACTTCTCAGGCCCCACAGCCACCAGGTTGAAATTCCGATCGTTCTCACTCTTGTTGAGGATCTCCAGAGAGAATTCGACCCGGCTGTCGGTCTGGGTTCTCAACACAGGGTAGGAGGTGGTGATCTGGATATCATCCGCTCCCGTGGTGCGCTCTTGAACCGTCACCGTGAGTTTCTGAGTGGAGGCAATCTTCTTGTCCGCGGTTTGACTGTCAATCTGGAATACGTAAGTTCCATTTCCCACGGTCTTGTCAGGCTCCAGGGTCAAGGCCAGGGTCCGCGATTTCCCGTTTGGCACAAACATCCCCGTGACCTGGTAGTTCCCACCTTTCATCATCGCTTTCCAACCTTTAGGGACCTGAGAGATCGTCACATCGACGGACTCGTCTTTCCGGCCTCCGTTGTCCATGACAAGGTCCATCCGCACCGCTTCATTTTTGGTGACGATGACCCCGGAGTATTCCGGATAAACGGAGATGGCTCGCTCGGGCCTCGTGTCCTTCTTCTCCTCCTGGCCGAAACCCAGGGACGGGATGAGGAAAACTAACATTAACAGTACAAAAGGAAGAAAGATTTTTTTACGAGCCTCAGTCATTCGGACCATAGGTTTACCTCCTTAAAGCAATTCTTGTTTCTATTTCATTTCCCCCTAGAGACAGGAGAGTTTTGACAAAAATACGCATGAAGTCTAATCATTTGTTTCTGTTCTGTCAAGGGGGATGCTGCAAAAAAACCTGAAGGGATGAGTTAGTTTAGTATAGATGACCAATCTTCTCGGTTGCTTTCAGACCTGTTCCAGTCAATGTCGTCACAATCACTTCCTTTTTAATATGTTTTCCGTACTTTTTCAATCCGGCTATGGTGGCCGCCGAGGTGGGCTCAATGAAATATCCTTTTTGTCCCATCTCTTGCAGGGCCGTGACAATTTCCTCTTCTGTGACCGAAAGGATTTTTCCCCGGGTCTCTCGGATCACCTCCAAGACCTGGCTTCCTCTCACGGGCTTGGCAATCGCAATGCCTTCAGCAACGGTTTCCTGCTTGTCGAAGGGCTGTATTTCCCGCTCTCCCTTTTTGAAGGCCTCCTCAAGAGGGGCACACGCCGCAGATTGGATCCCAATCAACTTCGGGACTTTTCCCACGATTCCCGCTTCTTTCAATTCCTTGAAGCCGAGATACGTTCCTAAGACAAGCGTCCCGTGGCCAATTGGAAGGATCATCGTGTCTGGAGACTTCCAATTCAGTTGCTCACAAACTTCGTAGGCAAAAGTTTTGGTTCCGTGCAGAAAGAAAGGATTCCAACAGTGACTCGCGTAGAAAGCGTTGGAGACCGCTCCCATGGCGACCTCTGCGGTCTTCTCCCTTGACCCTTCCACTTTCTTGAGGGTCGCTCCGTAGGCCTGAATCTGGACCAGTTTTCCGGGAGAGGTTCCTTCAGGCACATAGATGTCACAAGGGATCTTGGCCTTCGCGCAGTAGGCGGCAATGGCGGATCCCGCGTTGCCGGAGGAATCTTCAACAATCTTCTGGGCTCCCAATTCTCTCGCCTTGCTGATCAGGACAGTAGCCCCTCGGTCTTTGTAAGACCCCGTAGGGAAGAGATAGTCAATCTTCACATGAACGGACCGGCCGTCCAATACGAATTCCTCGAGGGGAGTAAACCCTTCGCCCAGAGTCACAATGTGATCGTCTTTGAGAATGGGGAGGGTTTCTCGATATCGCCAGAGGTTCGGAGGTCGATCCATGATTTTCAGAATGGGGAATTCGACGTTGACATTGAGATCCAGGAAGGACCCACAATCGCAGCGCCATCTCGTCTGTTCAATGGGATAATCTTGTCTGCACTTCGGGCACGAGTATTTTTGCATTCCTTCACCCGTTCGACCGCGCGAAGCCCCGCCTTTCAAGGCGGGGCAGGGAAGCACGGCTCAGGGTGAACCTCGAGCAAGTCCCGGCCTTAAGGCCGGGGAGTCGAGAGGTTCACTCACAAGGTCACCCCTCTTCTTGCACGAGAGGCAAGATGACCCGAAACGTCGTGGTCCCCTGACGGGACTCCACTTCCATTTTGCCTCCCATACGCTTGAGCAACCGCGTCGTGATGTGGAGTCCTCTCCCTTTGCTTTCTCCACGAAGGAGCCGGTCGATGTCGCCTTCAGGCATCTGACCCGAGTTGGTAATTTCCGCCACCGCCCACGATTCCCTTCGGGTGGACCGGATGGTCAACTCACCTCCTCTTTCAGGAATGGCATGGGACGCGTTGTTCAATAGGTTATCCAACACCCTTTCGATGTGCAGTGGAAAACACCGGATCCGGAGGGGCGACTGCAACTCCCCCTCTCTCTGGCGAATATTCTCCAGCTTTAACTCTTTAACCGCTTGATCATTGACCACGAAGCGTTCCTTCAATTTGTCGGTAAGATCGACCAGTTCCTCTTTCCCCGTTCCGTAGAGAGTCAGAGCCAGCTCTTGAATGCGGGAGGTTTCTTTCAGGATGATACCGAGCGTCTGATCGACCTTCCGTTTGTTGACCCCCATCATCCCGCCCTCCAAAAGCTTCTGAAGGCGCTTTGAAAACCCCGCGACCGCAATGGCTGGGTTCTTGAAGTCGTGAAGAATATCATCCATTTTTTCCAGTCTCAAGCCCTTCATCAATTCTTTTCCGAAGAAGGTGAACACCTCGATTTCGTCGTCGGTAAACCGCTTGACCTGGGCCTGAGCATCGAAAACCATGAAGTAGTTGACGGCTTCGTTGACCTTCAACGGAATGTAGAGGACAGAGTTGATCTGCTGGGTCTTCAGGAATCCTTTCAGGTCAGGCGGCAAGAGGCCACTCTCTTGAGGGTTCGTGATGAGGATGTACGTCGGGTAAATCTTTTCATGCTCAAATTCACCAAAGGGACCCATCTGTCTGACCACGGCGCGGATGTAAGGGACATCCACCGAAAAGACGGTCCCGATCCCGTGCTGAACCTCCGGATATCCTGCCTCGACAACGACGTGTTGGCGATCCTCGAGGACCGAGAAGAGAGCACACCTCTGGATTCGGACGGTGTCCAGGAGCTCCGGGATGATCAGGTCAAAGACCTCCTTCATCTTCACCCCTTCCCGCTTTCCAAGTTTCAAGAAGATTTTCTCCACGATCCGGTCTTTGGTGACATTCAGCTTCTCGAGACCGGCGATCCGCTTCCGGGCGATGACATAGCTCACCCTTCGTGAGAAGACCTCCGCCGTCTTGATCTCCAGGGGCGTGAACATCTTGTCTTCCGTCTCAAAGTAAATCTGCATGACGCCCTGGGTATCGACATCCTTGAGAGAAAAGCGTGGAATCGAGATCGAGACAGCCATCATCGAATGGAGCCCCAGTCTTTCCACCTTCTCCTTGTCCTTGTATTTCTCCTCCTTCAACAGATTAGAGACAAGATAGGTTCGAGTGGTTTTCACGACCTCCCCGGCAATCGTATCCTCAAAGGGAATGGCCTTTTCACGATCTTCACCCATGTTCGGGTAATCGCCAAACGAAATCATCTCACCCCGTTCAGGATTATAAATTCGAATCGTAACCGCCTTTGCCCTGAAATAGTCCGCAACATGACTCGCCACGGCCTGGAGAATCTCTTTCTCCGACAAGGACGGATCGATCTCAAGGATGGCTTCGATCTGGCTGATCAGATGATCGGTAAAATGATAGAGGATCTCCTCTCCGACCAGCTCAACGACGTGAACCACGTCATTCGAAGAGATTTCCATCCCTCTCGCCTTCAGTCTGGCCAGGACCGTTTCTACAAGTTCTTGGTCAATTCGGGACAGTTCCATAAGAGACCAATAATATTAAGAAAAGGAGACGTAAAATCTATTATTATTATAGACCTTTTCCTGAACATGTCAACAAAATATAGAACTGTTTCAGGTAATCCCTCAGAAGGTGTGAAAAAATCAAAATCACGACAAAAATATGTCCAGGCCCGCAAGGATGGTTCTCTTGGAGAACTTTGGGGCCGAACCTCTTACAGCGAAACTCGAATGATCCAATGGAAGTAAATTCGTGTGCTGACTGCCGCGAAGGGTTACCCA
>Ga0209254_10007554_pt1 | contig 10037 bp, 7 predicted proteins | sample FrelakmetDIP11DI_FD_187148 | JGI IMG/M metagenome (GOLD analysis project Ga0209254, IMG submission 187148) | Freshwater lake sediment microbial communities from the University of Notre Dame, USA, for methane emissions studies - DIP11 DI (SPAdes)... | ecosystem: Environmental > Aquatic >...
GTCCACCAGGAGCGGTGCCAGGCCCATGGAGGGCTCGTCCAGGAGCAGGACCTTGGGGTCCGACATCAGGGCGCGGCTCATCGCCAGCATCTGCTGCTCACCGCCGCTGAGCGTCCCGGCGACCTGGCCCTGGCGCTCCTTCAGCCGCGGGAACATCTCGAAGGCCAGGTCGATCCGCTGGGCGATGACCGCCTTGTCCGACACGACGTAGGCGCCCATCTTGAGGTTCTCGATGGTGGTCAGCCGGGCGAAGATCCGGCGCCCCTCGGGGACCTGGACGACGCCCTTCGACGTGATCTCGTGGGCCTTGTACCTGGCCAGGTCCTCGCCGTTCAGCGAGACCCGGCCGCTGCGCAGCGGAACGATCCCGCTGATCGTGTTGAGCGTCGTGCTCTTGCCGGCGCCGTTGCCACCGATCAGCGCGACGATCTCGCCCTGTTCCACGTCCAGCGAGATCCCGCGCAGGGCGTGGATGCTGCCGTAGAAGGTGTTGACGTCCGTGACGGACAGGACGGGCGTGCTCATCAGGTCACCGCCGCCGTGGTATCGCCGTCCCCGGCCGCCGCCAGTCCATCGGCTTCCCTGGCCGAGACTGCCTCGGCGGCACCCTCGCGGCCGAGATAGGCCTCGATCACCCGTGGATCCTGCTGGATCTCCCGGGGCGTCCCTTCGGCGATCTTGAGGCCGTAGTCCAGGACCGTGACCCTGTCGGAGATCCCCATGACCACGCGCATCTCGTGCTCGATGAGCAGGATGGTGGTCCCCAGCTCGGTGCGAAGCCTGCGGAAGAACTCGGTCATCTTGAGGGTTTCGGATGGGTTCATCCCGGCCGTCGGCTCGTCCAGCAGCAGCAGGCGCGGCGTGTTGGCGAGGGCGCGGGCCACCTCCAGGCGACGCTGATCCCCGTAGGGGAGCTTGACGGCCAGGCTGTCGCCCCGGCCCTTGAGCCCGACGAACTCCAGCAACCGCTGCGCCTCCTTGTGGGCCGCCTCCTCTTCCCGGCGCTGTGACCGCGTCCGGATGATGGCGCCCATCCAGGTTGCGCGCAGGTGGTTGTGCTGGCCGACCAGGATGTTCTCCAGGGCCGTCATGCTCTTGAACAGCCTGATGTTCTGGTAGGTCCGCGAGATCCCGTAGTGGGCGACCTCGTCCGGGCGAAGGGCATGGATCGGGTCACCGGCGAAGGTGATCGTGCCCTCCTCCACGTGGAAGAACCCGGTGAGGCAGTTGAAGAACGTCGTCTTGCCCGCGCCGTTGGGGCCGATGACGCTGGCGATCGAGCCCTCCTCGAGCTCGAAGTCCAGCTTGTTGACCGCGGTCAGCCCACCGAACCGCTTCGTCACCTGCTCCGCCTTCAGCAGGATCATGGCGCGGACCCCTGCGTGATCTCCTCTGGTGCGAGCAGGTCCGCGTCGTCCATCTCGGCAAGCTCGTCCGCGGTGTGCAGCTCGCGCGTGGCGATCTTCGAGGGCAGCAGCCCCTCGGGCCGGTAGATCATGACCGCCATCAGGGCAATCCCGTAGAACAGGAAGCGGTAGTCCGAGAATTCCCGGAACAGCTCCGGCAGACCGATCAGGACCAACGCTCCCAGGACGACACCGGGGATGCTGCCCATGCCGCCGACGACCACGATGGCGACGACGTTGATCGACAGCTGGAGCTGGATGCTGGTGGGGAAGACGGATCCGATCAGCGCCACCGAGATGGCGCCGGCGAGGCCGGCGAAGGCGCCGCCCATCATGTAGGCCAGCAGCTTCGTCTGGACGAGGTTGACGCCCATGCCCTCGGCCACGTCCTCGTCCTCGCGGATGGCCATCCACGACCGGCCCATTCGCGACCCGCGGAGGCGCCACGAAACGAAGGCGACGACGACGGCGAAGGCGAGGGCGAGGTAGTAGATCTGGGTAGGCCCAGCGAGCCAGTGGGTGGTCGCGACCTCGATGGGCTTGGGGATGTTCAGGATCCCCTGGGGTCCGCCCAGGGACTTCTTGAGCAGGTCCGATCCGACCAGGATGCGGATGATCTCGCCGAAGCCCAGGGTGGCGATCGCGAGGTAGTCGCCCCTGATGCGCAGGATCGGCAGGCCCAGGAAGATCGCGAACCCCATGGCGAAGATGACCGCGAACGGGACCGCCTGCCAGAACGTCAGTTGGGCGAGGCCGAACTCGCCGGGCGAGGTCAGCAGGGCGACGGTATACGCACCGACCGCATAGAACGCGACGAAGCCCAGGTCCAGTAGGCCGGCCAGGCCCAGGGTGATGTTCAGGCCGAGGCCCAGCAGGATGAACAGGGCCACGATCGCGATGACCTGCGCGAAGAACGACCCCATCGCGAGCGGGAAGAGCAGGATCACGGCGAGGAGCAGGATTGCCGCCGGACCGGTGACCAGGCGACGCTGGGCCTTGGGCAGCGCGTTCACGCGCTGCCTCGGCTTCGTCCTCCGGACGACGGCGATGATCGCCACGGTCCCGAAGAACACGAGGATCGCGCCGGGCACGGTCAGTCCGTCCGCGGCGAGCAGGAAGCGGGCAGGTCCGGCCAGTGGGGTCACGAGCAGGGGTGTTCGCAGCAGCCCTGCGAACAGGCCGAAGAAGAGCAGCGACCCCAAGCTCACCAGCACCATCGAGCGCAGCCCGGCGGGCAACACGGCGACGACGCCGGCCAGGCCACCGGTGATCGCCCCGACCAGGATCGGGAACCAGGCCCAGGACGTCCCCTGGCCGTTGGTCAGCAGGGCATACAGCTCCGGGGAGGCATTGAGGAAGACGGCCCGGAGATCCACCACGGAACCCACGAGGACGAGCCCGGTGAGGAACGTCCCGGAGATCGCGCCGACGGCTGTTCCGGCCGCGACGGCCCGGACTCGGGAGACCCCCACCTGGTCACGGGCGGCCAGGTAGCCCACGGCGCCGAACGCGATGAGCAGGGCAGCCTGGCCGAGCTCGATGACGCCGACGATCAGCGCTCGATCGGCGAAGACCGGCACGATGCCGACGAGGCACAGGTAGATCGATATGACACCACCGAGCACGCCGGTCCGCAGGAAGGAGCGCAGGTGCCAGGAGCTTGAGGCAGACTCGGTCATACCGGTCACCTGGATCGTCGATGCGGTCACGCCCGACTCCTCGCGCCGCGCTCACCCAGGATGCCCGATGGCCGGAAGACGAGGACCAGCACGAGCATCGTGAAGGCCACGACGTCCTTCAGCTGGGTGGGCGAGGGCACGCCGAAGCCGCTCAGGAAGAGGTTGGGTCCCACGACCTCGATCAGGCCGAGGAAGAGGCCGCCGAGCATGGCGCCGGCCACGTTGCCGATCCCGCCCAGGACGGCCGCGGTGAAGGCCTTGATGCCGGGGACCAGGCCCATCGACCACGTCACCTGCGTGTACGACAGGCCCCACAGGACCCCAGCCGCTCCGGCGAGGGCGGCGCCGATGACGAAGGTCACGACGATCGCCCTGTTGGCGTCGATGCCCATCAGGGCGGCCGTCCCCTTGTCCTCCGAGACCGCCCGGATCGCGGTGCCGACCTTGGAGCGCATGATGAACAGGTACAGGCCGCCCATCATGGTGAACGAGGCCACGACCACGAGGACGTCGACCCAGCGCATGTTGAGCAGCGGGATGGGTGCCGGCTCGTTCAGGAACGGCACGCTCGGATACCCGTAGACGCCCGAACCGAAGAAGCCACGGGCGGTGTACTGCAGGAACAGCGACGCACCGATGGCGCTGATGAGCGGAACCAGCGTGGGGGCGTTCCGGAGTGGCCGGTAGGCCGTACGCTCCACGGCGAGCGCGAGCCCGACCGAGACGGCCATCGCGACCAGGATCATGATGGCGATGGAGATCAGGCCGCTGGCGACGCTGGCGGTCAGGGCACCCGCCTGCATGAGCGCGACCGCCGTGAAGTAGCCGGCAAAGGCGCCGCCCATGAAGATCTCGCCATGGGCGAAGTTGATCATGCGCAGGATGCCGTACACCATCGTGTAGCCGAGGGCGATCATCGCGTAGATGCTGCCCACGGTGAGGCCCTTGCCGATCAACTGGAACCAGTCGGCCGGGGTGTACTTGCCGCTGAGCAGGGTCAGGGCGGACCCCACCACGACCACCAGGATGATGACGGCGCGGAACGTCCACATGAAGACGTCGATCGCGACATCGGTGATCCGGTCCAGCCTGCGGACTTTCAACTGATGGTCTCCACCAGGTGACAGGTAGAACGACGGGACGAGCGAGCGGTGCCCACTCGCCCCGTCGGACGATCGCTTCTCAGCGAGAGAGGATGCGTGGAGCTACTTCGGCCAGACCACGGCCGACGGCATCTCGAGCTTGTCGAAGTTCTCCTGCGTGACCTGGTAGACCCCGATGACCGGTGCGCCGCAGTCGCCGGTGGCGCTGCAGGACAGGGTGCCGGTGAGGCCCACGAAGTCCTTGGTCGCGAAGATGGCGTCCCGGAGGGCGCCCTTCGGCACGCTCAGCGAGCCGTCGGCGTTCTCCACGGCCACCTTCTCGAGCGCCTTGAACAGGATGTTCGTGGCGTCGTAGGCATGGGCGTGGAAGACGCTCAGGGGCTTGCCGCCGAACTTGGCCTCACGCTTGGCCAGGAAGTCCTGGTAGCCGGAGCCGAAGGCCGCGAAGTTCGGGCTAGAGAGGTAGTGGCCCACGGAGGCCGCGCCCGCAGCCTTCAGGAAGTCCGGGGTGAAGTGGCCGTCCGCGCCCATCGTCTTGACATTCTCGAGCCCGGGGATGTTCCCGACCTGAGACCTCAGGAAGCCGGCTGCGGCGACGAACACCGGGAAGTAGATCATCTCCGGCTTGCTGGCGGCTACGGTCGTGAGGACCGCGCTCATGTCGGTCGTCTCCTTGGTGACCGCCTCCTGGGCCGTGATCGTGCCACCGAGCTTCTGGAACTCCTCGACGAAGACCTGCTGGAGGGCCTGGGCGTAGGTGCTGCCATCGTGGATGGTGGCGGCCTGGGTGAGCTTCAGCTCGTTGTAGACGAACTCGGCCGCGGCCTTGCCCTGGAACGCGTCGCTGTGTGCCGTCCGCAGGTAGCCCGCATAGCTCGCATCGCGATCCGCAGCGGTCAACGCCGGTCGGGTGTTCGACGGGGAGAGGGTGGTGAGCCCGGCCGCCGTCAGCGCAGCGATGCCACCGACCGTCTCGTCCGAGCAGGACGAGCCGACGAGCCCGACGATCGTGCTGTCGGCCGCCAGCTTCTGGGCCGCGGTCGCGCCGCCGTCGGGCGTGCACAGGCCGTCTTCGGTGGTGAGACGGATGTCGTGGCCCTTGAACTTGCCGCCGAGGTCGTCGATCGCGACCTCGACGCCCTGCTTGGAATCCTCACCGAGGGACGAATCGGCCCCGGACAGGACGCCCCAGTAGGCGATATGGAGCGGCTCGCCGGCCGGGATCTGGACGACGCCGAGCGGATCCTCGACGGGTGCCATGCTGGCCGGTGCGGCGGTAGCCGGGGCTGCGGTAGCCGGGGCTGCGGTCGCCGGGGCGGTGGTAGGGCTGCTGCTCGACCCACCGCAGGCCGAGACGACGATGGCCGCAGCCGCGATGGCCACGCCCACACGCGCGAACTTCATGAACTCCTCCTCCAATTCCCCTCGCCGATGCCCGCGGCTTCCGGTGCTCGCGGACCGTGACGTCATCCCTGGGTGGCCGAGGAACGCTTCGGCGCGGCGGTGATGGCGACACGGGACGAGGGACCACTACACCCCTGGAAATAGAATCCCGGAGCGATGCCGTATCATAAGCGCTGGCGTCAGGGATGCAAGGCCGCGATTCGCGGCCCGAACCCCTTGCCACCCGCCTCGGGACGGCTGTCCGAGCCTCGAGTCGCTCGCCTCCCGGGCATCTTCTATCGCGGCCAAGGCGCGCGGCCGTTCGTCCGGACCCGTTCGGCCCGGCTTCTCGCGCATCGGCCGCTCACTGTACGAGGTACGCACTGGGCGTGGAGTACCTGATCCGCCAGGCTCGCATCACCGACATCGACCGTCTGGCCGCGCTCGGCCGGTCGGCGATCCGGGGGTCCGGCCGCGGGTCGCTCGATGCCGCGGACCTTCTTCGCCAGCTTGTCTACCTGCCGCACGCGAGCGTGCTCGTCGCCGAGATGCGACGGGAGATCGTGGGCGGGGCGCTCCTCGTCCTGCGTCCGTCGGTTGTCGCCGGCGGCTACGTGGGGACGGTCGACCTCCTGGTCGTCGCCCCGGACCATGACGCGGATCGCGTGACGGACGCCCTGCTCGAGGAGCTGCTCCGCTCGGCCGGCAACAAGGGTTGCACCGAGGTCGAGATGGACCAGCCCGCAGATCCCGTGGACCTCGCGCGCTTCGAACGCGCCGGGTTCACCCCCGCTGGACCCACGCTCCGGCGGCCCCTGGCGGCAGCTCGCCGCCCCTAGCGCCCCGGGCGGTCCGGACTGGGTCCGGATCACGCCCCATCACATAGGAGTCAACGTGGGGAAGAACGTCGCCGTCTTCGTGGACGTGGCGAACATCTTCTACGCGGCCAAGGCGGCCGGCGTGGATATCGACTACGTCACGCTGCTGAAGTCGGCCACCGCCGGCCGGGACTTCGTCCGCGCGTACGCCTACACCGGGCTTGACCCGGACAACGAGAACCAGCGCAACTTCCACCAGTTCCTGGCGCGGCACCAGTACAAGGTCGTCAGCAAGGACATCCGCAAGTACGGCGACGGCAAGGTCAAGGCGAACCTCGACATCGAGCTCGTCGTGGACCTGATGAAGACCGCGCGGAACCTGGATGTCGCCGTGATCGTGTCCGGCGATGGCGACTTCGCGCCCGCCATCCGCGCCGTCCAGGAGATGGGCGTCCGGTGCGAGGTCATCAGCTTCCGCGGCAACACGTCGTCGGACCTGATCGAGGTCGCCGACCTGTTCACCGACATCACCCAGATCGCCAAGGTCGACAAGAGCTCGACGCGCTCCGGCCGCCGTGTCGCGGACGACGACGAGGACCTGTCGATGACCGAAGTCCCGGACAAGCTGTCCGAGGGCACGGGTCGCGGTCGCGGTCGCGGTCGTGGCCGGTCTGACCGCGAGGGCGGGTACTCCGGCGGTTCGCGCGGCGGGCGCTCGTCCTCGGGTCGCGACTACGGTCGTGACGGGGGTCGTGACGCGGGCCGTGACGCGGGCCGTGACGCGGGCCGTGACGCCGTTCGCGAACCGGTCGCGGCGTCGTCCGGCACGTCCGGCTCGTCGTCGGGCGGGCTCGTGGCGCTCCCCGGTGAGAAGCTGTCCCGGGCCGCCGCAGCGGCGGCCGCGCCGGCCGAGGAAGCCCCGGAGCTCGAGGAGGGCCTCGAGATCGCCGCGGGTGAGGAGCTCCAGGGCGAAGGCGAGGTCGAGGGCGATGGCCGCCGCCGGCGCCGCCGCCGTGGTGGCCGAGGCCGTGGCCGTGGCCATCGGGACGAGCAGACAACCGTTGACGGTGAGCCGGTCGAGGCCGCAGATCGCGAGCCGGTCGAGGCCGCGCAAGGTGAGGAGATCCGGGCCGCTGAAGGCGAGGAGATCGAGGACGCCGAGAGCGAGGAGGCCGAGGATGCCGAGCCGGGCGAGGAGGCCGTCGTGGCCGCGCCGGGCCCCGCGCGCCCCGTCCGTGGCGGTCGTTCCCGCACGCCGTCGGGCGATCTGCCCACGCCGTTCGACGACCTCGACGCGCTCAGTGCTGCCCCGCGCGCCCCGAAGGCCACGCCGTTCGGTTCCGTTTGGGACCGCCAGCTCGGGACCCCGGTTGCCCGGCCGGCCGCCGGCCTGGCGCCGCTCCCCGACGACGATGAAGACCTCGAGGAGCCGGCGATTCCGGAGTACCTGCTTGCCGAGCAGCGCCGTGGCCAGGGTGGCCAGGGTGGCCGGGGCGGTGGTGGTGGCGGTGCCCGGGGCGGTCGCGGTGGTGGCGGCACGCGCAGCGGCTACTCGGCGGCCATCGATCGCGAGCGCTACGGTGGCGGTCGCGGTGGCGGCACGAGCCGCTATACCGAGCCTGCCCGGAGCGGCCGGAGCGCCGGCGGTGGCCAGGGCGGCGGCGCCAACCAGGGCGCCCGGGGCGGGCAGCAGCCCCCGCGCGGCCCGCGGCCGGAGCGCCAGGATCGCGTCGATCGTGCCCCGCGCACGGGCGGCGCGGAGTGGAGCGAGGTCCCGCCGGAGCTCGAGGAGATGCTCCGCGCGCAGCTGCAGCGCACCCGGCCGGCCGCATCGGCCCCGACCCCGAAGGTCGAGACCCAGGTCTCCGAAGCCGCCCCGAAACCCCGGACGACCCGGAAGCCGGCTGCCAAGCCGGCCGCGGCACCCGCCCCGGCCGCCGAGGCACAGGCCCAGATCGGCGGGGCCCCGGCCGAACCGGCCGCCGAGGCGGCACCCAGGCGCCGGACCCCGCGCAAGCCGGCCACGGTCGCCGAGACACCCGCCACGGCCGCCGAGGCTCCGGCCGTGGCTTCTGCCGCAGAAGCCGCCCCGAAACCCCGGACGACCCGGAAGCCGGCCGCCAAGCCGGCCTCGGCACCCACCCCGGCCGCCGAGGCCCCGGCCGCGGTGGTCGAGGCCCCGAAACCCCGGACGACCCGGAAGCCGGCGGCCAAGCCGGCCGGGGCAGCCGAGGCACAGGCCCCGATCGGCGGGGCCCCGGCCGAGGCACCTGTAGCGAAGGCCGCCCCCAGGCCCCGGACGACGCGCAAGCCGGCCGCCAAGCCGGCCGAGGGCTGATCACCAGCACGAACAAGCGCAGCGACGTGGACGGCTTCCTGACCGCCGGCCACCCGGCCGCGGTGGCGGCCGTCCACGCCATGCTGGGGTCGCGTGTCCCGCACGCGATGCTCATCAGCGGACCCGCGTCGGTGGGCAAGGTGACCCTCGCCCTGGACCTGGCCGCCGGTCTGCTGTGCACCGGTGCGACCGGCGCCGATCGGCCGTGTCGCGCCTGTCGCACGTGCCGCCTGGTCGTGCACGGCAACCACCCCGACCTCCACCGCCTTGCCCCGATCGGTCCGGGATTCCAGATCCGGATCGGCGAGGATCTGCATCCTGAGCCGGGCACGATCCGGCGGCTCGCCGTAGATCTCGCGCTGATGCCCGTGGAGGGCGGTGCGCGAGTCGCGATCATCCGCGACGCCCAGCGCATGTCCGACGTCGCGCAGTCGGCCCTCTTGAAGACCCTCGAGGAGCCTCCCGCCGGTACGACCGTGATCCTGTGTGCGGACGACGAGGAGCTACTGCTCCCGACGATCCGCTCCCGGTGTGCCCGGATCCGCCTGGGCATCGTGGGCGTGCGCGACGTGGAGCGGCTGCTCACGGACCGGGGCCTGGCGGATCCGCCAACCGCGGCACGTCTCGCTCGCCTCACCGGCGGCCGGCCCGGCCTGGCCGTGGCGTATGCCTCCGCGGATGGCGTGGAGCTCATCCGCGGAGAGCTCACCCGCACGCTCCTGGACCTCCTGGGGCAGGGTCCTGCCCGCCGCCTTGCCGCCGCCAAGCCGCTGCTCGCACGGGCGATGGAGCTCGACGTGCTGCTGGCCCCCGTCGTGACCCAGATCGAGGAGGCCCCGAGGCGCAGCGCCCGAGGCGCAACGCCCGAGCAGGCCCCCGCCATCGATGGCGGAGATGGCTCCGAGGAAGTACCACACGAGGCCGCCGAGGAGGGCCCTGTCAGGAAGACCCCGGCCGCGGCCCGCCGCCGGGCGCTGCTGCTGCTCCTGGATGCCTGGCGCGCCCTGGCGCGCGACCTCGCCTGCGCCCAGCGCGGGGCGCCCGGCTCCATCCGGGACATCGCCCTGCTCGAGGAGATCGAAGCCGCGGCGCGGGACCTGCCAGCGGACGCCGCCGCGGGGATACTCACCCGCCTGGTGCGGGCGGACGAGCTGGTCGCGGGCAACGTCAGCCCGGAGCTGGTCCTCGACGTGCTCCTGGTGCGCTGGCCGCGCCGGCGCCACGCGCCATGACCGGCAAACCGCCCGGCGCCGCAGGTGGCGCGGGCAACGGTGAGCCCGGCAGCGCCGGCGGGCGCACCCGACTTGACG
>Ga0209254_10007555_pt1 | contig 10037 bp, 10 predicted proteins | sample FrelakmetDIP11DI_FD_187148 | JGI IMG/M metagenome (GOLD analysis project Ga0209254, IMG submission 187148) | Freshwater lake sediment microbial communities from the University of Notre Dame, USA, for methane emissions studies - DIP11 DI (SPAdes)... | ecosystem: Environmental > Aquatic >...
GGCGCGCTCGACCGGCTGCTGACCGACATCGGTCAGCCGATCGACACCGTCGTTCTGATGAACGTCGATTCGAAGGCGTTGTTCCAGCGGCTGACCGGTCGGCGCAGCTGTCCGAAGTGCGGCAAGGTCTTCAACGTGTACAGCTCGCTTTCGACCAACGGCGACCGCTGCGACAACCACCCGGGCGAGGAAGCGCCGCAGCTCGTTCAGCGCGCGGACGATAAGGAAGACGTGATCGCCAACCGGCTCAAGGTTTACGAGAACCAGACTCGGCCGCTGGTGGAGCATTACACGGCGCGCGGGCTGCTCAAGGTCGTCAACGCCGACCAGCCGGTCGAGAAGGTCTACGCGGAATTCCTGCGCGCCGCCGGCGGCTGACAGGCAGGCGCCAGGAAAACAGGTGCCCGCCACCTGTTTTTTCTCAACCGAGCGCCGCGAGCAGTTTTTCGCCGACCACGTCGCGGCGCCAGCCGCGCAGAACCGCGGACTCACCCCGGTCCGGAAACACCATCGCCTCGACGTCGCGGCGCGTCGCAATCACTTCCGGACTCAATTCCAACCCAGCCGCTTCGTTGCGGACGATCTGCTGCAGCCTGGTGACCAGAGCGTTTTCCTCGGGCGTAGCTCGTTGCGGGGCGTTCCTCGCGTCCGGCATCCCCGGCATCTCGACCGCAGCCTGCATCAACGCCAGGAGTTCCAGGCCACGGTTGCGGACCACGGCGGGCGGCAGTGACCCGACCGCCTCGAGGTCGGCGACGGTGCGTGGCGCGATGGTCGCGAGCGCGTAGATGACCTCGTCCGCGAGGATCCAGCCGCGCGGTTTGTCGGACTCGATCGCGCGCCTTTCGCGCCACTCGGCGATCGCTCGCGCGACGGCCTGTTCGCGGGGCTTCAGTCGGCCGAGCGCCTTGAGGCGCCGCCAGGCGTCGGCGGGTTCGGTCTCGTAGAGGGCACGATCTTCCAGCCCGATGGCGTCCTCCGCCAGCCAATGCGCGCGGCCCTTCGCCGCGAGTGCGGCCGCGAGGTCCGCATGAAGCTGCAGCAGGTGATGGACGTCGTCGGCCGCATAGGCCAGTTGCGCCGGGCTCAGCGGCCGACGCGACCAGTCGGTACGCGTCTGCGCCTTGTCGATCGAGTGGCCGAGTTGTCGCGCCACGAGCTCGGCATATCCGACCTGCGGCGGCAAGCCCAGCATGGCTGCCGCGACCTGCGTGTCGAAGACGGGGGCGGGTACCGCGCGACCGCCAAGCTGCAGCACCTCGAGGTCCTGACGAGCGGCATGCAGGATCTTCAGTTTCGAGCGATCCGCCAGCAGCCCGTGCAGCGAGTCGAGGTCGAGCCCGGCGAGCGGATCGATCAGGTAGCAATCGCTGTCGGTCGCGACCTGCACCAGGCAGAGTTGCGGGTAATAGGTCCGCTCACGCATGAACTCCGTGTCGATGGCGAGCCGCGCCGCGGATTCCAGCCGGAAGACGGCGGCGTCCAGTTGTGCCTGGGCCGTAACGAGCGTGGCGTCGCGCATGCCTGGTAGTACCTGCGTGTAGAATCGCGGTTCCCGGGCCCGCCGCGTGCCTATCGTGCAGCAGTTCCTCAGGATCTTCCTCGACATCGTACTCTGGCGGCGAGGCCCGCAGGATCTCCCGGCGTCCGTCACGCTGGTGTGGCTGACGCTCGCGGCCTATGTGCTGGTAAGCGCGGTGCAGCTTCTGCTGCTCGACGAGTCCGGAACCGTCTGGTTCTTCTTCCTGGCCGCGGACCCGCTGCTGCTGGCGGCATGGACCTGGCTCGTGCTGAAGGTCTACGGCCATACGGAGCGATTCCAGCAGACCATTGCGGCCGTGTTCGGCACCGGTGCGCTGCTCGGCCTCGGCCTCTACCTGCCTTTGCAGTTGCTGGTGACCGGAGCGGGGTTCAATGCCGAGTCTGCCGTCGCGCAGGTCGTGGCACTGGCGCTGGTTGTGGCCTTCGCGCTCGTCACCGGGCGGATCATCAAGCTCGCCACCGACTCCAGCCTCTTCACCGGCATCGCAGTGGCGCTCACCTATTTCATAGCAATCAACACGCTGGTCGGCATGGTGCACGGCCCGGGGAACTGAAGATGCACCTGCACATCATCGGCATCTGTGGCACGTTCATGGGCGGCATCGCCGCTCTCGCCCGTGCCACCGGCCACCGCGTCTCGGGCTCGGACCGAAACGTGTATCCGCCGATGAGCACGCAGCTCGCGGCGCTCGGCATCGACGTGATCGAGGGCTACGACCCCGGGCAGGTGAAGCTCGAGCCGGATGTGTTCGTGATCGGCAACGTGATGAGCCGCGGCAATCCGCTCATCGAGGCCGTCCTCGACACCGGCCGTCCGTATGAGTCCGGCCCGGAATGGCTCGCGCGCAACGTGCTCGAGGCTCGCTGGGTCCTTGCCGTCGCCGGCACGCACGGCAAGACGACGACGTCCAGCCTGCTCACGGCCATCCTCGAGCATGCGGGCCTCGGGCCGGGATTCCTCGTCGGCGGCGTGCCGCTCGACTTCGACGTGAGCGCGCGACTCGGGAGCGGCCACCATTTCGTCGTCGAGGCCGACGAGTACGACACGGCGTTCTTCGACAAGCGCGCCAAGTTCGTCCATTACCGTCCACGCACGGCGATCCTGAACAACCTGGAGCACGATCACGCCGACATCTATCCGGACGTCGCCTCGATCCAGCGGCAGTTTCACCTGTTGCTCAGGACGGTGCCGGGCAACGGCAGGCTGGTGGTGAACGGCGCGGATCGCAATCTCGCCGAAGTGCTCGGCATGGGTTGCTGGACGCCGGTGGAACGATTTGCGTCGGATGCCGCGGTGGCGGCCGACTGGCACCTCGTGGCCGACCCGGCCGCGGCGTACGCGAAGTTCTCGGTGTATCGCGGCGAGCGTCGCGTGGGTGACGTCGAGTGGGGTCTGCTCGGCCGGCACAACGCGGAGAACGGCCTCGCCGCGCTCGTGGCGGCGCATCACGCCGGCGTGGACGAGGCCGCCGCGATCGAGGCGCTGTGCCGCTTTCGCGGGGTCCGGCGCCGGCTCGAGGTACGCGGTACGGTGGACGGCGTGGTCGTGTACGACGACTTCGCGCATCACCCGACGGCGGTCGCGAGCACGCTCGACGGCGTGCGCCTCAAGGCGGGCGAGGGGCGCGTCATCGCCGTGCTCGAGCCGCGTTCCAACACGATGAAGCTCGGTACGCACAAGGCGGCCCTGGCAGATTCGCTGCGCGCCGCGGATCGAGTCTTCGTCTACAAGTCGCCGGAAGTGAAATGGGACGTCGGCGAGGCGATGATGCCGCTCGGCAGTCTCGTTATCGTGCACGAAGACCTCGCGCGGCTGACGCAGGCGATCGTCGCGGAGTCACGGCCCGGGGACCACCTCGTATTGATGAGCAATGGCTCATTCGGCGGACTGCACGAGCGACTGCTCGCGGCGCTGAAGGCGCGTTGCGCCGCCTGAGCAGGCATAATCGGACGCATGACCGTCCGACCCAGTCACCGCGAGGCCGTTACGCCGGCTATGACCGGCGCGTCCCGCGCCGAGTACGGCCTGCGCCTGCTCGATCACCCCGGCATCGAGCACTGCCTCGGGCCGCGGTGGGGCGTGGATGGACCGGCTGAGTGACGATGAGCGAGGAGATTCCGCTCTTTCCTCTCGGTACCGTGATGTTTCCCGGCGGGCCGCTCGCGCTGCGCATCTTCGAGGCGCGCTATATCGACCTGGTGCGGCGCTGCATGCGCGACGGTTCGGCTTTCGGCGTCGTGCTCATTCGCGAAGGGCAGGAGGCGGGTGGCCCGGCCGTAACGTACGACATCGGCACGCTGGCACGAATCGTCGATTTCTCACGGCAGCCCGACGGGCTGCTCGGCATACGCGCCATGGGCGAGCGGCGTTTTCGAATTCTCGAGCGACGACGCGCACGCGACGGGCTCAACCTTGCCGACGTCGAGTGGCTGCCCGCCGAGGCCGAGTTGCCGTTGCCCGAGGAATTTGCCGAACTTGGTCCGGCAATCGACACTGCGCTCACGCAGGTCGGCGAGCCCTACACCGACATCGAGCGTCGCCCTGGCGACGCGGCCTGGGTTGCGGGACGGCTGGCCGAGATCCTGCCCATCCCGGACGTGCACAAGCAGCATTGTCTCGAACTCGACGACCCGGTCGAGCGGCTGCGCTACCTGCGGCCCATGTTCGAGGTCGGGTACAGGTGAGCGGTCTGGTTCCAGCAGAGGGCCGGCGACTGCGGATCATGCACGTGATCCTCTCGCGGGGTTTCGCTGGCTCGGAGCGTGCGGCCGCCGAATCCTGCGCCGCCCTGTCGGGTCGCCACGCGGTGGCACTCGTCGTCCGAAGTGACCACCGAGGCCCGGATGGATCGAGTATCCGCGACGAGGTCGAGTCCGGGGTCGAGGTGTTCGAGGTGCCACCGCACCTCGGCACTCAACAGCGCCTCGAGGCATTCATCCGCGCATGGGCGCCCGACGTAGTGCACACGCACCTGCGCCGCGGCACGCGCTACGTGGCGCGCATCGGGCTCGCACGCATCGGTCTTCCGCAGGCCGTGCACATCGCCACGTTGCATCTGTCGATCAATGGCCGGCACTACCTGCGGGCGGACGGCCTTGTCTGTATCTCCGAGTGGCAACTCGACACGATCCCTCGGGACTATCGCGGCCAGGTCTTCCTGGTACCGAATTCGCTGGTGCCGCAGCCGCGCCTGGACGCGGCCCAGGTCCGGGAACTGCGCGCCTCGCTGGGCGTAGGCGACGACGACTACCTGGTCGGCGCGGTGGGGCGCCTGGCGCACCGCAAGGGCTTCGACCTGCTCATCCGTGCGTTCCAGCGGGCGCGGCTGCCGGGCGGGCGGCTCATGATCGTGGGCGATGGCAGCTATCGGCGTCGCCTCGAGCGACTGGCGGGCGAGCGCGTGACGCTGACCGGCTTCCGCCGCGACGTGAAGGATCTCTACCAGGCGTTCGACCTGTTCGTCTGCCCGTCGAGCTATGAGCCCTTCGGTCGCGTGATCATCGAGGCGCTCGATGGCGGCGTACCGGTGATCGCCACCGACGCGCAGGGCCCGAGCGACATCGCACGACGTTGTCCCGTCGAACTCGTGCCCTGCGGGAACGAGGCGCGCCTTGCGGACGCCCTGCAGCGTGCGGCCGCCGCGGGTCGCGTCCGCGTCGAGGCCGATCTTGCGGAGTTCGGCATGGCGCCGGTTGCGGCGCGGATCGAGAGCGCCTATCGATCGCTTCTCGACCGTAAGGCGGCAGGATCGTCGGCACCGGTTCCGCGCGTCGCGACGACCACGATGCCGGCGTCTTTCGGACCGACCGGCTCGACGTCGCCGCCACGCTTTCTTTTCTCACCGGTCTCGGGCCCTGGCGGAGCGGGCGAGCTGATGCGCTGCCTGATCATCGCGCGCGAACTCGCGCGTGCCGAGCCGTCGGCGGACATCCGTTTCCTGGTGAACCGCGCGGCGGTGTTCCGCGAGGCGGTGGATTTCCCGATCATCGACTGCGACGCCTCGCCGACCAACAGCACGCGGCAGGTGCTCGCGGCCATCGAGTCGTTCCGCCCGGACGTAATGGTGTTCGACAACTCGGGCCGCACGGCGCAATTACGCGCCGCCAAGCGCGCTGGCGCCCGGCTGGTGTTCTCGAGCCGCGCCCCGAAGCTGCGCTGGAAGGCTTTTCGAATCAAGTGGATGCGACTGCTCGACGAGCACTGGATCGTGTTCCCGACCTTCGTCACAGGCGGACTGACGTGGCTCGAGCGCCACAAGCTCGCGCTGTTCCCGGGCTACACGGTGCGGCGGCTCGACACGCTGTTCCCGCGCGTCGAACCGCAGCTGCGCGACGCATGGCTCGCGCGGCACGGATTCGTGCCAGGCGGCTACGTGGTGTTCGTTCCCGGCGGCCGCAGCGAGGGCCAACGGATCGCGGAGCCCGCCGAGCATTTCATCGCGGCGGCCCGCAGCTTCTGCGCAACCACCGGTTACCCGTCGGTGGTCCTGACGGGCCGCAATACTGTGGCGGACGAGTCAGGAGCGAATCCGACGCTGCTGCCGCGCATCGCGCCCGAGGAGGTGCAGTACCTGCTCACCGGGGCGACGATGGTGGTCAGCAACGGCGGCACGACGCTCGTCCACACGCTCGCGCACGGCCGGCCGTTGGTGGCCGTGCCGCTCGCCGACGACCAGACGCGCCGCATCCGGCGCGCCGTGCGACTCGGCATCGCCGCGAGTGCGCCGCCCGACGCCGAAAAGATCGCGACGGAGGCCGCGGCGCTGCTCGGCGACCCGGCGCGGCGAGCGGACATGCCGCGGCACATTGCCGCGCTCGGCATTGCGAACGGCGTGGGGGAGGCGGTCAACGCGCTGCGAGCGCTGGCGAAAGCAGCGGTCCGCTGAGCGAGCCGGGCTGCGGCGTCGGTGTGCAGCGGTCGAGCCCGCGCCAAAGGAGTCCGGCCCGTTCAGATCCGCATGAGTACGCGGGCCGCGGCCTCGATGGTCGCGTCGATGTCGGCGTCAGTGTGGGCGGCAGAGACGAACCCCGCCTCGAACGCCGATGGCGCGAGGTACACGCCCTCGGCGAGCATGCCGTGGAAGAAGCGCTTGAATCGCTCCACGTCGCAGGCGGTTGCTTGCGCGTAGGACGTCACGCGGTCTGCACCGGTGAAAAAGAAGCCGAACATGCCGCAGACGTGATTGGTCGAGAGCGGGATCCCGGCGCGGGCCGCCGCCGAGGCCAGGCCGGCGACCAGCCGATCCGTCGTGGCTGCGAGCCTCGCGTGGAACCCCGGCACGTCGATGCCTGAGAGCGTCGCGAGCCCCGCGGCCATCGCCACCGGGTTCCCGGACAGGGTGCCCGCCTGGTACACGGGCCCGAGCGGCGCGATGTGCTCCATGATGTCGCGGCGGCCGCCGAACGCGCCCACCGGCATGCCGCCGCCCACGATCTTGCCGAGCGTCGTGAGGTCCGGCCGGATGCCGTAGAGCGCCTGTGCGCCACCCTTCGCGACGCGAAAGCCCGTCATCACCTCGTCGAAGATCAGCACCGCGCCGTGCCGGGTGCATTCTTCGCGCAGGGTCTCGAGGAATCCCGCCACGGGTGGGATGCAGTTCATGTTGCCGGCGACGGGCTCGACGATGACGCACGCGACGTCGGCGCCGATCTCGGCGAACGCCGCGTGCACCTGCGCCGCATCGTTGTACGAGAGCGTGACCGTGTGGGCGGCGAGCTCGGGCGGCACGCCGGGAGAGGTTGGCACGCCGAGCGTGAGCATGCCGGAGCCGGCCTTCACCAGCAGCGAGTCCGAATGACCGTGGTAGCAGCCCTCGAACTTGATGATCTTGTTGCGCTTCGTGAAGCCGCGCGCGAGTCTGATCGCGCTCATCGTGGCCTCCGTGCCGGAGCTGACCATGCGCACCAGCTCGATGGACGGGACCAGTTCGATAATCTTGCGGGCCACCACGGTTTCGATCGCGGTCGGTGCGCCGAAGGAGAGTCCGTTCGCGGCCGTCTCCTGCACTGCGCGGATCACGTCCGGATCCGCGTGCCCGAGGATCATCGGACCCCACGAGCCGACGTAGTCTATGAACTGCCGGCCATCGGCCGACCAGACGTGCGGGCCCTTGGCCCGGGCGAAAAAAATCGGTTCGCCGCCCACGCCGCGGAATGCGCGTACGGGCGAGTTCACGCCGCCGGGAATGACTTTGCAGGCTTCGGTGTACAGGCTCACGTACGAACTCCGGCACGAATGGGCGGCTGCGTAGTCTAGCAAGGGCTCGTGCAATCCCCGTACCATCAGGCACTTGACCTGCCCGGACTGCGGCGCCCGCGCCGCTACTGCTGCACGACCTCGTATCCCTGCTGCTCCAGGAGGTCGACGACACTGTCGTCGCCCACGAGATGCAGCGCTCCAACGACGACGAGGTAGTCGTCCCGGTCGTCGAGCAGCTCGGTCAGCTTGTCGACCCAGGCGCGATTGCGATCTACGGTCAGGCGGCGGTAGAGATCGGGGAATTCGTCGAACTCGTCGGACAGCAGTCCGGCCAGCGCCTCGGTGTCTCCGGTCTTCCATGCGCGCACCAGCTCGCCGATCTCCCGGTCGAGCTCGGCCGATTCATCGAGCGTCATGGCGAGGAAGTGCTTCTGCATCGGCATCGGCATGCCGGCCAGCAGTTCGAGCTGCTGCGCCGTCGTCTCGAGTCCCTGGATCGGCTTGTCGTCGTCGTCGGCCCGGCGTGCGAGCACCTGCTCGAGGCCGAGCTCGGCGGAGAAGCCGCGCCTGGCGAGTTCGATCTGCAGCAGAGTCGTCGCCACCAGCCAGGGTGCGAAGCGATCGAGTGGCGCGAGGTCGAGGCCCGCCTGCTGGGCGCGACGATTGAGCGACGCGTAGTCGCTGCCGAGGATGCCGCGCAGGCTCTGGCCTTCCGGAAGCAGGCCCAGGCGCTGCGTGACCTCGAGCATGGCCAATGGGTCCGTCTCGCCAGGATCGTCGAGGTCGACTTCCATCACTAGCCGCTCGGAATCCCCATAGGCGCGCTCGGCGACCGCCGACAGGGCCGCGTCCCCCTCGCGCAGCACGTGGATCGATCCCAGCAGGTAAACGGTGTTCTGCTCGCCCTGTACCGTCCAGAGGACGTGCTTGCCGCGTGCGAGGACCGTTGCCGGTGCTAGAGCGACGGCCAGCGCGAGCAGGAATGCCGGGAAACATCGCATCAGCGCAAATATCCTTCCAGCCAGACCACCTCGGTGGCGATGCTCCTGTCGTCCGGCAGGTAACGACGCCGGGCATGCTCGAGGCATGCACGCAGGCTCGGCAGGGTGCGGGTACCCCGCAGCGTGCCTTGCGGGTCGCTGAACAGATGAGTGTCGGTAAACTGGAGGATTCGCACGCTTTGCATCGAGGGTGCATCATCGCAGAACGGCCCGCGTCGAGGTCAAGCCATGTCCAGTCGTTCGATATCGCTCACGGATTCGCTCTACGGGTACCTGCTCGAAGTCTCGCTTCGGGAGCCCGATCTGCTGCTGCGCCTGCGTGAGGAGACCGCGGCCGACCCGATGGCGAGGATGCAGATCTCGCCGGAGCAGGGACAGTTCATGGCGCTGCTGGCACGACTCATGGGCGCGGGGCGCTGCATCGAGGTCGGCGTGTTCACCGGCTATTCGTCGCTTTGCGTCGCCACGGCGCTGCCCGCGGATGGCCGGATCGTCGCCTGCGACGTGAGCGAGCACTGGACCGGGATCGCCAGGCGGTACTGGGAGGAGGGCGGCGTCGCGCACAAGATCGACCTCAGGCTTGCGCCCGCGGTCGAAACGCTTGACTCGTTGGTGGCGGCCGGCGAATCCGGCAGCTACGACTTCGCGTTCATCGACGCCGACAAGACCAACTACGTCGCCTACTACGAACGATCGCTCGATCTGCTGCGCCCGGGCGGACTGGTCGTCGTGGACAACACGCTGTGGAGTGGACGCGTCGCCGACCCAGAGGTGGCCGATGAGGACACGGTCGCGCTCAGGCATTTCAACGAGCACCTGCACCGCGATGCGCGCGTCGACCTGAGCCTGCTGCCGATGGGTGACGGCCTCACGCTGGCCCGCAAGCGCTAGAAGCGGCGGGCGACAGGCGCCGCACGGCAGCTGAACGAAAACGGCCGCCCGGGGGGCGGCCGTCTGCGTACGCCGATGGCGTCAGACGAACGTCAGTACTTGTAATGGTCCGGCTTGTACGGGCCCTGCACCGCGACGCCGATGTAGGCCGCCTGCTCGGCCGTGAGTTCGGTCAGGTTCGCACCGATGCGCCCGAGGTGCAGCTTCGCGACCTTCTCGTCGAGGTGCTTCGGCAGCACGTAGACGTCGTTCTTGTACTTCTCCCCGTGGCCGAACAGCTCGATCTGCGCCAGTACCTGGTTCGCGAACGAGTTCGACATCACGAACGACGGGTGACCCGTGCCGCAGCCGAGGTTCACGAGCCGGCCCTCGGCCAGCACGATCAGGCGGCGGCCGTCCGGGAA
>Ga0209254_10007557_pt1 | contig 10037 bp, 9 predicted proteins | sample FrelakmetDIP11DI_FD_187148 | JGI IMG/M metagenome (GOLD analysis project Ga0209254, IMG submission 187148) | Freshwater lake sediment microbial communities from the University of Notre Dame, USA, for methane emissions studies - DIP11 DI (SPAdes)... | ecosystem: Environmental > Aquatic >...
GGACCGGCGATCTCGATCTGCTCGAGCGCCGACGACATGGCGCGCTGGCTCCAGCTGCTGCAGGGCATGGGCGTGTTCAACGGCCGCCGCCTGCTCGCCGAGGCGACGGTCGAGGAGATGTTCACGCCGCAGATGGCGATCTCTGCGCTCGGGCCGCGGGAGCTGCCGATCAGCAGCTATGGGCTCGGGTGGTTCGTCGAGAGCTACCGCGGCCGCCTGATGGTGTCCCACGCCGGCTCGATCGACGGCTTCTACTCGATCGTCGTCCTGCTGCCGTCCGATCAGCTCGGGGTCGTGGTGCTCACGAACGCCTCGCAGCACCGCGTGCCCGAGGTGGTCTCGCGCTGGGTCGTCGACCGCTTCCTGGGCCTGCCCGAGATCAACTGGAACGCGCGCCTGACCGCCCAGCAGGAGCGACTGCGCGAGGAGCGGCGGGCGGCCGAAGCGGCGCGCGAGGCCCAGCGCAGGCTCGGTACAGCCCCCAGTGTGCCGCTGACCGCGCTGGCCGGCCGCTACCGGCACCCGGCGTACGGCGACATCGACGTCGTCGAGGGCGTGGGCGGCCTGGTCGTGACCTTCCACGGCATGACGGGCCCGCTCGAGCACTTCCAGGATGACGTCTTCCTGTTCAAGGTCGAGGGCTGGGGGCTGCGCGAGGAGTTCGTCGTCCGCTTCCAGTACGCCGCGGACGGCGCGGTGTCGTCGCTGCTGTCGACCCTGCAGGACGGCCTTCCGCCCGAGGTTTTCCTGCGCCTCGGCAGCATCGCAAGCCCCCCGGCGCCCTGACGAGGAAGGTTCTCGGGATTTCCGGATCGCGATCTTGACGTTTTCTTGTAGATTTGATTGAATATTCAACTAAGAGTATGTATGGCGCGGGACACACGTGACCGGATCCTCGACGCGGCGAGCCGGCTGTTCAGCGAGCGGGGCTTCGACGGCACCGCGGTCGCCGAGGTGCTGGCCCTGGCAGGGGTCAGGAGCGGCAGCCTCTATCACTTCTTCGCGAGCAAGGAGGCGCTGGCCGAGGCGGTGGTCGCCCGCTGCGCCGACCGGCTGCGGGAGGCGGTGCTCGAACCCGCCGAGGCGGCGGCGGCAGATCCGCTCGAGCGGGTGTTCGCTCTGGTCGGACTGTGGCGCCGGAGGCTGGAGACGGGGGCTCCGGGAGCGGCCGACCCGACCGGCCTGCTCGCCGCCGAGCTGGCCGCACGGCGGCCGGCGATCGGGCGGCTCGCCGAGGGATACGGCGCGCGGGTCGCGACGCGGGTGCGCGGGTGGTTGGATGCCGCTGGGCCGCGGCTGCCGGCCGGGACCGACCGCGGCGAGCTGGCCGGTTTCGTGCTGACCGTGCTCGAGGGGGCCACGATGCAGAGCCGGGCGGCGGGGTCACTCGAGCCCTTCGATCGGGCGCTCGCCCAGCTCCGGCTGCTGTTCTCGCTGCTGGAGGGCGCCGCCCAGGGTGGCCCCCGGCCGGTCGCACGCGACGCCGAGGAGCCGGCGGCCCCAGTCCGCGTCGGCGGCGACCCGGCGGGCTGGCGGGCGTGGTGAGGCGACGCACTGGCAAGGGAACTGCCTCGGCTCCCGTACCCGATCCCGTTCCCGTTCCCGAACGGATTGCGAGTGCGGAGCGTGGTGTTCACGGCCTCGACCCGGAACGAGCGGCGTTCCTGCTCGGTGGTGCGCATCGGGAACGGGAACGGGAAGGGGAACGGGAACGACTCGGGCGCGGAAGCGGAAGCGGGCTCGGAAGCGGGTGGGGGACCTCCCGGCTTCTCGACACAAAAAAGGACGGCCCGGGGTTTCCCCGGGCCGCACATCGCAAGCCGCGAAGCGGATTGCGATCAGTACATGTCCATGTCGCCGCCCATGCCGCCGCCTGGGCCGCCGGACCTCTCCTTCTTCTCCGGGATCTCGCACACCAGCGCTTCGGTGGTGAGCAGCAGCCCGGCGATGGAGGAGGCGTTGAGCAGCGCGTTGCGGGTCACCTTGGCGGGATCGATGATGCCGGCCTTGACGAGATCGGTGATCTCGCCCTTGGCCGCGTCGTAGCCGATGGCGCCCTTCTTGGCGCGGATCTCGCGGACGATCACCGCCGCCTCCTCGACGCCGGTGTTGAGGATGATCTGACGGGTCGGCTCCTCGAGCGCCCGAATCAGGATTCTGGCGCCGGTCTGGACGTCGCCCTCGAGGTCCTTGGTCATCTTCTCGACCTGGTCCATGGCGCGCAGCAGCGCGACGCCGCCGCCGGGCACGATGCCCTCCTCGACCGCCGCCTTGGTGGCGTGCAGCGCGTCCTCGACGCGGGCCTTCTTCTCCTTCATCTCGGTCTCGGTGGCGGCGCCGACCTTGATCTGGGCCACGCCGCCGACCAGCTTCGCCAACCGCTCCTGCAGCTTCTCACGGTCGTAGTCCGAGCTGGTGTCCTCGATCTGCTTCTTGATCTGCTGGACCCGGCCGAGCACCGCCTCGTGCTTCTTCTTGTCGTCGTCGTCGACGACGATGGTCGTGTCGTCCTTGTTGATGACGATCTTCTTGGCCGACCCGAGGTCGTCCCACTGCACGTTCTCGAGCTTGATGCCGAGGTCCTCGGAGATCAGCTTGCCGCCGGACAGGATCGCGATGTCCTCGAGCATGGCCTTGCGCCGGTCGCCGAAGCCGGGCGCCTTCACGGCGGCCACCGACAGGGTGCCGCGCAGCTTGTTCACGACCAGGGTCGCGAGGGCCTCGCCCTCGACGTCCTCGGCGATGATCAGCAGCGGCCGGCCCTGCTGGGCGATCTTCTCGAGGATCGGCAGCAGGTCCTTCATGTTCGAGATCTTCTTCTCGAAGATCAGGATCTTGGCGTCCTCGAGCACCGTCTCCATGCGCTCCGCGTCGGTCACGAAGTAGGGCGACAGGTAGCCGCGGTCGAACTGCATGCCCTCGACGACCTCGAGGGTCGTGTCGAGGCCCTTGGCCTCCTCGACCGTGATCACACCGTCCTTGCCGACCTTCTCCATCGCCTCGCGGATGATCTCGCCGATCTCGGTGTCGGCGTTGGCCGAGATGGTGGCGACGTGGGCGATCGATTCGCCCGCGACCGGGACCGCCATCTTGGCGATCGCCTCGACCGCCTTCTTGGTGGCGAGGTCGATGCCGCGCTTGAGCTCCATCGGGTTGGCGCCGGCGGTGACGTTCTTGATGCCCTCGCGGTAGATGGCCTGGGCGAGCACGGTGGCGGTGGTGGTGCCGTCACCGGCCACGTCCGAGGTCTTGGAGGCGACCTCGCGCACCATCTGGGCGCCCATGTTCTCGAGGTGGTCCGGGAGCTCGATCTCCTTGGCCACCGTCACCCCGTCCTTGGTGATGGTCGGCGACCCGAACTTCTTCTCGAGCACGACGTTGCGGCCCTTGGGGCCGAGCGTCACCTTGACTGCGTTGGCGAGCTTGTTGACGCCCGCCAGGATGTAGCTCCGAGCCTCCTCGGAGTAGACGATCTGCTTGCCTGCCATGGTCGGCCTCCCTTACTTCACGATGATGGCGAGGATCTCGTCCTCGCGCAGGATGGTGTGCTCTTCGTCGTTGATCTTGATGTCCTGGCCGGAGTACTTGCCGATCAGGACGCGGTCGCCCTTCTTGACACTCATCGGCAGGCGCTTGCCGTCGTCGTCGAGCTTGCCGTCACCGACCGCGACCACCTCCGCCTCCTGGGGCTTCTCCTTCGCGGTGTCCGGGATGATGATGCCGCCGCGGACCTCTTCGCGCGTCTCGATGCGCTTGACGAGCACCCTGTCACCCAGAGGTTTTACTTTCATCTTGCTCTCTCCTTTCGAGTTATTTTGCGCTTTTGGCACTCGGCGAGCGCGAGTGCCAACGGAGACTATAGGCCCTTCCGGCTCGGCTGTCAACCCCCTTTTTGAAGAATATGAGTGCCTGTGACTAAGATTCTCTTCAGCAAAACCCACGCCAGTTTCTGCGTGCCCAAGGCTCAGATCTCCAGGCCTCGCGTTTCCCCGGGCAGTGCGCTATCGTACCGGGCCGAGGCCTTGAGGAGGGCGCCATGCGACACCCGCTCTGGAGTCTGGCCATGATCGTGACGTGCACCGCGACTGCCACGGCCGGTGATCTCGGCAGCCTGCCGCCGGTGACCCCGGACGGCAACGCCGAGCGGTCGAGCATCCCGGCCGTCTACCGCTGGGACCTGTCGGCGCTCTACCCCGACGAGGCGAGCTGGACGACGGGCGTCGCTGCCGCCCGGGCGGAGCTCGCGAGCCTCGCCGCCCTCCACCCGCGCCTCGCCGATCCGGCGACCCTCGCCGCCTACCTCGGCCGCTACTACGACCTCGAGCTCGCCGGCAACCGGCTCAACCTGTACGCCAACCTGGCGCAAAACACCGACACCACGGACCAGGCGGCGATCGCCCGCCAGCAGCAGGGGCTGACGCTGACCGCCGACATCATGAACGAGGGAACCGTGCTGCGCGGCGCGGTGCTGGCGCTGTCGGCGGACGAGATGGCGGCAGCCTATGCCGCGGCCCCAGCGCTCGAGCGGTACCGGCCGGCGATCGACAGCCTGCGCCGGCGGGCGGACCGGGTGCTCGACGCCGAGGCCGAGCGCGTGCTGGCGCTGGCCGGCGACAACCTGTGGGCCGTGATCGACCTCAACGAGCTGCCGTCGCCGATCGAGCGCGCGTACCAGTCGGTGCTCTCGGAGCTGCCGCTGCCGTCGATCGTCGACGAGCAGGGCAACACCGTCGGCCTGACCCTGGCGAACTACGGGCTCTTCCGGGCCTCGGCGGACCGCCGGGTGCGCCGGGACGCGGTGCAGGGCCTGCTCGGCGCGCTCAAGGGCTTCGAGAACACCTTCGCAGCCACCCTCAGCGGCCAGGCCCAGCTCGACGTGCTCTTCGCCCGGGCGCGGCGCTACGACACCGCGCTCGAGGCCTACCTCGACAAAGACGAGGTCGATCCGGCCGTCTATCGCAACCTCATCGCCACGGTCCGCGCCCACGCGCCGGCGCTCCACCGCTACGTCGAGCTGCGCAAGCGGGCGCTCGGCCTCGACGATGTGCATCTCTACGACCTCTACATCCCGATGGTCGAGGGGGTCGAGCGGCAGTTCGCCTACCCGGAGGGCGCCCGGGCGATCCTCGAGTCGATGGCGCCGCTCGGCCCGGACTACGTGGCGATGGCCCGCCAGATGATCGACCCGGCCAACGGCGCGATCGACGTCTATCCGTCCAAGCGCAAGGACAGCGGTGCCTTCTCGAGCTCGGTGTACGGAGTCCACCCCTACATCAAGATGAACTACATGGACCGTTACGACGACGTGTCGACGTTGACCCACGAGCTCGGCCATGCCCTCCACAGCCAGCTCTCGGCCGCCAACCAGCCGTACCTGACCTCGCGCTACACGATGCTGCTGGCCGAGATCGCCTCGACCGGCAACGAGATGCTGCTGTCGCGCTACATGCTGGACCACGCCGCGTCGGACGCCGAGCGGGCGTGGCTCCTGTCCGAGCTCGCCGAGTCGGTCCGCACCACGATCTACCGCCAGACCCTGTTCGCCGAGTTCGAGCTCAAGGTGCACGAGCTCGCGGAGGCGGGCGAGCCGATCACCGCCAGCCGGCTCAACGAAATCTACGCAGGGCTCATCCGCGACTACTACGGTCCCGGCTTCACGATCGACCCCAACGACGCCGTCGAGTGGGCCTACATCCCGCACTTCTACTACAAGTACTACGTGTACTCGTATGCCACCGGGCTCGCCTCCGGCATTTCGATCGCCGAGCGGATCGCCGCTGGCGAGCCGGGCGCGAGAGAGGCCTACCTCGAGATGTTGAAGGCCGGCAACTCGAGACCGCCGGTCGAGCTCCTGCAGGGGGCAGGCGTCGATCTGACGACCCCGCAGCCGATCGCCGCCGCCCTCGAGTTCTTCGAGCGCACGGTTGCGGAGCTCGAGAAGCTGGTCGCAGCCAACGAGTGACGGGACGCGCGCGCAGGTTGAACGTCGGAAGTTGAAATTACCCCTACCCGTCCGGGACGAGAGGGGGTGCGCGTCGAGCGGGCGTGCCACTTCTGACACTTTCAGCTGTCAGTTTGTTGCCTTCTTCGCAGCCGACGAGTGCCGAAAGTGTCAGGGGTGGCAACCTCGGGGAGCGCGATGGGGGGATGGCGCGACGAGGTTTCTTCGCGCCGTGCCGATCGAGCGATCAGCTATCGCCGACTGACCCTGGGCAATCCTCGACTGCCACGACGTGCAGGTGAACGCGGTCGTCGACCTGCGTGCGGGCGGCGAAGGCGTCCTGCGCGGGCTGCTCGATGGTGGCCGGGCTGTCGGCGGCGAGAACGAGCCGGAACCGGTTGAAGCCGCGCCGGTCGCGTTCACACACCCCTGCCTCCACCGCCGCCGCCACCAGCGAGGGCAAGGGCTGCGTGGCAGCCGCCGGGACGACGTAGACCAGCAGCCGGCCGCCGGCATCGAGCCGCGTCACCTCGACATCGAGGCCGGGCACGAGGTGGCTGCGGTCGACCCGGATCGCCCGCAGGATCTCCTCCGGGCAGCCGCAGCCGAGGACGTCGCGCACGAAGCGGGCGAGGGCGGAGGGCTCCACACGCCAAGTGTACGGGACCGGCCTCGCCGATGCGAGCCGGGAATCAGTACTCGGCGCGCCCGCCGACCCGCGCTTTCGGGACGCACGCCCTTGGGAGGCGGGCCGTCCGGTTCTCGGACCGCGCAGGCTCGCTGCCCCGCCCGAGCTCAGCTCTCGGCCATCCGCTTGAGACGGTATGTGAGGAACCCGACGCCCATCAGGAGGAGGCCGAGGACGATCAGGGCGAGCGGCCAGCCCATGCTGTCGGAGAAGTACTCGCCGGTGATCTTGGCCAGGTAGGCGCCGAGGAAGAGCGATCCGAAGGTCAGCAGCGCCTTGCTTCTGACGTGAACGCTGAGGTAGAGCACGCCGAAGGCGAGGCCCGGGAAGACAAGCTCCCAGAAGGTGCTCTGGCTCGGCTTCCAGCCGCCCAGGGCGAGCGCCGAGCCGAGGAATGCGAGCGAGCCGAAGGCGTAGAGCGGTCCCGACAGCCCGTCGCGCTCAGTGCCCGAGAAGGCCCATCCGAGCACCATGAAGGCGAGTCCCGCCGTGAGGATCCGGTACTCGAAGAACTCCTTGCCGGCGAAGCGGGGGTCTGGCCCGACCATGAAGCCGCTGATCGCGAAGAATGCCCAGGTGGCGAAGACGATCGCGTAGACGAGTAGGCTTGACGACCGGAAGAGACGATAGACGGCGAGGAAGGCGCCCGTCAGGACGAGGGCCATCAGGCTCTGGAGGCTGAGCCTCTCAGGGTCGAGGCCGGCCTCGTCGAGGGTCACCGCCATGCCGAGCGGCAGCAGCAGGGCTGCGATCAGGAAGAACGCCGGGCCGGCGGCACCGAGCCGGCCGTGCCAGCTCAGCAGGACCCCGGTGGTGAAGGCGGCGAGGCCGGCGCCGAGGGTGACCACCACGTGCATGATCGGGCCGAGGTCGTCCCAGACCTGGGCGATGAAGGCCACGATCCCGATGAAGATCACGCCGCCGCCGACGAAGTAGAGGAGTCTCGAGTAGCGGCCGCTTCGTGCCGCGACCTCGGCCGCGGGTGTGTCGGCGACCTCCCGAACCGCGGCCACAAGCTCGGCCTCGGTGAGCTCGCCGGCGGCCGCCAGGTCACGCACCGCCTGGAGCAGCGTCATCTTGTCCACTGCGCCTCCTCGACGATCCAGCCCAGGAAGTTGAACATGTACGCGTAGCCCGCGTCCGACCCCACCTCCAGATCGAGCTTGCGCGACCAACCGTCTTGCTGCAGGTACCAGGTCTGGTAGTCGGTCGAGGAGAGGATCGGGAAGAAGAACTCGCTCCGGCGCCCGTGAACGATCTCGAAGCCGTCCGGCGACCGCGGACTGCCGTCGAGCCTGAGCCTGGCGGCGGCGTCGAACGAGATCAGCTCGCTGCTGTTGGCGGCGACGTGGTGGATGTAGAGCTTCCTCGGCCAGTTGGCGCCGGGCGGCGTGTAGCCCGGCGGGTCGACCTTCTGCACCTCCAGCCGGCCGTCGACGACCAGGTAGCGCTCGTCACCGTACGGCGATCCGACCAGGTAGAGGAAGTCGTACTGCGGCGGGTCAAACGACGAGAGCAGGCGCGGCAGGTAGATCGCACCGGCCACGAACACGATCATCAGCACCGGAATGGCGAGCCCGATCATGAGCGCGACGTCCTTGGTCCTCGCCGATGACATTCTGCAACTCCCTGGCGGGGCGGCGTGCCGGTCGTTGATCCATCATCCCCGAGGCGACGCCGCGCCGCAACCCCGGCCCGCCGGTCGGGCTGGCTGAATCTCCAATCGTCGATTCGGTCTTTGACATCAACCGGAGGAAACCTCCTTCTCTGTCGATGACCGCAGCCGCTCCGCGGCGCGGATCCAGCGGAGGGGAGGCCCGATGGACAGCTCACCCGACAGCAGCGTGGTGCCACTCGGCGGGAACGACCCGGACGGACGGTGCCGGTGGATCGACGGTGGCGGCCACGAGTGGCTGCTTGCCCGCCAGGGCGGGTCGCTGATCGTCGAGCGCCCGCAGACCGGGGAGTCGGTCGTGGTCCGCTTCCCGGACCTCGCCGCGGAAGCGCTCGACGGGCCGCCGGCCGAGGTCTGGGTCCTGTTCTGCGCTGCCGACGGCCACCTCTTCCACTGCAGCATCTGCCACGAGGCGGAGGTCATCGAGTTCTCGAGGTCGGCGCGGCCGAAGGTCGATCTTCCCGGGCCGAACCGCCGTCGCGGCTGCTCGTGTGAAGCCGGCCGGCCCGACGGTTGCTGAGAGGACGTTCTGAAGGAGGTTGTTGCGATGCTGAGCGCTGTTCGCATCCACTCGCTGGTCCGAATGGTGATCGCCGTCGCCGCTTCGGCGGCCACCGGCGGCCTCGTCGCGGCGCACGAGCCCGGCCTCGCGGCGGTGGCGCCGCTTTCGGTGGGCCCGACCGTTCGGGCCGATGCGCCGTCGGACCCGAAGCTCGGGATGACGCCGGACCCTGTCTGCGTGGTCGCCGGGCTGCGGATCCTGCAGTCCGGCCAGTGGCGGCCGGTGCCCGACCAGCTGCCGAGGGAGGTGCCCGTGGAGCTCGCGGTCGAGGTGCGCAATCTCGGCACGGCCGGCACCGCGGTGCTGACCGCGGCGGCCGAGGTGTGGCCTCTGGACGAGAGCGAGGCGGTTCATGTCATGTCCGGCGCGGCGACCGTCGTCCTGGCACCCGGCGCCGCCCACTTCCTCCAGCTCTGGCCGCCGTGGCGGCCGCTCTCCCACGGCTCGTACCGGATCTTCGGCACGGCCGCCGAGGGTGGCCTCGCGATCGGCAGCTTTTCCGAGACCGTGCAGGTGCTCGGCGGCACGGCGGTCTGCCCGGTTCCGGGCGTGAACCTTCCCTGAAGCAAGGAGGACGACATGGTGCGTTCGGGATTGCGACTGCCAAGTGTCCGCTGGGGCTCGATCGTGTGCGGGCTGGCAGCTCTCGCAGCAGCGGTGCCCACCGCTGCGCGGGCCAGCGACGAGGTGGCTCACGAGGCGCGCGGCCACGAGCGCAGCGGGTACAGCCTGTCGAGCTACGAGAACATCAACCTTGCCAACGGCAATCTGAGCTTCCGGGTCCCACTGTGGACCGTGCACACGGACGGCGGCCTCGCCTTCGAGCTGGCCCTGCAGCATGACTCCAAGGTCTGGCACACCCACCGCTACTGCACGATGGTGCCCGACGGGTACGAGGGGTGCGAAGGGGCCGGAGGTGCGATCCTCGAAGCGCAGATCGCCTACGGCGTCGAGGCGTACGGCTTCGGCTGGGACCTGCGGCCCCCGCGCATCGTGCCGGCGAGGACCTTGCCGAATACGCGCCAGACCGCGTACCTGGACTCCACCGGCGCCCGGCACGGCGTCAGCGGCACGCCGCCCTGGCTCGCGGGAGATGGCCAGGACGGGGAGGTCGATGGGGAGTGGGCAGTGGGCGACCGCTTCTACACCAGGGACGGAAGCAATCACCGGT
>Ga0209254_10007558_pt1 | contig 10036 bp, 7 predicted proteins | sample FrelakmetDIP11DI_FD_187148 | JGI IMG/M metagenome (GOLD analysis project Ga0209254, IMG submission 187148) | Freshwater lake sediment microbial communities from the University of Notre Dame, USA, for methane emissions studies - DIP11 DI (SPAdes)... | ecosystem: Environmental > Aquatic >...
CGGGAGTCAACAGGTCGACGGCCGTGTGCCCGGTCAGGACGCGGATGTTCGGGTGTTTAAGCACCGCCCGCAGCAGCGAGACTTGTATCGCATGCCCGGTGGCATCCGCCGCATGGACGATGCGTGGCAGGCTGTGCCCACCCTCCAACGCCATCGCCAGCTCCCCTTCGCCTGTTTTATCGAACGGCACCTGGAGGTGCTTTACCAGGAACTCGTCGACCAGCTCCGGCCCCTCGCTTGCTAATAGTCTCACGGCTTTCGGGTTGCAGTGCCCGGCGCCGGCGCGGGTGATGTCCTTGGCCAGAAGCCTGGGCGAATCCCCCTGCCCGCGGAAGACAATCCCGCCCTGCGCCCAGTCGGTGTTCGTATCTCCCGGCAGCTCGGAACGCGTCACCAGGGTGACCTGCACCCCGGCTTCCGCCAGCCGCAGGGCTGCGGTTGCACCGGATATGCCCGTGCCCAGCACGATCACGTCGGTTTCGATCAAGTCAGTTTTCGGTTGTGTCTCGGGCAAGTTAACTTGTGTATGGGTCAAGCGTCAGTCTTTCTTTCCCGTCGCCCCGATGGCGATCATCCGCTGCACTGCCTTGTAGGCGCGCACTCGGACTTCCTCGGGAACTTCGATAATGTATTGGGTCTTCTGCAGGGAGAGCAAAGTCTCCTCCAGCGTGATTTCGTTCATGTGCGGGCAGCGCACGCTGCACAGGCGCAGCATTTCCTTATCCGGATTAGCGCCAGCGATGTTGTCACCCATGCTGCATTCGGTCAGCAGCAGGTAGCGCGGCGCCTGCGTCTGCTCGACGTACTTCATCATGGCGGTGGTGCTGCCTGAGAAGTCCGAGGCCGCCACCACCTCCGGGCTGCACTCGGGGTGCGCCAGGATCACCACGTCCGGGAACTGCTGGCGCACGTCCTGGATGTCCCTCACGGTGAACTTCTCGTGCACCTCGCAGCGCCCGTGCCAGCCGATCATCTCGTAGTGTAGGTTCGGGTCACTCGCCTTGAGCTGCTTCGACGGGAAGATGATCTCCTTGCCCGTCTCGCGGGCGACATTACTCGCCAGGTATTCGTCCGGTAGAAAAATCACCACGTCGCTCTTCAAGGAATCCACGACTGCCCTGGCATTCGAAGACGTGCAGCAGATATCGCTCTCCGCCTTAACGTCGGCGTAGGTGTTCACGTACGTCACCACCGGCACCCCGGGATAGCGCTGCTTGAGCTGGCGCACGTCCTCGGCGGTGATCGAGGACGCCAGCGAGCAGCCGGCCTTCTTCGCCGGCAGCAGCACCGTCTTCGTCGGATTAAGAATCTTGGCGGTCTCCGCCATGAAGCGCACGCCGCAGAAGATGATGATCTCTTTGTCGGTCGTCGCTGCCTTGCGACTCAGCTCCAGGGAATCGCCCACGAAATCCGGGATCGAATGGAACAGTGCCGGTTCCATGTAGTTATGTCCCAGGATGACTGCATTGCGCGCCTTCTTGAGCTGGTTGATTTCCGCCGCCAGCTCCGACTTGTAGCGCAGCTCCACGTCTGGGACGACGTCGTGCAGCCGGGCGTGCAGCGCGGCGTACATCTCGCCTGCGTCTACTATCTCAGAAGTTTTTTTCGTTGTCATAGCTACCTACTCAATCCATAAACTGATGTCTAAAGCTTTCACCGAGTGGGTCAGGGCGCCGACCGAGATGTAGTCCACGCCGGTGTGGGCGACCTCCGCCACGTTCTTCAGGGTGATCCCGCCCGAGGCTTCCAGGGGTACCCGCTCGCCCACCAGCGCCACCGCCTGCCGCATCTGTTCAGGCGTCATGTTGTCCAGCATGATGCGGTCGACGTTCAGGGGCAGCGCCTGGCGCAGCTCGTCGAAATTGCGCACTTCCACTTCGATCAGGCGCTTTAGAGCGTCACCCCGGCGCACCCGCCGTACGGCTTCGGCAATGTCGCCGCCGACCGCGGCGATGTGGTTGTTCTTGATCAGTACCATGTCGTAGAGGCCTGTGCGGTGGTTTTGAGCCCCACCCAGGCGCACCGCCATCTTGTCCAGCACCCGCAGGCCTGGCACAGTCTTGCGCGTGTCCAGGATGACCGCCCGGGTGCCCTCGACCGTCTTCACATAGCGCCGTGACGTGGTGGCGATCCCCGACATGCGCTGCAGCAGGTTCAGCGCCGTGCGCTCGCCGCTCAGCAGCGCTCGCCCGGGTCCCCGCACCAGCGCCAGCGTTTGCCGGTTGCGTACGCTCTGCCCATCGCCTACCTTCGCCTCGAAGGTCACTCGCTCATCCAGCAGGCTAAAGACCAGCCCGGCAATCTCGAGCCCTGCGATCACCCCGCTGGAGCGCGCCACGAAGCGCCCTTCGAGCACCAGGCTTTCCGGCACCGTGCACTCGCTGGTCACGTCACCGTCGCCCAAGTCCTCTTCCAGCGCCCTGCGCACAATTTCTACAATCGCGGGATCAAATATTGATTGGTTCATTTTTGCACCCTGCATTTTACCATTCAATTTTGCTCTTTAATCCACTGGACGACCATATCTTCCAGCACATCCAGCGGCACCGCCCCGCTTGTCAGCACCACGTCGTGGAATTCCCTCAAATTGAACCTCGGCCCCAGCTCCTTCTCTGCCCGTGCCCTCAGCTCGCGTATCTTCAGCTCCCCAATTTTGTAAGCCAACGCCTGCCCGGGCCAGGCAATGTAGCGATCGACTTCGTTATGGATATTCAACAGGCTCAGCGAGGTGTTTTCCACCATGAATTCGATCGCCTGCTGGCGCGTCCACTTCAGGGCGTGCATGCCTGTGTCCACCACCAGCCGGCAGGCGCGCCACATCTCGTAGCTCAGCCTGCCGAAATTACTGAATGGGTCCGTGTAAAAACCCGTCTCCAGCCCGAGCCGCTCGGAATACAACGCCCAGCCCTCCACGAACGCCGTAAAGCCGTTGAAGCGCCGGAAAATCGGCAAATCTAACTCCTGCTGCAGGGCGATCTGTAGGTGGTGGCCCGGCACCGCCTCGTGCAGCGAGAGGGCTTCCAATTCGTAAAAGGGCCGGCTCTCCAGGGCGTAAGTGTTGACGTAATAGAATCCCGCCGTCCGCCCGTCGCCTGCGGGCGGGAAATAATAAGCCGTCGTCGATCCCGGCGCGCTGGTTGCGGGCACCTCGCGGATGCCGTACGGCGTGCGCGGCAGTGTCTTAAACAGCCCCGGCAGCTCGCCGTCCATGCGCTTCAGGATCAGCGCCGTCTCCTTCAGCAGCTCCTCCTTTGTCTTCGCATAAAAGCGTGGCTCCTGCCTCAAATATTCGCTGAAGCTGGCAATGTCCTTGAACCCGGCACTTTCCCGTACGGCTTCCATCTCCTGGCGAATGCGGCGCACCTCCTCCAGCCCGACCTGATGCACCTGCTCCGCGGTCAATTCCAGCGAGGTGAACTGTTGAATGCGGTGCTTGTAGAAATTTAACCCGTCCGGCAGGCGCCAGGCGCCTACCTCCTCGACAGATGCTGGCACGTATTCGCTCTCCAGGAACCTCAGCAGGCGTTCGTAGGCGGGGAATACCTCGCGGGCGAGCACTTCCCTGCCCGCAGCCTGCAAGCGCTGTCGCTCGGGTTCCCCGATGCACTCCGGCAAGCGCTGGAATGGCTCGAACCACAGGCTGGCCTCGACCGGATCGGTGACCTGGGCGCGCACCTGCTCTGCCACCCCTTCCAGGGTGACCTTTGAGGGGACGTAGCCATCCTGCAACCCCTGGCGCATCAGCTCGATGTGCTGGTCGCTGTAGCGCGGGAAAGCCGCCATCCGCTTCAAGTAAACCTCGTAATCATGGGCGTTCTCGAAGGGCATGATCGTCGGCAGGCTCTCCGGCAGGTAGGTGTGGAAGCCCCCGGCCCTGGAGATGGGCATGAGGTAACCCCTGTACCGGATTTCAGTGATCTCGTCCGCCAGCAGGCGCTTGAAGGTGTCATAATTCAGCAGCTCCTGTCCCTGTAAAGTGTCCCGCGAGAGTTCCAGCAGGCGATTGATGAAGCCTCGCAGCCTACTCACCCATTTGGTCATGGCGCTCTCCGTCATCTCCGGCAGGCGGTCATCGTAGCGGTGGTCACCGCAGTAAGTCGCCAGCAGCGGGTCACTCTCCATGCGGCTCTCCCACTCCTCGTTCAGCAGCTCCTGGAGCCGTCTTTCAGCCTTGTTTTGCGTTTTTGTGGTCATTTTCATTTCCTCACAAGATTATTAGTAGATAGACCTTTTAATTCTTTGCAGCTGTCTGACCGTCTCGTTCCCATAATGCCCCTCCTGGAAAATCCCCACGTTCAGGGTCACCGCCCCGCCGGCTTCCAGGCTTTCCTTCAAAAACGTCCCCAGCTCCAGGTCCGTGTAAACCGGCAGCTCCATCGGCGGGTTGGGGCGCCCTGCCTCCACCTCATGGTAGCGGTGCTCGGGCAGCCAGGTGGGCGGGGGATTGCCGTGCCCCCAGAAGCAGTCCACTGGCAGCAGGGCGTGCCACTGCACCCGCGTCCTACTTACAAAGCGCCCCACTGGCAGGTGGGTGGGCGGTGGGTCGCCGGCGCGCCCCAGGCGCACCCGGCCTTGCACCAGCATCTCCACCTCGCCGCTCAGGTAGTCGAGGCCGGCGAACACTGGCTGGGTGCTGCCGACGCAGAACGAGCCGTCGTTGAAGGCCACCGCTGCCTGCGGGTTTCCGGCGCGCGCCGCCGCCAGCCACAGCTCCCAGTCCATGTAGCTGTTGTGGAAGACCGGCCAGGTGTAGCAGCCGTCGAACCACCAGCCATCCAGCAGGCTGCCGAAGCGCTGCGCCCACTCGGCGACCGCCCGCGTGTAAAGCTGCTGGAAGCCCACCTGGTCGCTGCCTTCCACCGTGTTCCAACTAAAGCCGGCGTGCAGCGTCTGGTTCGCCGCCACCTCGCACGGCAGGTAGGCGACGAAGCGCTTGCCCAGCCGGTGCAGCCCCTGGGCGATCTCCAGCGCCAGGTCGCGGCTCGGGCAGTGGTCAGGCCCGCAAAGCTCCTCGATCACCGCGTTCTGCGAGCAGTAGCGGCCCGTGTTCTGCCCCAGGGTGAAGATCAGCCAGTCGGCGCCGCTGAGGGCGAAGTCCTCCAGCAGGCGCTCGACGTTGAAGCGTTCGCAGGCTTCCTCGATGCTGGCCGCACCTGGCAGCCGCTCCGGCAGTACGCCCGGGAAGAGCCAGTGGTTCATCAGCCCGTAGCGACCGGTCATCCACTGCGCCCGGTCGGGGTAGGTTTCGCTCATAAGTTTGCCTCTTTCAATAAATAGGTTTCCAGGGCTTCAATGGCTGCAGGCAGGTTTTTTCGCCCGAAGCCGATGCGGAAATGGTCTCCTTCGTCGTCAAACAACGTTCCCGGCAGCAGCAGCACCCCCGCCTCCGTGATCACCCGCCGGCAGAATTCTTCCACGTCGCCGCCTATGTGGCGTGGGAAGGCGATCGGTCCGGCGGGTGGTCGTTCCCACTCGAAGAGCCGCCTCCACCGCTCAAAAAAGCTGTCTAAAATATCCAGGTTGCGCAGGACGATCTCTAAATTGCGTTCTGCCAGCGCCTGGCGGTGGCGCAGCGCCAACTCCGCCAGGAACTCGCTGGGCGCGCTGTTGCAGATGGTCGTGTAATCTTTCAACGCCGCCATTTTCTGCAATATCCCGGTGTTGTGGCTGGCCACCCAGCCGATGCGCAGCCCTGCCAGCCCATAGGTCTTGCTCATCACCCCCAGCGAGACGGCTATCTCGCTGCAGTCGCAGGCTGCTGGCAGGCGCATGGCAGGATCGTGCTCCAGCTCGCGGTAGACCTCGTCCCCAAAAAGCAGGCTTCCGTTTTTCTCCGCCAGCCGGTGCACCTCGCGGTACACTTCGCCCGGCATCAGGTAGCCGCTGGGGTTGTGCGGCGTGTTCAGGAGGATCGCCCGCGTCTCCGCTCTCAGGCTGGCTTCCAGTTCCTCCAGGCTCAGCCGCCAGCCGTGATGGGGATCGCCTTTCCACAGGGTCACCCGGCAGCCCAGGCTGCGCGCCACCTCGTACAGCGACTGGTAGCACGGCCAGTGCACGATCACGTGGTCGCCCTCCTGCAGGACGGCATGCATGAACAAAAAGATCGCTTCCTCCGCCCCGCTGTGCACCAGCACCTCCTCCGGGGCGATTGTCTCGTAAATTTTGGCGATCTCCCGCCGCAGCGCGGGCGCCCCCGCCGACTCGGTGTAGCCCAGCCAGCAGTCTTTCAACCCGGCTTCTGCCCCCGGCTCCAGGCTCAGCAGGTCCTGGATGCTCAGCGACTCGCAGTCGGAGCTACACAGCAGGTAGCGCGTGCTAAATTCGTATTGGGCGAAATAGCGTTCCAGCTTGAACGGGTAGAGCTTCATGAATCTCTCCTCAATTCGCCTGGCAGATCATCACCGGGACGCCCACGCTGCCGTAGCGGTGCACATTCACCCGGAAGTCCAGCCCGGCTTCCAGCGCCAATCGCCGCATTACATCGAGTAACTCGCCCGTCTGCGGCTCGAAGGGGATCGTCTCCTCGGCGGGCAGCGGTTTCTGCAGCCTCATCACATACAGCCCGCTGATTACGAAGCGGCCGCCTGGCCTGCGCAGGCAACGGATGACCTCCCGCCAGGTGAGGGGGTCCCCAATGTAGCCCGCCGGGAAGGTGGCGATCACCGTGTCGAAACAATCATCCGGGTACGGCAAGTGCTGGCTTTCACCCTGGGCGCAGCGCAGGTTGATCCCCGCGCCCCGCGCTTTGCGTTGCACGATGCGCTGCATCGCCCTCGAGCGCTCCAGTCCGTACACCTCCATCACGCCCCTGGCCATCTCGATCTGTAACTCACCGGTGCCGAAGCCAATCTCCAGCACCCGCGATCCCAGTGGCTCGATGAGCGCCAGCCGCCGCCAGCGCTCCCAGTAACCCAGGCTGACCAGCCAACTTACCGGGTCGTAAGCCCACGCCAGCTCGTTGTACAGGCGTTCGGCGAGCCAGAAGTATCCCTTGGCAAGCCAGCGCAGCACTATTTATTGCGCTCCATCCGCCGCGCAGCGAAAGCCCAGCAGCGAGTTGTACTGCTGCGGCTCTCCGACGTCCTTGCCGGTAATGCGCACCTGTTTGGCGCTGCTATTCCAGCCCCCGCCTTTCATCACGCGGTATTGACCGGTCGCGGGTCCTTGCGGGTTGCTATCCGGTGAGACCGCGAAATAGTCTTCCTGGTACCAATCTGAGACCCATTCGTAAACGTTACCCGCAAGGTCGAAGATGCCGAACGGGCTGACGCCTGTTGGAAAGCTGCCCACGGTGACGGGTCCGTCCGTGCGTTCGAAGCTCAGCAGCGCCGCCGAAGGAGGCTCATCCCCCCAGGGATAGCGCCGTAAATCTGTGCCGCGACCCGCCTTTTCCCACTCGGCTTCGGTTGGCAGCCTGCGCCCGGCCCAACCGCAGTAGGCCTGGGCGTCGGACCAACTCACCTGTGTCACCGGGAAGGTCATGTTTGCCACTTCGCCGGAGCCGAAGGGGTTCTGCCAGAAGGCGCCCTGCACCTCCACCCAACCCCCGTCGTAAATATAGCCATAGCTGTTTTCTTCAGCGTTACTGGTGTGCCCCGTTTGCCGCACGAACTCGGCGAACATCCAAACGGTCACTTCCGTTTGGTCCATCCAGTATTCGTCCAGGTATACCTCGTGCGCTGGCTTCTCGCGCGGCCAGGCTTCGGGGTCGTCGTTTGTGCCCATGGTGAACGTCCCGGCTGGCACCTGGATCAGCGCCGCCCCATCCACCGGCGACTTTGCGATGGTGTTCCCCTGGGAGTCAGGGGGGTTCCCGCCCTGCGTCGCTGCCCCCTGAGGCGCGGCGCTCTGTGGGGTGGAGGGGCAGTTCAAGCGGTCGATCTCCCCGTTGATCACCGGCACGATTGCCAGGTCTCCGGAGGTCACCCCGCCGGCCACCCAGCAGCACTGGGTGCGCGTATCCGGGTCGTCTACCGAGATCAGCCACCAGTCATTATCCGACTTTCCGAGCAGTGGAGCGGTCGTGTCTTTTGGGAAAATCCAGTGCTCTTCCGAGTTTGGATTCGGGCTCTGCCGGCAGTAGTAGTTTTGGTCAGCCAGGATCGCCGGGGCATCCTGCACCTCCAGCGTCGCTGTCGCCGAATCTTCCACCGGCGGCACGGTTTCAGTGGGGATGGACATTCCCGTGGCAGTGGCTTCCAGCTCTGGACTGATCGCTGTTGCCTCAGCCTCTGGCGCCTGGGTCGGTTCTTCTCCCGAGCCGGGCTCCGCCGCGGTTGGCGCATTCACGGTCTCCAGTTGGATTGAGAGTGCCGTTTCCAACGCATATTGCGTTGCCTCCGCATCGGATACCGTTGCCTCCCCGCTCAACAGCCGGCTGCCGATCAAGATTGCTATTCCTCCCACAACCGCGCAGATCGCCAGGATGGCGATGATCCATGGCAAGGTCAGCCGTCCGAAAAATATTTTTTTCTCAACCGGCGGTGGAGCCTCCGTCCAGGGCGGTGTTACCGGTGGCGTCGTCGGGGCCTGGACCGCTGGTTGACTTACTGGCTGGTTTATGTACTGCGGCGCCGCCGGTTTCCTTCCCGGAGCAATTACCGGCACCGCCTCCACGATCGTGGCGCCTTCCAACAGCGCTTCCGCATCGCTTTTCAAGGACGCCGGCGGTGGGCAGGCTTTCTGGACCGCGTTCAGAAAATCGTTGACCGTCTGATAGCGGAATTCGGGCGCTTTAAAAAGCGATTTCAGGATCGCTTTTTCCAGGGCGTCCGGCAGGTCGTTGCGGTACAGGCGCGGTGAAGGCGGGGGATCGCTGATCTGCTGTTGGATCACCGCCAGCGGTGTGTCGGCATCGAACGGCACACGGCACGTTAGAAGCTCGTAAAAAGTGATCCCCAGCGAATACACGTCGCTGGCCTGGTTCAGCGCTTGGCCCTTCCCCTGCTCGGGCGACATGTACTGCGGCGTCCCCATCAGGGTCCCGGTCATGGTCAGGTGCGGCTGGTCCATGATCTGGGCAATCCCGAAGTCGGTCAGATACGCCTGCCCTTTTGCATCGATCATGATATTCGAGGGTTTGATATCGCGGTGCAGCATGCCGCGCTCGTGCGCGAAGCTCAAGGCACTCGCCGTCTGCTCGAAAATCCGCAGCGCTGTGGGTAATGGCATCAGCTCCCGCTGCGCCGAGAGCTTCCGCAGCAGCTCCTGTAGCGAGGAGCCCTCGATGTACTCCATTACCATGTAATATACATCGTCCTGGGTGTCGAAGTCGAAAATCTGCACGATGTTCGGGTGCCGCAGCGCTGCTGCCGCCCGCGCCTCGCGCATGAAGCGCTCCCGGAAGGATGTCCCGGTTCGTGGGTCCGGTCCTTCGTCCAGGTAGCTCAGCATCACCTTGACCGCCACGGTTCGCTGCAGCGAGGGGTGGTAGCCCTTGTAGACCTGAGCCATCCCGCCCCGTCCCAGCTTCTCCTGAATTTGATACTTACCGAGTGTCTTCCCGATGAGGTCTGCCATATCGTACCCTTGCCTGCTGATTATGAATAATTTTCAGGAACCTTCCAATTCTCGCGCCAAACCGACCCCTCCGGCGGCGTTTCGCCGCTGAACTTTGCGGCGCTGATGCCCCAAGAGTCTTGCATGCTCTTGAAATTCGGGAGCTCCGGTTTGACAATGCCCTCCCACAGCGCCTCAGCCTGTGCGAAGGTCCGCAGCCGCTGAAACGGCTTCAGACGGTCGTACTCCACCAGCAACTCACGCCCTTTCTGCCCCAGGAAGCGCACCTCGTCGGCGACCATGCGCTCTCCCACCTGGCGGCTTGCCCGGTAGGCATCGCGTCCCATGGCGTAGGGGGTACCGGGCTCTTCCTCTGGCGGCATCCTGGAGACGTCCACGTACTCCGGCTCCAACGCCCACAACAGCGATGTCTCCACCTTGCCGGCGTGATCGCCACTCTGGCCATCGTATCCCGGCTGGTTGGCTTCGAACTCGGGCAGCCCGTACAGGCGCGTCCCCACGCTGGGCTGCACCAGCT
>Ga0209254_10007559_pt1 | contig 10036 bp, 6 predicted proteins | sample FrelakmetDIP11DI_FD_187148 | JGI IMG/M metagenome (GOLD analysis project Ga0209254, IMG submission 187148) | Freshwater lake sediment microbial communities from the University of Notre Dame, USA, for methane emissions studies - DIP11 DI (SPAdes)... | ecosystem: Environmental > Aquatic >...
GCGCCCGCAGGGAAGCTGCGGGCGCCAGACCGGCGGCGGCGCCGATGTACACGAGCATCAGGCTCACGGCACTGCCGCGTGGCCCGTGTGAGCGCGCTCTGTCAGCGCGTCACGGGGCCGGGCTCGAGGGCGCCGCCGAGCCACTGGGGCTCGGGGAAGCCGTGAGCACCTTGGGGTCGAAGCCCGACGCGTACAGGATCTCGGTCTGCTCCTGGGCGTCGGCGAGCCACGTCTCCCAGGCCTTCGCCTGCAGCTGGAACTTGAGCGACTGCTCGATCATCGATTTGGCTTCCTCGAAGGTCTTCGTGGAGCCCGGGGTCTTCTTGGTGACCTCGATGACGTGCCAGCCGAACTGCGACTTGACGGGCACCGAGATGGTGCCGGGCTCGCTGCTGAACGCGACCTTGTCGAACTCGGGCACCATGCGGCCCTTGGGGAAGCTGCCGAGGCTGCCACCCTTGTCCTTGGAACCCGGGTCGATGGAGTACTGCGCGGCGACCTCGTTCCAGTTGGCGTCGCTGTTGTCGGCGGCCAGGAGCTGCTGGACCTTCTCGGCCTTGGCCTTGGTGTTGACCAGCACGTGGCGCGCATCGACCGAATCGGGCACCACGAACTGCGCCTCGTTCTTGGGGTCTTCGAAGTACGCCTTGATCTGCTCGTCGGTGACCTTGGCGTCCTCGCCGACCTTGGTGCGCACCGCGTCCTGGAGCATCTGGGCCTCGAGCTGCGCCCTGAGCTCTTCGGCGGTGACGCCTTGCTTCTTCAGCAGGGCGTCGAGCTTCTTCTGCCCGCCGACCTGCTCGGTGATCTGCTTGACGCGCTCGTCAAGCTGCTTCGCCGTGACGGTGACGTCCATGTCGGCGGCCTGCTGCTTGATGAGCTCATTCTGCACCAGGTAGTTGACGATGCTCGCTTTGAGCTTCTCGTAGTCTGCCGTGCCCTCTTTGGGGAACGGAGGAGCGCCCTCCTGCGATTTGTACTGGGCCTCGGCCTGCGCCCAGATCTGGTCGAACTGCTCCTGCGTGACGGTGGCGCTGCCAACCGACGCGATGGCCCCAGCCGGGACCTCGTTACCGCCGCAGGCGGCGAACACGAACGCCGACGCCAGCAAGCCGAGCAGGACCGCAGCCACGATGACTTTCTTCATAGACTTTCTCTCCCGGGGATAGAGGACCGGTCGTGAGACACACGGGCGTCAAGTATAGCATCGAGAGTGGCCTCGACCCACCCGAGGAGATGTGCATCTGAGCTCTCCCGGTGGGCATTGACGGCCCGGCGCTGCTTGAAGTACACGATGCGCTCGTGGGCGGCGCGCAGGCGCGCCGCCCACTCGTCGTCGAGGTCGACGCCCTCGAGCTGCAGGCGCTTGCCCCGGTAGGCGACCGAGGAGGCCGCGAGCTCCGCCGCTTTGAGCCGGATGGCCTGCAGGTTCAGCAGGCTCTCCACCGGCTCCGGCGGCGGCCCGAAACGGTCGCTGAGCTCCGCCTTGACGTCGCCGAGCGCGTGCAGATCGCGAGCCCGGGCGATGCGCCGGTGGGCGTCGATCTTGCTGGCCTCGTAGGCGATGTAGTCGGGCGGCACGTAGGCGGTCACGGGCAGGTCGAGGCGCACCGGTGGCGCCAGGGCGGCCTGCTCGCCCCGCAGTTCGTGTACGGCCTCTTCAAGCATCTGCGCGTACATCTCGAAGCCCACGGCCGCCACGTGCCCGCTCTGTTCGTCGCCGAGCAGGTTGCCGGCGCCGCGGATCTCGAGGTCGGCCATGGCGATCTTGAAGCCGGCGCCCAGCTCGGTGTGGTCGCTCAGCGTTTGGAGACGCGCGGCGGCGTCGCCGGTGAGCAGCTCCTCGCTCGGGTACAGCAGATAGGCGGAGGCGTGCGCATCGCTGCGGCCTATGCGCCCGCGGATCTGGTAGAGCTGCGCCAGGCCGAGCATGTCGGCGCGTTCCACGACCAGCGTGTTGGCGCTGGGGATGTCGATGCCGCTCTCGATGATCGAGGTCGTCACGAGCACGTCGGCCTCCCCGGCCAGGAAGGCGTGCATCACCTTCTCCAGGGCGCGTTCGTGCATCTGCCCGTGCGCGACGAGGATGCGCGCGGACGGCGCCAGCTCGCGCACGTGTTCGGCCGCCGCGTCGATGGTCTCCACGCGGTTGTGCAGATAGAACGCCTGACCCTCGCGGGCGAGCTCCTTGGCGATGGCGTTGCGTACGAGCTCGTCGCGATACTCGCCGATGTACGTGTGGATCTCGTGGCGCCCGCGTGGAGGCGTCTCGATCACCGAGATGTCGCGGATGCCGGTGAGCGACATCTGCAGGGTCCGCGGGATGGGCGTCGCCGAGAGGCTCATCACGTCGACCTGCAGCTTGAGACTGCGCAGCAGCTCCTTCTGACGCACGCCGAAGCGCTGCTCCTCGTCGACCACGACCAGCCCCAGGTCGTGCGGCCGTACGTCGGTGCTGAGCAGGCGGTGGGTACCGACGAGCACGTCCAGCTTGCCGGCGCTGAAATCGGCGAGGATGCGCTTCTGCTCGGCGCTCGTGCGGAAGCGCGAGACCATACCGACCTTCACCGGCAGGTCGGCGTAGCGCTCCCTGAAGGTCATGTGGTGCTGCTCGGCGAGGATCGTCGTGGGCACCAGCACGAGTGTCTGCTTGCCGGCCTCGGCGGCCTTGAAGGCGGCGCGCAGGGCGACTTCGGTCTTGCCGTAGCCCACATCGCCGCAGATGAGGCGGTCCATGGGATGCGCCGCCTCCATATCGTTCTTGACCTGGTCGATGGCCTCCGCCTGGTCCTCGGTCTCCTCGTAGTCGAAGGCGTCCTCGAGCCGCCGCGTGAGCTCGCCGTCGGACGGGAAGGCGAAGCCCGGGATGGCCTGGCGAGCGGAGTAGAGCTCCAGCAGCTCGCCGGCCATCTCGACGACGGCCTTGCGAGCGCGCGTCTTGACGGTCTGCCAGTGCGTGCCGCCCAGTTTGTCCAGCGCCGGCGCCCCGCCGCTCGCGCCGATGTAGCGGCTGACCTTGGCGATCTGGTCGTGGGGCACGAAGACGCGATCGTCGCCCCTGAACTCCAGCACCAGGTAGTCGCGCGTGACGCCGGCCACCGTGCGCGTCTCGATGCCGCCGAACCGGGCGATGCCGTGGTCCTCGTGGACGACGAAGTCGCCGGGGCGCACGTCGAAGAAGGTCGTGAGGCGCGTACCGGCGATGAAGCGCTGTTCGCGCGGCGCGGCGCGGATCAGCGCGCGCTCGTTGACCACGGCGAGCTTCAGGTCGGCGACCACGAAGCCCTCGCGCAGGGGGGCCGCGAGGAAGTAAAGGCCCGGGGCGGCCTCGCCGCCGCGGGCCAGCAGCTCGCGGCTCACCACCTCGGCGTGCAGGCTGCGCAGCCGGAAGGTGGCGCGCTCCGCCTCGCCCTCGTGGCGGAAGACGATGAAGACGCGGTAGCCGTCGCGCACCAGGCGCCCCAGGTCGCGCTCGGCGCCGGCGATGTCGCGAGCCGCGAACTGCGGCCGTGACGCGTGGAACTGCAGGGGCTGTTCGCGCTGCACGAGGTCCACCCGCAGGGCGCCGGAGAGGAGGGCGCGGGCCTCGGCAAGCGGCACGTAGAGCCGCTCGCGTACGCCCGCGCCCGCGACCGTCATGCCCACCTCGGCGTCGAACTCGGCCAGCGCCCGGTACGTCTCATCCGGATTGAACACGGCCGTGGCGAGGCCGGCGGCGGCGAGCACGTCGGCCACGGTCGTGAAGCGCCCGGCGAGCGCCGCCAGGGCGCGCACGCCGGCGCGCCGGAAGAGCTCATCCGGGGCCTCCTCCCTGCCCTCGCGCTCCCAGGCGGCGAGCGCCTGATGCAGGCCCGACTCGTACTCCGGCAGGGTCGTATCGGCTTCGAACGACGCGTAGATGGTGGTCCCGTCGAGGATGCCCGTGGTGCGCTGCGAGTACACCGAAAAGGTGCGCAGGCTCTCTACTTCATCGCCCCAGAACTCCACGCGCAGCGGGTCGCCGAGGGCCGGATACGCGTCGATGAGACCGCCGCGCACGGCGTATTCCCCGCGCGAGCGCACCTGCTCGACGCGCTCGTAGCCCAGCGTCGTCAGATGGGCCACGACCGCGTCGAACGAGACCTCGTCATGAGGCGCCAGGTCAAGGGGCCGTGGCTGCAGTCCGAGCGGCAGGAAGCGCTCGAGCAGGGCCACGGCCTCCGCGACGACCACGCCACCGGCGGCCAGGGCGGCGAGCGCCTGCTGGCGCTCGCCGACGACGTGCGCGGCCGGCGCCACGTCGGCGCCGTACAGCACGCCGCGCGCCGGCAGCACGGGCACCACCCGATCGAGGTAGAGGGAGAGGTCGGCGGCCAAGCGGGTGGCCGCCTCGCCGTCGGGAGCCACGACGAGGCGGCCTCCGGCGCCGGCGGCGCGGAGCGCCGCGGCCAGCACGAAGGGCGCGTAGAAGCTGGGGGCGTAGATCCCCGCGTCGCGGCGCAGCCGCGGCGCGGCCTTCTCGAACGCCTCGCTGTGCATCAGGTACTCGACAAACACAGGGTCCTTTCGCGCACGCCGAAAGCCCCGTGCGCCTGATCTTCGACATCCGCGTCGATGCCCAAGCTCGTCGGCGACGGGGCGACCGCGTGAGATTGTACCCGAACGGCGGCGGCCGGGCCGCCGCCGCGAGAGAGCCGGCCTATCGCCTGACGGGCGGGCCGGCCGGCGCCGCGACGCGCAGCACGGCGCGCGTCGACCCGGCCTGCTTGTTGCCGGCCACGTCGTAGGCACGAGCGACCAGTGTGTAGCTGCCCGCCTGCCAGCCACTGGGGAAGCTCCACACGCCCTGCTCGCCCACCTGAAGCGCGGGGATGCGCGTGCTCGCCAGCACCGTGCCGTCCGCCCGGAAGGCCGCGATGGTGAGCACGGCGCTGGCGCACGAGAAGGCAGGATCGCTGAGGCCGTAGCGCACCTGCGCCGTGCCGCGCGCCCGCGTCTGCGAGCTCCACACGCGGGCTTTCGGGGCACGCCGGTCGCGGCCCGATCGCGCCTCGACGAAGGCCTTCAGGCAGACGTTGGCGTCGGCCAACCCAGGCTTGGTCGTCAGGTCCTCCCAGGAGGCGCCGTCGGCGCTGATGTAGGACTGGCCACGCGCCGCTCGCGGGACGATCAGCCCCCCCGGGGCTTCGAGCGGGATGGGGTCGTGCCGACCCGGCGACGTGAGCTTGACGGCGACCACGAACACGCGGTCGCCGGCGACCGCGACGGGCGTCTCGAGCCGCACGGTGTGGTAGCCGGCGAGGGTGACGGCGCCGGCGGCCACCGGCGGGCCGGCGGCGGCATCCGCCACGCGGCCGGCGACACGCACTTCGTAGGAGCTGCCCGGCACCGGCGTGTAGAAGCTCACGGCGCGGATGGTGCCGCTGCCGGCACAGTGGAAGCGATTGGCGAACCAGGCGGTATCGGAGCCGTACCCGAGGCTGCGCGACCACCCGAGCGCATCGTATTGATAGATGGCGTCGTAGTTGCTCGCGCTCTCGGCGCCGCTGAACACCGCCATCTCCTGCCCGTAGTTGGCGTCGTAATAGGAGATCCAGAAGTAGCCGGCAGCGCCCCAGTCGGTGCCCCAGCTGTTCTTGATGAGAAAGGCGCCGTCGCCGGGCGGGGTCTCCTTGAAGCGCGACGCGGGGAAGCCGTCGTCCCAGCCCACGCAGGCCACATGATGATCGAGAACCAGACCGGCCTTCGTGGAGTAGTAGGCGAAGGTGCCGCTGTTGTTGTAGCCGGCCTGGAACGCCATCCCGGTATCAACCGCTCCATAGGTGCTCACGGCCCACTTGAGCGCGTCGTTGTCGAGCGCTGAGGTGCGATCGGGCAGGTAGAGCACTTCCTGCACGTGACGCACCGGCCGGAGCCCCTCCGGCGACTGGCCCTTGCGCGGATACGGGTCGTCGCGCTCGAGCACGGGTCCGTCCCAGCGCGCGAAGTAGGCCGTCGACAGGCGCGCGTCGGAGCGCCCCTCGAAGTCGAGGATCGAGCCCATATGGTCGGCGAGATTGTTCTCCGAGAAGTCGAACAGCGCGCCGGGGAGAAGGCACGACTCGAGCGAGGCCATGGCGGACTGGATCCAGCAGGTGCTGAAGTTGTCTTGCGAGCGCACCGGCGTCACCTTGCCGCGATCGCGAAGGTCGTAAGAGGGCGGGTACGGGCCGGCGGTCTCCCAAGGCATGACCCCGGCAGACATGGCGTCGCCCTGCGCCGCACCGACCGTGGCGGCGCCCTGTGCCGCGCCGACCGCGGCGGCGCCGGGGAGGGATGCGCACAGTACCGCGACCAGCGCGACGAACGCCCAGCGAAGCGCCGCGTACGTGCGGGGACTCATCTGGCGGCGAACCTCCTGCTCGACCGCGGGGCGCGGAACAGATCATCCATCCTCTGACTTATCCCTGTCCGCGGCCCGCGAGTCAACCCGCCGGCGGCCGGCGTTTCCGCCAGAGGTGCGGCTCGTCATAGGATAGTCGTCGGGATGGGAGGCTCACGTTGAAGCCGGGGCGGTTCGCCGCGGCCGTGCTGTGCATCGTCGCGCTGGCCGCGGCGGGCAGCGGCCTGCGGCCGGCGCCGGCCACGGCCGGCGTCTCCTCGGACATCACCTCGGTCCTGCAGAAGCACGGCGTCGCCGGGAGCAGCACCGGCGTGTACGTGTGGGACTTCGACGCTGCCCGGCAGGTCCTTGCGAGCCACGCCGACACCCGCCTGGCTCCGGCCTCCACCATGAAGCTCGTCACCACATCATCGGCCCTGGACAGATGGGGGCCGGGGCACCGCTTCAAGACCGAGCTCTACGGCCCCGACGTGCCGGTCTACGGCGGCGTCCTCTACGGAGACCTCTATCTCAAGGGCTTCGGCGACCCGAGTCTGTCCACGCTCTCCTACCAGCGCAAGGTCCTGCACTTCGCCACGGCCTCGTTCGAGTCGTTCGCGAAGCGCCTGCGCACCCTCAAGGTCCGCAAGGTCAAGGGCCGCGTGCTCGGCGACGAGAGCTGGTTCGACCAGCAACGCACCGGCCCGTCGTGGCGCTCGAGCCTGCAGCTCGAGAGCGGGCGGCTGTCCGCGCTTTCGGGCAACGAGGGTCTCGACGACGGCAAGCGCGTCAAGGACCCGCCCACCTACGCGGCCAAGCTCCTCACCGAGGCCCTGCGCGCCAAGGGCATCAAGGTCACCGGCAAGCCCGGGGCGGGCAAGGTCCCCGCGACCGCCCGGCTGCTCAAGCAGCAGTACTCGGCACCCCTGAGAGCACTGCTCAAGCGCATGAACAAGCACAGCGACAACTTCTTCGCCGAGATCCTGCTCAAGGGGCTGGGCAAGGACTTCTTCGAGGAGGGGAGCACACCGGCCGGCCTCGAGGTGTCGCGCGCCACCCTGGACGCCATCGGGCTGGATCCGACTTCATACCGCCTCGTCGACGGCTCCGGCTTAAGCTACGAGAACCGCCTCACCGCCAGAGACCTGGTGCGCATCATCGGCGCGGCCCGCCAGACGCCGAGCTACGACGTCTTCTACAACGCCCTGGCCATCGCCGGGGTGGACGGGACGCTGAAGCTTCGCATGCGCGGCACGGAGGCCGCCGGCAACGCGCACGCCAAGACCGGCACGCTCAACATAGCCGTCTGCCTGGCGGGGTACGTGGAGAGCGCCAACCAGCGGCTGGTCGGCTACGCGATCCTCATCAACGGAAGCTCGGTGAACTGGTTCGACGCCACCGCGGCGCAGGACGACATCGTGGAGACGCTGGCATCCACCACCCTGTCGGGGACGCGGCAGATCCGCGTCGACCCGATGCTGCGCCAGCACCCGATCTCAGCGTTCGAGGCCGTTAACCCGGTTGGCAGCTTCCTCCAGGCCGTCGTACAGCCATAGCTCCACGGCGTCGGCCGAGGCGCCCACGAGGTCGGCCACCGCGACCTTGCTCTCGCCGAAGCGGCTGAGCACGTAGTCGGCGACGACGTCCGGGTCGTAGCTCGTCGGCCGGTCGACGCCCACGCGCAGGCGCACGTAGCCCGGCCCAAGCAGCCCGGTGATGCTCTTGAGGCCGTTGTGGCCGCCGCTGCCGCCGCCCTCCATGAGCCGCAGGCGGCCAAACGCCAGGTCGATGTGGTCGTGCACGACCAGCACGCGCTCGAGAGGAAGCTTCAGCGCGCGAAGAGCGGCGGCCACGCTGCGGCCGGAGTCGTTCATGAACGTCGTGGGCTGCAGCACCAGGACCTGACGGCCGCCGATGGCGCCTTCGGCGCAGCGGCCGTCGAAGCCGCGCTTCGCCCGCGCAAACCCGTGGCGACGCGCCAGCTCCTCGACGACCTGGTAGCCGACGTTGTGGCGCGTGCCCTCGTACGTCGGCCCGGGATTCCCCAGGCCGACGACGAGATACTCCACGTTGTGCTGCGGGCGGAAGATGGCCACGATGCCTGCCGTTCAGGCGGCCCGCTGTGCGGCGGCGGTCAGCCCGCCGCCTCCTCCTTGTCGCCCTTGCCGACGATCTCCGGTTCGGCTTCGGCGGCGCCTTCCGCGGCTTCCGCGGCGCCTTCCTCGACCTCTTCCTCGACCTTGCGCGGCGGCAGCACCGAACACAGCACCTGCTCGGGGTCGTCGACGAGCTCGATGCCCTCCGGCACGACCAGGTCGCCGACCTTGGCAGTGTCGTTGATGTCCATGTCGCTGATGTCGAGCACGAGGTGCTCGGGGATGGCCGTGACGAGACCTCTGACGGTGACTTCGCGGGTGGACTCGTCGAGCATGCCGCCGGACTTGACGCCCTTGGCCTCGCCCTCGAAGCTCACCGCGACCGTGGTCTCGATGGTCTCATCGAGGCGGATCTCCTGCAGGTCGAGGTGTGTGAGGGTGCTCTTGACGGGGTCAAGCTCCATGTCCTTGACGATGGCGTGATGGGCGCGCTTGTGGCCTTCCACGGTGATCTCGAGGACGGCGTGCGTGCCGGCGCCCGTGGAGAGAGCGGCACGCATCACGTGCGGGTCGACGGCGAACATGGTCGCCTCTTTGCCGTGGCCGTAGAGCACGCCGGGGATGAGGCCGGCCTTGCGCAGACGCCGGGCGGCGCGGCTGCCGGTGACATCGCGCGGTTGCACGACGATGCTGACTTTGTCCATTGGTCGTCTCCTGCTAAAAAAGCTGATTCTCGCCGGCGAACAACTCGCTCACCGACTCGTCCTCGAACACGTTCTTGATGGTGCGGGCAAGGATGTCGGCGACGCCGAGGACCTTGATCTTGGTGTCCTCCGGGCCGATCTCCAGATGCAGCGTATCGGTGACCACGACTTCTCTGACCCGCGACGCGCGGATGCGCTCGAAGGCGGACCCGCTGAAGACGCCATGGGTGGCCGTGACGTAGACCTCTTTGGCGCCGTTCTCGTAGAGCGTATCGACGGCGGCGGTGATGGACCCCCCCGTGTCGATGAGGTCGTCGACGATGACGGCGATCTTGTCGCGCACGTCGCCGATGAAGTGCATGGTCTCGGCGCGGTTGTGCTCGGGGCGCATCTTGGTGAGCACCGCGAGGCCGGTGCCGGGCAGCCGGCTGATGAAACGCTTGGCGAGCTTGACGCCGCCGGCGTCGGCCGAGACGGCCACGAGCGGCGTGCCGCCGAAGTCCTTGTAGCGGAAGTAGTCGGCCAGCATGGGCACCGCCGTCATGTGGTCGACGGGGATCTCGAAGAATCCCTGGATCTGGCCCTGATGAAGGTCCATGGAGAGCACCCGGTCGACGCGCGCCGCTTCGAGCAGGGTGGCGATGAGGCGCGCGGTGATGGGTTCGCGGGCGGCGCTCTTCTTGTCCTGCCGGGAGTACGGGTAGTACGGCATGACCGCGGTGATGCGCCGCGCCGAGGCGAGCTGCGCCGCCTGGATCATGATGAGCAGCTCCATGACCTCGTCGTTGAGCCGGTCTTTGGGCGACTGCACGATGAAGGCGTCGGCCCCCCGGATGCTCTCGTCGTAGCGCGCGTAGATCTCGCCGTTGGCGAAGGTCTTGAGCAGCACGCCGCCC
>Ga0209254_10007560_pt1 | contig 10035 bp, 8 predicted proteins | sample FrelakmetDIP11DI_FD_187148 | JGI IMG/M metagenome (GOLD analysis project Ga0209254, IMG submission 187148) | Freshwater lake sediment microbial communities from the University of Notre Dame, USA, for methane emissions studies - DIP11 DI (SPAdes)... | ecosystem: Environmental > Aquatic >...
GAAGATAAGCCGGCAGCCATTTTATGCTGAAAAGTGACCATTCCCCCCACGCCAGAAACACCTGGAACCAGGCAAATGCGCTTTCTATTGGTTGGCACCAAATCCTTCCCGTAAACCGATCCTCCTGGCAGGTACTCCCGCCCAGATTTCACCGCAGCTGGTGGATTGGAGCAGAACTGCGTTGGCTCCCACAACCGTGCCGCGCGCGACTACCAGTACACCCTGCTTGCATAATACCTTGGCACCTGGCGCCAGGATGACATCATCTTCAATGACGATACCTTCATAAGCTGATTTATCGGCTGGTATATAAATATCCGCTCTTCCTATAGTCACTCCAGGGTAGATTTTCACCCGGTCAGCGATTGAGGCCTTAGAGTGTATCACCACACCTACGCCCCCGTGAGCCAGCTCAAAATCCCGCCCCAGTTTGACCGAACGCGGGAATTCTACCCCCAGCATCTTGAGCAGGTAATATGCCAGGTAGCCGGCGACAGGCCAGCTGCGTGCATAGACCAGGGAAGTGGGGAGATCACGCGGCATAATTATTCAATAAAGTAGATGTCAATTCGTGGATTAGCAAATTAGTCATTTGGGCAATCAGGTAATCAGGTGACAAGGCACCGGGAGGTAGGAAATTATCCTTTATCACGGTTCGAATGAGGTGGCGCCAATTCGATAAAATCGAAAACCAGCCGCCTTCCAGGTCTTCTCCTGCCAACCGTTTACCGCATCCACCGCCAGGCGGCAGCGAACTTGATCTACTAATTTCACAGGATCGAGCGCTACCAGGGGTTTGTGGCCAACCAGTAAGGCAATCAAATCTGCGCTGCTTATTGCTGACTCGATTGTCGCTGCAATCTGGAGACCTTCAACCTGCAAATCCCGCTTATACGGTTCGTACGCGTTGACCCGGGCACCTCTGGTGGACAGTAAACGGCCGACCTCTATAGCCGGACTCTCCCGCACGTCGTCCACATCGGATTTATAGGCCAGGCCCAGGATTGCGATCCTGGATCCGGGTATGCCAGGTAAACCTGCCTCCTTCAAAGCTCGTTCGATCATTTGCACTACGAACAGGGGTTGGTCATCGTTCACCTGCCGGGCTATCCGGATTAACGGGGTAAGTTCTGGAGCAGCTTCCACCAGGAACCATGGGTCGACGCTGATGCAGTGTCCCCCCACGCCCGGACCAGGCCGCAAGATTTCAACGCGCGGGTGACGGTTTGCGATCTCGATCGCCTCCCACACGTCGATCCCAAAGCGGTCCGCCAGCCGAGAAAATTCATTGGCGACAGCTATGTTCACGTCCCGGAAGGTGTTCTCCATCAACTTAACCATTTCCGCGGTGGTGGCATCCGTGAGCACGATTTCCCCGCGTACAAAAGTGGAATACAGGTCGCGCCCCGCTTCCGCAGAAGATCGATCCACTCCCCCCACCACACGGGCATTCTCGATCAACTCGCGCAAGATTTGTCCTGGCAGCACTCTCTCGGGTGAGTATACAAGGTGAAAATCCAATCCGGCTTTCAAACCCGATCCTTCCAGGATTGGCACCAGGCGATCAAGGGTAGTGCGAGGTGGAGAAGTAGATTCCAGTACCACCAGGTTCCTGTGGCGCAGGTGTGGAGTTATCGATTGAGCAGCAGCTTCAACAAAACGCATGTCTGCCCGCTTATCAGCAAGGAAGGGGGTTGGAACCGCAATGATGAACGCGTCGGCTGTCTCTGGAGAATCGCTGATCACCAGGTTGCCCGATCCGATTGCTGCCTGGACCAACGTTCGCAATCCGGGCTCGTGGATATGCAGACCCCCATTTCGAAGAAGCTCGACTACAGCCTGGTTCACGTCGACGCCTACCACTTTTAATCCGTGGTTGGCAAAGGTGCTGGCGGTGGGTAGCCCGATATACCCGAGGCCGATCACACAAATCTTCTCGAAGATCACAAAACTGCTCCCAAAATTCGCACTGGATTCAAATTTAGTTTCATCCTCTTTCCAGAAAGAACTCTATCCTCGATACGGCTACGATTATGCCACATGTAAGTCGCAAGCGAAAGACCAACAATAGTGTGGACCAGCATTATTTTTGTGTGCACAGCAGCTTCGCCTCAGGAGTATTGCCATGATATTTTCCTTGACACAGAACGAATGTTCTGTTATTATATTAGCACAAATTATCGAAGAATTCTTCCTAGATTATAAAACTACCTACTGGTAGAAGCCAGGAAACCAGGTTGTAAAACAAGATTGGAGCACCAAAATGATGGCCAGGAAAAGAAGCAAGGGTCTGACAGAACGGCAGAAGCGCATCCTGGATGTTTTAGAAGATTTCCAGGAGAATGTCGGTTATCCGCCCTCCATCCGTGAGATATGTGAAAACGCATTGATCTCCTCTACTTCAGTTGTCAATTACTATCTTGACCAGCTGAAAGAGATGGGATACATCGAGCGCGACAATCGCGTATCGCGCGGCATCCGGCTGATTAAGCCCTTGAACCAGGTTGCCAATACGGCCAGGGCTGTATCAACCGGGTTTGCCCAAACTGCAGAAAATGTTGTCCAGGCAGTCAGCGAGATGCTGCAAATTCCACTTGTCGGTCGCATCCAGGCCGGCGAGCCGATGCCCATTCCCTCTTCGGATGTCAGCTATTTCGATTCTGAAAGTATGGTGGATGTGGCAGTCAGCATGCTGCCGCGCGCCGAACAAAGCAAAGACCTGTTTGCTCTGGAAGTGCAGGGAGATTCGATGATCGATGCCATGGTCTATGAGGGCGACATCGTGATCATGCGACCCGCCCAGGAAGCGCGCAACGGTGAGATGGTTGCTGTCTGGTTGAACGACAAGGAAGAGACAACCCTCAAATATTTCTACCTGGAGAAGGGGCGGGTTCGACTGCAGCCGGCTAACCCGACGATGAAACCCATCTACATCGATGATCCTGCCACGGTACAAATCCAGGGGAAGGTAGTGATGGTGATTCGTAAGGTCCCCGGCCTGCTGTCATAGGCGGTTTGCCGTTTGCTGGCTGTTCCTCTCTGAGAGCTCACAGGTCTAAGAAGACCTGTGAGGTCTGGTAATTCTTCTTCATTGGTTGATTATGTATGGCAAGAAAACCTGGAAATCAAAAACCGCGAACTTTACGATAATCGCGTCGTGATCCGAGCTGCGCAAATAAGTCGCCGTATCATAAGAAAGTGAATATGGGTAATCGGAGTTGATGTGAACGATGCCCAGATTTGTGGGGATAAAAGAAGTCGATCCACCGATTAAAACGTGGTCGAGAACCTGGGATTTTCCCTGGTAAACATAACTGTACTGCACTGGCTTCGGCAGCGACACAATCAGATCCCAAAAACCTGCTTGCGTGAGAATGCTCAGCGGTGCTGACCCAGGAGTATCGTTCAGATCCCCCAACATGATCACGGGTACAGTGGGATTTTCGGTCAGGAGCTGGTCAGCCAATCGAGCTACGAATTCCGCCTGCTCGAGACGGCGAGGCAGGGTATATTGGATTGATAAGCTGTCTTCGGATTTCGATTTCCAATGATTGACCACCAGGGAAACAGGGAATTCTCGCAATGAACAATCCGGCAGACACAACCTGGTATCCACTTTCAGTGGTGGGCGGGAGAACAAACGGTTGCCATCCAAAATCCCGTCCCCGTCGCTGTCGCAGGTGATGCTGTTTTGAGGTTGTGCTACATCTAAATTGCCGTCTGGTCCTAACCCATCGATCAGCTCTGTGCAACCCTGGTAAACCTGGAAGCTTTCTACCTTGACCATGTCGGTTCGGTATAACAAGCCTGCATCCAGACCGCGCCGGTCCGGTCCCTCTTCAAGGACAATACTGTAGCTTTCTTCGAGCTCAGGTCTTCCGATAAGCTCACTGAGCACAGCAGAATTTTCCGCCTCCTGCACTGCGATCACCGCCGGCTCTCCCAATGTTTCATGGATAGCCCGCGCCAGCTTGGACAGTTTTCGGTTGTATTCTGTGTCGGAAAGGACATCATCCTCGGTCGCAGGGTCGTTCACCATGTCAAACAGGTTTCCCAGGTTGAAGGTGGCAAAATTTCGGCTGAAACCGCTCTGAGAAAGCGAGAAACCAGGTGCGGCAGGCTCCTGCGACACCTCGATGACCTGCGGTGCAGACAACGGTTCCAGACAGTAGCTATCGAAACGGTAGTCCAGCACCCCAACCAGTCCCATCACCCGGTCCCCAACCTTGACCTCCGGCTTGATCTCAGCCAGACCTTTGTCATCCACGCACATTATGACACCAGTTCCGAGCGTATCATCCCAAAACACTCGCTTTATGCCCAGGTCGGAGCGCACCAGCCAGGTGCGATCGTAGACATCGGTAGGACCGACTACAGTCCCTTCCACCAGGCTGACATGCATACCTTCCAGGGATTCGAAATAGGAGATAGCAGTACCGGAGTCGAACGGCGGTTCCAGCTCATGGGGGGATGGCAAAGCGTTGCCTTGTGAAAGCACGAAAACATTATCAGGGTAAACACTGATCTCGGTCATGCCGTAATACTCATTCACCCATCCTGACACCTGCACCTGGTCGCCTGAATTTACGAGTTCCAGAGTTTGTCCGCTATAAACAAAAATCCCGTCTGAAGTAGACGGATTCGAATCACAATTCTCGTCCTGGAAGAAAAAACCTTTCTGCGAGGTTTGATCCAGGTCTGCGAACACCACTCCCCGGACGGTGACGTAATCCCCCTCACGAGGCGAAGTCGCCCGCTCTCCTTGTACCCGGCAGATAGAGGTAATAGCGGTTGGAGATTTTATCGACCCAACTGAGATAACCAGGACAATCAAAGCCAATAGGATAAAATGGAATTTCCCGATGATATTTTTCTCCAATGATACTGAGGAGTTTTCTTCCTTTTTCCATCCCGCAAGAAACACTACCTGGATTTAATTATAATACGTCGCCGATCATCGCTCTCCAATTTTTATGCGCTAAATCACACCTGGCTTCCTTTGTTTTGGTATACTATCCCAACCCTACCGGAGAATTCATGATCGAAATCGATCTGACACCGCTGCAAACCAGGTTAGTTGAACTTTCTCCACTCGGACGCACTTCCCTCTTGCCTGCACTGCACATCGCCCAGGAGTTATACGGGTATATTCCAGAACCTGTAGCAACCGAGATCGGAAAAAGCCTGGGGGTACCTCTGGCGGATGTGCACGGAGTAATCGAGTTTTACAGCCTGTTCTACAGTGAGCCGGTTGGTAAGAAAATTATCAGGGTCTGCACGGATCCAGCTTGCCAGCTGGCAGGCGGTGAGAGTGTGTTAGCAACACTTTGCCAGCAGGCTGGCCTGCACCCGGGAGAAACCCTTTCAGATGGGTCTGTAACCATCGAACGCGCCCCTTGCCTTGGTCTATGCGAACATGCCCCGTCGCTGCTGGTAAACCAGACAGCCATCGGGCGAGCCAATCCATCGCAATCCCGGCATCTTTTAGAGGGCCGGGGGTTTGAGCCTCGAACCATCCTGGGTGGCGAGCCCCGAATCCTATCAGGCAACTGCGGTCGCGGGCACCCGACCACGCTGGACGAATATCTGTCCAGTGGCGGATACCAGGGTCTGCGAAAAGCACTGGATACCACTCCTCAATCTGTGATAGCCGAAGTAAAAACCTCTGGTCTGGTTGGTCGTGGAGGTGCGGCATTTCCCACCGGGATAAAATGGGAAGGCGCAGCCATGGCGAAAGGTGAAACACGCTTTGTAGTGTGCAACGCTGACGAGTCTGAGCCCGGTACATTCAAGGATCGGGTTCTAATGGAGGAGGATCCACACCAGATTCTGGAAGGGCTGCTCATCGCCGGATACGCCGTCGGCGCCTCCAGGGGTTATATCTACATCCGCGGTGAATATCAGAATGCCTTTCGGATCATGAGCCAGGCATTGGCAGAAGCCTACATGCACAATTACCTCGGCTCGAACTTACTTGGAACAAATTTCTCATTCGATATCGAGCTGCGCCTGGGGGCGGGGGCGTATATCTGTGGTGAAGAAACCGCCTTATTCGAATCGATCGAAGGTAAACGCGGCTTCCCGCGTTTGAAGCCACCTTTCCCCACCACGCACGGCCTGTTCGGACAGCCGACCGTGGTCAATAATGTTGAGACTCTATGCAACATTCCTCACATTATTAGAAACGGTGCTGCAGCTTATCGGCAGCTGGGTACAGAGAAATCACCGGGAACCAAGCTGTTCTGCCTGTCTGGAGATGTGGCTCGTCCTGGATTATACGAAGTGCCTTTTAGAGTGACATTAAGACACCTGCTATACGAGCTTGGGGGGGGTATGCACGCCGGTCGTACTTTGAAAGCGGTTTTGTTCGGGGGCGCGGCGGGTGCTTTCGCTACTGAACAGCACTTAGACATCAGAATGTCATTTGAAGATCTGCGCACTGCTAGTTTGCCTCTCGGATCCGGTGTGGTAATGGCAATCGATGACTCGCGCGACCTGCGCTCATTCTTATTGAGTCTTGGCAGGTTCTTTGCCCATGAATCCTGTGGAAAGTGCTTCCCTTGCCAAATAGGCACACAGCGTCAGTACGAAATCCTGGAACGGGTATCTGCTGGCAATCCTCTTCCCGAGGATGCCAACCGACTGACCGATGTTGGTTGGACTATGAGCGATGCTTCCATCTGCGGACTTGGACAGACGGCTGCGACAGCGGTTCTCAGCGCTCTTAAATTGTGGCCGGAGTTGTTTCAACCTACTCAAATCTGACTTACCCGGAGAGCGAATGCAAAATGAAGTAACCCTCACGATCGATAACCAGACGGTCACTGTGCCTGAGGGCACTTCTCTTCTTGAAGCGGCTCGGTCGATCGGATTGGAGATACCTACCATTTGCTATCACGAAGCCTGCACATCAAACGGCCTGTGCCGCACCTGCGTGGTGGAAGTGGAAGGCGCACGCGTGCTTTCGGCTTCGTGTGTAGCCCAGGCGGGAGAAGGCATGGTCGTTCACACTCGCTCGCCGCGGGTCGAGCGCAGCCGGCGCACGATCCTGGAGCTGCTGGCTTCCGCTGTCGATCTTTCGGAGTCCCCTGACGCTCAATCGATGATCGCAGAATACCAGGCCGATATGTCACGCTTCCCCGGCGCAGCCCAGAGGGACATCCCTATGATCGATGATAATCCCATGTACGTGCGCGATTACAGCAAATGCGTGCTGTGCTGGCGCTGTGTGCAGGTGTGCGCCGAGGATGCCCAATATACTTTTGCCCTCAATTTTTCCGGCCGGGGTTTCTCTACCCAGATCGGCACATTCTTCGACAAAATGATGCCAGCAACAACCTGCGTGTTCTGCGGTCAGTGTGTCGGAGTCTGCCCAAGCGGTGCGCTTAAATCAAAACGCGAGTGGTTGTTGGAACAGGAATTTTCTCCCGAAGCGATCTTGGAAGCCACCCGACTGCCGCGCAAACGGCGCGAACGCTGACCCATCGAAGTCTTACCGGTTTATTTTTTTTGTTTATCGATGACAGGAGACGAGTATGATAACCCCTGACCGACTGATACCCACCACCTGCCCATACTGCGGTGTGGGATGCAATCTTGAATTGCACTTGAAAGACGAAAACATTTTCGCGGTCACCTCACCCTTTGATAGTGTGGTGAATCACGGGAATCTATGCGTGAAAGGACGCTTTGGCTACGATTTCATCTACCACCCAAAGAGAATCACCACCCCGCTCATCCGCAAGCAAATCCAGGTACCAGGACTTCGTACCCAGGCTTTCGAGCTAGAAGAATGGAAACAGGTATCCTGGAATGTAGCCCTGGACTATATTGCCGACCGGTTGGTCGAGATTTTCCATAGAGACGGGCCGGAAGCCCTGGCGGTTTACTGCTGTGCCAAGGCTACCAACGAAGACAATTTCCTGCTGCAGAAGATGTACCGCGCCTTGTTTCGCACCAACAACGTGGACCACTGCACTCGCCTGTGTCATGCAGGTTCCGTCGTCGCACTGATGCAGGCAGTTGGCTCTTCAGCCATGAGCAATACTGCAGCCGAAGTTGCCAAAAGCGACGTTTTTATCGTTACTGGTTCGAATACCACCGAGAATCACCCAATTATCGCATTACAGATGAAAGCCGCCGTGGAGAAGCACGGGGCAAAAATGATCGTGATCGACCCGCGCCGCCTTGAGCTGGTCGATTCTGCCGAGCTGTGGCTGCCGCTCAAGCCAGGCACCAACGTACCGCTGTTCTCTGCAATGGCGCACGTGATCGTTGAGGAGAACCTGGTTAATCACGATTTCGTCCAGCAGCGCACCGAAGGATATGAAGAATTCATCAACTCTGTGGAGAAATTCACACCTGAATATGCCGAAATAATTTCAGGCGTCGACCGCAGCCTGATCATTCAAGCAGCTCGATTGTATGCCACGGCTGAACGCGGCGCAATCTACTGGGGGATGGGAATCTCCCAGCTGTCCCACGGCACTGCCAGCGCCCTGGCCTTGATTCACCTGGCATTTCTCACCGGTCATATCGGTCGCGAAGGCACTGGTCTTAACCCCCTGCGTGGCCAGAATAACGTCCAGGGTACATCGGATATGGGTGCCATGCCGTTTCACTATCCCGGTTATATGCGGGTGGATGATCCCGAAAACGCTGCTCGTTGGGAGAAAGTCTGGAACATCGAAACTGGTGGCCTGAACCGGAATCTCGGTCTGACCACCACCGAAATACTCTCGCATGCCGAACCTGGTGGAGTGCGCGCGTTATACATCATGGGTGAGAATCCAATGATGAGCGAGCCGAACCTGAACCAGACTCGCCACCACATGCAGCAGCTGGAATTCATGGTGGCCCAGGATCTATTTATCAATGAATCGGGTGCCTTCGCAGATGTTTTCTTGCCTGCAGCTTCATGGGCAGAAAAAGAAGGCACCTTCACCAACACCGACCGGCGGGTGCAGCGGGTGCGGCAGGCGTTGGTGCCGCGCGGCCAGTCCCGACCCGATTGGGAGATCATCTGCGACCTGGCGCAGCGTATCGAAGCTCGCCTCGGACGGACCACTTCCGCTCGCTGGGATTACCAGCACCCATCACAAATTCTGGCAGAGCTGGGCAGCGTTGTTCCAGATTATGCGGGAGTGCTCTATGAGCGTATCGAGAAAACCGGTCTGCAGACCCCGGTTTGGGATAGTTCGCATCCCGGTACTCCTTTCCTCTTTTCACAATCCTTCCCCAGTGGGAGAGGTAAATTCCATCCGCTTGAATATGTGCCGGCTGTCGAAGCCCCCGACGACGAGTTTCCATTTATACTCACTACCGGGCGAGTTCTTGAGCATTGGCACGGTGGCACCATGACCCGCCATTCACAGCTCGATACCCTATATCCACAGGCGCAGGCATTTGTCAATACAGTGGACGCCGAAATGCTCGGGCTTGAGGATGGACAGGCAGTGTGCGTCGCCTCCCGGCGCGGGTCGATTAATCTGCGCCTGACAGTATCGGAAAAAATCAGCGCCGGAGTGGTGTTCATCCCCTTTCATTTTGCCGAAGCCGCTGCCAATTTATTGACCATCGACGCGCTGGACCCGCAAGCCATGATCCCCGAGTACAAAGCCTGCGCCGTTCAAATCTTCCCGGCTCGGGAGCAGGAGCTGGCCAATCCCGAACAGCATGTGGAGAGAGGCAGGTATTGAGTCTTCTCCAGGAAATATCCATTGGTGTCGATATCGGCGGCACCTTCACCGATTTCGTGGTATATGATCCCGGTCGTGCTCAAATCGAGACTTTCAAGCTGCTTTCTACTCCACACAATCCAGCCGAGGCCGTCCTCCAGGGACTGGAGCGGATTTTCGGAGGGATGGCGGAGAATCCCCCTTCCAAAATTAACCTGATTCACGGTTCTACGGTCGCCACCAACGCTTTGCTCGAACGCAAGGGCGCCAGGACTGCACTGGTTACGACGCGCGGCTTTGCCGATGTCATCCAGATTGGTCGTCAAAACCGACCCGAGCTCTACAATCTGCTGGGAGA
>Ga0209254_10007562_pt1 | contig 10034 bp, 2 predicted proteins | sample FrelakmetDIP11DI_FD_187148 | JGI IMG/M metagenome (GOLD analysis project Ga0209254, IMG submission 187148) | Freshwater lake sediment microbial communities from the University of Notre Dame, USA, for methane emissions studies - DIP11 DI (SPAdes)... | ecosystem: Environmental > Aquatic >...
GATGAATACCCGCAGATAGTTCATTTTCATCTTCCTGACCACCGGAAGTGGTAATGTGTAGCCCAAAGTGAGTGTCTTAAGCCTGATAAATGAACCATCCTCAATCCATCCGTTATGTCCTTCCAGCTGATCCGGATTACCACCGTTAAAATTCGTTGTCGGGGAAGAAGTATGTACATTTCTCTTCCAAAGCACATTCCCTTCCACATCTTTCACATCCGCTACCAGCCAACGGTTGTCAAATGCACTTTGCGGATTATTGACCGCCACTACCAGTCCGCTGGGAACATGCAGGTCTTCCATCGCCTGTCGTGTTGCATTGTATATTTTATTTCCATATACAAACTGAAAGAAGATGTTCAGGTCAAATCCCTTATACTGAAAGTTGTTGCCAAAACCCCCGTAGAATTTAGGGAAAGGGCTTCCCAATGTCCTTCGGTCGGTCGCGGCACCATAGCTGATCTGCCCGTCACCGCTCTGGTCCACCAGTACAACATATCCTGTTGTGGAGTCGACCAGGGGCAGGCGTTCAAAGGCAAAGAATTCAAGGCCCACTCCCTTTATGAGGATGGTATTGCCCAGCCAGATGCTGTCCGTGCCAAGATCGACAACATTAAACTTGTTTGTGGTTATGTTAAAGTCTGTTGTCCATTTAAAAGGATGGTTTGGGGCTGTATTGTTGGTGGAAAGACTGAACTCAAAGCCTGAATTTGTTAGTTTTCCGGCATTGTCTATGGCTGATTCAACTCCTGTAACTATAGGAAGACTGACATACAGGATCACGTCCTTTGTGTTTTTCTTATAATATTCTGCGGAGAGGTTGATCCTGTTTCTGAACAGGCTGATGTCAGCACCTATATTGCTGGTAATGTGTTCCTCCCAGGAATAAAAGTAGTTGGAAAGGGAGGTGTACCTGGCTCCCATTTTCCCCAGGTAATTCAGCACTTCTTTACCATCCTCACCATCTGACCAGTCATATACTTCCTTGTAGGTAATCAGCCCTCGCCAGTCGTAATCAGGGCCGAGTTGGTTGCCGGTGACTCCCCAGCTGTATCGAAGTTTCAGGTCATTGATGAAGGAGATCTTTTCGCTGAAGAACTTTTCCCTGGCAATATTCCAGCCGGTGCTGAAGGCGGGAAAGAAACCCCATCTGGATTCGGGGCCGAAGCGGGATGAACCATCCCACCTCAGGTTGGTCTGAAACAGATACTTGCTTTTAAATGCATAATTGACGCGTCCGAAATAGGATTCAAGCGTGCTGGCATTATACCAGCTGGATGCTGTGGTAATTTCCTCGGCACCGGCAAACGTGGTGATATCCGGATTCTTAATGCTTTGTCCTTCTGCATAGTTCCCTTCATGGGTTAACTTGGAAGCTTCATGTCCTAACAGAAAAGTTAAATTGTGATTTCCAAAATCCTGCATGTAATTCAGCGTATTGGTCAATATCCAGGATTTCCCGTAATGATTGGTGTTGTTGGTAATGCCGGATCCCTTGAGCTTGGTACCGTCGGGAAAATACTGATCGGCCCAGAAATAGTTTTCCTTCAGTGAGCTGATATCCGCCCCCAGTTGGGTTTTAAAAATCAGGTTCTTGACAATTACAATATCCAGGAATGAGGACAGGATCATCCTGGTTTCATCATAAGTCAGGCTGCGTTCGTTTGCCAGCATCACCGGATTGGGAATTCCCCGGTTCCGGGAATCATAGGCATAGTTACCCAGAGAATCGTACACAGGATAGACAGGGCTGGACTGCAGGGCAGCAGAAATAACGGACGGACCGGTCGTTGCATTGCTTTCGACACTGGTCTGCCCGCTGTTGTTTTTTTGTCTTGTACCGTTGGAGTAGTTGGCTATGACGGATCCGCCCAGGGTTATCCTGCCCAGGGTCACATCCGTGTTTGCATTGAAAGAGTACCTGTCGAAGGTTGTCCCGATCACGGCGCCATCCACTTTATTGTATCCGGCGCTTATAAAATAGGATGAGTTGTCCTTGGCTCCGGAAGCATTGACTATGGCGTTGAAAGTGGGGGCAGTTCTGAATATTTCATTTTGCCAGTCGGTATTGTACATTTCCGTTTCCTCATCGGAGATATACTTCGGATTTGAAAGCGGCACCCTTGACTTTCTGAGTCCTTCATAGATCAACCTCTGATAGTCCTTCGATCCAAGCATGTCGTATCTCCTCCCGATTTGGGCAATGCCATAGTTCAGGGACAGTTCCACTTTATTGCCCCCCGTTTTTCCGCTTTTGGTCGTTATGAGCATGACCCCGTTCGCCCCTCTTGCTCCATAGATGGCGCATGATGCAGGATCTTTCAGAATCTCGACGGATTCTATGTCTTCAGGATTCAGGGCAACCAACGGATTGAGGGCATCACCGGTCATTCCGTTTACCTGGGATGTATTGTCAATGGGTATTCCATCCACCACAAACAGGGGATTGCTGGAACGATTTATGGAACCTACCCCGCGGATCAGTATGCTGGTACCGATGCCCGGGGCACCGGATATACCCGACAATTGAACGCCGGCGGCCTTACCCTGTAAGGCCTGGTCGAAACTGGTCACCGGGAGGTTCTTCAGGTCCGCTGATTTAACAGAAGACACCGCACCCGTCAGGTCACTTTTTTTGATCTTCCCATAACCCACTACGATTACCTCATCCAGGGTTTCCAGATCTTCCTCGAGTTGGATATTGATCACCGATCTGCCACCGACAATCTCTTCTTTTGTTTGATAGCCAATGTAGGAAAAAACCAGGGTTGATTCATTGCCGGGTACCTGAAGCTGAAAATTCCCTTCAGCATCAGAAGTGGTACCTGTATTCGTACCCTTGATCACTATGTTCACCCCGATCAGGGCAGCCTGATCGGCAGCTGAAATGATTTTACCGGATATCGTGATTTTCTGGGCTTGTGCCAAGGGCAAACAACAGAAGATTATTGAAATAGCAATACTGATAAGAAGTCTGCTTTTCATACGTTTAGATTTAGTTTACAGGTGAATAACAGGAGCACTAACCGACCTTTACCAGGCTGTATTCCTGAATAGAAAACAATATTAAGCTTGCATAACTTTAAAAAGAGAGCGAAGGTAAAAGAAACCGGTCCTTTCAACTTCGCTCTCTGATCGATGAGCGTGCGGCTGGTTCAGTGCATTATTTCTGCACTACCAGTCTTGATTTCAGACAGTCGTTCCCGTTTGTCAGGGTGATCATGTAGATCCCGGCGGAAAGACCACTTATGTCTATGCTAACAGTACCTGCATCCAGGGAATTTCTGTTCAGCACAGCTCTTCCCGACAGATCGGTGATTGTCAGATTTCCCTTTGCCTTTGGTATGTTGACAAAGATTTCGTTCCTTGCAGGATTGGGATATACATTCAATAACCTGGCATCCAGATCCCTTACGCCGGTAGCATCACCCAGAATAAAATCTCCATACTGGGTATTGTTCCTGTTTGGCGGTAATCCCTCATACGAGCTCCATAGAGCCTGGGCGGAGGAACCATCATCATCGTAATCAAAGGGATGGATTTCTACTCCGAGGACCTTGCCCATGGAAGGCTCGAAGGTAAAAAAGCCATCAGCCGTCAGGTTCAGGGTGGACCAGGGGAAGGTGATCTCAACATAATATCCGACGACAGTCATACCTGCTTCATCATACAGGTCATAATATACCTGTGTCAGGTCAGTCCAGTCGGGGGCAGGTGTGGACCCATGTTGCCGGGAAGGTTCATAAGCGATGAACCTGTATTGCATATTGTCTTTCTGATAAAGGTCACCGTCAACATCCTCGCAGGAAGTGCCGTCTTTTGCATTCTGGAGGTCAAAATGCACTTCGACATTGTCATTTTCCCAGGGATTTACTTTGCCGTTTACTGCCGGAGGCGGATCTACAATGGATACTTGCAGGTAAAGGTTGTTGTCATCCCAGGCAGTCTTGAAGGAAGGTACGAAATCATCCGAAACCAGCGTGCCATATTCTATGGCTTGAGAAGGAAGCATCTCCCAGTAATCGAGGTCATCATAGGGATTGGGATAGGAACCTGCATATTTGGGGACCGTCATGCTTTTCAATGAAGGAGGTGCCCCTGTGGTGAATGTTACAGGTTCACTCTCTGTTGAAATATTCTGCGGATCCACGGCATGAACGGAAAAGGTGTATTCTGTTTCAGCGGAAAGGCTAAGTTCCACAGAGGTATTGGCCGTATAGGTCATGGGAGCATCCCCCTTCAGGACCAGGTATCCTGCTATATCGGACTCGGGCGAGGCATCCCAGGACAAGGTGGCACCGCTGAAGGTTACATCCGATACGGCAAATCCTGCCGGAGCTGCGGGTGGAATGGCATCAATTGAGGCAGTTTCTGCCAGGGTGATATCGGCGGCACTATAGCCTTTAGGCCATTGTATATGTCCGCTGAGCTTGTCCCATGCTGTTGCCGTAGGATCGTCCAGGTCGGCTACATAGATTCCTGCATTCAGGACACTGTCTACATCTGCCCAACCTGTAAAGTTGTCCGGATCAACGCTTAAAATCTTCCAAGGTATGGCTGCTTCCATCACCCATCCGCCATCCTGGTCAGCTGTTGCATAGCGGGCGCCAACCGGAGTATTTTTGGGTGGACTGTCGAGCAATCCCAGGTCAGCTGGTTCTCGGTCATAGCCAAAACGGAAGAATTTTGAATCACCCTCACCATCGATCGGCGCAATACTCACTTCCACATTGTCATTCATCCAGCTTATGGCGCTGGAACCTTCCGTAACGATATCACCTGTTGTGGGAATGTCATCCAGTACGGAAACAATAATATACAGGCTGTCCTCATCCCACACGGCGGACCATTTGAAAGAACAATCCTGCAGGCTCTGGTGATCCGGATTGGGTGTCCATGTTGTCGGATCAACGGCCACGTATTGTGGTGCAGCCCCCCAGGCAGATTCCCTGATTCCGTCAACGGTAACAGCAGCATCTTTCATACCGATATATATATCGGGCGTGGGCGGTATGGTTGAAATTGCCAGTACTGAACTTGATTCAGAGAGATTCTGGCCATCAAATGCCCGAACACTGAAATTATGCATGTATTCTTCTTTCAGCGGTACGATGGCTGTATCGATCTTTACAAATTTTATGGCAATTTCCCCTTCATAAACCGCATAACCCCTGACATCATCATCGGCTACTGCATCCCAGCTTAAGGTTGCGCTGGTGGCTGTAACATCAGATGAAACCATGTTAACAGGAACTGCCGGTGCTTCATCATCCATGTCTGCCGTGAGGGCTAGAATTGCCTGCTCTGTGCCACCATCATATGGAAAGTGCAACTGCCCGTCCTGACCTGTCCAGTCATTGGCAGCCGGATTATCCAGGTCACCACTTCCCACCCAGAGCATGAATTCGGAATCCACATCCGGATTTGCTCCGATATCCACTGTATCATTATCCAGGGTTGCCCAGGGTATCTGGACTTCTATCACATAACCACCCGTTACCTCAACTGATTTTTGTGTATACCCGCCAGGATTAAATTGTCCATTGGCTGGCCGCTGCAGGATTTTATCATCCATGCCCCACGCAAATCTGTAAAAGTATGGACCGATCTTCATTTCAATATTGTCATTCATCCATTTTTTGGTGTCTGCGTCCATACTTGCTGTGTCACCGGTAGTTACAACATCATCAGTCAGTTCGAAGAAGAAATACAGGTTTGTATCATCCCACAGGGCTCGCCAGTTGACCGAAAAATCTTCTTCGGTCTGCATCGTTATCTCCCTGGGGAACCAACCCTGGGTCCAACCATCATACATCCAGGAGTGAGGATCCACATTGAGGTACCTGGGTGCATCATTCCAGACTGCTTCAACCACACCATCAATATCTGGTGCTAAAGCGGCCTTGCCGATATGGACAGGCATGCCCTGTCCGAATCCGGTAAAGCAGGTTAAAAATGCGACAAAGAATAATCCTGTCAGCATCGGAAGTAGTTTTTTTCTCATACACATCATGGGGTTTTAGTTATGAAAATATTAATGAGATCAAATGTAAATCAATAAATACAATCAAACAAGCGAAGTAATTGATTATCTGATTATAAGATAATTTATATTGCTTTTTAAAACCAATACGAAGATGTTCACTATTTTATTGTAATTCTTTAGATTATATCATTTTCAAGGGGTGAATTGGGAAAACTGACATTGCGTTAAAAAAACATCTACTAATTTCTAATTTAGATATGTTCTAAATATGATCTTTTCTGCTGGACTTCATGATTAAGGCGAATCAAGGAAAACCTGACGATCCTGTGGTATATCATCCTGATATCAATCCTTTGCGGGACGCGGCAAATGTAAAAGCTCACCGGACAAGGCAGTTGGAAACCAAAAGCACATTTCAGGTCTTTAAGCGCAATATGTTTAAGAAAAAATAGCGATAACTTATTATTTATCAGGATATAAAAATTAAGTGTCGTGCAATTGTATCAGGAATAATGAAATTGCCGTCAACTATCCCCCTTTCCTTTTCTTGCTGAAACGGATTTCCCGGCTTTGCCTGAGATGAGTATCAATTCCTTCCATCCTTCTGACGGATTCATGTTGCCCTTCCGGGTTTCCATGATCGAGAGTACCTTGCTGCGGAAGGCCCAGCAGGTTTCACGCCGCAGGGAGATCAGCCGGGATAACTCATCTGCTGTAAGGTTCCTGCCCGAACTGACGAGGTATAAAATATAGAATGCCTTTACGATCGGGAATTTCACCTGGAAAAATATAGTATGATCAGTCACTGGCTCCCTGTAACCGCAATTCCTGCAACGACGAAAGAACTTATTTTCCTGTATGTTATAGTATTCCGTCATCCCGCACTTTTTGCATTCAAAGGACAAGTTCTGTTTGATTGCCCGTATCAGCTGATAGCATGCAAGGTCATCAGGATAAATCCCCATGAATTCCTCAAAGCTAACAATCTTCTCATTCACACGTGCCTTGCTGATTTCTTTTACATTCAGGGTCAGGCTCTCGTTTTTAATTCGGAGCAGGCTGTTTATGCGCTTGATCTCAACTGACTGCCTCTTGATTTCTTCCTTCTGATCCTCCAGGTGTATGTTCTTTTTGATAATTTCTGTGTTAGCCACTTCGAGCAGGTGAGCCTGACGTTCCAGTTCCTCCTTCTGTTGTATAAGTTCACGGGTGCGTTGGTGAACCTGGTTTTCAAGTCTCGTTTTCTGATCCTTGATCTGATAGACCCGCAAATAATGTACAGAAAGAATGATAAAGACCAGGGTTAAAATCAATAATCCCCTGGCCCACCAAGTTTTCCAGAAGGGGGGCGTGATGATCACCCGCATGGTTAACCCCTCCAAATTCCATATGTTGTCATTATTGGATGCAATCACCCGAAAAACATATCTTCCCGGAGGTATGTTTGTATAATTGGCTGTACGATTATTTTGATTTTCAATCCAATCGGAATCGAAATTATCGAGCTTATACCGATAATTGCACTTGGCCGAAGAGGAGTAATTTATGGCTACAAACTCAAAAGAAAAGGTGGATTGGTTGTATTTGAGCTTTATTTCCTCTGTGTTCCAGATACTTTGTTTTAAAGGGGACCCAACCCCTCCTACCCTCACCGGTTTATTATACAGGCTGAATCCTGTGAATTCAATCTGGGGTGGTGTTGTATTCTGATAAATGCTGTCCGGAATAAAATAGCTGATGCCATTTATACCCCCGAAGTACATGATGCCCGCTTTTGATTTGATGCCTGACCGGGGATTAAACTGATTTCCCTGGAGGCCATCCGTCACATCAAAATTCCGGAAGGTTTCATTTTCCGTATCAAAGCAAGTGATCCCCATGAAGGTTGATATCCAAAGATTTCCTGACCCATCCTCCAGTATGGTACAAATAACATTGTTGGGCATGCCTTCCCTCTGACTGTAATGCTTGAAGGTATTGTCCCCGGGATTAAACCGGTTGAGTCCGGCGTAGGTACCAATCCAGAGTCTCTTTCTTGAATCCTCGTAAATACAGGTAATCTCATTGCTGCTGATTGAACCGGGATCAACGGGATTATTCATGAATCTCCTGAAAACCTTGTTTTGTTCATCAAAGATGTTCAATCCCTCCCAGGTGGCAACCCAGAGTATTTGCCTTGAATCCTCATAAATATCTGTTATGTAATCGTTTGAAATACTATACCCTAAAAAGGGGTTGTGCAGATAGTGAACCGATCTATTCATTCCTTGCTCCAGCATGTTCAGGCCACCCCCGTTCGTGCCAACCCAAATCCGTTTCCTGGAATCCCTGAACATGCAAAATATCCAGTCGCTGCTCAAACCTCCGTCCGAAGGGGATCCGATATCAAGATAGCTGAATTTTTTCGAACCAATCGGCAGTATGCTGATCCCGGCACTTGAAGTACCTATCCAAAGGCGCTGATCGTCATCAACAATCAGCTCTGTTATAACATGCTGACTAACACCCATGGACTTATCCCTTCCTATCGGAAACTTGCTCACTATTTCACTTTTCGGGTCATATGCATTTAATCCGCCTTCGTCCGTACCGATCCAGACCAGGCCTGACGGGTCTTCAACCATGGAAAGGACTGACTTATTGCCCAGGCTGTTCGGATCAGACGGGTTTCTGGTAAGAAGACCAAATTTTTTTCGCTTATAATCGTGGAAATTCAGTCCGCCACCATCTGTACCCACCCAAAGGTTATTATCCCTGTCACGAAAAACCGACCTGATCGCATTTTTGCTCAAACTCGCCGGATTGTCTTCGCTATGCCTGGTATGGGTAAAAGTAAGGTCTTTCCGGTTCATCAGGCTTAATCCTCCGCCCAGGGTGCCAATCCATAAATAATCATTGCCTTCCGGCAAAATACAGGTGACAAAATGGTGTGGCAGGGCATAATTCTTTACTACATCTGTAGTAAAGGGTATAGGATTGAAGATAGTTTTGTCAGGCAGAAACTGCAACAGGCCATTGTATTTAGTGCCCACCCAAAGAGTACCATCCGGATCCACATATACCCGTGATATGTGGTTATCAGGCAGACTATGCGTGGTGTATCCGGTGTGCGTGTAATGAACAAAGACTTCCTGCCGTGTATTACAGAAATCCAAGCCGCTGTTTTCCGTGGCAATCCACATGTTATTCTGAGCATCCAGGGCAAGATGATTGATATAATTTGAGCCCAGGGAGGCAGGATCACCCGGATTGTGAAGAAATCTTCTCTTCACCTCCGCAGTTGATGGATCGAGAACCACTATGCCTTCGTTTGTCCCAATCCACAAGGCGCCAGAATTGTCTTCAAGAATACAGCGGATCACGTTTTTCTCCTGCCCGAGATCAATCCATACAAATGCGTCCTGATCCTCATCATAACGGTGAAGTCCACCACCGACCGTACCCACCCAAAGGTTCTTCCTCGAATCAATAAACAGGGTGAAGATGCCGTTATTTCTTAAGGATGTGCTGTCTCCCGGGATATTGCGGTATATTTTAAAGGAATAGCCATCGTAACGGTTCAATCCGTCGAATGTACCAAGCCACATAAAACCCCGGTGATCCTGACATATAGCATTCAGGGTATTCTGTGACAGGCCTTCATTTAAACCCAGGTGTTTAAAAACAAGTCCAGGCTGACCATATGACATACATACCATTGCCATAACTGAAACAACCAGACCTATCCGTAATAGTTTCATACCCTGTTTTTCGAAGTAAAAATGCAATTTAGCAAGAATTCACATGCTAACATAATAATGCAGACTGGAAACTATATGCCTATGAAAATTACCCTTTCATAATTATGAAGTCCCGTCAGGACGTTATAAATTCGCATGTAGAATTATTTAAACAGTGTCCTATGATGAATCCGGTTATCACATCTATAACAGCGCAGCTCATCAGCTGCAGTGACGAGAAGACCCGAAGTTCAAGTCAGCGTTTTTTTAAGGAAACGATTCAATGTCATGGTGTGAAAACTGCTGTGATTGAACGGATCGGAAAGGAA
>Ga0209254_10007563_pt1 | contig 10034 bp, 2 predicted proteins | sample FrelakmetDIP11DI_FD_187148 | JGI IMG/M metagenome (GOLD analysis project Ga0209254, IMG submission 187148) | Freshwater lake sediment microbial communities from the University of Notre Dame, USA, for methane emissions studies - DIP11 DI (SPAdes)... | ecosystem: Environmental > Aquatic >...
GGCGCTTTCACCTTTTCAACCTGGATATATCCACAATCTGGCGGTACTAGCACGAATTGGCAAGGAATTTTTGGGCTACGCGACGATACCACTAATTACTACCCAACCCTGGAACGATTAGGCCAGAAGCTACGCTTCGGATTTCAGGGTGCAACACCCAAAACGTCGGGTGACGTCTTGACTCTCAATGCCTGGAACCACGTGGTGGTGACCTTTGAGCCCAGAGAGATCGATGATGAAATCAAATATGAATATGTGTTGTTTGTCAACGCTGTGCCAAGGGATTCTTTCCTCTATAGCACCAAGCCTGGAAGCTCAGCTGTCTTCTATGTAGGCCATACAAGCAAGAACTATACCGTCACGGCTAAAAATTTTTATCACAGTAGCAACGATGACGCCGGTACGGATGCCGAGGCCTGGATTGATAAATTCGTAAATGGTACGAAATCCCTGGTTTGGGGAAACAGGTCGGATGGACAGTCCATCACCCCTGGGCACTGGTACAACTGCCAAAATCCACCGGGTGACTGTACTTATATCGATCGAAACCTCTATACCAATTATGAAACGGTCAAATACGATGTTTGGGAGGAGGACAATTCTCCCAACCCTGACGACTATTGTGGGAGCTATACGTACAATTGGTACGATCTTCCTGGAAATCACTCGCAAACAATGTCCAATGGATTTAACGGCACGTTCTATTTGAGTCTCGAAAAGCCGTCGATCCAGTTCTTCGGTAAGATTGACGAGCTGGAGGTCTATCGCTACGGCTTGGATTCCGAGCAGGTCTTTGATCTTTTCAATGCTATTCCTATTGCTGGTAGGTTAGCTTTAGATGACCGACCAGGTGCGAACAGCTTCGAGAACCGGGCATATGTTGGCATTCAAGATAATGGCGTTTGCACCGATCCCGGGTGTCCATCAGCAGGAACAGTGGGCTTGATTGACCAGGCAGTTCGCTTCGACGGGGCCAATGACATAATCTCCGTTCCGGCAGATCCGACCGTGAATCCTCCAGTCAACACTACTTCCAGTTACATGGTATCGCTATGGTTGAACACCTTATGCCCGGACTGTGGGGTGTATACGCTCCGCTCGGGAACCACTGTTCGAAACCAAATCTACATGAAAAACGGAAACGTGTGCGCCAAAACGGGGACCAGCGAATTATGTACAAGCGGGAGCGGTTTCGCCGACGAGCAGTGGCATCACGTTGTATATTCCAATGCAAGCTCAATTGCCAATCTTTGGCTGGATGGAGTAAAAGTCAACACCATCACAGGCGGATCAGCCATCAGCCCAGGAGACAATGTTCTGCTGGGACAGGCCAGTGAAGCCACTCAAGATTATTTCTATGGACAACTGGACGACGTGCGCGTTTTCCGCACCATCCAACCCGATTCTGTCATTGCCATGCTAAGGCAACGCGCCCCGCTGGCTTTGTTCCACCTGGATGAACCGCAAGACACTACTCTCTTTGAGGATGCTACCACGGCCGATTGGACTTTGGGCTGCAGCGGAGAAGCATGTCCGCAGGCGGACGTGGAGGGGCGATTGGCAACCTCGGTGGAATTTGATGGCAGTGATATATTAACTTTATCTCAATCACAGCTCTCGGCTACAGCGGGTTCGTTCAGCGCCGGAATCTGGGTAATGCCGACGAGGGTTGTATCAACTGCGCAATCCTTGTTCACGATCGGCAATGCGAACAATAGTTCCCCACGCTATTCGATCGCGACCGCACCGAATTCATTGAATCTGTGCATGCTCAAAACCAGTAATCATTCGCTATGTTCTACCCAGTCCAACGTAGAATTGGTCCAGAATGTTTGGAACTTCGTTACGCTGACCGTAGAACAGCCCGTAAATCCCACCTCCAGCTTCACAGAGACAGTGAAATTATACATAAACGGCTACCTGGACTCTTCCCTTGCAGGAAACTTCGGTACCACCTCTGACCTGAGAGGCCTGGGTATACTGACTATTGGGGATAGACCAGCTGTATTCAGCTCGATGGCTGGTGGTTCGTTCGGAGGCCGTATTGATGAACCAACGGTGTACGAATACCTGCTGGACGAGATCGACGTGCGCGATACTTTTTACTACCAGATGGCACAGGTGGAGGAACAGGCGCGTGTCATCCTTACCATCGACGCTGACAATCCCCAGGCCAGTCTTATTTCCTATAACGGCGATTTCCCTTACTTGAAAGGGAGCGACACCCTGCTTCATGTAGAAGCCGCAGATCCGACCTCAGGTATATCCATGTTGGAAATGCAGGTTGAGCGTGGAGGCAGCCCATTTGCTTATCAAGTAGCGCCGCAATGCCTGGATGCTGATGGATCTTCCTTCTGCCCGACTTTCAACCCCGGGACTGATAATGGTGCATTCACCCTCAGATTTCTGGTGGTGGACCGGGTAGGTCGACGTGTCAACTCCCCAGATTATCCAATCTACGTCGATCCTATCGCCCCAACCATCTTTAGTGACGTGGTGGAAAACACTCTGGTCACCGCCTCCACCCATCCATCGCAACGAAGAACCTGGGTACTCAACCTTTCAGGAAGTGTCTTTGATCCTACTCAGGATGACGGTACTAGAGGAAGCGGAGTTGATCTAGATACGGTTCGAGTGACACTATATGATAAGAAGGGGAACATCGTTGGCGCTGGTGCTCAAGCGCCTCAGCTTAGCCTCGGTGGGTTGGGTTACGATTGGACCATCAATTACATGTTCTATGAAAAAGAGCCCACCGGGAAACTAAAGGTGGTAGTAGAAGCCGCGGATAAGGTTGGTAACCACAGTCAACGGGAATTTAGCATCAAGCTGGACGCTACACCTTCCCGAGCCAAGCTGCATAATGATAATCTTTCCCAACCGGATCTAAACAGTCTGCTGACAGTGTCCGCTCCATACTCATCAACCATCCTCATCACAGGCACTTTGAGTGGTGAGGTCAGCGATATTCCTACCGATGAAATCCCTTACATCGATCCAGAAGGCAAGGATGCAGCTTTTGGTGTCCAGAAAGTGGAACTGGCATTCACTCCAGAATTAGACTTTTCCTACCTGTTCAACGAGCCTTACCCGCAAGACCTGTTAGCCTGGCTACCGTTGGATGGGGAGAAATACCCGGTTGATGAAGATGGAAATCCCGACCCGCTGGCCGACACACGCCTGTTCTTTGACATCTCACCCTACCAGGTTGCAGGGAGCTGCCCCGTAGCAAGCTGCCCGCAGGCAGGGGTTCCAGGGCACAAAATGGGCACAGTTTATTACGATGGTCTGGGACAGTACATTAACCTGGGCCAGCAAGTGGATCTGGCTGGACGCTCGTTCACGGCTTCCATATGGGCCAGGCGCGATCAGATTGACCATAACGATCCTATGTTGTGGCAGGGACCAGTCTCGATCCCTGGGCTGCGTTTCCTGTTTGGACTAAACAGTGAGAATGTTTTTGTATGCGGCTTTGGTGGCACGGATTTGATATCGACAGAGTCCTACCCTGATAGCGACTGGCACTATTGGGCTTGCACTTACGACCTGGACAGCAGCCAGCGTGCCATTTATCGTGATGGAAAGCAGATTGCCAGCGATTTCGCGGCGCCCATCCCCGCCATGTACGAAAACCTGCTCATTGGTCAGGCTCCGGTAGGGAATTACCAGGGCTACCTGGACGAGCTGATGATCTTCAACCGGGCTCTTACGCCGGAAGAAATCCGCAACGCCTATACGGATTACAACATGGTATTTCACATGGCAGTAGAAGAAAGCTTCTATGCTTCTGGTGACCTGCTACCCGACCGCTCTGGGTACTTCCATACAGCTGAGTTGCAAGCTGGAGATGGCGATGTTCTCAACAAAGTCGTGGCGGGTAAGGTTGGTTTATTCGGCTTGAAATTCGACGGGAACGATAGGCTGGCTGTGGTGCCGGCCTATAGCCTTAACCCGGATCGGAAAGCTTTCACCCAATCAGCCTGGATCCACCCAACCGGAGCGGGTGAGCGGGACGTGATCAGTGAGCGCGACGAGAATCCCGAGATGCGTTATCCGTCCATCATTCTCACCTCCGATAATCGATTGAGAGTCGGTTTTGGCAACTTCTACGATTGGAATTCGGTGGAGACGGGACCCAATGTAGTGGAGCAGGATGAATGGAGCTTCATAGCAGCAACCTTCGATGGCCAGACCTACCAAATCTTCGTCAACGGAGATTTAGTGCTGGCTTCCACAGAATTAGCGGGGCTGATCCCCTACGGTGCTGAACGCTTTAATATTGGTGAGAATTACTCAGGAGAGATCGACGACATCCGGGTCTTTATGCGAGCGTTGAGCAAGCTGGAGATCCAGGCCTTGATGGGTGTGGATTGGAGAACAGCCACCCTGGAAGGAAGCGGTGTTGAAACCACGTGGAATGTGGGATTGGTGAGCGGGCTCGAAGGACCTTATCACCTCGGGGTGCGCGGCTGGGACGACCAGGGTCATTATGACACTGGTGCCTTGACCGATGACCAATGGGGTGGTTTGGTGGACACACTGGCGCCTCGCATCAGCATGATAAGAGTACCAGACCCCGTGCCAACAGACACCTTCACGGTCACATACTCCTTCACCGTCGAAGACACCATGCTGGACGAGGAATCGATCCTGGAGAATATGTGCAGCGGAGAAGTTCAGCTAGAGCGCGAATACTACAACAGCTCCTGGTACCTGGCGTCGTCGGAGTTAGCGCCCAATACTGTCGTGTACCGGATTAGTGGGAAATGCCAGGGAGATTGGCGTACATATAACGAGGTTGGTTTGTATGCCTGTGACTATGGCGGCAACTGCTCCTCGGCGACGTTCCCGAAGTCCTACCAGAACGCCATTTTCCTGCCGCTGGTAGTTAAGATGATCGGTCCTGACCTTCCTTTAGTTTCAGAGCCAGAAGTGGTTGCAACCCCACCGGAGCCAGCCAGGCCACCCGAAGGTGCGAAGAAATTGGTAGAACGGCCTCTAGCCAGTCCTGAAGACACGCAAGCGCCATGGCTGGAGATCAAGTCCCAGAATATCGGACCAGAGGATGTGCGCAGCTTGTTCCACATCAATCTTAAAGGGCGAGTCACGGACGATACCGGCCTGGCTCGGGTAATCATTCGGGTGCTGCTTGGAGGAGAGGTGATTTACACCAGGCAAGCCGCGGTATATGAGGATTTATGGAATGGGTTGTGGATTTTCCCACCGGGTAGCGCTCCTCCTGATGGAACCTACACTCTGGAAGTCATTGCAGTGGACCTTGCAGGCAACGAGAGCAGGTTAACCCAAGAAATTACCGTTCAGCTAACAGCCCCAGAACAGCAAGGGAGGTAACGATGAATCAATGGACGCAAAAATATGTAAACAGCCTGGGACGTGCCTCTGGCGGCTTGCTGGTGTGGGGACTATTGATGAGTGGGATTTGGGGCTACGGAGTAATGAAGAGCGAAGCCTCCACGAGTAGCATCAATATTTCCCCAGTGATACATTTTGGTAGTGGGTCGTACCCCAGTGGACTGGTCCATGGCCCACAAAATGCGACCTGGTTGACGCTGGCAAAGTCGAATGAAATCGGCAGCTTTACTGTTCAACCACCAGTGACAGCTACAGTCTCGCTGCCTACTGGTGCGGCATATCCCTATGACCTGACTATTGGTCCGGATAAGCACTTGTGGTTCACCGAACAGGCTGGCAACCAGATCGGTCGATACGACCTGCAAAGCACTATTGAAGAGTATTTGCTGCCAGAGGCAGGTGCTTATCCTTCCCAGATTGTGTCAGGTCAGGATGGGGGGGTATGGTTTAGCGAGCTGGAGGGCAACAGCATCGGTCGCATCGCCCAAGATGGCGAGATCACTGAGTACGAGTTGCCCAACCCAACCAGCCGTCCTTTGGGGATAGCCGTCGATCTGGAGGGTAACATCTGGTTCAGCGAGTGGGGCGGTTTCCGTATTGGCAAGCTGACACCCCAGGGAGAGCTGAGTGAGTATACCATCGCCAACCCGCCTTCTAACCCTTCTGAGATCATCCTTGGACCGGATGACAACCTGTGGTTCATTTACAACACCGGGCGCAAGATTGTTCGAATCGATCCTTCGAATGGAGAAATGACCTCCTACCAACTTTCCACGACTAGCACCAGTTTTATGGACATAGCCCTTGGTCCAGATGGGAAAGTTTGGTTTTTGGGAGTACAGAGCACAGGTTCTTTCGACATCACACCGGACGGTCCAGCAAACCTGACCGAGGTCTCGCTGCCTCCCTTCGATTTTCAAGGCCAGGGTCGCTCGCAACTCATTGCCGGTCCGGGCAACCAGATGTACTTCACCCGTATGGACAGCCAGGAGGTGTATTCAGTCACGGTAGGAGCGGCTGATCTTCGTGATCTTCAAGTTTTCATTAACTACATACCACGTTTACTGCTGGCAACCGGCGAGTTTAAACTGGGTGCTGAAGTGCAGAACTGGAGCGAGAACCCAGCCACGGAGGTGCTGATCGACCTGACTCTGGATAGCTTCATTAAGTACGTAGACATGGAAGCCCCCGGGATGTCCTGTGGGGAAACCAGCGGTCACGTGCTATGCGGCCTGCCCACCCTGGCTGGAGGGGAGAGTTTCCCATTCACCTACACTTTGCAGACCACCCGCCTCGCTGGAGAAGAAGAACAGTGGCTCATGTCTGTGGAAGCCAGCAGCATCCAGGGTGATTATCTGCCAGCCAACAACCAACAGTTTCGTTTTGTGGAAGTCCTTACAACTTTCAAGTACTTCAACGATTTCAGCCTCGGCTCCGACGAACACTGGTCCGACCTCAGCACCGATAACCCCTCCACAGGCTTGATCTACTCAGGCCCCTTCGACAACAAGCGCCTCACATTGAGCTTTGAGGAGCTGCCTCTCCACGACCGAGTGGATTTGTGTTTCGACCTGTACGTCTTGGGACCTTGGGATGGCAGTTCCCTGTCCAACCCATCGGATCCCGGTAATCCCGTTCAAGTAATCGGACCAGATTTATGGTCGCTATATCTGGATCAAGACCAGCGACTGATCACCAGCTTCTCCAACCTTGAAGATCTGGAGCAAGCCTACCCGGCCGATTATCCCGAGGAGCTGAGTCCGGCTCAGGCAGGTGCGGTAGCCGTTAGCAATTTTGACCGGGACGCCAGCACCCTGGACTCACGCTACCATCTGTGCTACCAGGGACAGCACGTAGCTAACAATCTGCTGTTCACCTTCTATGGCTTGAATCTGGATGGCTTGGCTGGCGAGACCTGGGCGCTGGACAACGTTGATCTCAGGATTTACTACAAGGACATTTTTGACTGGCTCTACCTGCCCTTGATGGCCAGATAGCCACGTAGAGGTGAACAAATGAATCAATCAAAACCCCAATCCACTCGAAAGCATTCACCCAGGTTGCTCTGGTTAGTGCTACTGGGATCAGCCCTAGCTGTGGTGGTTTTATCCACCACCCTTCTTTCTGAGGAATCGAAAGCGCAACTCTCGAGCGATCCAATATCGTCGAGCGCTTCCTACCATTCTCCTCTGGCAGCCTTCCAGTCAGAGCCTTACGACGTCGCAGTCACGATCGATGATATGGACCCCAATCCCGTCGTGACTGGTCAACCTGTTACTATCACTGCCAGTGTCATCGCTGATCCACCTGGCATCGGAACTCCAGCAGGCTTGCTTGTCATCCAGGCCGGGCAAAGCCAGCGTTGCCAGCTCATGCTCGATTCCTCGGGCGCTGGTTCGTGTACCCTGAGGTTTCCCTTGGGCGGTCTCATCCCTCTCAAAGCCATCTATCCCGGTCATTCTCCATTCTTACCCGGTGTCTCCGATCTTGCCTATCTATCCGTTGAGAATCCAGAATGGACTACAATCGTCTATCAACACGATTTTGAGACTCCCGTGGGGGATGAGTGGTGCGAGTCCAAGCAAGGAATCACTCCTAGCGGTCGAGGTTTCCTCGGTGACTTCGGCAGCAATACCACCTGCCTGTCTCTTGCCTCTCTTCCTTTACACCAAAAAGTTAGCGTAAGCTTCGACCTGTATATCATCCGATCCTGGAACGGGAATGATGATTCTCTGGGTCCGGATCGTTGGATGATCGAAGCCGATAGCGCTCTTCTGATGTTGACCACCTTCTCAAATAGGCTGGGAATCCCACAGGCGTTCCCCGGTCAATATCCAGGGCAAGACTATCCCCGTTTCACTGGCGCCGCGGAGAAATTCACATTGGGATACGGCACCGATTCCGTTTATCGACTGACGTTCACTATTGCTCATACCCAGGCTACCTTGGACCTGGATTTTACTGCCTCAGGATTGCAAGAAATTTCAAATGAAAGCTGGGGCCTGGATAATATCATCGTCCGGTGTATCATCCCTGCTACGAACAGCAGCGGGGAGGAGTGAATAATATGGGCATATTAAAGGTCTCTCACAACCATCCTCGAGACAAGCAGATAGAAAACCCTGTACCAGCCTGGTTTTTCACATTTGTGGTCGCAGCTTTGCTTGGTTTCGTGGTGATGCTCCCTACTATTGCCGCGGCTGCCGATCCGCCCTATGCCACCACAACAGAAATTACCTCCATCTCCAGCCAGCATCCCGATGGGGATTTTATGGTCGGGTTTGCTGTATGGGTTTCGGTGCAGGTTTCTTCCGATGAAGGAACGCCCACGGGTGAGGTTAGTGTTACCACCGATAGTGGTGGACCTACCTGCCAGATCGCACTTTCAGACGGCGAAGGGGTATGCGCTTTGTTCTTCACCTCCAGCGGTTCGAAGACCATCACAGCTGATTATCTTGCTCAAGGTGATTGGTCAGCTTCCAATGATTCGGAAGCGAAATCCATTGTAGACTTGGACCTGGTACCCGCTCTCAGCGCTGGACGTTATCATACCTGCTACCTGAGCAGTAGTGGCAGCTTCAAATGTTGGGGGTTAAATATTTCATATCCCGCCGATATTCAGAACAATATGACCGTGGTCAGCGCTGGTGGTTATAATACCTGTTCGATCAGCACTGACGGAGGCTTACATTGCTGGGGAGAAAATACCACTCTCAATAGTGTACCTGTGACCGACACATACAATACTGGTTTTTTGGCGCTCAGCACGGGAAAAGACCATGCCTGTGCCATCGATACCCATTCCCTGCTCGACTGCTGGGGCGATCCGGAATCATTACCGCTGACGACCACTGTGGGTTTGAACAAACCGACTGTACCGGTTATTGCTGTGAGCGCTGGGAGCGCTTATGACTGCGCCATCCGGGAGGACAACGATAAGCTCGCCTGCTGGGGAGATGTCAACCAGTGGAACTCTCCACCAAACCAGGCTGTCAGCGCGGTCTCTGTAGGAGAACGACATGCCTGCGCGATTCTGTCCAGCAATGACCATGTTACTTGTTGGGGAGAACCCGGCGTCACCCTGCCCAATTTCGGCAGCACACAGTTTGAACAGGTCGACTCTGGCTCAGATTATTCCTGTGCACGCAAGAGCACCGGTCATCTGGTCTGCTCCGGCTACGCACCCAATACCCCACCAGTAGTTACAAGCGGAACCTATTTCGGTTTTAGCTCAGGCTTCTTGCACACTTGCGCCTTGCAGGCTAAGTCGGGAACGCCTCCCTATTACCTGGCTTGCTGGGGGAATAATGATTCTGACCAGGCGCCTCGTATTGGAATGGAACCAAATACCATTTTACCTTACTTGCCGATCGGTCGCCCCTGGTCCCAGGTTTTCATTCCTTTCGGGGGCAGTCCACCGCATAGTGTCAGTAAATCCAGTGGAACATACCCGGCTTGTACTGTAGCTATCACAGATCCATTACCGGCTGACACGATGAGCTGTACACCCAATGGAGCTGACGATACCTCCTACATTTTTACTTTAAAGGCTGTGGAAAATTTCAGTGGGAGCTCAAGACCGCTGGAGCTCAAACCTTACGAAAATTCTTTCAGCACCACAGTGCAGGACCCATCTACCTCGCTGGTCTTGAGCGGTCCTG
>Ga0209254_10007564_pt1 | contig 10034 bp, 10 predicted proteins | sample FrelakmetDIP11DI_FD_187148 | JGI IMG/M metagenome (GOLD analysis project Ga0209254, IMG submission 187148) | Freshwater lake sediment microbial communities from the University of Notre Dame, USA, for methane emissions studies - DIP11 DI (SPAdes)... | ecosystem: Environmental > Aquatic >...
TCGAGGATCAGCGTCGAGATGGCATTCAGCGTGTTGAAAAGAAAGTGCGGGTTCAGCTGGTACCGCAGCATCTTCACCTGGGCCTCCTGCGCGAGCGCCGAGGCACGCAGCATCGATTCGCGCTCTTGCTGCAGCGCCTCGTAGTACTTGATGCCGAAGTACAGGCCCGACCAGCACAGCAGCAGGTAGGTCGAGCTGAGCGTGCCGACGAAGATGCCGTACCACGGCTCACCGGCCATCGACTCGGTTTCGACCCAGCGCAGGTACGACGAATTGATGATGACGCGCCAGCCGAGCGCGACGAACCAGGACGCGAACAGCACGGCCGGGACGACCACGACGAACCGCTGACCCCAGAGACGCCGATAGAGGTAGCGCAACGGCGCCGAGAGCAGGAAGCCGCCGCTGGCCGCCGCCAGCACGACCTTGATATAGGACGTCGGCTTCTCATACAGCAGCGCACCCAGGTACTGGGTAATCAGGTACGCGCTCCAGCCAAGCGTGTGCAGCGCCCAGAAGAGCAGGTTGCGGTTGCGGCGCAGGTCGTCGAGAGTCACCGCGGGAGCTTAGCGGGACGGCCCCTGCCCCGGTAACGATTCGTCGCACGCCGGACACCACTCGTCCCACCTTCACTGCGCAAACCCGGTGACGTAGGCCGCGCAGCCCGCCTCGAAGCCTGGCCCCGCACCGCTGCAGTGGCAGGTATCGTCGAGCTCGTTTTCGCGTGCCCATTCGAAGCCGGCCTGCTCCGGGGTCACGGCCTCCTCCGCGAAGGCGCGGCACCCCTCCACGAACCCCGGATCGTTGCGCGAGGTGCAGGTACGGGCGTCGGCGATCCCATTGCGTTCGGCCCAGTCGAACCCGGCCTTGTGCGAGTTGCAGCGATCGTCGCGGCAGGCGTACCCGAGGAATCCGCGTGGCGCGTAGGCTTGGCGTGACGTGGTGGCGTGGCAGGCACCGGCAGCGCCACTGCGGGCGGGTGCGCCGAGCAGCACACCCAGCAAACCCAGGCCGAGCAGCGTGAGGCCGGACGACCGGAGGCAGCTGGACCACCGCGATGCGCGTGCCGGCGTGGGGAACGGGGAAACGTCCATGCGAGCCTCCATGCGGACCGTCCTGGCCCGACAGGCATCACGCTAGCGACTGCACCGCGGGCTGCCGCTGCGATTTTGGCCGCAGTTGCCGCAGATTCGCCCGTCACGCAGGCAGAATACGGCGATGCGCCCACTGCGAACCGTCGTCGCCCTGATCACGCTGCTGCTGGTCGCGGGACCGCTGGTCGTTGCGTCTGACCTGCCTGACCTGCCCGTCCTGCACGGAACCGTGGTCGGAGTGATTGACGGTGACACGGCCGACATCCGCCTCGAGTCTGGAATGATCCGCATCCGCTTCCACGCGATCGATGCACCGGAGTCGGGGCAGCCGAACGGCAAGGCAGCCAAGGCCGCGCTGTCGCAACTCATCTTCGGCAAGGCGGTCGAGGTGGAACCGTTCGAGCAGGATCGCTACGACCGGCTGGTGGCGCGCGTGTGGCTCGACGGGCAGGACGTCAACGCTGAGATGATCAAGTCCGGCAACGCATGGACGTACCGCCGCTATGCCGACGAGCCCGCGTACTGCGAATACGAAAAAACGGCGCGGGATCAGGGACGGGGACTCTGGCGCCTGCCACCCGCGGATCGCGTGGCGCCCTGGGAATGGCGACAGCGCAAGTCTCGCGCCGGTCAATTCACCGATTATTCACGGGAAACCGTCGCCGCGTGTGTTGCGGCGCTTGGTCATTGAGGTCGCGCAGCCTCAGCCCTTAGGCTTGAACGCGACGTCCAGCAGTTCCGGCGTAAACCCCGCGAGCGGACGGCCCGGCTCGGTCGCGTGGCGGTACAGGGCGGCGGAATAGACGCCCTGCATGGTCGCCTGCAGCGCCGACAGCACGACCAGGGCGACGACCGCCAGCAGCAACGTGGCAATGATGATGACCGGCAACCCGGCGTTGATCGCGAGCAGGATGAGTCCACCAGCGGCCAGGAACACCACGATGTAGGCCGCGGCGAAGGCCAACCCCAAGCCGACGGTGCCGAGCAGGTTCTCGCCCCACGTCTCACGCAACAGCGCGGCGCTCTCCTTGACCGCGTCGATCGGGCCGACGTCGCGCGTCACGAGCACAGGCACGACCAGAAACGTCGCGAGCGTCCATGCGACTCCGAACAGCCTGACGACGAACTGGCCGACCCAGCCGACGCGCTCTTCGAGTGCCCGCAACAGCAGGCCGACCGTGGCGGCGATGACGGCATAACCGAAGATGCGACCGACCCGCGACCTTGCGATCGCGAGGCCGTCGCGAAGCGTCGGGTTACCGCCGTCCATGCGGATCATCGCGGCGCCGACCAGCGCGGTGTTGAAGAAGATCGCGACGAAATACGCGAGCACGTAGAAGACGAACGTGCCGAATGCGAGGGCCGTGGGGGGATCACCCGCGGTGGCCGCGGCATCGAAGGCGCCGAGCGCGACCGCCGGGGCAACGAAGCTGCCGAGCAGCAACAGCAGCGCCAGGACCGAGAGCACGGGAAGCCAGAGGAGTTCCTTGTCTGCCCGGATGACGGACCAGGATGCCTTGGCCAGAGCAAGACTCCGTGCGAAACGACCTGCCATGAAAGCGCCCTCATTCCTCTGCGTGAGGGAAAGCTTGTAGCCGCCGCGCGGCCTCTCGCGCAAGGGCGGTCAGGGATAACGGCGGGATCAGACGTGCTTGACGCCGCCGACCCTGAGCTGCGGACGGGCGACTCTGTTCGTCACACGCGGGTGACGGCTGCGCGCCGTTGCCCAGGCGGAATGCACCGCATGTTCGACTAAGTCCAGACCGACGAGTATGACCAGCATGACGGCCAGGAGGTCGAGGCCAAGCAGTTGGAAGGTTTCCATCCAGGACATTTCCATGATCGTCTCCTCCGTCGGTGCCTGGCGTGCCGCCTGGCGGTCATCGGGCCGTGCAGTTCGCGGGAGCGGCCTCCTGCAACGGCGCGCCGGGACATCGACTTGAGGGGATCGTAAACCTATTTTGCTGCTATGCAGCAGAACTGCCTCTCACTTCTGCCCAACCGCCTGGTGCGGCTAAGTAGATCGTGCAAATTGCCAGTGATTAATCGCTACGGAACAGCGCCTATGGCGGGGGCGCCAGGCGCGAGCCTAAAGCGAGAAGGCCGACATCGCCGGCCCTCTGACTAACCCCCAACCCCTAGCCACTAGCCACTTTCCTCTAGGGGAACTGGATCTTTCCGCGAGGCGCCGCGCCCTGGCCCAACGCGGCGGCAGCGCCGGCGTCCGGAATCACGATCGAGGACGCCTGCTGCCGGCGCATCTCCTGCAGTTCCTGCATCGTCTCGTCGAAAGCGATCTTGGCCCCTTCGGCGAAGCCAGCGCACGCCTCGGCGAGATTGGCCGCCGGGATTTCAAACGACAGCGGCAGCACCCCGGCCGGCGTCATGATCTGCGCCTGGCCGACGTAGATGGACACGCGCGCAGGATCGGTCGAGCCGTCGGACTTCACGGGCGTCATCATGCGGATCGTGCCGACCTTGCGATCGGAATAGGTGTCCTCGCGATACAGGTCGTTCACGTCCATGCGGGGATCAGGTGCGTTCGGGCCGGCCATGTCTGCGTCCTTAGAGTGAGTTCGTGCCGCGCGGCGCACGGCGAATGCCGGGCAACGTTATCAGAATTTGGCGTCGCCTTGGCCGTCGGCCGGCCCGATCCAGCGGCCTTCGCGCGGCCAGGGCGACAGCGCGAGGTAATAGAACAAGATCAGGTTCGCGAGCGGGATCGACGCCATGATCGCGAGCCAGGCGGGGAACCCCATGCGCGGCAGGATCTTCCAGAAAGCGACGAGCTGCAGCAGCGAGAGAATGAAAAAGGCGCGGATCATGCGGCTCTCCAGGAGCAAACGGCTCCAGCGACGGTGGGAATGATATAACGCCGGCCATGAACGACTCGAACCGCTACCGGACCCAGCGGGGTCCGATCCGCGCGCCGCGCGGCTCGGAGATTTCGGCCCGCAGCTGGCTCACCGAAGCGCCATTGCGCATGCTCATGAACAACCTCGACCCGGACGTCGCCGAACGCCCGGACGAACTGGTCGTGTACGGCGGCATCGGCCGCGCCGCGCGCGACTGGGAAAGCTATGACCGCATCGTGCATTGCCTGCGCGAACTCGGCGACGACGAGACGCTGCTGGTGCAGTCGGGCAAACCCGTGGGCGTGTTCCGCACGCACGCCGATGCGCCGCGCGTCCTGATCGCGAACTCCAACCTCGTCGGCCGCTGGGCCACGTGGGAGCACTTTCACGAGCTCGATCGCAAGGGACTCATGATGTACGGCCAGATGACGGCCGGCTCGTGGATCTACATTGGCAGCCAGGGCATCGTGCAGGGAACGTTCGAAACCTTTGTTGAGTTGGGTCGTCAACATTACAACGGCAACTTGACCGGCAAATGGATCCTCACCGCGGGCCTCGGCGGCATGGGTGGCGCGCAGCCGCTCGCGGCGACCATGGCAGGCGCGTCGATGCTCGCGATCGAGTGCCGCCGCGACCGCATCAGGAAGCGGCTCGAGACGCGTTATCTCGACGTCGGCGTCGAATCGCTCGACGAAGCGCTCGAGCTGATCGCACGCGCGGGCCACGAAGGCAAGGCGATCTCCGTCGGTTTGCTCGGCAACGCGGCGGAGGTGCTGCCGGAGATGCTGCGGCGCGGGGTGCGCCCGGACGCAGTGACGGACCAGACCTCCGCGCACGATCCGATCAATGGTTACCTGCCCGCCGGCTGGACTGTCGAGCAGTGGGACAAGCTGCGCGTCAGCGACCCTGCGGCGGTCGAAAGCGCGGCGCGCAAGTCGATGGCGAAGCACGTCCAGGCCATGCTCGATTTTCAGCAGCTCGGCATCCCGACCTTCGATTACGGCAACAACATCCGGCAGGTCGCGTTGGACGAGGGCGTCAGGAACGCGTTCGACTTCCCCGGCTTCGTGCCCGCGTACGTGCGGCCGCTGTTCTGCCGCGGCATTGGCCCGTTCCGCTGGGCCGCGCTGTCCGGCGATCCCGAGGACATCCATCGCACCGACGCCAAGGTGAAGGAGATGATCCCCGACGATCCGCACCTGCACCGCTGGCTCGACATGGCGCGCGAACGCATCCAGTTCCAGGGCCTGCCGGCGCGCATCTGCTGGGTAGGACTCGGCCAGCGTCATCGGCTCGGCCTGGCGTTCAACGAGATGGTGAAGCGCGGCGAACTCAAGGCGCCCATCGTGATCGGGCGCGATCACCTCGACTCCGGCTCGGTCGCAAGTCCAAATCGCGAAACCGAAGCGATGAAGGACGGCTCCGACGCCGTGGCCGACTGGCCGCTGCTCAATGCGTTGCTCAACACGGCGAGCGGTGCAACGTGGGTCTCGATCCATCACGGCGGTGGCGTCGGCATCGGTTACTCGCAGCATTCCGGTGTCGTCATCTGTTGCGATGGCACGGATGCCGCGGCACGACGCATCGAACGCGTGCTGTGGAATGACCCCGCGACCGGCGTCATGCGTCACGCGGACGCCGGTTACGAGATCGCGGTCGACTGCGCGCGCGAAAACAACCTGAACCTCCCCTTCCTGGATTGAAGGCACCGTCCTTTCCTGGATTCAAGGCACCGTCGTCACCGGTTTCACCGTACCTTCCGACTAACCCCTAACCCCTAGCCCCTAACCCCTCAAATGCGCAGCATTTGGCGCAACCTCTCCCTCCTCGCCTGCGACGACGATCGACGTGTGTTCGCGGACGGCGCTGTCGTCACCGAAGACGACACGATCACGTGGGTCGGTGCAGCGCAGGATCTGCCGGCCGGCACCGCAGCCGATCGCACGATTGAGCTCGCGGGTCGCTGGCTGACGCCGGGACTCATCGACTGCCACACGCACATCGTCTTCGGCGGTCAGCGCGCTGCGGAATTCGCTCGCCGCACCGCGGGCACGAGTTACGCCGACATCGCGCGTGAAGGCGGCGGCATCCTCAACACCGTGCGCGCGACTCGTGCCGCCAGCGTCGATGAACTCGTGCAACGCAGCGAGCCGCGCCTGCGTGCGCTGCTGCAGGAAGGCGTGACGACGGTCGAAATCAAGTCGGGATATGGTCTCGATTTCGAGTCGGAGCGTCGCATGCTGCTCGCGGCTCGCGCCCTGGAACAGCGGCTACCCGTGACCGTCGTGACTTCGCTGCTCGCGGCGCACGCCACACCGCCTGAGTTCAAGGGGCGGGAGGATGACTACATCGACTTGATCTGCAATGAGTGGCTGCCGCGCTTCGCGCAGGAAAAGAGCCCTCACCCCAACCGTTTCCCGCTCATGCGGGAGAAGGGACTGGTCGACATGGTGGATGCGTACTGCGAAAGCATCGCGTTCAGCGCGACGCAGTGCGACCGGCTATTCACCGCCGCGAAAACGCACGGCTGGCCGGTGCGACTGCATACCGAGCAGATCAGCAACATCGGCGGCAGCCGCATGGCCGCCCGCCACGGTGCGCTCGCTTGCGATCATCTTGAATACGCGACGGAAGACGATGCGATCGCGCTTGCGCGGGCCGGCACCGTCGCGGTCCTGCTGCCGGTCGCATATTACGTCCTTGCCGATCCGCGCCTGCCACCGCTCGACCTGTTCCGCACCCACCGCGTGCCCATGGCCGTCGCGAGCGATGCGAATCCCGGCTCGGCGCCCGGCGCATCGCTGCAGACCGCGATGAACATGGCGCGCCGGCTGTTCGGCATGACGAGCGACGAGGTGCTCGACGGCGTCACGCGCAATGCGGCTCGCGCGCTCGGACTGGGCGATCGGCTGGGGCAGATCGCGCCGGGATTCCGGGCAGACTTCGCGGCGTGGTCGATCGATACGCCTGACGAACTCGGTTACTGGATCGGCTTCAATCCGTGCAGCATGATCGTGCGCGGTGGCGAGATCGTGCTGGAGCGGGACGCATGAACGCAGCACAGGATGACATGTGCGACTGGCATGGCCGCGTGGATGCGGCCGACGGCGATGAGGGCGTGCGCCGGAATCATGGTCGGCCGGCGCAACGGCAGCTTTTGCGGCGTCCCGGGGGCACGGCGTATCCTGCGCGTCCCAAACCTGGCCGCACATGCGCGACGTCCCTGCCATGAAGCTGAAATCAGTCGTCTTCGGAACCGCCGTCGCCGCACTCCTGCTGGCCGGCTGCAACCAGCGCAAGGACGAGCCGCCGCCCCCGCCCGAGCCGCAGTCGGGTGCTGCAACGGATGCCGCACAGGCCACCGCCGGCGAGAGCCACCTGCCGCCGGGCATCGAGTGGTTCGGCGGCGACGTCGACGCGGCGTTTGCGGCCGCCAAGGCGGCCAACAAGCCGGTGTTCCTGTACTGGGGCGCCGAGTGGTGCCCGCCGTGCGCGCAGATCAAGGCGACGATCTTCAGCAAGCGCGAATTCCAGGACCGCTCACGTCTGTTCGTGTCCGTCTACCTCGACGGCGACACGCCCAGTGCGCAGAAATACGGCGAGCGCTTCGGCGTGGTCGGGTACCCGACGATGATCCTGTTCAAGCCGGACGGGACGGAGATCACGCGCCTGCCGGGCGGCGTCGACGTCGCACGCTACGCCAGGATCCTCGACGTCGCGCTCGCCGACGCGCGTCCCGTCAGCGATATCCTGGCGGCTGCGCGCAGCGGCGGTGCCGTGACGTCGAACGACTGGAAGCTGCTCGCGTATTACTCGTGGAGCACCGACAACGGCCACGTGCTGCCGCCCGACCAGGAACTGGCCACGTTCCGCGCGCTCGCAAATCGCTGCCCCGCCGAACTGCCGGCCGAATGCGCTCGCTTCTTCTTCGACTACCTCGGTGCCGTTGCGGATGCCTCGGGGCCCGGCAAGCCTGCGCTCGATGGCCTCGAGCGCGCCGATGCACGCCGCAAGCTGCTGGCCATGCTGCCGTCGCCTGCCGTGCAGGCGGGCAACGTCGACAACCTGCTGTATGGACCCAAGGACGCGATCGGCGTCCTCTCGAGCGACGGCACGCCGGAGCGCGCACAGCTCACTCGCGCGTGGAGTGACGCGCTCAGCCAACTCGGTGGCAAAGCCAAGCCGCTATCGGCAGCGGAGGAATTGCTGCGCGTTCGCGCGCGCGTGATACTTGCCAAGCTCGACGCACCCGACGCGCCACTGCCGCCTGCTCTGCTCGACGAAGCGCGTCAGGCTGTCGCGCGCGCGGATGCCGCCACACCCGCGGGCTATCCGCGACAGGCGGCCATCAATGCGGCCGCCAACCTGTACTGGGAAGCGGGCCTCGACGCGGAAGCCAGCACGCTGTTGACGGCCGAGCTCGACAAGTCCAAATCGCCCTACTACTTCATGCTCGATCTCGCCGACCTCGCCGAGAAGGCGGGCCGCAAGCAGGAGGCGGTGGATTGGCTGGCGCGTGCTTACGCGGGCGCAAAGGGGCCGGCCACGCGCTTCCAATGGGGCTACAACTACCTCGTGGGCATGCTGGAGATGACGCCCGAAGACGTGCAGGGCATCGAGCGCGCGGGCCTCTCGGTGCTCGGCGAACTCGACGGTTCGCCCGACGCGTTCTACCAGCGCACGCGCATGCGGCTCGAGCAACTCGACACCAAGTTGCTGGAATGGGGCAAGGCCGGTGAGGCGGCCAAGGTGCTCGACAGCCTGCGCGCACGCACGAGCGAGATCTGCCGCAAGCTGCCGGAGAAGGATGCAGGCCGCGCGAGCTGCGAGAAATTCCTCACCGCGAAAGCGCGTCCCACTCAGCCCGCGTGATCGTGTATTTCACGGCCGCACGCTCTTCCTCGCTGCGGCCATCGATGACGTCCTGGGCGTAAACGAATTCACCGACGCGCCGCAGCCCGCACTTTTCCATCACATGCTGCGAGGCACGATTGCCGAGCAGCGTGCGGGCCGAAATCCTGGCGAGGCCCAGCCCGTTGAATCCGTGCTTCAGCAACGCGCGGGCACCCTCGGTTGCATACCCATAACCCCAGGCTGAGCGCCGGAACCGGTAGCCCAGTTCGACGTACTCCGGCTCGATACGGTCGTCGCGCAGGTGGAACCAGCCGAGGAACTCGCCCGTGTCACGGCGTTCGGCAGCGAAATACCCCAGTCCCGGCTGTGCCTGGTAAATGGCGAACCACCGCGGCAGGTAGATTTCGACATAAGCCGAACGCGGCGTCGGCTTGCCGTAGGTGATGTAGCGCATCACTTCCGGATCCGCATCCAGTGCCACCAGCAGGTCGGCGTCATCGGGAGCAAATCGCCGCAGCCGCAGCCGCCCGGTCTCAAGTAGGATGTGCACCATCACAGGTCCATTCACGCGTCCAATGAGCGTCGAAGTTTACGATTTCCGCAGCGACAACGTCGGCGGCGTCGCGCCCGAGCTGCTCGAAGCGCTGCTGGCCGCAAACCGCGGAACGGCCGCCCCGTACGGCGACGACGACTGCACGCACGCGATGACCGCCCGGTTTCGCCACGCGTTCGAACACGACGGGCTGGTGGCGTTCCCGCTGGCGACCGGCACGGGCGCCAATGCCGTCGCACTGGCCGGATTGGCAAATCCGTACGGCGCGATCTACTGCCACGAGACGGCGCACATCAACGTGTATGAGTGCGGTGCTCCTGAACTGTTCACCGGCGCGAAACTCGTCGGGCTCGCCGGCGACGGCTACAAGCTGCATGCGGCCGCGCTCGATGCAGCGCTCGCGCTGGCAGGTCGCGGCAACGCGACGCGCGTACAGCCCTTCGCGCTCAACCTGACGCAACCGACGGATTTCGGCACGCTGTATTCGATCGCGGAGCTGCGGGACCTGTGCGAGGTTGCGCATCGCCACGGACTGCTCGTGCATCTGGACGGCGCGCGCTTCGCCAACGCCATCGCCGCGCTCGGGTGCAGTCCGGCCGAGATGACGTGGCGCGCCGGCATCGACGTCGTGTCGTTCGGGGCGACCAAGAATGGCGCGATGAATGCCGAGGCCGTGCT
>Ga0209254_10007565_pt1 | contig 10034 bp, 7 predicted proteins | sample FrelakmetDIP11DI_FD_187148 | JGI IMG/M metagenome (GOLD analysis project Ga0209254, IMG submission 187148) | Freshwater lake sediment microbial communities from the University of Notre Dame, USA, for methane emissions studies - DIP11 DI (SPAdes)... | ecosystem: Environmental > Aquatic >...
AGCCGAACTGCTCAAAGCGCGACTCAAGCCGAAGAGTTATCACTGCCTGTCCAGCGAAGACATCGGCCTACCGTTGGGCATCAGAGCATTAGCGATCGATCGCCACGCGCTGCCGGGCGGAGTTCCCTTCCAGACCGGCGGCGGCACGGCGCGGTTGGTCGCGCCGCGCTGGATCATCTGGACCAAGGCGCCGGATAGATTTGAGGCCGGGACGCCTGCCATCGTCAACGTGATTGCTTTTGCCAAAGCGCTGCGATTGATTCAGCGGCCTGGAAAGGCAATTTTCCAAAACACGAGCAGTGGAACGCAGACAGCCGATGAAATTCTGTATCACGATGAATTGGAGCAATATTCCGGACGAGCACTGTGGCATGAACTCCGGCAAACCCTCATCGGGCGCGGCAAGCGCGTCCCGACGGTGAACGGCGACCAGCCCTTCATCAACCTCGACAACGGCGCGAGCACACCCACCTTCATGCCGATCTGGGAGGCGGTGCGCCAAACGTGGCGGCAGTCTCGCCAAGTCCAACAAGAAATCATTCATGAGGTCAAGTCCATCTGCGCCGAAGTGCTGGGCGCTCCATCGGCAACTCATGATGTGATCTTCACCGCGAATACCACGGAGGCGATCAACCTGGTGGCCGAAAGTTTGAGCCGTGAATCCGATAAGAACATCAAGCCGGTGGTGGTGAACACGATCCTCGAGCACAATTCCAACGAACTGCCGTGGCGCACGCTGCGCGGTTTCGCGCACATCCGATTGAGCGTGGACGCCGACGGCTTTGTGAACCTGCCGGAATTGGAAGCGCTGTTGTGCTCATACAACCAGCAAGGTGAGCACGGCCAACAGCGCATCAAGTTAGTGGCGGTGAGCGGCGCATCGAATGTGCTGGGTGTATGCAACGACCTCGTCGCGATCAGCCAGATCGCGCATCGCAATGGGGCACGCTTGCTGGTGGATGCGGCACAGTTGGTCGCCCATCGCAAAGTAGAGATGGAAGCATGCGGCATCGACTATCTCACCTTCTCGGCCCACAAAGTGTACGCGCCCTTCGGCAGCGGCGCGTTGGTGGCGAGAAAGGGGCTGCTCAATTTCAGTCCTGCCGAGCTGGAGCTGATCCGATCGTCTGGCGAAGAAAACGCGGGAGGCATCGCCGCGCTGGGCAAAGCGCTGGTGCTGCTGCAGCGCATCGGTTTCGCTGTGATTCAAGAGGAAGAGCAGGCCTTAACCGCGCGGGCGCTACGGGGATTGAAGCAGATTTCGGGCATTACAATCTACGGGATTAATGATCCAGACGCGCCACAGTTCGCGCGCAAGGGCGGCGTCATCGTCTTTCGCGTCGAGGGCCTCATGGCCAATCGGGTGGCGCAAGAACTGGCGGAGCGCGGCGGGATTGGGGTACGATCAGGTTGCCACTGCGCGCATCTGCTGATCAAGCGGCTGCTCAACATTCCGCCGCTGTTGGAGCAATTTCAGGGCGTGATCCTGACGCTGTTCCCTCAACTCTCGCTGCCGGGCCTCACCCGGATCAGTCTGGGCCTTGAGAACAGTGCCGAGGAGATCGATACCTTGCTGCGCGTGTTGCGTGACATCGCCGCGCAACCACAAAGCAGATCGGATGAAGCTGTCCAGCGGCAGATGAACGATTTCGCCCGTGCCGCAGCGCAGTGCGTCTACACACCTGCGCGTGAAGCGACGTCAGTACCTTCAATCACATGAAGACACAGTTCACGAATAGTGGTATTCTACTGAAGACTTTGGAAAACTGAACAGGAGAACCCGCAATGACGGCCAAAGAAAAACCTCCGATATCAGGCATGAAAACCGTCCGCAAATTTCTGACCGAGGGCACCTGATCAGAAACGATTATGAGCGTCGTCGACGACTCATTCAAGCAGCCGATGAAGTTGGAAGAGCACGCCGTGATGCCTCTGGCAGGCGGCATCATGCAGCAGGGCTACCAGTGCGGCATGTTGTGGGGGGCAGCGCTGGCCGCCGGGGCGCAGGCCTACCGCTTGTGGGGGCCGGGTCCGCAGGCCGAAACGGCCGCGGTCATCGCTTCGCAGCGAGCGCTGGAGGCGTTCCGCGCGCACACCGGCGAGATCAATTGCGCCGAGATCGTCGAGCTGAATTGGAAAGCCCCGACGAAGGGACGCCTCCTGAAGTTCTTCTTGAAAGGCGGGCCGATCGGCTGTTTTCGCATGGCGGCAAACTATGCGCCCATCGCCTACGACGAGATCGAGGCCGCGTTGTCTGACAAACCGATCGAGACACCCGCTCCGCCGGTCAGCTGTGCGGCACTGCTGGCCAAACAGATGGGCGCTTCCGATCTGCATACGGTCATGGCGGCGGGACTCGCGGGCGGAATCGGTTTGAGCGGCGGTGCTTGCGGGGCCCTGGGGGCCGCGATCTGGCTCATTGGTCTGAAGAGCAGCGAGGCAGGGGACGGCAAGATCAGCTTCAACGACCCCGCCGCCTCCGCTGCGATCGAACGGTTTCTGGAAAGCGCCGACTATGAATTCGAGTGCGCCAAAATCGTCGGCAGGCAGTTTGAGAACGTTGCTGACCACGCTGCGTATGTGCGGGAAGGCGGCTGCGCGAAAATCATCGAGGCGTTGGCGGCCTACCTGTCAACCGATCACACCATCAAGCAACCTGAATCCGGAGAGCAACAATGAAAGCCGTCATTTACACGCAATACGGACCACCAGAAGTGCTGCGATTCGTCGAGCTGCCCAAGCCCGCGCCCCGCGATAACGAAGTGCTGGTCAAAGTTCAGGCGACCACCGTCACCATCGGCGATACGATCATGCGTAGTTTCAAGCTGCCCGTCTCTGGCTGGCAGAAGTTGATGGCGCGGCTCCTTCTGGGCATTCGCAAACCCAAGCGACACATCCTGGGGATGGAACTGGCGGGGGATGTGGAAGCGATCGGCCCAGCGGTGACGCGCTTCAAGGTAGGCGACCCGGTTTTTGCGTCTACGCTGGGCGTGAACTTTGGCGGATACGCCGAGTACAAGTGCTTCCCTGAAAACGGCATGCTGGCGATCAAACCGGCTGACCTCACCTATGAAGAAGCCGCAGCCGCTGTCGGTGCGGGGATGACGGCCCTGCGTTGCTTGCGTAAAGCGAATATACAGCGCGGGCAAACGGTATTGATCTATGGCGCGTCCGGTGCAGTGGGAACGAATGCGGTCCAGCTGGCCAAGCAGCACTTTGGGGCAGAAGTGATCGGCGTGTGCAGCACCGCCAATTTGGAACTAGTGAAGTCGCTGGGAGCCGATCGGGTGATGGATTACACGCGCGAGGATTTCACACAAAGTGGCGAGACGTATGATGTTGTCTTTGATGCGGTCGGTAAAGCCTCAGCGGCTCGTGGCAAACAGGCACTCAAGCCGAACGGTATTTATCTGAACGTTCATAAGGATTCAGGCACCGGCGAAAAACTGGAAGGGCTGCTCGCCGTCAAAGACCTCATCGAGGCGGGAAAGTTCAAGCCCGTCATCGATCGCCACTATCGCTTTGAAGACATCGTCGAAGCGCACCGCTACGTGGACACCGGGCACAAGAAGGGAAATGTCGTCATTACGCTGTGAAGCGCAGTGATCCGCTCAAGCGAGGGCGTTGTATAATGGGTCTATGTCCGCGCCTGTATTAGCCACAAAACTGTACATTCCCCCGCCTCGACCCAATGCTGTGCCCCGCCCCCACTTGATCGAACGGCTGAACGAGGGTCTGCAACGCACGTCAGGTGTAACGCTCATCTCGGCGCCTGCGGGCTTTGGCAAGACCACGCTGGTGAGCGAGTGGATTGCCTCCCTCACCCCTCCACTGCCGGAACAGCACCGGCACCTACGGCCTCTCCCAGCGGCCAGCCGTCCCGCCGCTTTGCGGACACCGGAGGGAGAGGGGTTAGGGGTGAGGGCCGCCTGGCTGTCGCTGGACGAAAACGACAACGATCTCACGCGGTTTCTGGCGTATTTCATCGCGGCCTTGCAGACCATCACGCCCACGGTCGGAGAAGCAACGTTGGGGGCGTTACAGTCCTCGCAGCCGCCGCCGACCGAGGTGCTCCTGACGGCCTTGTTGAACGACATCACGACTTTAGACGATGTGGTGCTCGTCCTCGACGATTATCATGTGATCGAGGCTGCGCCGATCGATGAGGCGCTGACCTTCTTCGTCGATCATTTGCCGCCGCAGTTCCGGTTGGTCATTGCCAGCCGAGAGGATCCGCCGCTGCCGCTGGCCCGGCTCCGCGCGCGTGGCCAACTCACCGAGCTGCGCGCCGCCGATCTGCGCTTCACACCCACCGAAGCCGCCGCGTTTCTCAACGAAGTGATGCTGCTCAACCTGTCGGCAGCAGACATCGCCGCGCTGGAAACGCGCACCGAAGGCTGGATCGCCGGACTGCAACTGGCGGCCCTCTCGATGCAAGGCCGCGCGGACTCCGCCAACTTCATTCAGGCCTTCGCCGGCAGCCATCGCTTTGTGCTGGACTACTTGATGGAAGAGGTCTTGCAGCGCCAGCCTGAACGTGTGCGCCGTTTCTTGTTGCAAACTTCCATTCTCGATCGCTTGAGCGGCCCATTGTGTAACGCTGTCACAGAACGCGACGATGCCCGCGCGATGCTCGCCGCGCTGGAGCGCGGTAACCTCTTCATTGTGCCGCTCGACGATCAACGCCAGTGGTATCGCTATCACCACCTCTTCGCCGATGTGCTGCAAGCGCGCTTGATCGAGGAACAGTCCGATCGGGTGTTCGATCTCCATCGGCGGGCGAGCGTGTGGTATGAGCAAAATGATCTGCCGGCCGAAGCGATCCAGCATGCGCTGCTCGCCACAGACTTCGATCGCGCCGCGAATTTGATCGAGCGCATCTGGCTGGTGATGGACCTTAGTTATCAATCGGCCGCGTGGCTGCGGTCTGCACGGCAATTGCCCGCTAATCTGATCCGCGCGCACCCGGTGCTGTGCCTGGGCTATGCGTGGGCGCTGCTGAGTGGCGGCGAACTGGAAGCGAGCGAGGCATGGCTGCGCGACGCCGAGCGCTGGATCGATCCGACGCCTGAGGCCGCCGCGCAGATGATCGTGGTGGACGAAGCCGAATATCGCGCACTGCCTGCTGCGATCGCCAGTGCCCGCGCCTATCGTGCTTTGGCGTTGGGCGACATCCCCGGCACGATCGATCACTCCCGCCGGGCGCTGGCGCTGGCCGCCGAGGATGATCACGTCAGGCGCATCCAGGCGATGGCGCTGTTGGGCATGGCCGAATATGCCAGCGGCGATCTACCGGCTGCCGAACAATCGCTGCTGGCTTTTCAGGCCACGACGCGACAACTCGGTGATCTGTCCTCCGCGCTGGGCATCACGTTCATTCTGGCGAACATCTGGCTGGCGCAAGGCCGCCTGCGTGAAACCATTAGCGCCTATCGACAAGTGCTGCAACTCGCGACGCAGCAAGCCGCGCTGCCCATCGGCACGTCGGATTTGTATCGCGGCCTCAGCGAACTGCTCTGTGAACAAGGCGATCTCGAAAACGCAGCGCAGAATCTGTTGACGGCGCAGCAGGTCAGTGAGTTATCTGCGTTGACCGGCTGGCTGCATCGGGTGGGAGTGGCCCAAGCGCGTCTCACAGCAGCGCAAGGCGATCTGAGTAGTGCACTCGCTTTGTTGGACGAAGCGGAACGGCACTACGTGCGCAATCCATTGCCCGATCAGCCCATCGCAGCCATGAAGGCCCGGCTGTGGATCAGGCAAGGCCGACTCGGCGAGGCTGAGCGCTGGGCGCGCGAACAAGACCTCTCACCCGCCGACGATCTCGCCTACCTGCGCGAGTTCGATCACCTCACGTTGACGCGCTTGCTCATCGCGCGTTATCGGAACGATCACGATGAAGAATCGATCCGCGCTGCGTTGCATCTGCTGGATCGTCTGCGGCAAGCGGCGGAAGACGGCGGCCGCACCGGAAGCCTGATCGAAATCCTGGTATTGCAGGCACTGGCTTATCACGCGCAAGGCGACATCCCAGCGGCGAGCACCGCGCTCGAACGTGCTCTGACGTTAGCGGAGCCAGAAGGCTATGTGCGCTTGTTTGTGGACGAAGGCGAAGCGATGCGATTGTTGATGGTGGATTGCAGATTGCTGATTGAAAAGCAGAAGCGCGATCAATACGAAAAAACGATCGGCTACGTGGACAAACTCCTCGCGGCTTTCTCTCAGCCGGCAGCGGTGCCGCAATCCACATTCAGCATTCAGCAATCATCAATCGTGGAGCCGTTGAGCGAGCGCGAGTTGGAAGTGTTGAAGTTGCTGGGCACGGAGTTGAGCGGGCCGGAAATCGCCGACCGGCTGAGCGTGTCGCTGAACACGGTGCGGACCCACACCAAGAACATCTACAGCAAGCTCGACGTCAACAGCCGCCGGGCGGCCATCCGCCGCGCGGAAGAACTGGGGTTGCTGTAGCGAACCCTGGACACCCGTCATGCCCGAGTGCAGTAATCGGGCATCCATGCCACGACTGGCAATTCACACTGATTAAACTGCTGGATTCCCGCCACGCCCTGTCCGCGAAGCGGGGGCGCGCTCGGCGAAAGCACGCGGGAATGACTGCGTCAATTCAAGGCGTAACCAGCCTCCCGGAGGTTGACAACCTCCGGGAGGCTTTAATCACCACCTCAATCACCACATCATGTGATGACGCCTCACCATCTTCGCTGGTATGCTGTACTCGAAGACAGACGAGGCGCACCATGACCGACACCCAGCCCAGCATTCGCGATGAACCGGCGACCTATGAGATTCGCCTGAAGGGCCACCTGCCCGATCGGTGGGCCGGGTGGTTCGGCGAGGTCACCATCGGGCTGGATGAGGACGGCACGACGCGGCTGACCTGCCCGGCGATCGATCAATCGGCGCTGTACGGCCTGCTCAAGAAAGTGCGCAGCCTCGGCCTGCCGTTGCTCTCAGTCAATCAGATTAAACTCAATCAAACCGATGGAGGTAAATGATGTCAGCGATGAAAGTGTGTATTGTGGGAGCGTCCGGAAAACTGGGCCAGTACATGGTGTGGCACGCGCTGGATCAAGGTTACGAGGTGGTGGGCGTGTGCCGGGAACGCAGCGTCAGCAAACTCGACGCGTTCAAAGGCCGCATCACGATCTTCCCCGGCGCGACGAACGATCGGGCGGTGATCAAGCGGGCAGTGGCCGGGTGCGACGGCGTGCTTACCGTGCTGGTGCCGTGGGGCAATCATCACTATTCAGCGGGAACAGCTCAGGCAGTGCTTGATTATGCGCAGCCCAACGCGCGGCTGATCTTTTCCTGCGGCTGGCACATCACCTGCGATGGGCAGGATGTATATCCGCCATCGATGAAGAGGGAAGAAACGATCGTGCGCTGGATCAGCCGCCTGACGCACCTCATCGACATCGACGATCAGGTGGAAGCATGCCGGCGAATTTTCGCCAGCAAGACGCGCTGGACGGTTGTGCGCGGCAGCGATCTCGAAGAAGGCGAGAGCCAGGGGCTGCCCGTGTGGAGCCGGCACGTGGGTGATCCCATCCTGGCGAGCAACATGACACGCCGCGTGGACTATGGACTCTTCATGGTCGAGGCGCTAACGAACGACGAATTGATCCACGAAGCACCGGCCATTGTCGGCTGCCGCACACCTTCGGTACTGGCGTACGCCGCTGCTCATTGAAAGTTACCAAATCACTCCTGGAGGAATTCATCATGAAAGCCATTGTCTACACCGAATACGGATCACCGGATGTGCTGCATCTCGCCGAAGTAGCGAAGCCTGCGCCAAAGGACAACGAAGTGCTGATTCGCGTCCACGCCACGCCCGTCAACTTTGGGGATTTGATGGCGCGCAATTTCAAGAACGTCACGCCGCGCAAGTTCAACATGCCGATCTTCTTCTGGCTGCCGTCGCGGATGGCGTTCGGCTGGCGGAAGCCGAAGAAGAACGTCCTCGGCAGCGAGTTCGCCGGGGTGGTTGCCGCGGTTGGCGCGCAAGTCACGCGCTTCAAGCCGGGCGATGAGGTCTTCGGTTATCGTGGCGCGAACATGGGCGCTTACGCCGAATATGTGTGCCTGCCCGAGAATGGCATGCTGGCACTCAAACCGGCCAACATGACCTTCGAGGAAGCCGCGGCCGTGCCGTACGGCGCGTTGACAGCCTTGAGCCTGCTCAAGAAAGTCAATCTTCAGCCCGGGCAGAAGGTGCTCATCAACGGCGCGTCGGGCGGCATCGGTGCGGCGGCGGTGCAGCTGGCCAAGCACTACGGCGCGGAAGTGACCGGAGTGTGCAGCACGCCGCGCGTGGGCTTCGTCAAGGCGTTGGGCGCAGACAAGGTCATCGATTACACGCAAGAAGACTTTACGCGCAACGGCGAGAGCTACGATGTGATCTTCGACATCCTCGGCAAGAGTTCGTTCGGGCGCGGCAAAAAATCGCTCAAGCCCAAGGGCGTGTATCTGTTCGCCAGTTTCAAGGTGAAGCAGTTGGCGCAGATGCTGTGGACGAAGATCGCCGGCGGGCCAAAGGCGATCTGCGCCCTGTCGAGCGAGAAGCCCGAGGACCTGGCATACATCAAAGGGCTGATCGAAGCGGGGCAGTACAAGGTCATCGTCGACAAGCGCTACCGCATGGAACAGGCCGCCGAGGCGCACCGGTATGCGGAGGCGAGGCAGAAATATGGAAGTGTGATCATCGCGGTGGGGTAGTCTCGCAGCGACGCAGAAATGGGAAGCCGACTGAGGTGCTCAGTCGGCTTCGCGCGTTTTCACGTTCACATTCCAAAAGTGAATGTGCGGTATACTTGTGCTGAAGGTGTGACATGCCAGTTATTCTTCGAGTCAAAGGGTATAAATTCTGGTTCATATGAAGCCGATCTCGACGAGCCGCCCCACGTTCATATCGGCAGAGAAGGCAAGGAAGCAAAGTACTGGCTGAGACCCATAAGAATGTCTCGCGCGGGCAGGTTTAGGCCCGTGGAACTTCGAGAGATCGAATACATTATTGAAGACAATCTTGATTTTCTTCTGAGTAGTTGGACGAAGGAGCAAGGTAAACGTGCTCACCGTTAAAGCAAGAATCCCATCTCGCGTAAATTATTCACCCGTTCTTCCGCTGGCTGTTCCAGATGTGAATGAACTACCGCGCGGCAAGCCACGCGGTATCAAAAGCCTTACAAGCGTGGATGCGCGGCAAGCCGCGGGGTATTCGACCCGAAACAGAATAAAGTGAAGGCGTTTGCCAAATATCTTCATTCCATCGGTAAGCATTGGCAAGGCGAGATCTTCGGCTGGCCGGCAGAATACACGCCGGAGCGCCGCAAGAAGCCGGCCGGTTCCCGCATGCTGTTTACTCCGGCAGATTTCTGGATTGGCGAAAGCGGTATCTGGTTCTACTCGCTGATGTGGGAACGAGGAAAAGACAAAGCGCCGGTCGAGTTTCTGGACGACCGTGGCCTTGTCAAACAACAGTAGCAGCATTGTGCGGCGGCGAACGGAACAATTGCGCCAAGCGGCCCGCCGTGGCTCTGCCACGGACACGGGCAATTCGATTACTGATACCCCAAGTCGGCTTAAGCCGACTTCCCTTGCCAGCCTGCGAACACATGCGGTGCAGTGCTCCCGTTCATTCGCAGGGCAATGCCAATTATCCTTCGGCCATCCTCAACCTGTCGCCCTCAACATCCACCTTGATCTTCGTCCCCGTCGCTGGATTCTTCTCCAGCAGATAATCTGCCAGCGGCTCGCGCACGAACTTTTGAATGATCCTGCGCAGCGGACGCGCGCCCCACTCGGGATGATCGTTCTGCGCCAGCAGCCACGTCTTAGCTGCTTCGGTCAGTTCCAGCGACAGGCCGCGCTCGCCCGCCAACTTCGATTCCTTCTTCAGCATCAAATCCAAAATCTTGCGCAGCGCCTCATCCGAGAGCGAGTTGAACATGATGATCTCGTCGAGGCGGTTGAGGAACTCCGGGCGGAAGTGCTGCTTCACGGCCTCCAGCGCCAACTCG
>Ga0209254_10007566_pt1 | contig 10033 bp, 11 predicted proteins | sample FrelakmetDIP11DI_FD_187148 | JGI IMG/M metagenome (GOLD analysis project Ga0209254, IMG submission 187148) | Freshwater lake sediment microbial communities from the University of Notre Dame, USA, for methane emissions studies - DIP11 DI (SPAdes)... | ecosystem: Environmental > Aquatic >...
GGATAAGTTACCTTGGTTCTAAAATAGTGCCATTAAGCAACTTCAATGGTAAAGGGCCCGAACCGGTAGGTAAATCCAAGGGAATAAGTTGCTTTGGTGCTTATGATATGGCCGGGAATGTAAGGGAGTGGTGTTGGAATACAACTAATGTTGGCCGGATCATTCGCGGCGGTGCCTGGAATGATGCTACTTACCTGTATTCCGACATAAGTCAACTCCCATCTTTTGACCGCTCCCCAAAGAATGGATTCCGTTGCGTTCAATATATTAAGAAAGAAAAAATCCCTGAAAGTGCTTTTCAAGAAATTAAATCTATTAGAGAAAGGGATTTTTCCAAAGAAGAACCGGTACCTGAAAACATTTTTACAATATATAAAAACCAATTCCTTTACGACAACACTGATCTTCAATCCGTTATCGAAGAAAGGGATAATAGCCATGAGGACTGGACCATGGAGAAAATTACATTTAATGCAGCCTACGGAAAAGAAAGGGTGATCGCATATCTTTTTATACCCAGGAATTCATCTCCTCCTTTTCAGACACTCATTTATTGGCACGGATTAGATGCCCTTTGGGAAAGTGACCTGATGAAGACCTATTGCCATAGTAATGTTGATTTTCTTTTAAAAAGCGGACGTGCAGTATTGTGTCCCATTTATAAAGGAACATTTGAAAGAATTGATAAGGAAGAACCGGTTATTTTAGAAGGGCATCAACTTACAGAATGGATAATCAAATGGATTAAAGATTTCAGAAGATCCATTGATTACATTGAAACCCGATCGGATCTTGACAAAAGCAAACTTGGATTCTACGGTTTCAGCTGGGGAGGAATGATGGGTGCTTCAATTCCGGCTGTTGAAGATCGACTTGCCGTGAACATTTTAATCTGTGGGGGATTCGTTGATGCACTTTTACCTGAAGTTCATGCAATAAATTATGTTTCAAGGATAAAAATACCAACACTCATGTTAAATGGAAGGTACGATTATACATTCCCTTATGAGAATACAGTTTTACCTTTATTTAATCATCTGGGCACACCTGGTAAAGATAAACGTCTCTGCGTTTATGAAACAGATCATAATGTACCCCAGAGTGAAATGATTAAAGAGGTATTAAACTGGTGTGATAAATATTTCGGACCTGTCAACCACTTACCATAAAAAATAGATAATGGCAAGTATTTTTTAAGGATATAATTGCGACATCCGCCTTTGCTGAAGCTATGGTGGACAAGTCTTCATCAGCTATCGCCAGAAAGACAATCAGCCTACACCAAGCTACGGCTGGCAAAGCAAAGGCGACATGTGGGTAGGTGAGTTTGTTGAAGCATTGAAAACTGCACTGGAATCAACATTCAATGAAGAGATCAATGTTTACTTTGACATCAACCAACAAAATGTAATCCAAACATCTGTCTCACACCTGAGTTAGTCTGAGCCTTATTTACCAATTTGCTGTCAGTCCGTTCATCAACAGACCATATCTTACTTTGTAAACCGGTAATTCCTGATGGAAATCCATAATTTCAGAAAAATTCGACCACTTCATAGTAAATAAATCATTTTTTAAAATTGTGAAATTGTCAAATAACTCAAAAATCCATAACACAACGCACAGAAACGCCAACTCGTTTATCTCCAAAGCCTCTGTGTACACTGGTGTCATCGTAGGCCATGAGCCCGTTCAAGGCGAAGGTAGTAGTTGAAGCTTCCCATGCAGTATTATCTGTTATATTTGGAATGGGTGTTCCATCATTATATTTTGTTGTTTTCAGGTTCTCTTTCATCCAAACCTGAGTGCCAATAGTAATAGTGTTATAAATATTGCCGTCTGCATCGGTCAAAGAGGTTGTGGTAAATGCCATATCGTCACCATAAGCAGTGCCCACGGAATTGATTGCATATGCTCTCAGATGGTATGCAGTACCAGCCGCTAACCCATTTAAACTACTTGCAAACAGACCGGTTCCTGTACCATCAGTAGTTTTTGAATCTGAAATCGTAGGATTGGCTGTTGTGCTCCAGCAAACTCCTCTGACAGTAACAGATGCACCTCCATCAGAAGTTATATTCCCTCCGGAAAAAGCACTGGTTTGTGTAATTTCACTAATTGATGTTGTGGTAACGGTAGAAAACCCTCTGGCAACCCCGGAGGGGTTGAAATCAAACGCATCAGTAGTATTAATAAATCAATTGGTAGCTTAACAAAATGTCCGGAAAACTATTGCAGGTTCAGTACTGTTTTGAACTTATACAACTTTTATACTAACTTGCCCTGACAAATTCAGAATCACCCCGGAATGTTCCATACAATACTCACCCTGTCTTATATAGTCCCCAACATCTACTTGTTTACACGCATCTGGCAGCTATTCATCAGAAAAGACCAAAAGATTTATTACACACTGATTTACCTGCTTCTATTTCTGGTTTATCCTGTCAGTAATCTTTACCACGAAGGGACGGCTTTGGGAACAAGATTTTTATCAGCAATTGCTGATCACCTGCTTCCCTTCTTTTTGTATCTTTTTCTTTTTATGCTTCTCCTTGATCTCCTGTTGTTGATTAACCTTCTGTTCAGTGTTGTAGACCGTGAAAAGATAAAAAGCAGGTCATTCAGAAGTGGCGGGTTACTGGTTATCTTTTGTTGCTCGCTGATAGTGGTAGTTGCAGGTATTATAAACTTCAATACTATCAGGACAACGGAATATCAGATAACAATCCCGGGAAAGTTATCTGGAATTAGTCATCTGAGGATTGCCTTTGTTTCAGATTTTCATCTGCAGGAAAGCACCGGTATTCACTTTGTAGAGAAGTTTGCATCGAAAATTGACAGTATCAAACCTGATCTGATGATTTTCGGGGGTGATATTATGGAAGGTGACAGAAGGGATGAAAAGATGGAATATTTTGAGAGAATTTTCAGCAGTATCAAAGCCAGTTATGGTGTTTACGGAATACTTGGTAATCATGAGTATTATGCTCGTCAGGACAAAGGGAGTTTTTTCAGTAAGTCAGGAATTGAGATATTAAGTGATAGTGTGGTTATTGTCGCCAATTCTTTTGTCCTGGTCGGCAGAAACGACAGCCACTTAAGGACGAGAAAAAGTGTTGAAGAAATTATGGGTACGATTCCGGATTCTCTGCCTGTAATACTTATCGATCATCGCCCAACGGAAATCGACCGGATCAGCAGAACCTCAACCGATGTGGCATTATCAGGTCACACACATAACGGACAATTATTCCCCATCAATCTCATTACTCGAAGTGTTTATGAGCTAAGCTACAGGTACATGAAAAAAGGAGAGACCCATTTTTTTGTCTCGAGCGGTATTAGGTTATGGGGGCCACCTGTACGGACCACAGGTAAATCGGAGATTATGGTGATAGATATCACGTTGACTGGGAATATACCTGGAAAAGCTTGTGATCTTGGTCATAAATAGCAGTCTAATACTCACCACCAAAATACGGAGTTAAATCCTTGTTGTCTTCTTGAATATGTTACATGTTCTCAGACAACTGAATTTTGAAGTGGTCAAAGAAGGACAGATTTTATACTTCTTTTCAGGCTCCAAGAGGGTTGGGTGTAAACCCGCTTTTAAACGGTTTGCAAGTCAGGAGATGAGTAGAGAAATGATAGGTTATCCTACCTCTCAGGTCTCAGAACTCTATCTGGCGGGTCCGGATATGGATAAAATATGGAAGATAAATGAGGGATCACTTTAAGAACTCAAGTGCAAGTGAATCGAAAAAAATAGATATCAATGATATTGTGGTGTTGGCCTCACTGGCTTTTCAAGTCAATAGAAATCTTTTTGTCATGCATAAAAATAGTTTTATAACCAAAATATCACCTTTTATCAAATTCAAGTGTTCTCTCCTAAAAAATCAGATAATCTTCTATTACCTTCACTCCACATCATTTTATAAGTGAGGAAATTTTGGGGATTCATAATTTCCCTAAAATGTTTATACGAAAAACCCGAATTCGGAATGCAGAATTATAATGCAGGCAGGTATAAAGATCCTAAATTATAGAATATCAAAAATTAGTGATACCATTAGCAATTGATAGATTATAGTTAAACTTTTTGAAAATTGGAACAAATGAAAAGATTTATCCTTCTTTCCTTAATTGGCGTTTATATTAGCAGTATTCTTCTTGCAGAGGAACCTGTAAGATTTGGCATAGTTGGTGGAATGAATGTCAGTAAAACTTCTGCCTCTCTTTTTAGTTCTCGGATTGGATTTCATGTTGGAGCTAAATTAGAAATTGAATTATCAAAATCAGTTAATGGACTATATTTTGAACCTGAAGCATTGCTTTCTTTGAAAGGTGGAAAAGTTGATTGGGGCGATTTAGGATCTATGTCTATCAATCCTTACTATTTAGAAATTCCTCTGCGGATCGGTTATAAATATGCTGTTAATGGCAATTTTAAAATAATCGGTAAAGCTGGTCCGTATTTAGCGTATGGTTTATTTGGGAAGGAAATAGATGACTATGGCCCAGATGGAACTGAAGAATATGATTTGTTTACCGGAGATTATGCAATGAACAGATTTGACGCCGGAATTGGCTTAAGTCTTGGCTTCGAGGTTCAAAACAAATTTCAGCTTTTTATTGGAAATGACTGGGGTTTAGTTCCTCTTTATGAAAGTACTTATTCGGAAGATGAATATGATTTAGGATCCGGGGCAAAAAATATAAACCTAACTATATCCATGGCTTTTCTTTTTTAAGTATTAATGGATTTACAGATAGACTTAGTAATAATGTTAAAATCACCATTAACTTATTAATTATGAGATACTGATATCATTGTAATCAATAATTGAGAAAAAAGGATTAGGATTGAGATGCATTTAGCAATTTTCGCAATAGTTTTTTAAATTTAACCATACATATATGAAATCAATCTCTTATTACATTCTTTCATTTACCCTATCATTGGTTGTAGCATCTTGTGAAAAAGAAGAAAAAGCTGTTTCAGTCAAAGATATAGATGGTAATATCTATAAAACTGTCATTATCGGTAGTCAGGTTTGGATGTCAGAGAATCTTAAAACAACCAAATTTGCAAATGGAGATATTATTACAGGTTCATATGCATACAATAATGACGATAATAATGTTGCCATTTATGGTATGCTCTATACATGGTATGAAGCTACCGATAGTCGTAATATATGCCCTGCTGGCTGGCATGTACCCAACGCTGATGATTGGGGAGCTCTGTTAAGTAATGTTACAACCTACGATCAGCTAAAGGAATCTGGGACAGACCACTGGCTTTCTCCAAATACCGGTGCAACCAATTCGGTGCAATTTACAGCATTGCCGGGAGGAATTAATACAGGTGGTTCATCATTTGGCCTAGGTAGTATTGGAAGTTTCTGGCTGACAAGAGAGATTGATGCTACTATCGGGAACGGATTTCTCTTATATCATGATAATAATCCAACTCCTGGTGACTGGGTATATAGGTCAAAAAGCTGGGGTCTTTCTGTTCGTTGTTTAAAAGATTAATAACCTGGTGATATTAATAAAGGATTTGACCTAACTTTATTCGCTTGTTGAGAATAGACTCAAAATTAGAAATGAGGAGTATAGATGTCTTACCAAATATTTAGATATTTTCATAAAGCAAATGTTATCAATCCGGGTAATACTCAAAGCTTAAATTGTTTTACAAATTTTACTAAGACAATTAAGGGCTTAAATGCAAAAGCCGGAAGCCATGACCACATTTGGCTGGTCAGTTTGCATTAATAATATTTAGCTTTACATCAAGGATTTAACTCTGGCAATGGATGCTCAATTTAATCCGGTTTAAGGTGGTCGATGCCAATGGCTTTTCCACATAAAATGTGTTACAGAAATTTCAAACAAAAATTTAAATAAATCTGTCAAAAATGGTAATTTTATCTTAATTTTAAGTACAAATAAGTACGCCTCAAAGACTTAAGTCCTTTTTAATAACTTAATTTCATACTTTATGAAAAGGGATGATAAATTTTTAGAAAATTGCCGAAATGGTAATTTAAAAGAGACAAAAAAGCTTTTATCCAGGTTGCTATTCAAACCCGAAATAAATACAACTGATAAAGATTTAAATACTGGTTTACATCTTGCTATTAAGAAAGGACATGTAGAATTATCTGAATTGCTGATTTCTACCGGTATTAATATAAACGCAAGAAATAAAGAAAGAGATACGGCATTGCACATAGCAACCAATAAGGGGAATTTGGATATTGTTAAGTTGCTAGTTTCCAAAGGAGCTCTTATTAATTCAAAAGAAGCTAATGAGTATTCAGCTTTACATGAGGCAATCGATCAAGGTTACCCTAAAATAGCAAAATTCCTTATTTTAAGTGGTGCTGATATAAATGCCAAAACCAAAAATGGGGATACTCCCCTGATTAGAGCATCGAGATCGGGATGTAGGGATATTGTCAGCTTGTTAATCACTAAAGGTGCTGATGTGAAAGTACAAGGTTGCTATAAGGAAACAGCGTTATATAAAGCATCAGAAGCAGGGGATATAAAGATAGCAGAATTACTTATTGCAGCAGGAGCAGATGTAAATGCTATTAATAATACAAGAATGTCTTCATTGCATAAAGCATCCGAGAATGGTTACACAGCCTTGGCAGGATTTCTTATTTCAAAGGGCGCTGAGGTGAATGCTTCAGATGATTATGGAGAAATACCATTACACAAAGCATCATATTTTGGTCATCCTGAAATAGTCAAATTGCTTATTTCAAAAAACACTGAAATTAATGCCCAAAATAAGGATGGATTAACTGCTCTGCACTATGCAGCAGGATCAGGAAATTTTGAAATAGCCAGTCTGCTTCTAAAGTCACATATAAAGTTCAACTTACAAGATAACTCTCATCATTCTGCATTATTTTATACTTATAAATCCAAAAACCTTCAGATACTAGATTCACTGTCTGAGAAATGCTCCAACAAGCAGGAGCTTAAAGATTTATATGATAAAACCTTTTCAGAAATCAAATTTCAGGATACTGAGACAGATTCCTTTCTTACAAAGCTTTTTTCTTTATGCCATGAGTACAAAGTTCGTGTAGATTCACCGCTGATCAAAGCTTTTAAGAATGGAGACAACAAGATATTAATCAGCCTATTAAACAATAAATCGCCACTTGATCATAACGTTGCTGATTCAGACAGACCAAATGTTTGGCAAGATGACACTTTGTTATCATTGACTAAGAAGTCCTTTGGTAAATTGATTCAAAGATATCCGAATAGTCCCCAATTGGTAATTGCAGCATTTTTTTACTGGAGATATAAAGCGCGCCAGTGGTTTAAAACCCAGAAATCAAAGGATTTTGTATGTGACAGTTGTAATACAGGAGTAAATATCTACAGTTCAAGTTTTTTGATCGGAACCTGGCTAAGATGTCACGATTGCACAATTGAAAAAGTATTGTTGCCTTCTTTTGAAAAATTAAAATCAGATCCCCGGTTTTTCGGTAAAGATGAAGTTGATAATGCTATTGATTACATATTACACGCCGATAAACTCAGCTATTGATGCACCTCTGTTATTGATTGAGAATTTCACAAAAAATGATTGCATAAATCTTATGGAACAATAATACTGGCAATATCAGATCCTGTTGCACTTATTTCAGGATAGATTAATAATCCTGTCGTCAAATCCTGATTTGGAAAAGAATAATAAGTTCCTCCATAGAGAATTACATATAAAGGTGTGCCGCTTGGGAAGTTTGCTTTGTCGATCCAAATATATGAAGATGAAAAGTTATTAGTTGATGTCTGATATGATTGTGTTTTCAGATAATTTGTGCTTGATACAGATGGACTTTTGCCAAAGAACATCCTGAAATATCTGTAAGAACCTAATGGAATGTTAGGTGAAACAGTACAGGTCCGCTAAATTCTTCTCCCGTTATGGAGAAGCACCACAAGGTGGTTTGATACCTCTCCTGACAGCCGATACCAATATTCCATCGTGATTTTCATTTGTTCACATTTCTATCATCAATTCAAAAATTACTCACTTAGTGTTGAAGATGTGTGCCCGTTCGCTGATTCATGCTCATAATTCTGTAAGTATTTATGATGATTGCTGGGATATGATTGAGCATCCCCCAGATGATATGTCAGAATTTGTCTGACCTTTCTACGGTAGTCCCTCTTCCCCTTATTTTGCTTTATTAAAAAAATATTCCCATAATAAAGGAATAATACCAATAAAAACCAACAATATAATCCAAAGATACTCTCCTTCTCTTATGCAAATCCACATTGAGAAAATTGTCCATAAGACGGCAACCAAAATGTATGGAACCAACCGAATTTTTACAGGTAATTTAGGCTTTTCGTCAGAAATTTCTTTACCTGTTTTCCTAAGTTGTTCATTAAAAAAAAGGGCAACAATGTTGGCTCCGTCTGGTCCCAACCCCTCGAATGAATCAACCTGACTGCCAAGATCTGGCAGCTGCCCCTTTCGAACTAATTCCTGATAAAGCGCAAACGCTTTCCATGTTGAAAGGTCATTAGCAAACCCTATAATATAGTTGCTCTTCATATCAACCTTAGGGAATTTCTTTGCCAGAACCTTACGACAATAAGATTTATCGTCAGGTGGTGGCTGATTCGATCTTAAGCGAAAGAGGACAATAGAAAGCGATTCCGGCATCTCTCCTGATCTGATCGAAGCAGTGGATGTTTTTACGTCATAACTCCCACTATAGATATCAGATTGTGGAAACTTCGCCCCACATTTAGAGCAGGTACCCGTACCCTTAACCTTAGTAATTTCTTCAAATGGAAACCAAACTATTCCTAATGCGCTCTTTTCCAGTAATTCTCCACATTTTGGGCATTTCCAGAGAGCGCAATCGGTAACATATCCAACTTTAGTTTTTTTTTCGTTTTGAGTACCATTCATTAAACCTGACTGTCTCAGAAAATAATCTCCATTGCGAATTTTTCTAATAAAGTCATCAAAAGTCTTTAATGAAGAAATTCCATACCCTTTCTGAGCAACATTGCTCTCGCTATACTCAGGGTTTATAAGGCTCCAATTTAGAGAATGAAAAAGACTTTCTAAAATAGAATCGGCTTTGGGCAAATAGAACATTTTTAAATATTGAATGAACTCAACGTAAGAACCAGTTATGAACAAAATGTGCTTAGCAACAGCCTCCGGGTGTTTTGCGGATAATACATTTATGGTCACCTTTGACAAGATTCCCGCTGATTGGCATGCTATAAGAAAAGCAATTTGATTATCTAAATTACTTTTGAGTTGGTCAGGAAATATACTTATAGAGATCGCTTCACCGAGTTTTATCTCAACTGTTCTTCCACTTGCATCTTCGATCTTAAAAATCGTTTGCAGGGAGGCTTCATCAGAAAAATACAATTTCCCTGTGCTGTACTCTTTAAATTTCATATTAGCCATAATATAACCTGTGTTTAATTCAAGGTACTGGATGATTTATTGGGGCATTCTTTTAATAACTTAGATGAGATATTCCTATCTGGAAATTTTCATTTGAACAACGGCTCGGCAATGACATTTGTTATCTGATTCACCTGGTCAAGACCACAAAGGGATAGCCCTTCGGTATTAGCCCAGTCCCCTTTATATACAAGTGTAACTTCATTATCATTAAAATTAAATCGTAAAAGAGTTCCAACTTTCTCTGTATTTTTATTGATAATATAGAATCCATTTAGCGCATCTTTTTTCGGCTTTGACTCGAAAAGAACAACAATATGAAGGTATGGGTAGGAAAAAACACCGTTCACATCTATCGTAAAATTGACCCCGCCATCCGATGTAGGATTGGCTGCTGACTTAGAAACCTTTTTAATGTTCCAATTAGAACTTGCCTGCAAATTTTTAAACCATTTCATTTCAATATTTTTGTTGATTCTTAACATCAAGTAATTTATTTCTTATTACTTTGACCTAACTACCCACGCGGCACCACATTTCGGACAG